>OCZV010000842.1_pt1 | contig 10998 bp, 7 predicted proteins | sample 1539051 | NCBI WGS metagenome assembly OCZV01 (sample SAMEA3113581, study PRJEB22503) | soil metagenome
TGGGTGCCGGCCTGGCCAGGGACCGGCGAGGGCGGACCTGGACGACCCTCGTCGTGGGGGATCCGGAAGCGTCCGAGTGGGAGGTTCGCTCGACCCGGCCCGAGCCGCCCCCGCCTCCGCCCGGCCTCCCCGTCCCAGCCTCGATCCCGGCGGACTGTTCCCGAGACGTGACAGCCGACCTCGAGTCCTGGATCGGATCGGTCCCGGACGGGTCGACGGTGGTCTTCCAACGCCACGGGTGCTACCGCGTGGAACGCACGATCGTCGTTCGGAACCGGTCCGGATTGAACCTCTTCGGCAATGGGGCCTACTTCAAGCGGTTCGAGCTGAGCCCTGCCGAGCTCCGATACCCGAAGGCCAACGCCCACTGGCGATTCATCGGCGGGAACGAAATCTCGGTGCGGTGGATGGGGGTGGAGGGGACCAACACGGTCGCCGACCAGCGCCCGGAGTTCGGGTCGTACCTCGTTGACTTCGAATTCGAGCACGCGTTCGCCTTCCACGGCGTGACGAATGTCACGGTCGACCACGCTTGGGCCGACGCGATCTGGGGCGACGGACTGTACTTCGCCGGCGGGGACCAGTACGCGACGGGACCGTGCCGCGGGATCCGGGTGTCGAACTTCGTGGTCGACCGGAACGGCCGGCAGGGCGTGGCCCTGTCCAACGTCGACGGAGCCCTGCTCTCGAGCGTAGAGATCTGGCACAGCCGCCGCGCAGGATTCGACCTCGAGCCGCCTCCGGGCACGGTGCGGAATGTTGAGATCCGAGACTCGTACACGAACACGATCGGGCTGGCCTTCGCCAGCGCTGGAAGGGGCGACGTGTCGAACATCGAGATCCACCACAACCGCATCGACGGCTCGAGCGTCCCGTGGGTGTACGTAAAGGACACCTGGGGAGCTCGCCGCTCGAACTGGAGCGTGCACGACAACCAGGTGCTGAACAGTCTTGGCTCCCCCATGGCCATGCTGTACTTCGTGAACGTGGACGGCGTGGACGTGCGAGGGAACATCTCCCATGCCGCCACGACCCAGTCCAGGAAGGCGGTGGAGTTCCAGGGAGCCGGCGGGGTCCTGGCGGTCATCGGGAACGACTTCAGCGGCGCCTGCCATCCCTACGTGAAGGACCCCGCCACGGGACCGGTGGTCGCCGAGGCGAATACGACCTCCGGTTGCTAGCCCGGTCATGTCCGCCGCCACGGTCCTCGGCGGAGGACCCGGTAGGCGATCCGTTCCGCGTCCAGCATGCCTCGCGACTTGGCCCGGAAGAAGAACGACCCATCGCCCCGAAGAACCGGTGTCCTCCCTAGCCGATGGGGATCGCTCCGGCCCCGCCGGTTCGTGCGCCACGCGTCGAGCGCGGCCGATTCGAACAGGACCCGAGCCACTCGATCCGCCGCCAGTGACCCCACCGCCCACGGGTACGCGAAGTGCCGGCACGGCCGGCTCAGCCGGTCCTCGATCAGGTCCTTACAGGTACGCATCTCGGTCTCGGCCGCTGCCTCGTCCGCCCGGGAGAGATCGGCGTGTCCGTGGGTGTGCCCCCCGATCTCGACGAGGCCAGTGGAGACGGCCTCCTCCAGCTGAAGCCACGTGAGCGCCTCGGCGCTCCCATCGATCAGGCCGGTGGCGAGATACAGCACGGCCGGGATCCGGTGGCGGACGAGCGCGGGGAGGGCTTGTTCGTGGAAGTCGCGATACCCGTCGTCGAACGTGACCACCACGCCGCCCCGTTCGTTGCGGAGCGATTCGTCGAGTGACCGGACCTCGCCCGACTCGGCCAGGCTCGCCATCTGCTCGTCGAAATAGTCCGCCGGGACGTCGATCTCCCGACCGCCCGAACCGACCCGGTGGTACAGCAGGATCACCACATCGCCCGGGCGGCGGCGAGTCGCGAGGCCCCACGGCAGGGCCGCCGCTTTCACCAACGCCCGGACCGACGCCTGCGGACGCCACCTGGCTCGGCTCGGCAGCGGCGCGCCGGCTCCGGCTAACGCCGCACCGCTCAAGGCGATCATGGGGGAGTGCAGGATGTAATCGAAGGAGGCCAGCGTGGCGAGGGCCGCGACCGCGAACGCCGCCGGGACGGCGAGTCGGCTCGGGGGGCTGGTCATCCAAATCCGGGCCAGCGTCCACACGAAGATCAACAGGAGCAGGACGAAGCCGGGGATGCCCGTTTCGGCCCCCTGATGGAGGAAGTCCTGGTGGGCCCAGCGGGCGTCCGCGTCGGAGGCCGCGGTGGGGCTCTCCTCGTCGAACCGGCCCGGTCCGACGCCGAGCCACGGATGCGCCTCCATCAGGGCGGCGGCCTCCACCCACAACCGGACCCGGCGTTGATCGAGCGTCGCGCCAAACGACGTCGGATCGCCGGCGATGGCCACCGCACTGGTTCCCAGCGAGGCGCCGAGCACGGCAAGCGCGCACGCGAGCAGGAAGATCCGTCGCGGTCCGCCGCTAATCGCCACGAGGCCTGCCAGGGGGAGACCCGCGACGACGATGGCCGCCGTGCGGGCATCCGATGACGGAGCCACCAACGCGAACCCCACTGCTACGATCACGGCTCCTACCCTGAACCGCGGCGACCCGATGGCGATCATCACGCATGCCACGGCGGCCAGCACGGCCAGAGCCGCCTTCGCGTTCGCGTATCCGAATGGTCCCGACGCGGGATGCGCGCTGAAGATCCCGGCCGGGTCAAGGGCCAGAAGCGCGAGCGCGAAGCCAGCGACGACCAAGGGGACGGCGACCGTCGCCTCCCGGCCGGCTCCCCTGGCGACGAGGTACACCGCAAGGCAGCCAACGAGGAGCAGCACGGGCGGCACGGGGTTCCCCCCGTTCACCGCTGCCGCGAGCACGATCCACACGGCCAGACCTCCGACGAGGCCGAGGCCGACCAAGTCCAGGCGATCGAAACCGCTCCGAAACCCGGCAGGGCCTCCTCGAGCGTGGGCAACCGGCCGGGTCAGGAGCCCGCGCATGTAGCCTCTCCCGGCTGGTGGAGGGTTTCGAGGCGGCCCCGTTTCACGCTCCCACCTCGTCCGACGCACGGGATCCGGAAACGACGTGCAGTTGGTCGCCGAAGGACGCTACGTCAGACCATCCAGCACGTGCGCCGCATCGACGGGCGGCACCCCATCGCCACGGAAACGACCGGCCGCTCACGGCTCGTCGGCGTCATCGTTCGCTCGAACGGGCAGGCAGAGCAACACCAGGAACAGCGGGAGCAGCTGGGCTCGCTCTCGGGCCAGCAACCCGAAGTTCGCGAATCCGGAGAAGGCCAGCACGAACAACCCCGTGTATGCGAGGGCCATGGTCACATACGGACGGCGTCGGAGGCTCTTGACCGCCGCAATGAGCGATCGCCACCGAACCAGGGTCAGCACCAGGAGGAAGGCCGTTTCGATCGAAGCGGCGAACGCCTGGACGTTGTGCACCTCCAAGATGAAGGGGCGATACAGGACGGTCACCACCGCCACGGGCGCTCGGGTCGGCGACTCGAGGATCGACGGCGCGAAACTCGACCCTCCTTGCTCCGTCCGCTCCGTGGTCTGACGAAGCACCTCCGTGACCCCGCCTTCGGTCTGGAACGCGGCACGCTTCAGGAAGTCGTCGGTCCGGCTCACCAGGAGGAACGCCACTACGGCCAGCGCGGCCACCCCGACGGCCTTTGACAGCGGTGCGAAGGCTCGCAGCTCGCCTCGGGGCCGTCGGAACAGGAATCCGGTGGCCAGCGCGACCGCGAGGAGGCCGGCCACGTGGGGCCGGACGATGGCTGCGCCCCACAGCCCCACGGCGGCCACCGCCAGCCCGCGCCACGTCCGCCCGGTGAGGATCCGGGCCGCGCCCAGCGCGGCGATCCCCAGCGTGAACACCATCCAGGCCTCCTTGCCGATGCTGGATGGCCAGAAGATCAGGGTGGGAAGGAAGAACACCAGCTTCGCGTATCCCCAGGACCGTCCCTCCGGCACCGCGATGCAAAAGGCACGGTAGAAGGCATACAGCCCCCAGAACCCAAGCCAGGAGAACACGAAGAAGCCGCCCAGGCCCGTCGGCCCGATGAACGAGTACACGACGCCCGTCAGGAAGCGGATGAAGTTCGTCTCGGACAGCGAGTCGAGTCCCGAGTCAAAGACCCCTGCGCCGAACCGCTCAGCGATCCGCACGCCCGCGTCGTGATATCCGGCCGCATCCGCGACGCCGCCGTAGACGTCGTAGGCCACGTAGTAGCGGACCACCGACCCGATGAACTTCGCCAGGAGCGCCACCAGCAGCAGCCAGAACAGTCGGCGATCGCCCTCGAGTCTGGCTCGGCGGGAGAAGATCGGAAGGGAGATCAGGAGGAGGGCCGGCCCCACGACGATGACACCCGTGGCGTCGGGTCCGCCCGTCGCCGCGACCAGGAGGATCCCGATCAGCAGGGCCGTCCCCAGGACCACAGCGCCGACCACCACCCACGCGCTGGGGGCGGATCGTTGCTGGAGCGTCCGCTCGGCCACTCAGAACACCTCCAGATCGCCGAGGGACAGCGCCCACGACCGAAGCTCGGTGGGATCGGGCGTGATCCCCGCGCGGAGGGGGTTCGTCACGAGCGTCATGCCGCCGGGAGCCCGGAGGTAGCCGGCTCGTCGGCTCGCCCGACCGGCCGCGCTGCCGCGCGGGAACGAGCAGGTCAGGTGGTCGGTCCGGCTCGCCATCGCTACCAGACGGAGGAGGCGGGCGCCGCCGGACACGCTCCCCGAGGGGACCAGCACATCCGACACGGTGGTCTCCCAGGAGCCGCCTCGCGGCCGCACCCTGAAGAAGGCCAGACCGTCGAGGCCTCGAGGCCCGCGGAGCGCGATCGCCCGGTAGCCGAGGACCGGGGCAGAGCCGTACCGCCATCGAAGGTACTCGAGGGTCCATGGCGTGGCCAGGCGAGGGCCAGGATGCTCGATCCGCAGCAGGAGGTCCGACACGACGTCACCCTCTAAGAGAACCTGGCTGGCCGCGACGCCTCCCACACGCACCTTCGGTGAGGCCGAGCCCCGTCCGCGGAACGTCCGGAGGAAGGCGATCGGTCGCCGCACCCGAACGGCGATCGGTACCCGGCCGACCGGCACCCACCCCATCTTCAGGTAGCCGGGGAGGCTCTTCTCGTTGGGGGTGTTGAAGACCAGATCGGCACGTGCCCTGGCCTCCTCCAAGGCCGTCCGGGTGAGCTCTGAGAAGACGCCACGACCCTGATAGTCAGGGTGCGTGGCGGTGTCGACGGCCCGCATCGCCTCGATGGTCTGGTCCCCAGCCACGAACCGCCATCGCATGAACGCCCGGAGCCCGATGATGCGGTCATCGGCCACCGCGACGACCAGGATCGAACGCCCGAATGGATTCTCCAGGTGCTTCCACCGAAACAGCTCGGGCGTGCGCTTTCCCGCCGGGCCGGTCCCGAGGCTTGCGGTCAGCAGGTCGAGGACCTCCTGCTGATCCTCGTCCTGGAACGGTCGAGTAGTCAGGACCGTGGCGCTCACCGACGCACCCCCGGATCGACCTTCACGCCATTCATCCGGCGAGCTCCTCGTACAGCCGTCGATATCGAGGGGCGACGACGCGGATATCGAACCGCTCTCGGCACCGCGCTCGAGCCGCCGATCCGAAGGAATCCCTGAGGCCCTCGTCGCCCAGTAGCCGTACGACGGCCTGAGCCAATGAGCGGACGTCTCCCGGGGGCGAAAGGAGCCCGGAACGTTCATGCTCGACGATCTCCGGGACGCCGGCGACCGCGTACGCAGCCGTGGGGCGGCCCGCCATCCCGGCTTCGATCACGCAGCCGGGGAGCCCCTCGACCCTGCTGGCGAGCAACAGGACGTCGGCCGCCGCCAGGAGGTCCGGCACGTCGTCGCGGGCGCCGAGGAGACGAACGGCATCGCCCAGATTCCCGATGCTCGACTCCAGAGCGGGCCGGATCGGACCGTCTCCGACGAACAGGTGCACGGCATCGGGGCGCTGTTGCCGAACGAGGCTCGAGACGTCCAGATGCGTCAGAGGATCCTTCTCCCAGGTCAGGGCGCCGATCGAGATCAACACGCCGGCCTCGGGCGGGATACCCAAGGCGTCACGCACGTCCTGGCGCGACCGGCCCGGAACGAGCCGGTCAAGGTCAACCGCGTTCGGGATCGTGATGACCTTTCGCGGTGGAATGCGGAACGTCTCGATGGCTTCCTGGCGGAGGGCTTCCGCAACGGCGACCACCCGGGTGGCACGCCTCATCAACCTCGCGTGACCCAGCCTCCCTGGCCCTCTGGTGATCTGCGCCGGCGCCGAGCCGATCCTCCTGTAGACCACCGGAACCGAGGGCCGCCGAGCGGCCAGGACAACATGCTTGAGCGGCTCTCCCCCGTGGACCTGGATCACGTCCGGACGCCACGATGCCGCCAGGTCGTGGAAGGCCCTCAGCGTCCGCAGGTTCACGCCGAGGGCTGGGATCCGCGACCTGCCGTTCCCCAGCACGGCGATGGGCGATGGGAACTCCACCGCCGCCGACGAGTCCCGGAGCACGGCGACCCGCTGATCGATCCCGTCGCCACTCAGCGCACGCACGAGGTCGGCGGCGAAGATCTCGGCGCCGCGCCGCTGGCGCGTGGCCACGACATGTAGCACCCGCACGTCAGGCACCGCCCACGGCTACGGCGCGGTGGGTCGAGTCCAGCACGGATCGATACATCGCGATCATGCGCTCGACCGAGCGATCCAGCGTGAAGCGCTGTTCGAAGATGTCACGGCCCCGGGCCCCGAGCGATCGGGACAGGCGCTCGTCCTCCAGGATCCGGACGATCGCCGCGGCGAACGCCTCCGGCGCCCCGGCTGGAACCAGCAGCCCGCTGCCGCCGTCCCCGGTGACCTCGCGCAACGAGGGAAGATCGGACGCCACGAGGGGGGTCCCCAGGGCCATCGCCTCGATGACCACACCGGCCGCGCCTTCGTTCAGCGAGGGCAGGACGAGCAGGTCCGCGGCGGCCAGCAGGTCCGGCACGTCGTCCCGGTGGCCGAGGAACCGCACCGTACGCTCCAGGCCGAGCCCCCGGACCTGCTGCCTCAGCTCGGCGGACCGGTGACCGTCCCGGCCGGCAAGCAGAACGACGAGACGGGGACGATCGCGGATCGCCGCGACCGCAGCGACCAGGTATCGGTGCCCCTTCTGGTGCTCCAGGCGGCCGACCGACAGCACAACCTCGGCGTCCGTCGGAATGCCGAGTTCACGCCTGGCTCGCTCGCGCCGCTCCGGGGTCGGGAACCCGAGGCGGTCGGGATCGCGGCCACGCTCGACCACGGTCACCCGCTCGGGACGGATCCGCAGCGAGCGCACCGCGGCGTCCTTGACCGAACGCGAGACCGCGTGGAGGTGCGTGGTGAACTGGCGAGCCGTCAAGCCGTCGATCTGCCGGACCCCCCAGAGCTTCCATCGACGAACGTTCGGGTCGAGCAGCCGCTCGGGGCCGTACGTCACGTTGATCAGGCTCGACACCACCGGGATCCCGGTCCCGAAGGCTGCCAGTCGCCCGGCCACATCCGCCTCGAAGATCGTGGTGTGCACCACGTCCGGTCTGACGCGCCGCACGAACCGGCGGAGCGAGCGGGTCCATGAAGGCAACCCGCGGCCGGGGATCAGCTCGATGGAAATCCCGTGGTCGCGAACCAGCCCTTCGAACCCCTCGGGTCGACGCACGAACGTCGCGAACGTGGGCTCGTGACCCGCAGCCACCAGTCGGATCGCCAGCTCCGCCAGCGAATGCTCCGCTCCTCCGGCGCCGAGGCTGTTGATCACGAAGACGATCCGAAGGGGTCGCTCGCTCACCCGACCTCCCAGGAGGCCCGCACGTGGACAGGCGCCAGTCGGGCGATCCCGAGCGGGACCTGATCCAGGTCGGGGCCCGTCACATCGAAACGCGTGGCCGGATGCCAGTCCAGGAGTTCGCCACCGCTTGGGGCGTCGAACACGCCGACCCACAGGTAGTATCGCCCCCGAGGGAGCGGGAGCGAGGCCATCGAGCACCGGACCTCCGTCTGGCCGGAGCCCAGCTGCACGTCCCTGCGAAGCACAAAGATCGGCGTGGCCGGCCCCTCGCTGACCCCGAGGAACACGCGGGCCGATCGGGCTTCGTGGCTCTCGACCACCAGCCGAACGTCCAGCGATCCGTCGGTCGCAGCGGGGCCATCGCGGGGCCCGACCACCTCCGCTTTCACCAGCCTGATCACGCCGCCCACGTGGAAGGCAGCTTCGGCCGCCTCCTCGATCGACCGCCGGTACGAGCTCAGTACCTCCCGAACCGGTCCGTCGCCTTCGATCACTCCCTGCCGGAGCCAGATCCCCCGGCTGCATGTCGCCTCGACAGCCGCGAAGTCGTGGGAGACGAACACGAGCGTGGTCCCGCTGGCCAGCACGGCGCGCATCCGTTCCAGGCATTTCTGCTGGAAGGCGGCGTCACCCACGGCCAGGGCCTCGTCGACCAGCAGGACGTCCGGCTCGAGGAACGCCGCCACGGCGAATCCCAGCCGCATCTGCATGCCGCTCGAGTAGAACTTCACCTGTCGATCGATGGCGTCCTCGAGCTCGGCGAACTCGACGATCTCGTCGAAGCGCTGGGCGACCTCCTTGCGGCGGAGGCCCAGCAGCGAACCCGTGATATAGACGTTCTCGCGTCCGGTGAGGTCCGGGTGGATCCCCTGCCGAACCTCGATCAGCGCGCCGACACGGCCGTCGACCTCGACGCGCCCTGCGTACGGATACATCACTTGACTGAGGATCTTGAGGAGCGTGGTCTTCCCCGAGCCGTTGGCCCCGATGAGCCCGATCGAGGAACCCGGCTCGGCCCCGAAGGTGATGTCACGCAGCGCCCACCGCCAACCGGTGGTGCCACGCCGTCGAAGCCGTGCTCCCAGGCGTTGCAGTTCGTCTCGCAGCAGCATCCGCCGACGGTCGGCGCGGAACCGCTTCCACACGCGGTCGGCCACGATCTCGCCTCTACGCGACATCGGCGAAACCGGCCTCCATGCGCTTGAAGAGCAGATAGCCGAGGACCAGCACCGCGAAGGCGCTGATCGTCGCCGGGACCAGCAGGTTCCAGTCGGGTCCCAGGCCTAGCAGCACCGTCCTTCGGTAGCCGTCGATGACTGCCGCCAGGGGGTTCAGCACGACGTAGAGAGTTCGGATCGACCCGGGGATGAAGTCGATGCCGTACGCCACCGGCGTGGCGAAGAGCGCGATCTGGAGCAGGACGGGGAGCGCGTGCCGGAGATCTCGGAGGTACACGACCACGGCGGACACGATCAGGGTCACGCCGAGCGTGAACGCCACCTGGACGAGCAGCAACAGTGGGACCCATGCCGACGTCGGCTGCGGGATGAACGCATACACGACAAACAGGCCGCCCAACGCGACCAACGCCACGGCGCTGTCCAGACCGGCCACCGCCACGCTCGCCATCGGGAACACCTCGCGGGGGAACGCGACCTTGTTGAGGAGCGGGATGTTCTGGATCAGGCTCTGGCCACCCTGTGACACCGAGGTCGAGAAGAACGTCCACGGAAGGAGCCCGAGGTACGAGAAGAGCGGGTACGGCACTCCTCCTGTGTCGACCCGGGCGACCCGATTGAAGAACAGGCTGAACACGACCATAAGGGCCAGCGGCGTGATCAGGGCCCACGCCAGGCCCAGCAGGGCCTGCTTGTAGCGGGCACGCAGCTCTCGCTCGGCGAGCGTCCGGACCAGTTCGCGGGACCGCCACACGGCTCGGACCGCTCCGAGCGAGCCGATCCGACGACGGAAGCGCAGCTCTGGAGGAGGAGCCAGGGGCGCGGTGACCTCCGTCACGGCCGAATCTCCCTCCAGGCATCGCTCATCGACGGGAGACCTCCCGGTACACCTGCTCCACGCTTCGGGCGGACTCGCGGATGTCGAAGGCCCGACCCCGGTCGGCCGCGGCCTCCGACATCCGGGCGCGGAGCCGGGAATCCCGTACCAGCGTCACGATGGCGTGCGCGAGGAGATCGGGGCGCGACGGCGGGACCAGCAGCCCCTCGACCCCGTCCTTGACCCCCTCGGGGATCCCGCCCACGGCCGTGGCCACGACCGGCGTGCCCAGCGCCAGGGCCTCCATGAGCGCCAGCGGCAGCCCCTCGTTGTGCGATGCCAGAGCGAACAGGTCGAAGGCCGACATCACCCTGGTCGCGTCCTCGCGGAAGCCCGTGAGCAGGAACCGGTCGCCCAGGCTAAGCCGGGCGTGGATCGCCCGGAGCTCGTCCTCCTGTGGCCCCCGGCCGACGGCCACGAACCGGACCGGCAAACCCTCGTCGAGCACCAACCGGGCCGCCTCGAGCAGCACCGGGTACCCCTTCTGGGGGCGGAAGTGGGCCACGGTCCCGACCACGAGCTCGTCGGGCCCGATGCCGAGCTCGGCCCGGACCTCGTCCCGATGCCCCAGTTGGTCGCGGACCCGTTCGGGGAAGATCCCCTGCACCACCACCTCCACCTTGTCGCGGAGGCCCGGCGCGATCGATTCGGTCACGGTGGTCGACACCGCGAGGTTGGCGTCGTCGAGGCGGTAGGTCATCCGGTTCAGCAGCCGGGTGGCTCGCACGTATCCCCACCACGGCAGGTGCTCCGTGTACACGATCCGCGGCCGCACCGAGGCCGGCATGGCCTTCAGTGCCACCCGGGCGATCCCGGCCACGTACGGGGAGTGGATGTGCACCACGTCGTACCGGCGCTCCCTGACCAGGCGGCGCAGACGAGCCGCCCAGCGGAGGTTCCATTCCCGGCCGCCGTGCAGGCAGTGGACGGCGACCCCGGCCCGCTCGAGCTGGTCGACCAGGCCGCGCTTCCAGGGCAGGACGTAGGCGGCCTCGTACTCGAAGCCGTCCCGGTTCCGAACCTCGGCCAGCATGGCCAGCAGGAGCTCCGCCCCCCCCGGATCGAGGCCCTTGATCAGCCACAGGACCCGGATGGGGCGCCGGCCACGCC
>OCZV010000843.1_pt1 | contig 10997 bp, 9 predicted proteins | sample 1539051 | NCBI WGS metagenome assembly OCZV01 (sample SAMEA3113581, study PRJEB22503) | soil metagenome
TACGAGATTACAAGGTGACTGGAGTTCAGACGTGTGCTCTTCCGATCTGCAGGGCATCGCGCGCGATCCGTGGCGTGCCACGATGGCGGTCGCTGCTCTGGCCGCATTGCTCATCTGCGCCGTCGTCAGCGGCAGCGTGTGGTGGAACGTTCGCCAACTCATGACCGAGGTCGAGGCCCAGGATGCCGAAACGGTCTCCTCGTTGGCAGAAACGTTGAGCTGGCTGCCCGACGATCGCCGACCGGATGCGCTGCCTGACCCGAGTCCGCGTGGTGCCTTCGCCATCGTGACCGCCGATGGAGCGGGCATCCCTGCTGACCTTGGCACGGGCCAGCAGGGCGCTCGGTGGCAGCGCTGGGCCGCCCGAGTGGTTCGGCAGGCCGAGCTCTCGTCGCAGTTCAGCATCCGCGACCCTGCCGGGAACGAGTGGAACTACGTGCGGGCGCACACGGACGACGGGTCCATCGTGCTGCTTGGACGGCAGGACGCACCACGATCGGCCGTCGCGGGAGCCGTGCTCCGGGCGCTGGCCGCCGTTGTACTCGGCGTCCTCTTACTCGGCGCAATGGCGTGGGTACTGGTTCGGTGGGGGTTGCTGCGTCCACTGGACAGCCTGATCAGGTCGACTGAGGACCTCCGCTGGCGTGGCCAACTGCGGGACGGGAATCGGGAGCGCGTGGATCGCCTCGCGCGACGTGGTGACCATGTCGGTCGGCTCGCCCGCAGCCTCGGCGGCGTGGATCAGGACGTCGGCCGCCGTTTCCTTCAACTGTCCACCCTGCTCGAGACGATCCGGGCTGTGGGGGCGTCGCTGGACGCCGACGAGGTGCTGCAGCGCATACTCGGCCAGCTTCAACGCCTGTTCGGCGTCGAGCGGTGTGCCGTCCTGAGCCTGGATGAGCGGGCAAACGTCTTCCTCATCCGGGCCAGCCTGGGCCTGTCCGACGCCTTCGTCCAGGAATTGCAGGTGGACGTCGCGGAGCCCAGCTCTCCCTCGATCCGGGCGTTGCGGTCGGGTGAGCCGGTGCAGGTGTCGGACACCTACGCGGACCTGTCGTTCGCGGCCTTCCGCGGACGGGCACGGCGGTACGACTACCGCAGTGTCCTCGCGATCCCGCTCATGACCAGCATGGCGCCGCCGTCCGCCCTGCTCCTGTACCGGTCGGAGGCTTACCGCTACAGCCACTCCGAGCTGGAGCTGGCGACGAGCTTCGCACGATTCGCCTCGATCGCGATGGAGAATGCGGCGCTATACACGCGTATCGACGAGCGGCTCCAAGAACAGAGCCGGCGGCTGGAGGCCATCATCGAGAGCCTCGACGACGGTCTTGTCCTCGCTGGTCTCGACGGCCTGGTTTCCTACCACAATGCCGCGGCAGCAGCGCTGCTCGGCGCCCAAGGGCAACGGTTGACAGGTGCCGAGGTTGGCGAGCTCCTGCGTCGGTTAGGCGCCGACCCGTCGCTGGCCAACGACAGTCGGATGCCGAACTCGAGAGAGGTGACGACGACGGTCGACGGCCGACAGCGCGACCTTCGGCTGCGTACCTTCACGGTTGCCGACGAGCACGGAGCACCCATTGGCCACGGCCTCCTCTGGCAGGACATCACTCGCGATCGGTTTGTGGAGCGGCTCAAGTCCTCGTTGTTAGCCACGGCGTCGCATGAGTTGCGCACGCCTTTGGCAAGCATCAAGGGCTATGTGTCGACGCTGCTGGCCGACGACATCGAGTGGGATCTCGCTGAGCAGCGAGATTTCCTCATGACCATCTCGTCCGAGACGGACAGGCTCACCGCGCTCATGCGCGACCTGCTCGACATGTCGCGGATCGAGGCGGGTGCGCTGACTATCCGGAAGGAACCGGTGCGCGTGTCCGAGCTCGTCGAGCGGGCGGTCGCCGGACTGTCGTCGGCCGACCGAAAGCGGTTGTGCTTCGAGGTGCCGGACGACTTGCCATTGGTGGAGCTGGACCGTTCCCGGATTGAGACGGCGATCAGCAACCTGGTCAACAACGCTTTGAAGTTCTCGCCGCCCCGGAAGCGAGTCGACATCATCGCGGAATGCAACGAAGGAGAGCTGAGGATCACCGTGCGAGACCGCGGCACGGGCGTGCCCGCGGACGTGGGGGACCGGATCTTCGAGAGCTTCGTCCGAGGTGACGACGGGCTCACGCGCCAGGTGGGCGGCCTTGGGCTGGGGCTAGCGATCTGCCGCGGTTTCGTCGAGGCACATGGAGGCCGGGTACGGAGTCGTCCCGAGAACCCCGGGACGTCGTTCGTGCTTGCGATCCCAACCGGCGAAGGAGGAGCATGACAACCGCTCGGGTGCTCGTCGTCGATGACGACCAGCCGCTACGCCAGTTCGTTGCTCGCAACCTGGGGGCTCGTGGATTCGAGGTCACGACCGCGCGTAACGGCCTCGAGGCGTTGGCGCTGGTGGGGCGAGTCCAGCCAGACCTGGTCGTCCTCGACATCATGATGCCGGGGATGGACGGGCTGGAGACCTGCCGCCGGATACGCGAGTCGTCAGTCATGCCCATCATCGTGTTAACGGCCCTGGACAGTGAAGCCGACAAAGTCCGCTGTCTCGACCAAGGTGCTGACGACTGCCTGGTCAAGCCGTTCGGCGTCGACGAGCTCCTGGCCCGCGTGCGATCCGCCCTGCGCCGGGTGCATTGGCACACCGGGGCGGGCAACCACACGGTCCTGCGCTTTCGCGATCTCGAGCTCGATACGGAGTCGCTTCGGGCTGCCGTGCGCGGTCAGACCCTCGACTTGACCCGCACCGAGCTGGCGCTGCTGCGCTACTTCATGGAGAACGCGGGCAAGGCACTGCCGCACTCCCGCATCTTGCGCGATGTCTGGGGCCCCGGATATGGCGGCGAGTCGCAGTACGTCCGGGTCTACGTCAGTCGGCTACGGCAGAAGATCGAGGACGACCTCTCTCGCCCGGAGTACTTCATCACCGAGCACGGGCTCGGCTACCGGTTCGGAGAGTGATCAGGCGTGCGACTGGGTCGCGTGGTAACACTCGCCGCTGGCCTGACTGCCATGGTGGCCTGCGGCCTCGCGGATCAGGAGGCAGGCGTCGTCGCGCCGCCGGGACCTCAGGGGTTCGACGGGACACTGCGATTCGGTGCCACGGTCAGTGACACCGGCCGATACGCGCTGGAAGGCCGAGACGTACGCCGCGGGTACGACGTCTGGCTGGACTGGGTCAACAACGGCCATGGAGGCGTCCGGGTCGGCGACCGGCGCCTACGTGCGGAGATCGTCTATTACAACGACGAAAGTGACCCGGGTAAGGCCGCGGCGTTAACCGAGCGCTTGATCGTCGACGATGAAGTGGAGTTCCTGCTCGGCCCGTTCTCCAGCGGGCTCAACGCAGCGGCGAGCGCCATCGCCGAGCGCCATCGGACGATCATCGTCACGGGAAACGCCGCGTCCGATTCCCTGTTCGAACGCGGCTACGACTACTTCTACAGCGTCATGACCGTCGCCTCCCGGTACGCCGAATCAGCGTTGGAGGCGCTCCACGCCGAGGGCGCGCGTACGGTCGCCGTGGCCTATCAGGACACCGACTTCCCGATCGACGCCGGGGAAGGTGCAGCCAACTATGCGCGCAAGCTCGGCATGGAGGTCCAGGCCATCGAGACGTACCCGAGAACACTGACGGGTGTGTCGGGCATCATCGCCAAGTTCCGCAGCTTGAACCCGGATGTGTTCTTCGGAGCCGGCCACTTCGTCGACTCGCTGCGGTTCGTCCGGGCCTCCGAGGAGCAGGGCTTTTCGCCAAAGGCCGTGGTCTTGACGGTGGCCCCGAGCAACCCCGCCTTCGCTGACGAGTTGGGCCAGGCAGCAGAGCTGGTCATTGGGCCGACCCAGTGGGAGGCGTCGATGAACTGGCAGGGGCGATGGCTTGGCACGAGCACCGACTACGCCGACCGTTACAGCCACCTTTACGGTGAGGCTCCGACGTACCACGCCGCCGGCTCCACGGCCGCCGCACTGGCGTTGCAACTCGCCATAGAGGCGGCCGGCACGACGGAGACGGAGGCCGTCCGCCAAGCCGTGATCGACCTGGATATTCAGACGTTCTACGGGCCGATCAATTTTGACGACAAGGGTCGCAACCGGGCCAAGCCGATGGGAGCGGTGCAGGTCCAGGACGGTAGCCTGGAACTGATCACGCCTCCGCAGGCCGCAACGGCCGAGCTTGTCTATCCCCGCGGCGAGCCGTGACGGCGTGCTAGCACAGGCGATCACCAACGGCCTACTGCAAAGTGGGCTCTACCTAACGGTGGCGCTCGGGTTCTCACTGGCATGGAGCGTGACCGGTGTGATCAACCTCGCCCACGGCGAGATGGTCATGCTCGGTGCATACATCACGTGGCTGCTGTTCTCGGCAGGCTGGCTAGCCCCGCTGTCGTCCTTGTTCGTAGTCGTCCCGGCCATGTTCGCTGTCGGCTACGTGGTGGAACGGCTGTTGCTTCGTCGCCTGACCGCCCGCGGAATGCTGGCGACACTCCTCGGCACACTCGGCCTGTCTGTTGCCTTGCAACAGGCTGCACGACTGATCTTCAGTCCAACCCCGCACACCATGCCGCTTCCGTTGAGCGGACTGTGGCACATCGGGCCTGTCAACGTGGCGGTCGGACACGCCGCCCTGTTCCTGATAGCTGTCGTTACCATCGCGGCGACCGTCGCATTCTTGCGGCTGACCCGGCTCGGTGCCAGCATGCGAGCGGTGGCTCAGAACGCCGAAGCCGCCGAGATGGTCGGCATCGATGTCGTGCGGCTTCGGACTCTTGGCTTCGCCGTGTGCGCCGCAATCGCGGGCGTGGCAGGCGTGCTGGCCAGCCAGTTTCAACCGGTGCACCCAGGCATGGGCAGCACGCTGTTGTTGAGTGCCTTGGCAATCACCGCCCTTGCCGGGCCGGGAAACCTGGCCGGTGCGGTGGTTGGCGCCGGCGCTCTCGCCATCGCCGAGTCGCTGATCGGCGTATTCGTGCCGAGGATCGGAGCAAACCTGGGTGTCGTCGTGGCCGCTGTCCTGCTCGTGGTCATGTTGGTGGCCCGACGTGGGGAACTTCTCCACGGCGGGCAGAGGGGGCATCGTTGACCACCGCGCGTGCGACTGGCCGCCCGGCCGGCCAACCCTGGTTTGCGCTAGCGGTTGGGACATGTGTGATCGTTGCACTAGTCGCCACGAGTCTGGTGGCAGGTGCGGGCGGCTCTGCGCCGTGGAGCTGGGCGTCTGTAGCGACTCAGGCGCTGTTGCTCGCCACCGTGGCCACGAGCTGGAACATCGTTGGCGGGTACCTCGGACACATCGATCTCGCGCATGTCGCCTACTTTGGCGTTGGTGCATACGGCACGGGTGTGACCGAAACCATGCTCGGTTGGGGGCTGCCTGCTTCGCTCGTCGCCGGCGCCTGTTTGGCAGCCGCCACAGCAACTGTCGCCGGCTCCGCGATCCTGCGACTGCACGGGCTGAGTTTCGCGATTGCCACACTCGGCCTCCTGGTGCTGTTCCGCGAAGGCGTGCGGCTCGCGGGACCGCTGACCGGCGGCGGCCGAGGATTGGTGCTTCCGCCTGTTTCTGCCGCTGTCGTCTACTACGCCGCGGTCATGCTCTTCGCCGTTGCAGTCATGGTGTCTTGGCGGCTGCGGCACACCAGCTTGTGGCCGGTCGTGCTGGCCGTGCGCGAGGACGAGCAGGGTGCCGCCGTACGGGGTGTCCGTACGACTCCTTGGAAGCACACGATCTACACAGCGGCAGCGCTGATAACGGGCACCGCCGGTGGACTCTGGGCTTACCAGAGCACGTTCATCGACCCCGACCTGGCATTTGCGGACGCGCGCAGCCTGGACATGATCACTGCCACACTGCTCGGAGGGGTCGGCACCGTCATCGGTCCGATCATCGGCAGCCTGATCCTGTTTGCGGGACGGGCCTACCTGGGTCCGCCTTCGGACGCTGCCCAGATGCTGCTCCAAGGACTGGTGCTCATCGGCATCGTCCGCTGGCTTCCGCGTGGCATCGTCGGCTGGCTGACCGGCTGGTGGAAGTTCCCCGCGGCGCTGGCCAGGCCTCGCGGGGGGGCCAATGCCTCGCTACCGGCGCCACCGGCTCGCTCAAGCGAAGTCCGGCCGTTCGGTGACTGCGTGCTGGAGGCCCGGGGGCTGAGCACGCCCGACAGTGGCACAACGGTGCTGGAAGGGATCGACCTCTGCGCTCGATCGGGCGAGATCCTGGGCCTGATCGGGCCTAACGGCAGCGGCAAGACGACACTGGTCGACTGCCTCTGCCGCCTGCGGCCCATCGACAACGGCACGATCCGGCTCTCCGGGCAGGATGTCACTCGCCACTCCGCCCCGCGACTGGTGCGAGCGGGCCTTGGCCGAACCTTCCAGGTGCGCCGGGTCTACCGGCAGCTCACGGTCGCAGACAACCTCCTGCTGTGCACGCACTGGACGATGGCGTCTGTCGGCCGTCGTCCGCCGGCAGCGGTGGAGGGGCGCGTGTCCGACCTGCTTTCCCACCTTGAGCTAAGTCCCCTAGCTGACACGCTCGCCGGAGATCTGAGCGCCGGCCAACAGCGCCTGCTGGAGATCGGCATGGCGCTCATGCGAGACCCTCAGGTGCTGTTGCTCGACGAGGCCACTGCCGGTGTCCCACCCAGTCTGGTCACGACGGTCAAGGCCGTCGTGCGCTCGTGTGCAGACCAAGGTATGGCCGTCGTCGTCGTCGAGCACGATGTGGGCGTCGTTGCGGATCTGTGCCACCGTGTTGTCGTCCTCGACCGTGGCCAGATCGTTGCGGAAGGCACTCCCGCGTCCGTGATGGCATCCGGTGTGATCGAGACCGCCTACATAGGCGCCACAGAGGGGTGACTGTCCGATGTGGATTGGGGACCGGCCGCTGCTGGAGATCCAAGACCTGCGCGCCGCGGGCTACGACCCCGCTATCGAGGTGCTCCGCGGCGCAAGCATGCACGTACGGGAAGGTGAGATCGTCTGCGTCATCGGTCCGAACGGCGCCGGGAAGTCCACCCTGTTGCGCGCGCTCTACGGGTTGGTCCCCGTACGCCACGGTCGGGTGCTCTTCGACGACCGCGACATCACCAACATCCGACCTACCGAGGCGCTGCGCTCGGCAGGCATCGCGCTCGTTCCGCAATACCGAAGCGTCTTCCCCCAGATGACCGTTCAGGAGAATCTGACGCTGGGTCTGTACCTCCAGCGGGACCGGGCTTCGGCGCAGGACCGGCTCTCCTACGCGTACGACGTGTTCCCACAGCTGGGTTCAAAGGCCCGCCAGGTCGCGGGTCAGCTTGCCGTGGCCGAACGGAGGATGTTGGAGCTGGCCCGGGCGCTCATGTGGATGCCCCGACTCGTGCTGATCGACGAGCTGTCCTCGGGGCTGAAGCCCACGCTGGCCGCCTCGATCTTCGCGGAGCTGCGCCGGCTCAGCGCCGAGGCCCACGTCACGATCCTCATGGCCGAACAGAACGCACGACACGCCTTGGCCATCAGCGATCGCGGGTACGTGCTCGAGCTTGGGAGGCAGATTTTCGAGGGGACCAAGACTGAGATGCTGTCGAGCGTGGCGGTCCGCCGGTCGCTGCTGGGGACGAACGAGCGCGAGCCGGCTGCGGCGACGAAGTCTTGGTGAACTTGGAGGTTTCTCAGGCTGCTCACGGCGAGTCGAGGTTTTCTCGATCCGCCCGATTTCTTGAGGATTCGTTGACATTACAAGGACGCTTTCACGCGAAGATTGGTGCCGACACGCAGCGCCCGACGCTGACGAGGAGGTCAGCCCATGGAAACCACCAGAAGGCACGCGGCCACGGCGCGGCTGCTCGCCACGCTCGCGTCGCTCTCGCTCGTCGCTACCGCGTGCGGGAACGACGACGACGGCGGGGCAGCAACCGGGGGGGGCGACGCCGAAGGGTACCCGGAGCAGAACATCACCTTCGTGGTGCCGTTCAGCGCCGGAGGGCCGACGGACACCGTCACCCGTCTGATCGCCGAGCCGATGGCGGAGGAGCTCGGCGGCCAGATCGTGGTTCAGAACGTCGAGGGCGCAGGCGGCACCGTGGCCGCCGGGCAGGTCGCTCAGGCGGAGCCGGACGGCTACACGGTGCTCATGCACCACATCGGTATGTCGACCGCGCCTGCGTTGTACGCGGACCTCGGGTACGAGCCCCTCGAGGACTTCGAGACGGTCGGCCTGGTCACCGAGGTCCCGATGACGATCGTGGCGCGCCGCGACCTCGAGCCAGAGACCCTCGAGGAGCTGGCCGACTACGTCACCGAGAACGCGGACACGGTGACTTACGCCAACGCCGGCATCGGTTCTTCGTCGCACTTGTGCGGCTTGTTGTTCCAGGAAGCGATTGGCGTGAAGCTCCAGGAGGTTCCGTACGAGGGCACGGGGCCGGCGCTGACCGACCTGGTCGGCGGCCAGGTTGATTTCATGTGTGACCAGACCACCAACACGACCGGCCAGATCGAAGCGGGCGAGGTGAAGGCGTACGCCGTCACGACGCCGGAGCGAGTGGAGAGCCTGCCCGACCTGCCGACAACTGCGGAGGCCGGGCTGCCCGATGTGGAGGTCAGCGTGTGGCACGGCCTGTACGTGCCGGCCGGCACGCCTGAGGACATCGTCCAGAGGCTGTCCGACGCCCTCAAGGTCGCGCTGGCCGACCAGGGGGTGATTGACACGCTGGCCGACCTCGGCACCGGGCCAGTCTCTGAGGAGGACGCCACGCCCGAGGCGCAGCGGGAGCGCCTCGAGGAGCAGCTCGACACCTGGGCCCAGGTCATCGCCGACGCCGGCGTCGAGCCTCAGTGATTCGACGGGAAGGGTGGGCGGCCCGATGCTGGCAGGTGGCCGCCCACGCGTCCGTTGACCAAACCGCGAGCCGAGGTGACGTGTGGAGAACCGACGATCGTTTGCCGACGTCCTCGCCGGGGCGATTTTCGTCGCAATCGGCATGGGATTCGTCGTCGGCTCGCTGCGGTACGAGCTGGGGACCCCGCTGCGGATGGGGCCTGGGTACTTCCCGCTCCTGGCTGGCGGCGTCCTGGCCGTGCTGGGGCTGGCCATCGTCGTCAAAGGGCTTGTCGCCGGCGAGTTGATCTCGTTCGGCACCATCCCGTGGCGGTCGGTGGTGACGATCGTGGCGGCGCTGCTGTTCTTCGGGCTGACGATCAGAGGCCTCGGATTCGTGCCCGTGGTCGCGGTGACCGCACTGATCACGGCCCTCGCGAGCTACCGGATCCGCCTGCTGACCGCCGTGGCTGTGGCCGCCGGGCTCACCGTGTTGTGCGTGCTCATCTTCATCGTTGGCCTGCAGCTGCCGCTGCCGCTGTTCGGCTCGTGGCTGCCGCTCTAGGCGTCGACGATGGACCTCCTCGACAACCTCGTCCTGGGCCTCGAGACCGCCGCGCAGCCGGAGAACGTCCTGTTCTGCCTCCTCGGCGTCGTCCTGGGTACGGCGGTGGGAGTCCTGCCCGGCATCGGGCCTACGGCGACGATAGCCATGCTGCTCCCGATCACGTTCAACTTCGAGCCGGTCTCGGCGCTGATCATGCTGGCCGGCATCTACTACGGCGCACAGTACGGCGGCTCCACCACGGCCATCCTCATCAACCTGCCGGGAGAGTCGTCAGCGGCGGTCACCGCCATCGACGGTCACGAGATGGCCCGCAAGGGCCGGGCCGGACCGGCGCTCGCCGCAGCGGCGCTCGGATCGTTCTTCGCCGGCTCCGTAGCCACCCTGATACTGGCTGTGGCCGCGCCACCTCTGGCTCGGGTGGCGTTGCGGTTCGGTCCCGCCGAGTACTTCTCGCTCGTCGTGTTGGGACTCGTCGCCTCCATTGCCCTAGCCCGCGGCTCGGCCCTCAAGGGGCTGGCGATGATCATGCTCGGGGTCCTGCTCGGCACCGTCGGCCAGGACATCAACACAGGCACGCCGCGGTTCGTCTTCGGCGCCCGGGAGCTGTACGAGGGCGTGAATTTTGTGTCGATGGCGGTCGGGGTCTTTGGCGTCGCGGAGATCCTGCGAAATCTGGAGGACGAGAAGACCCGCACAGTCCTGGTGCGAACGGTGAAGAACCTCTGGCCCACGCGCGACGACTTACGCCGGATCGTGGCGCCAGTGTTGCGCGGCACCGGATTGGGATCGGCGCTCGGCATCTTGCCGGGCGGTGGGCACGTGATTGCGGCGTTCGCGTCGTACTCGGTCGAAAAGCGCGTAGCGAAACAGTCGAAGGAGTTCGGGCACGGCGCCATCGAGGGGGTCGCCGGCCCGGAGTCGGCCAACAACGCCGCCGCCCAGACATCGTTCATCCCACTGCTGACCCTCGGGCTACCGGCGCACCCGGTGATGGCGCTGATGGTCGGAGCTTTCATCGTGCAGGGCATCACGCCGGGGCCCAACGTGATCAACGAGCAGCCCGCTCTCGTCTGGGGCCTCATCGCCTCGATGTGGATCGGCAACCTGCTCCTGGTGATGCTGAACCTGCCACTGATCGGCTTGTGGGTGAAGCTGCTGACGATCCCCTACCAGGTGCTGTTCCCGGCGATTGTCGTGTTCGCAGCGATCGGTACGTACTCCTTGGGCTTGAACGCCTTCGACGTCTACGCGATCGCCTTCTTCGGCGTCCTGGGGTACGTGCTCGTCAAGTGCGGATGCGAGCCGGCACCCCTGCTGCTCGGCTTCGTGCTCGGTCCGCTGCTCGAGGAGAACCTCCGACGAGCCCTGAGCATCTCGCGCGGCGACCCGTCGGTGTTCGTCACCCGGCCGATCTCGGCCGTGCTCCTCGCTCTCGCCGTCGCCGCGCTCGTCCTCGCCGCGCTACCCACCATCCGTCGACGTCGCGAGGTGGTGTTCCACGAGGAAGGCCTGACCGACGAGTGGTCACCGGCAACGCCGGAGCACCTCGACCAAGCAAATCCGGCGGGGCGTCAAGGCGGCGCATGACGAGTG
>OCZV010000844.1_pt1 | contig 10987 bp, 9 predicted proteins | sample 1539051 | NCBI WGS metagenome assembly OCZV01 (sample SAMEA3113581, study PRJEB22503) | soil metagenome
CAGGGCCTGCGTTCGTTCACGACGTCGATCTACCAGGCGCCCGGGCGGCTGAACCTGTTCGACCTGGACGGCGTGAAGGTGTTGATCGACTACGCGCACAACGCCGCGGGGCTCGAGAAGCTCGGCGAGTTCGTCGAACGCCTCACGTCGGACCCGAAACCGGGCCCGCGCGCCGGCGCGGCGTCGTGGAACGCGAACTTGCGCGTCGCCGTCGTGGCCACGGCGGGGGACCGGCGCGACCAGGACATGCGCGAGCTCGGGCGGGTCGCCGGCAGGTACTTCGACGACGTCATCGTGCGCGAGGATCGGAACACGCGCGGCAAGGCTCGCGGCGTGACCGCCGAGCTGATCGTTGAGGGTGTTCGCGACGCCATGACCCAAGGCGCCCGCGCGGGCAACGTCGAGGTCGTCCTGGACGAGATGGACGCGACCCGCCGCGCGCTCGATCGCTCGCGTCCTGGTGACCTGGTCGTCCTGTGCGTCGACTACGCGACCGACGTGTACAAGGAGCTGGAGCGGAGGCGCTCGCTCGCGGCGCCGACCGTCATGCGCGCCGGCAACGGGCAGGACGGATGGCAGGTGGCGGGCGGCGACCCGGACCTCGTCGCGATCGTCGACGAGACCGGCCTTTGAACGAGCAGGGGTCCGGGCGAACGACGCGCCCGCGTTCGATCCTGGCCGGGATGCTGATGCTCGCGCTCACGGCGGTGTTCGTCGTGATGGGAATCGACGCCGTCCTCGACGCGTTCGTGACCGGGCGGCTCGATCGGGACACCTACCTCACCGCCGTCGGCTTCGGCCTCAACGTCGAGGAGATGAAGAACTTCCTCGCCATCGTCGGCATCGTGATCCTCGCGCTGTGCGTGGTGACGACGATCGAGGCGATCGGCGTGCTCGGAAGCCGCGAGGGCGTTCGTCACGCGGCCGTCGGAACCTTCCTCGTCTTCTCCGCGGTCACGCTGATCCTGTCGATCGCCGAGCTGATGTCCGACGAGGTCGAGCGCAGCGTCGCCGTCGCGATCGTCATCGGCGTGGTCGACGGGGTGATCGTCTACCTGCTGGTCCACGAACGCACGACCGCGGAGTTCGAACTGGCCGAGCGCGCACGCGATCGCGCGCGGTCGGTTCGCGTCGCGGAGCGTGCCGCGCGAAGGACCTCTCGGGCGTAGCGAGACTTAGTCCTCGGACCCCCGCTTCCACTTGATGCTGCAGCCGACGCTCGGTCGCTGGTCGGGTGGCGCCTCCCGTCCCTCGAGCACGGCGTCGATAGCGGCGCGCAGGTGCTCTCCAGTCACGGGGATCCCGCTGCGGGGCCGGCTGTCGTCGAGCTGCCCCCGGTACACGAGTTCCCGCGCCGGGCCGTACAGGAAGAAGTCGGGCGTACAGGCCGCGCCGAACGCCTTGGCGACCTCTTGAGTCTCGTCGAACAGGTACGGGAACCGGTAGCCCGCGAGCCGGGCTTCCTCGGCGAGGCTCTCCGGCGCGTCTTCGGGGTAGGTCTCGGGATCGTTCGAGCTGATCGCGACGAAGGCGACGTCCGCGTTCGCATAGTCGACGGCGAGGCGAGCGAGCTCCTCCCGAACGTGCGCGACGTACGGGCAATGCCGGCAGATGAACATGACGAGCAGGGCGGTGGTTCCGCCGACGTCGGCGTCGCTCACCGTCCTTCCGGTCGTCACGTCGGGTAATGCGAATGAAGGCAGCCGGCTGCCGAGGTCCGACATCGTGGAAGTTGCGGCCATTCGATTCTCGCTCCTTGCTCGAACCCTCGTCCGTTGGACGTCAACGTCGATGCTACTTGGCGGCGCGTGAACGACGTGCCGCCGCCACGTGCCGCCGAACCATGGTGGGCGTGAGGCGCACGCCGCCGTTCTCCCCGAGCCATGCGAACACCTCCGGCCGCATCCCGAGCGCCGTCACCGCGACCACGTCGCCGCGGCGCGAGCGCTGCAGCATCGCCCGGAGTGCCGAGAGCTCGTCTGGATGGACGTCCACGTCGTCCGCTCCGGCGTCGATCGCGCCGGCTCGAAGTCCGTCGATCACGTCCTCGCGTTCGCGACCGCGCAGGTAACGCAACAGCTCCGCGATCACCACGTGGTCCGCGCCGCGAGCCGCGCGATACCCGACCCGATGCAAGATCTCGTCCGTTCGGTCACCGGCGGCGCAGATCGCCAGCCAGATCTCTGCGCCTGCAGGCCTGAGCCCGTCGCACAGTTCAATGAGCCCCCGCATGCCGGCTTCGTTGTGCGCGTAGTCGACGACGACCGCGCGGCCGTCGAGCTCGAACAAGTTCGCCCGTCCGGGGTTCCGCTCGGGATCGAGGACGAACGAGCGGAGCCCCTGCACGACGGCCCGCTCGGGTAACCCGATCCCGAGCGCGGCCGAGGCCGCCTGCATCGCGTTCATCACGTTCATGCTCGAGATGCCGGCGATCGTGACGGGGACGTCGACGAGCGGCACGAGCGCGCGCGAGTGCGAGCGCTCCAGCACGGTCATCCAACCGTCGAGCGGAACCGTCGCGCGTCCGCCCTCCACGAGCGTCTCGCGCACCGCGGGGTGGTCGGGATCGAGCGAACACATCCAGATGCGGCCGCTCGCACCGCGCCGCATCGAGAGCACGCGCGGGTCGTCCGCGTTCAGCACGTCCCATCCCTCGGATCGCGTGATCTTCGTGATCGTCGCCTTCACCTCGGCGAGCTGGTCGAGCGTCCGGATGCCGAGCAGTCCGAGATGATCGGCCGACACGTTCGTCACGATCGCCGCGTCGTTGTGCAACACCCCGATCCCGCGCAGCAGGATGCCGCCACGCGCCGTCTCCAGTACGGCAACGTCCGGCCGCTGCTCGAGGGCCTTCGCCGCGCCGCCGAACCCCGAGTAGTCGCCCTCCTCGATGAGCTCGTCGTCGTCGCGGTACACGCCGTCGGTCGACGAATACGCGACGCGCTTGCCGGCCGACCGCACCAGGTGAGCCAGCAGGCGCACCGTCGTCGTCTTGCCGTTCGTCCCGGTGACCGACACGACCGGGATCATCGGATCGGGCACGCTCGGTTCCTCGCCAGGTTCCGCGGCGGCGACCCGCTCGGCGACTTCGGCGAGCGTTCGGTCGAGCGACCGGCGTGCGTCGAACGTCGACAGCAGGCGCGCGATCTCGTTCCCGGCAGCCTCAGCCGTACCGCGGCGTCGCCAGGGGAACGACACGACGATCTCGTCGGCACCGGGCCCGGGTCGGCCTCGGACGGCCAGGCGGATGTTGCCCTCCGTGGCGAGCCGGCGTGCGAGCGTCGCGCCGAGCCGCGCCACCGCGCGCCGGCGCTGCTCCGTGTTCGGGCGGCCGGGTCGCGAGACCAAGCGCGTCAACTCGAGCACCCGCGCGAAGCGTTCCTCCCGCATCGCGAGCCAGCCGTGCACGCGCATCTGCACCTTGATGGCCGGTCGCGGGAAGTACAGGTTCGGCCCCTCGAGCACGCGGAGCTCCACCAGCTCACCGCGCGGCTCGGCCATCGCTACGCGACTTCGCCCGCGCGGTAGCGGCGGAACGACGGCACGAGCCAGGCAATCAGCCCCGCTCCCACGATGCACAGCAAGCCGCCGGAGACGATCGACACGGTCGGCGTGAACGCCGATGCGACGAGCCCGGCCTCCAGGTCGCCGAGCCGCGGCCCGCCGGCCACCACGAGGATGTGGATCGCGAACAGGCGCCCGCGGAGATCCTCCGGGACTGTGACCTGCAGGATCGTGTTGCGGAACACGGCAGAGATCACGTCGGCGGCGCCGGCGACCGCGAGGAAGAACAGTCCGAGCCACAGGTTCGAGCCCACGACCCCGAACGCGGTGATCCCGGCCCCCCAGACGACGACGGCCCAGATCACGGCGAGGCCCTGATGACGCACCCGACCGATCCAGCCGGTCGTGGCGGCGCCGAGGAAGGCCCCGACGGCCGGCGCGGCGAACAACAGCCCGGCGACCGCCGTCCCCCCGCCGAACTGTCGTAGAGCAAGCACGGGGAAGAGCGCGCGCGGCATGCCGAAGACCATGGCGATGATGTCGATCACGAACGTCGACTGGAGCAGCCGCCGCCCGCGAAGGAACGAGAATCCCTCTCGCACCGCTCGCCAGCCGACCGATGCACGTTCGCTCCTCGCCGGAGGCATCGGACGGATCGAGATCGACGCGAGCAGCAGCAGTCCGATCGACGCGAGATCGATCGCGTACGCCCACGCGAAACCGAGACTCGCCACGATCACTCCCGCGAGCGCCGGTCCGATCAACCCCGCGCCGTTCCACGTGAGCTGGTTCAGCGCGGCTGCCGCCGGAAGTTGCGAGCGGTCGAGGAGACGTGGCGTCATGGCGCTCCGGGTCGGGCTGTCGATCGCGCTGGTCGCCGCGATACCGGCCACGGCGGCATAGATCAGACCGATCGGTGGGTCGCCGAGGAGCGCTCCGGCGAAGAGCATGCCCGACGAAACCAGGTATCCGACCTGCGCGGCGATCAGGATCTTCCGACGATCGAACGCGTCGAGGAACGTGCTCCCGACGAGCGTTCCCACCACGAGCCCGAGGAAGCCCACGAGGCCGACCAGGCCGACGGCCGCGGAGGATCTCGTGAGGTCGAAGACCTGGACATAGGTCGCGACGATCGTGAACTGCGAGCCGAGGGTCGAGGCCAGAAGACCCAGCCACAGCCGCCGAAAGTCACGCGACGCTCGCAGCGGCGACACATCCACGGCGACGCGACGAACCTTCTGACCAACCCGAGAGCGTCTCGTCGACGCGATGGGTTCGGGCGCCTCCCCCGACATGGGTGCGACGCTAACAGCGCCGCAGATCCGCCTTTTTCAGCGGCACGAGCTCGGCACCTCTGCCGTGGTGGCGGCTACCCGACGGAGCCGATCGCCTCGTCGAGGACGTTCAACCCCTCATCGAGCAGCGACTCCTCGATCGTGAGCGGCGGCAGGAGCCGGATCACGTTGTCGTACGTGCCCGCCTTGAGGATCACGACGCCGTTCTCCAGGCAGGTCCGGACGATCGCGTTGCCGCTCTCGGCGTCGAGCGGCTCCTTCGACTGCCGGTCCTTGACGAGCTCCATCGCCGTCATCATCGCGCGGCCGCGAACGTCGCCGATCACTGGGTGACGCTCCTGCATCTCGTGGAGCCTCGAGAGCACGCGATCACCGAGGGTCCTCGAGCGCTCGAGCAGGTTCTCGCGCTCGATCTGATCGAGCACTGCCAGCGAGGCAGCGGCCGCGACGGGGTTCCCGCCGTACGTGCCGCCGAGGCCGCCGACATGCACGCTGTCCATCGCGTCGGCGCGTCCGGTCACAGCGCTGATCGGAAGCCCGCCGCCGAGCGACTTCGCGCTCGTGATGAGATCCGGGACGACGTCCTCGTCCTCGATGGCGAACCATCGGCCGGCGCGACCCATCCCGCTCTGGATCTCGTCGGCGATGAACAGGATGCCGTGCTCTGCGCAGATCTCGGCGAGACCCTTGAGGAACCCGGGCGCCGGGAACACGAACCCGCCCTCGCCCTGGACCGGCTCGACGATGACGGCGGCGATGTTCTCCTCGCCGATCACCTTGTGCATCTCGTCACGCGCGTAGGCGAGCGCCTCGCGCGCCGCGTTCTCCGGACCGGTGGGCCAGCGATAGGGGTAGGCGAACGGCAGACGGTAGATCTCGGGCGCGAACGGCCCCATGCCCTGCTTGTAGGGCATGGACTTCGCGGTCAGGGACATCGCGAGCAACGTGCGCCCGTGGAACGCGTGGTCGAACGTCACGATGGCCTGCCGGCCCGTGAACTTCCGGGCGATCTTCACCGCGTTCTCGACGGCCTCGGCCCCCGAGTTGGCGAACATCGTCTTCTTCTCGAAGTCGCCCGGCGCGAGCGCGTTCAGGCGTTCGGCGAGCTCGATGTAGGGCTCGTTCGCCGTGACGTGGAAGCACGTGTGCGTGTCTCGCTCGAGCTGCTCCTGCGCCGCGCGCACGACCTCCGGCGGCGTGTGTCCCACGTTCAGGACGGAGATGCCGGTGGCGAAGTCGATCAGCCGGTTGCCGTCGACGTCCTCGATGATCGCGCCCGAGGCCCGGGCCGTGACGATCGGATGGATGTTGAACACCGCCTGCGGGACAGCGGCCTTGCGCCGCTCGAACCACTCGCGCGACTTGGGGCCGGGGATCTCGGTGACGACCTTGCGCTCCTGCGGGATGTCCACGCCTGCCTCCTCGTCGCGAACGGAAGTCAGTCTGGCACGGAGCGACAGGGTGTGGCCCGGCTAGCGCCGCTACGTTCCGGCGCGCTCGGGCTCGCCGACGACGTGAATGACCTCCAGCCCGAAGGCGGACTCGACGCGTCGCGGCAGGTCGACCTTGAGCCATCGCGACAGCCGCGGTGGAAGGGTCGACAGCACGATCGCGTCGAACGGGCCGTCGTCGCGGATCGCGTCTTCGATCGCGAGCATCGGGCTCTCGTCGCCGGCGTTCCCATCGGCCTCGATGCCGACCCGTCGCAGACGCTGGAGAGCGGCCTCGAGACGGTCGGTCGCCACCGCCCGAGCCTCTCCCTCCGTCCAGACGTGGTCTCGCGGCGGAGTGACGGGGACGACGATTTGGAACGCCGACGGCCCAGCCCGGTGGAGGCGTTGGATCGTCGCGAGGAGCGGGTCGCTGCCGAGGGTCTGGTTGGCCACGACCATGTAACGGCGCACGGGCACCACCTCCCTCGTGTCGATGGTACGACCGAGCCCATAGGTGGCGCGAGGCCCTGGCGCCGAGACGTGAGCGATGTCCGCTGGTCACGTTCCCGCCGGGACGGGCATACTTCCTTTCTACGCCGCTGCTCACCGCGGCCGAGACGACCGAGTGAGGGGGTCGCACGATGGCGGACGTGAAGTCCTACAAGATGTTGATCGGCGGAGAGTGGGTCGACGCCTCCGACGGCAACACCAGGAAGATCGAGAGCCCCGCCACCGGCGATGTGATCGCCGAGGTGCCCGAGGCCACCGCCGAGGACGTCGACAAGGCCGTCCGAGCGGCCAAGACCGCGTTCGACGAGACCTGGTCCGACGCCACGCCCGGCGAGCGGTCTCGAGCGCTTCTGAAGATGGCCGACCTGGTGGAGGAGCACGGCGATGAGATCGGCCGCCTCGAGTCGGAGAACGTCGGCAAGGTCCTTGCCCTGACGATGTCCGAAGAGGTGCCGGTCATCGCCGACCAGTTCCGTTTCTTCGCCGCCGGAGCGCGCGTCCTCGAGGGCCTCGCGGCCGGCGAGTACATGAAGGGTTACACGAGCATGCTGAGGCGCGAGCCGATCGGTGTGGCGGGGTTGATCGCGCCATGGAACTACCCGCTGTACATGGCGGCGTGGAAGCTCGGACCCGCGCTCGCGGCCGGCAACACCATCGTCATCAAGCCGGCGGAGAACACCCCGCTCACCCTGCTTCGGTTCGCTCAGTACATCGCCGAGGCGGAGATCTTCCCGCCGGGCGTGTTCAACGTCGTCACCGGCGATGGCGAGCCGGTGGGAGACGCGATCGTCAAGCACAAGGACGTGGGCATCGTCTCCCTCACCGGTGAGACGACGACCGGCAAGCTCATCGCGCGGAACGCTTCCGAGACGCTGAAGCGCGTGCATCTGGAGCTCGGCGGAAAGGCGCCGGTCATCGTGTTCGACGACGCCGACATCTCGACCGCGGCCGAGTGGATCCAGATCGCCGGCTACTTCAACTCCGGACAGGACTGCACCGCCGCGACACGCGTGCTCGCCGGTCCGCGCGTGTACGAGAACCTGGTGTCCGAGGTGATCTCGAAGGTCTCCGAGATGAAGGTCGGGGACATCTTCGACGACGAAGCGGCGATGGGTTCGCTCGTGTCGCGAGCTCAGCTCGAGCGCGTCACCGGGTTCGTCGACCGTGCCCGGGAGCGGGGCGCGACGGTCAACATCGGGGGCGAGGTCATCGACCAGCCGGGCTCCTGGTACTCGCCGACCCTCGTCACGGACGTGAAGCAGGACGACGAGATCGTCCAGAACGAGGTGTTCGGTCCGGTCGTCACCGTTCAGCGGTACGACGACGAGGAGCAGGCGCTGGCGTGGGCGAACGGCGTCGACTACGGCCTCGCCGCATCGGTGTGGACCCGCGACGTCGGCCGTGCCCTCCGGATGTCGCGCAAACTCCAGTTCGGGACGGTATGGATCAATACGCACATCCCACTCACGCCGGAGATGCCGCACGGCGGTTACAAGCAGTCCGGCTACGGCAAGGACATGTCGATCTACTCGATCGAGGAGTACACGAACGTCAAGCACGTGATGGCGTCGCTCGACTGACACAGGTCTCACAGGAGGCGATCTCGGTGACGGTACGGCCTTACCTCGTGAACGGAGAGTGGCGGACGGGCGACGGCTCGTTCGAGGTCCGGAGTCCGTACGACGACTCCGTTGTGGCCGAGATCGGCACGCCCACCGGCGCCGACGTCGAGGAGGCGGCCGCGACCGCCGCCTCCACGTTCCGGGAGTCGCGACGGCTTCCCGTCCACGCGCGTTCGGAGGCGCTCGACCACATCTCTGCCCGGCTGAAGGAGTCGGTGAACGAGAACGCCGAGCTGATCGCCCGGGAGGGCGGAAAGCCACTCAAGTGGGCGACCATCGAGGCGAACCGAGCCGTGTCGACGTTCCGGTGGGCGTCTGAGGTGGTCCGGCACGGCGACGACGAGCTCATGCGGCTCGACACCGAGGCGTCGCTGGGTTCGCGCATCGGATTGCTGCGGCGGTTCACCATCGGACCCGTCCTCGGGATCACGCCGTTCAACTTCCCGCTCAATCTCGTCGCGCACAAGGTCGCGCCGGCGCTCGCCGTCGGCGCGCCGATCGTCATCAAGCCCGCGTCGGCGACGCCGATCGGCGCGCTCCGCCTCGCCGAGCTGTTCATGGAGACCGACCTGCCGAAGGGCATGCTCCAGGTGCTGCCAGTCTCCAGCTCGGTCGCCGACACGATGGCTCGCGACGACCGCTTCCGGAAGATCTCGTTCACCGGTTCGAACGAGATCGGCTGGTACCTGAAGGGGCTCGATCCGAAGAAGCGAGTGACGCTCGAGCTCGGCGGCAACGCCGGCGTGATCGTGCACTCGGACGCGGATCTCGACCTCGCGGCGCAGCGCGTCGCGTTCGGCGGGTACTACCAGGCGGGCCAGAGCTGCATCAGCGTCCAACGCGTGCTGGTGCAGTCCGAGGTATACGAGGCCTTCGCCAGCCGGCTGGTCAAGCAGGTCGAGAGCCTGAAGGTCGGCGACCCCATGGACCCGATGGTCGACGTCGGTCCGGTGATCCAGCGCAAGGAGGTCGACCGGATCGATGAGTGGGTCAAGGAAGCCGTCTCGGAGGGCGCAACCGTGTTGACGGGTGGCGAGGGCGACCCGCCCTTCTACCAGCCGACGCTGATCGCGGACGTCCGGCCGGAGATGAAGGTGTGCCGCGAGGAGATCTTCGGGCCGGTCGTAACTATCAGCCCCTATCAGACGTTCGACGAGGCGATCGCGGCAGTCAACGACTCGCGCTTCGGTCTGCAGGCCGGCGTGTTCACGAACGACATCAACCGCGCGTTCGAAGCGCACCGCTCGATCGAGGTCGGCGGCGTGATCGTGAACGACGTTTCGGCGTTCCGGGCCGACCAGATGCCGTACGGCGGGTCGAAGGAATCGGGGTTCGGGCGCGAGGGTCTGCGCTTCGCCATGGAGGAGATGAGCGAGGTTCGGATCATGGTCCTCTCGCACGTTCCGCTGTAGGCGATTCCTCCTCCGCGTGCCAGCAGGGCCAGCCCGGGTACGCTGGGTTTCATGGGCACGCTCGCACTGATCCTGATCCCGGCGGCGTTGTTCGTGGGTGCTGTCATGGCATTCCTCGTCATCCGAGAGCGAACCGAGCTCCGTGAGCGGCCGTGGTGGGGCGCGGTGCCGACGTGGCTGATCGTCTGCGGCGTCTTGCTGGTGCTCGGCCTCGTCGTCGCGCCGCGCTTGCTCGGGTTCACGTTCTTGCTGCTGCCGTTCATCTGGGTCGCGGGTCTGGGGCGGCGCCGCGAGCGCCGCGAGTAGCGAGTGCGAGCGGGCACGACGGGATTCGCGCTGCGCGACCCGCTGCCGTGGAGCGATCTGTCCGCGATCGTCCGAGCCGCCGAGACGGCGGGCTACGGCGCGCTCTGGCTCCCGCAGGTGACCGCTCGTGATCCGTTCGTTGCGCTCGGCGCGCTCGCGGGAGAGACGCGTGACCTGTTGCTCGCGACGGGCGTGGTGCCCATGCGTTCGCGCACGGCGATGGCAACGGCAATGGCAGCGGCGACCGTCCACGAGCGCTCGGATGGGCGGCTGGTTCTCGGCATCGGAACGGGTGGCGCCGGCCGAGGAGCGCTCGACGAGCTTCGTTCGTACGTCGACACCGTGCGATCGCTGCTCGAGGGGGAGATCGCCGAACGCGATGGCCGGCCGGTACGGCTGTCGCTCACGCTGCCGAGCCCCCCTCCGATCTGGATCTCGGCGCTCGGACCGAGATCGATGCGCCTTGCCGGTGAGATCGCCGACGGCGCGCTGCTGAACTGGTGTCCCCCGGAACGCGTGGCGTTCGCGCGGGCGTGGATCGCGGAGGGCGCGAAGGCCGCGGGACGCGACGCTGCGCAGGTCGCGATCGCCGTCTACGTCCGCTCGTGGGTCGGTGATGATCAAGCGGGCGGCATGAGCGCAATGCGCGCCGCAGCGGCGGAGTACGCCTCGTACCCGGCGTACGCGCGTCAGTTCGAGCAGGTCGGTCTGGGCACGGAGGCCGCCGCGGCCGCCGAGGCGCACCGCGCCGGCCGGCCGGATGACGTACCCGAAGGGCTCGTCCGTGCCGTAACCGCGTTCGGAGATGACGCGGCGACTCGGATCTCGGAGTTCGCGGAGGCCGGGGCCCTACCCGTCATCTATCCCGTGGCCGTCGACGGATCGACGGCCTCGATCGAGGCGAC
>OCZV010000845.1_pt1 | contig 10950 bp, 12 predicted proteins | sample 1539051 | NCBI WGS metagenome assembly OCZV01 (sample SAMEA3113581, study PRJEB22503) | soil metagenome
GGCGCGAGGCGATGAGCGCCCACGTCGTGGTCGAGGACGTGCGCGAGAGCGAGCGCCTGCTCGAGAGCCTCCACGCGCTGTTGCACGCCCGCTTCGGCATCGACCACACGACGATGCAGCTGGAGACCGAGCCGCCGCCCGTCCTCCAGATCAAGGGGCCGCCCGAAGCGCCTTCTTCATGAAGACGCACTGGTGGCCCGGCGGATAGTTCTCGAGAATCGCGAACACGCGATAGCCGCGACGCTCGTAGAACGGGCGTGCCTGGAAGCTGAAGGTGTCGAGGTGCGCATCGACGCATCCGCGCTGAACAGCGACGTCTTCGATCTCGTCCATGAGCCTGCTGCCCAGCCCGGTGTGGCGGCACGGCTCGGCCACCCACAGCAGGGAGACGTGCAACCAGGTCCAGTTGATCGTTCCCACCGCGCCGCCCACGAGCCCGCCCTGTTCGTCGCGGGCCAGGATCCCGACGCGCCGGAAGCCCGGGACCCCGGTGGCGGGCAGCGCATGTCGCGTGAGTCCCTCTTCGATGACGCGCAGATCCGCCGCGCGCAGGTCGTCTTCGACGCTGATCGCGTAGTTCATGCCGGCATCCAGCGGTACTCGATCGTCTGCATCCGATTGACCGGATTGATCAGGACGCCGCCCGCGGTGAGGCCCTCGCGCTCGTAGAAAGCCCGAGACGCGGCGTTGTCCACGAGCGTATGAAGGCGAAATCCATCTGGCATCACGCGTTGCGCCCAGGCGAGGAGCTGCCGGCCAATGCCTTGGCGCTTGTGACCGGGCGCGATGAAGATCTGCGTCAGCACGCGATTGGCGACGTCGGCAGCCGCAAAGCCGACGATGGCGCCGTCGTCCTCGGCGACGACGATCTGCTGGCCCGTCACGATCTCCTCCGCCCACCGGCGGCGCCACTCGGACAGCGGCTGAGAATGGCTCAACCCCGCCTGGATCGAGTGCCAGGAGTCCCACCACAGCTTGACGACGGTGTCCCGATCTGGGACTTGGTAGGGTCGCAGGGTGACCATCGCCCCGGCTACGATCGCTCCCGGTGCTCCTCGTGTGAACGAGGTGCATGGGGCAACTGTTCGTCCAGGGACTGGCGGTAATGGATGCAGCCGCGAAGAAACTCCGGCCACTCCGACAGTTTCAGCTCTGGCGCGTACAGCGTGGGCTTGACCCGAACGACTGGAAGCCGATGCCCAGCGTAGGGCTCGGTGTGCAGGAGATCCGAATTCACACTGGCGTCGAGCATCGCGTGCTCTACATCGCCAGGTTTGCCGAGGCTGTCTACGTCCTGCATGCGTTTGAGAAGCGAGCGCGGCGGACGCCGAGGCATGACCTCGATCTCGCCAGGCAGCGCCTGCGTTGGCTCATCAACCAGCGTGCGCGCGGGAAGCGATAGGTGCTCCGTGAGGAAGATGAAGGCGGTCCGATCGAGCGGGAACGTCTTCCGCGATCTGGGTTTCTCACCCGACGAGGCCGAATACCTCAAGATCCGTGCAGAGCTGATGATGAATCTGCAGAAGGTGATCACAGCTCGTGGATTGAAGCAGACCGAGGCTGCCAAGCTTCTGGGCATCACACAGCCTCGGGTCAGCGACTTGATGCGCGGTCGCATCGACCTCTTCAGCATCGATACGCTCATTGACATGCTGGCCCGGCTTGAAATCCGCGCGAAGATCGTTCTTCAACCTCGCCGCCGCCGAGCCGTAGTCGCAGCGCCGCGGTGAGCGGCGCAGGGCGAGCGCATGCGCGCCAGCGATCCGCTCGAGCACGTCCTTATGCGGCAGACGGTCGCGACCATACCGCTTCCGTACGTGCTGTTCCGCCTTCGGATGCACGGAGGCCGAGACGTCGGCTCCCCGGGATGATATCGAGCAAACTGCCGGGGGCCAAGGCATCGCGATATAGTTGGGCATCACGTGCCCAGTGAGAGGCAGACTATGGCGACCCACTCGCTGACCGACCGTGCGATCGTGTTGCGCCCGGAGGACGATGTCGCAATCGCCAAGAAGGAGCTGGCGGCGGGGGTCGTGCTGGAGGACGGACCGACCCGCATCGAGGTCCGCGCGGACATCAAGCCCGGCCACAAGGTTGCCCGGCGAGCGGTCCGGCGGGGCGACTCCGTGCGGCGCTACGGGCAGGTCATCGGCTTCGCCACGCAGGACATCGCGGTCGGCGACCACGTGCACAGCCACAATCTGGACATCGGTGAGCTGGCGGCCGACCGGTACGAGGTCGGCCTGGACGTGACGCCAATCGAGTTCTACCCGCCAGAGCGGATGCGCTACTTCGAGGGCTACAAGCGGGACGACGGTCGGGTGGGAACGCGCAACTACGTGGCCATCGTCTCTGGCGTCAATTGCTCGGCCAGCGTGAGCCAGTTCGTGAAGGACAAGTTCCGCGACGTGACACGCGACTTCCCCAACGTCGACGGCGTGCTCGCCATCACCCACAAGTCGGGCTGTGGGACGAAGCTCTTCGGTGAGGACCACCTGGCGCTGCAGCGCGTGCTCGCCGGCTACGCCAAGCATCCCAACGTCGCCGCCTACATCCTGGTCGGCCTCGGCTGCGAGGTGAACCAGTCGGCGGTGCTCATCGAGCGCCAGAAGATGTCGGTGCCGGGCCATCCCGAGCGCAAGCCGTTCCTCGTCAACATCCAGGAGGCCGGGGGCATTCGCAAGACCGTGGAGCGGGCGGCGGCGGAGGTCGCCAAGCTGCTGCCGATCGCCAACGAGGCGCGGCGTACGAAGCAGCCGGTGTCGGAGCTGACGCTGGCGACGAACTGCGGCGGATCTGACGGTAACTCCGGCGTCACCGCCAACCCGGCCCTGGGCTGGGCCGTCGATGAGCTCGTGCGCTACGGCGGCACCGGTGTGCTGGCCGAGACGCCCGAGATCTACGGGGCCGAGCATCTGCTCATCCGCCGGGCGATCAACGAGGGCGTCGCCAAGAAGCTCATCGACCGCTACAAGTGGTGGGAGTGGTACTGCCGCGGTATCGAGGCGATGGACAACAACCCCGCGCCCGGCAACAAGGCGGGTGGCATCACGACGGTGTTCGAGAAATCGCTGGGCGGTGTGACGAAGGGCGGCACCACGCCGATGATGGACGTGTTCCAGTACGGCGAGCCGATCACCACGCGCGGGTTCGTGTTCATGGACACGCCCGGCCACGACCCCGTCTCCATCACGGGCCTCGTGGCCGGCGGCTGCAACATCATCTGCTTCACGACGGGGCGTGGCTCGGTGTTCGGCTGCAAGCCGGTGCCCTCGATCAAGCTCGCGACCAACTCGCTCATGTACCGGCACATGGAAGAGGACATGGACATCAACTGCGGCGTGATCCTGGAGGGTACGCCGCTGGCGACCGTGGGCCGTCAGATCTTCGAGGAGGTCGTCGCGGTAGCCTCGGGCAAGCGTTCCAAAAGCGAGCTCTCCGGCGTAGGCGAGGAGGAGTTCGCGCCCTGGATCATCGGCCCGGTGATGTAGCTGGCGAGGTTACCGCGTCAGGACTGCACCACCGTCACCACGAGCCCGATCGAGGCCAGGATGTTCCCGACGCGCACGCACTCGGCCTCGGGGCCGACCTTCACGACCGCCTTGCCGGTGTTGTGGACCTGCCAGGCGATCTCCCAGCCCTCGGCCTCGCTACAGGCGATCGCTTTCTGCAGCTGCTTCACGACCTGCTCGAACGTGTGGCAGTCGCAGTTGTGCAGGATGGTCATCCAGGGCGGAGCCTTCTCGGTCTCCGTCCCGCCGATCTCCTCGAGGTCCGGGGTCGGCAGCGTCCGCTCGACCATGGCCTGGATTCTACCGCTGTGCCCCACCCTCCTTCAGCCGTTCGCGGGCGATCAGGGGGCCGAGCACACCGGATGCGCGCAGCGCGGCGATGCGAGCCGGAGCGTACCGCAGGAGCTCGCGGAGGATCTCCTCGGTGTGCTGCCCGAGCCTCGGCGCGGGCGCCGGCGACGTCACCGTGCCGGCGCTCCGCACGGGCGAGGCCACCTCGCGCAGCACGCCGAAGTCGGGGTGCTCCACCTCGACGATCATGCCCCGCGCGCGCACCTGCTCGTCCTCCAGCGCCTGGGCGATCGTGTTGACGGGCGCGCAGGGCACGCGCCCGCGGAGGCGCGCGAGCCAGTCGGCCGTCGTCCGCTGGGCGAAGCGCGCCTTGAGGAGAGGCAGCAGCGCGTCCTTGTGGGCGAGCCGGGCGCTGAACGAGGCGAAGCGCGGGTCGCCTGCGACATCCGGCAGCTCGAGCGCGTCGACCAGGGCCTGCCAGAACTTCTCCTTGTTGCAGAAGACGACGATCCAGCCGTCGCGGGTGGGGAAGTTCTGCGCGGGCACCAGTGACTGATGGCCGGAGTCCTCGACGCGCGCCGCCTGCCAGTCGCGGTTGAGCGCCCAGATCGCGAAGTACGACAGCATGCTCACCGCGGTGTCGAGCAGCGAGATGTCGATGTCGCGCCCGGCGCCGGTGCGCTGCGCGTCCCAGAGGCCGGCCAGCAGCGCGGCCATCGACGCGTAGCCGCCGGCGAAGTCGACCACCGACACGCCGCACTTGCCCGGCGGCGCGTCCGGCTCACCGGTGATCGACATCCAGCCGGCGTAGCCCTGGATGAGGTAATCGAATGCGGGCTCCACTGCTCGCGGCCCGGTGGCGCCGAAGCCCGACAGCGAGCAGCACACGATCGCGGGGTTGACGTCGCACAGCGCCGCATAGGTCAGCCCCAGCGTGGCCGGCAGATCGCCGCGCAGATTGTTGTAGACGGCATGGGACACGCGCACAAGGTCGTGCAGCACCGCGCGCCCGTCCGGGTGCTTGAGATCGAGCGTGATCGACTTCTTGCCGCGGTTGAACGACTGGAAGTAGAGCGAGTCGCCGTCGGCCGCGTAGGGCCCGACCTGGCGCGAGACGTCGCCGCCGACCGCGGGGTCCTCGATCTTGATCACCTCGGCCCCGAGGTCGGCCAGCAGCTGGGTGCCGAACGGCCCGGCGCCGAACTGGGAGACGGCCAGGATGCGCAGGCCGTCGAGCATGGGCCGGGTCATGCCGGAGACGTCCCTTCGCCGAGCGTGGCGTGATTCTTCCTGGGAATGAGCGCCGTCCGCGTGAACGTCATCACGCGCTCGCCGCGCTGGTTGGTGACGCGGGTCTCCACCGTCACCGTGCCACGGTCGCCCTGCCGGGACTCCCGCGTGGCGAGCACGGTGGACTCGGAGTAGATCGTGTCGCCGATGAACGTCGGAGCCTGATGCGTGATCTTCTCGATCTCGAGGTTGGCAATCGCCTTGCCGGAGACGTCGGCCACCGTCATGCCGATGCCGATCGAGAACACCAGCGGGCCCAGCACGAGGCGCTGCCCGTGCTGCGTGTGGGTGGCCGCGTAGTGGGCGTCGCTGTGCACGGGATGCTGGTTCATCGTGAGCAGCGCGAACCAGGTGCAGTCCGCCTCGCTGATGGTCCGCCCCGGCCAATGCTTGATGACCTCGCCCACCGTGAACTCCTCGAACCAGCGTCCGTAGGCCATCAGCGTGGCCCCAGCGTGAGCAGAAACAGGAGCAGCCCGATGGCGCCGAGCGCCGTTCGGACGGCGTGGAGCCGGCCCCAGCGCTCCATGAGCCGCCGGGCCTCATCCTCGACGAGCGGGGCCGGCGCCAGCAGCCGGCGGTTGGTCGGCATGATGGCGACCAGCGTGAACGGCACGACGCTGCCGATCACGACCGCGCCGGCCAGCCACGTCCAGCGCCCCGTGGCGATGGCCGCGCCGGCGCCGCACACGAGCGCCGCGAGGGCGAACGACACCTGCCACGGCGCGGCGCGCCGGTAGCTCGCCTGCAGCTGGGCGCGTCCGGGCCCGGCGCCGCTGTCCAGGCGAGCCGGGTGCTCGACCAGCGTGATGTAGAGCGCCCAGGTCGTGAACAGCGTCGCGCTGAGCAGGGCCCCGGTCGCGAGCAGGCCGCTCATGCGCGTCCTGCAAGGCGCGCGGCGAGGTCCGCCCGCAGCGTGTCGTCGTCGAGGGGAACGAACAGCAGCCCGACGGCATCGCGGTAATAGCGCTCGACGGGAAACTCGCTCACGTAGCCGTAGCCGCCGTGGATCCGCATGGACTCCAGCGTCGCCTGGAGCGCCACCGACGCGGCCTGCAGGCGCGCCATGGCGGCCGCGGCGGGGTCGGGCGCGCCACCGGCCTCGCCCTCGGCGGCCCGATACGTGAGCAGTCGCGCGGCCGTGATTCCCGTCGCCATGTCGGCCAGCTTGAGCTGGACCGCCTGATGCTGGCACAGCGGTTTGCCGAACGTGGTGCGCTGCTGCGAGTAGCGCAGAGCGGCCTCGAAGGCCGCCTGGGCCAGGCCCACCGCCACGGCCGCCGACATCACGCACGCGACGGCGAAGACCGTCGCGGCGCTGTCGGCGTCGTCGAGCACCAGCTCCGGCCGAGTCCGGCCGAGCAGCAGTCGGCATGGATCGAGGCCACGAGCGCCGATCGTCGCCTCCGGGTCGCTGATGCGCAGCCCCGGCGCCTCGCGCCCGAGCAGCCCCACGAGCGTGCGGCCCTCCCCATCCGCCGCCCGCACGAGGAACAGCTGCGCCCGTGGGGCGTTGAGCGCGAGCGCGGTCGTCCCATCGAACGTCCAGCGTCCGCCCTCGCGGTCCGCGCGCACGGTGCCGCCGAGGACGGTGCTGGCCAGACGCTCACCACGGACCAACGGCGGGGCCGCGAGCCGATCGAGGGCCCACGTCACGGTCAGGTGCCCGGCGACGGCCAGGGCGACGCTCGTCCAGCCCCGCGCCAGCTCCTCCACGATCATCGCGGTGGCGGCCAGGTCGAGGCCGAGCCCGCCGTAGCGCGGATCCACCACGGCCCCGAGGACGCCCAGCTCGGCCAGCTCGCGCACGATCGCGTCGGGGTAGCGGCCAGCGGCGTCGTGGACGGCGACGATCGGGGCCAGCGACTTGTCCACGAACTGCCGCACCGCCAGGACGATCTGGCGCCGCTCCTCCGGCTCGCCCTCGCGCGAGGTGAGGGCGCCCAGCCGCTCGCCGTGGCGCTCGACGAGCTGACGGGCGATGAGCGTGCGCTGGATTTCGTTGGTGCCCTCGCCGATGATCATGAGCGGCGTGTCGCGGTAGTGGCGCTCGACGGTGTGCCGGGTCAGCGTGCCGCTCTCACCGTGCACGCGCAGGGCGGCCACCGCGACCTCATGGGCGGCCTCCGAGGCGAACAGCTTGGCCATGCCGGCCTCGAGGTCGCAGCGCTCCCGGCGGTCCTTCATCCCGGCCGCCCAGTAGGTGATGAGCCGGGCGCCCTCGAGCGTCGTGGCCAGGTCCGCCAGCGCTGAGGGCGCGCCCCCGCCGGCCCGTGCGCGGGCCAGCGCGTCCTCGTACGCCGCCTGGGCGACGCCGACGCAACGGGCGGCGATGTTGATGCGGCCGGCCTCGAGCCCGCTCATCACCTGGCCGAAGCCGCGCCCCTCGACGCCACCGACCAGGTTGGCGGCCGGCACCTCGCAGTCTTCGAAGAGCAGCTCCACCGTGTCCACGCCCTTGTAGCCGAGCTTGGCCAGCGACTTGACGACGCGAAAGCCCGGGTGACCCTTCTCGACGATGAGGCACGACATCCCGCGATGGCGCGGCTGCGCGCGCGGGTCGGTCACCGCCAGCAGCGCGAAGGCCTGCCCCTCGCGCCCGTTGGTGACGAACATCTTGCTGCCGTTGACCACGTAGCGGTCGCCGTCGCGACGAGCGGTTGTCCGGATAGCCTGCACGTCGGAGCCGGCATGGGGCTCGGTGAGGCAGAGGCCGCCGCGCGTCTCGCCGCCGGCAAAGCGGGGCAGGAAGCGGCGCCGCTGCTCCTCGGTGCCATGATGGAGCACGATCAGGGCCATCATGGTGTGGCTGTTGACCACGCCGGCCAGCGACATCCAACCCCGGCACAGCTCCTCGATGGCGCGCGCGTAGGTCGTGACGTCGAGCCCGAGACCGCCGTACTCGACCGGCACCAGCGCGCCGAACAGGCCGAGCGCCCGCATGCGCGCGACGAGGGCGTGCGGATAGGCGTCGGCGTGCTCGAGGGCGGCGGCCACCGGCCGCACCTCGTCGTCGACGAAGCGGCGAACCGCGCTCAGGATCGGCGGGACCATAGCGAAGGGATAGTACAATGAACGCGGTGTCGCTAGACGACGTGGTCCTGCTCGTGCAACATCGGGTTGATCGGCTCGTGCGTCGGCTCCGGCTGGGGCATGCGCCCACGCCGGGTCGCCGCCGCCTCCTCATCGTGCAGATCGACGGCCTCTCCCGCGCGATGCTCGAGCGCGCGCTGGCCCACGGCCGCATGCCCTTTCTGGCGCGGCTGCTCGCGCGGGGCGGCTACAAGCTGCACCCCATGTCGGTCGGGCTGCCGACCTCGACACCGGCCTTCCAGATGGCGGCGATGTACGGCGTGCCGCCGGACATCCCAGGCTTTCACTACCACGACAAGCGCCGCCATGCCGACGTGTATTTCCCGCGGGCGGGCGACGCCGCCCACGTCGAGCAGACGCAGGCCGCTGGCCGGCTCGGCATCGTGACGGGCGGCAGCTCCTACGGCTGCGTGTTCACAGGCGGCGCCGTCAACAACCTCTTGACCTTCGCGAGGCTCAAGCGGCCCTCGGGGGATGGGGTGGTGCGCGCGCTCTCGGCCGGCGTCGTGCTGATCTGGGTCGTGCTCAAGAGCGTGGTGATCTCCGTCCTGGCGATCGGACGTGCCCTGCTCGCCCTGCTCGCCGACCCGTTCAATGCGTCGCGCGGCTGGAAGCTGCTCGCCTTCAAGATCGGCGTGTCGGTGTGGGTGCGGGAGCTGTTCACCCTGTCGGTCTCGCGCGACCTCTATGCCGGGGCGCCGGCCGTGTACGTCAACTACCTCGACTACGACATCTTCTCTCACGCCTGGGGCCCGCGGCACCGCCGGGCCCTGGGGGCGTTGCGGTCGGTCGACCGCTCGATCCAGCAGCTGTGGCGGGCGGCGCGTCGAGTCCCCGAGCACCGCTACGACATCTACGTCCTGTCCGACCACGGCCAGGCTCACTGCACGCCCTACGAGCAGGTCACCGGGGGCAAGCGGATCGAGCGCCTGATCTTCGACGATTTCCTCGAGCCGGCCGGGGCCCACGAGGTGGCGCCAGCCCGGCCGGAGGGCCGCCGCCTGGCCAGCGGCATCAAGGCGGTGCGCCGCGGGCGCGCCCCCGGGGTCGTGCAGCGATTCCTCAACTATCTGGAGTTCGACCTGCCCTGGGTGCTGGGTGGGGTGCGCCAGGCCCGCGAGGACGGCGGCGTGCGCGTCATCGCGTCAGGACCGAACGCCTTCGTCTACTTCCTCGACGATCCCGCGCCGCTCGGCGTCGAGCGAATCGAGGAGCGCTTCCCCGGTCTGCCCGAGGAGGTCTCGCGCAGCAAGGGCATCGGCTTCGTGCTGGCCCGCTCGGCGGATGGCCCCGTATGCTTCTGGCGGGGCAAGCGCTATCGCATGGACGAGCTGGGCGAGGGACCGTTCGCCGGCCGGCCCGACCTCGGCCTGGTCGTGGCGGGCATTCGAGACCTCATGGCGATGCCGAGCGCCGGCGACCTCGTGCTCTATGGCGTGGAGGCCGCGAGCGGCCACGTGTCGTTCATCAGCGAGATCGGAGCCCACGCCGGGCCGACGTACGATGAGATGCAGACGTTCATCGTGACGCCGCCCGGCGCGATGCTCGCGGCGCCGATCACCCACCCGCTGCAGCTCTACCCGGCCTTCGTGCGCTACCAGGACGCGGCGTGACACCGCTCGTCGTGGCCAGCTACAACATCCATCGCGCGGTCGGGCTTGACCGCCGGCGCGATCTCGACCGCATCGCCCGCGTCATCGGCGAGATCGGCCCCGACGTCATCGGTCTGCAGGAGGTCGTGCGCGAGAACGGGCTGGCCCACGCCGACCAGGCCCTGTACCTGGCCGCGGCGCTCGGCATGACGGTGGTCATGGGCGAGACGCGCCCCTTCGGGGATGGGACGTACGGCAACGCCGTGCTCTCGCGGCTGCCGGTGCTGTCCTCGCTGCGGTGCAATCTCTCGTGCGACGGCCGCGAGCCGCGCGGCTGCCTGCGCGTCGACCTCGGCGTGGACGACACCGCGCTGCACGTCTTCAACTGCCACTTCGGCCTGGCCTTCCGTGAGCGCCGCGCGCAGATCGATCTGTTGCATGCCTTCATGCGCGCGGCCGACTGCGAGGGGCCCCGGCTGCTGCTGGGCGACTTCAACGAGTGGCACCGCGGCCCGGTCACCCGCGGCCTGCGGCGCGAGTTCTCCTCGCCGATGCGGCGGATGCGCCGCACGCACCCCGCGGTGTTCCCGCTGTTCCGGCTCGACCGCATCTACTGGGACGTCGAGCTGCAGGGCGAGGAGTTCCACGTGCACGGCAGCCGACTGGCCCGCGTCGCCTCCGACCATCTGCCGGTCGTCGCCCGCGTCCGCGTGCGTCCCCGCGCCCGCGCCGTGCCCTACGTTACGGGTGACGCGCTGCCGCCGGCCGAATAGCGACCGCCACGGACCAGCTCCCCCTCGAGCCGACGCCGTCCCGCCCGGCGCTCGCGCCGCCCATCCGCCGTCCCCTCGGCCGCGTGGTCACCGCGGCCTCGACGCTGGTCGTCCTCGCCGTGATCGCGCTGATGATTCACCTGCAGGTGGGCGAGCCACGGCTGGCCGCCGTGGAGAATCCGGAGCAAGCGCTGGCCCTGGTCGTCGGGCGCACCATGGACGTGCGCACCGCGCTCGACGGCGCGGCCGCCTGGGAGCGCCGGCTCTACACGCTCACGCTCACCGACACGGGCAGCGAGATCGGCCAGGCCATCGCCTGGTACCAGGAGCTGGCGGCCTACTCGCTGGCGCCCGCCGTCGATTTGCGACTGGCGATCCTGCTGGGAGAGGGGGGCCAGC
>OCZV010000848.1_pt1 | contig 10940 bp, 10 predicted proteins | sample 1539051 | NCBI WGS metagenome assembly OCZV01 (sample SAMEA3113581, study PRJEB22503) | soil metagenome
ACCTGCTCGACGCCGCGGATGATGCGATCGCCCGAGACGAGCATGCCGCCGATGATGACGAGGCCGAACACCACGAACCGGAGCGAGGTGGGCAGGCCCATCGTCCGCAACATCTGGTTCAGACCGGTGAGGAAGAGGGCGGCCACGAACGTGGACAACGGGCTGGCCAGACCCCCCGTCAGGGAGGCCCCCCCGATCACCACGGCCGCGATCGGGCCCAAGAGGTACTGCGTGCCGACGGCCACTCCCGGGCTGCGGATGAGTCCGGCAAGCGCCACGCCGGCGATGGCGTAAAAGACCGCGGCCACCACGTAGACGAGGATCTGGTTCAGGTTCACCCGAACGCCGACCACGTTGGAGGCCACAGGGTTCGCGCCCACGACCTGAAACCTCCGACCGACGGCCGCGTAGCGAAGGCCGAGGACCAGAGCGATGGTGATCGCGGCACCGACCCAGAACACAGGGCTCACACCGAGGACGCGGTTGGACGTCCACTCTGAGAGACCGCGTGGCACCGGGCTCTGGACCGGGAACGTGCTTCCGTAGCGGTTCACCACGCCGACCACGATCAGACCCACCGCCAGGGTGGTGATGAGCGCGTTCAGCTTGAGCCCGCCGATCAGGATGCCGTTGACCAGTCCGACGACTACGGCGACGACGATCGCGGTGGCAATGGCGATTGGGATGTTCTCGTTCGAGCCGTCCCCGACACCAACCATGATGACCGCCGACAGGCTCATCGTCCCGGGGACGCTGAGATCGATCCCGCCGGTCATGATGACCAACATCTGGCCGAGGGCGGCGATGCCCAGGACCGCTCCATAGGGAGCGATGGCGCGCACGGCGACACGACCGAGGGTCGCCGGGGCCCAGATCGAGGCCACGATCACGAGAACGAGGAGAGCGATGTACACCGGCATGTACCGGGACGCCACGACGAACGACGTCAGGGCGGACGAAGTTGGCGCCCTGCGCTCGATCATCGCTCGTCTCCCGCGCCGGCGCGCACGACGAGGGCGCCGGCGGCCGCGACCCGCTCTCGCGCGGCCATCGCCAACGCGCGGGCGCGCTCGACATCGGCGTCGAGGACTCCGTCGCGCATCAGCGTGCGTCCCGCGGCGAAGACCCAGCCGACGTTCGACGTATCCATCCCCCACACCACCGCACCGATGGGGTCGTTGATCGGGTAGATGTTCGGCCGGTCGGTCCGGAGAACGACGACGTCGGCCTGCTTGCCGGGCTCGAGGGATCCGGTGATCGTGTGCAGCCCGGCCGCCGCCGCTCCATCGATCGTCGCGAGCCGGATGACGTCGCGAGTGCTCATCAACTTCGGAAGCGCGGCCTTGCCCGCGAGCTTTCGGTCGAACAGGACGGCGTGCTGCAGGGAAATCGTCTCGCGCATCTGCGCGAACAGGTCCCCGGGGGCGACGCGTTCGTCGTCCACGCCGAGCGCCGGCCTGATGTCGTGATCGATCAGCAATTGGATGGGCGGTGCCCCGAGTCCGCCGGCCATCTCGCTCGACGGCGTCACCGAGACGGAAGTGCCGGACGACGCTAGCGCCCTCGCCGCCGCGTCATCGAGCCCGAAGGCGTGTACGAGCGTCACGTCCGATCCCAGCACGCCTCGCTCTGCCAGCCGTGCGATCGCGCTGGAGCCGGAAACGTTCGAGCCGCCGTGGACGTGGATGCGCAGCCCGAGCTCGCGCGAGAGCGCCACCGGATCGCCGTCAGAACCGACACCGTCCGAGGTCAGGTCGAGCCCGAGGGCGATCGTCGTCCGCGGTCCCACTTCCTCACGCATTCGCGTGATCACGTCTCGGGTCGGCATGCGCGGGCCGGCGTTCGACGCGTCGCCGAGACCGCAAACGAACACGGTTCGCGCGCCCGCGTCGGCGTGAGCCTGAAGCGCCGCGGCGGCGAGCGCTGGATCGACCGGGAGATCGGACCAGTCGACCACCGTGGTGATCCCGGCTTCGACCGCCCCCAGCAAGCCGACAAGCGTCGCCGCGTACACGTCATCGGGTTGGAGTTGATCGCCGAGCTTCGCTGGGTCCAAGACCTCGCCGTTCGTCGACGCGTCGCCCAGGTTTCTGAACAACGACCGCCACGTGTGGCGGTGCGTGTCGACGAAGCCCGGCATGACGATCGTTTCGCTGGCGTCGACGTTCTCGGCATCGCGGGCGCGAACGCCGGAGCCGACCTCGGCGATCCTGCCGTCCTCGATCAGCACGTCGGCGGTGGCGAAGTTCGGCGTCTTCTTCCCGAGCGTGAGGACACATCCGCCGCGGAGCAGGGTGCGGCTCGTCACTGGGCGGACGGGGATCGGACGTGACGTGACCGATGACCGCGGACGTCAAGCTCCGGCGCGATCCCGCCGCGACCCCCCTCGGTGACGAACGAGTGCCCCCCCACCGTTCAGCAACGCTACACATCTTGCTCCCGGCGCGCTAGGGACCCTCGCCGCCCCGAACCGTGCCTGACGCAGGCGATCGACGTCAGCCGGAGCAGGGTGGGAACAGCGTTGCTGCACACCGAGCGGGCATCCAGGCGGTCCTTCGGGCCGGACGTCGAAGCGAGTACGGTCAGCCGTCGCGACCAACGACGAACCAGATCCCGTGGACCGGCTCGTCGCCGAGGTTCCACAGCCGGTGCGGCTGCGTGGACTCGAACGAGATCGAGTCGCCCGGTCCGAGCTCGTGCCGCTCGAACGTGAGCTGGACGCCGAGCCGTCCGGAGATGATGTAGCCGTACTCTCGTCCGGGGTGTCGCATGAGCCGGTCGTCGGGTGACGACGACCCTGCGACGTCGTAGATCACATGGAGGAAGTCGACGTCCTCGTCGTCGCTGGTGAGGCGCTCCCACCGGACGCCGGAGGCCAGGTCGAGCGCGTGTCGCTCCTCCGAGCGCACCACTGACCCCGGCCCCGATCCCTCCGACGTGGTGGTGGTCCCGCCGGCGATCGCCACGGCCGTCTCGTGGCTATGGACTTGGAACACGTGATCGAGCGAGACGCCGAGCTCCGTGACGATCGCGTACAGCGTGCTGACCGATGGCTTGGATTGTCCGGATTCGATCTGCGATATCAGGCTGGCCGAGACGCCGAGCCGTCGTGCGAGCTCGCGCTGGCTGATCCTGACGCGCTCCCGCTCCTCGCGCAGGCGTGAACCGATCTCGCCCAGCTCACCCGGCACACATCCCCCTTGCCCACCGGCGCCTGCCTTCCGGCGCACCCTAACATGCGACATTCGTTCCATTCGTGCTGAACGACCGTCGCGTATCACTGGACGATGAGCCTCGGGACTTGCGAGCAGGGCGGATGACGTGGGACGCTCCGGCCCCTATCGTGCAGTCCCGCTTTCCGGTACGCGCCGGGCGGACGCTCGAGGGAGGTGCCGGGCATGGATGGATTCCCCGTCGCGACGACGCCATCGCCGGGTCTTCACGGCGTCGATTGGGAGAACCGCGTCGACTTCGGGCGCCTTCGCGAGTACCGGCTTTCGCGCGTCCACGAGCAGCTCGACGCCTCCGACCTCGGCGCCGTACTGCTGTTCGAGACCAGCAACATCCGCTACGCGACGAGCACCCACATCGGGTACTGGGCATTCAACAAGGGCGAGCGGTACGCGCTCGTGACGCGCACGGGACCGCCGCGCATCTGGGACTTCGGATCGGCGGCACGCGCGCACCGTTTGCAGTTGCCGCAGCTGTACGACGAGACGAACGCCGTCGGCGGCAATACGGGGCTGCAGGGCGCGATCTCGCCGGCGGTCGGGCTGCAACGACGCGCGGCCGAAGAGATCCGGTCGGTGCTCAAGGACGACGGGGTCGGCGACATGCCCCTCGGGGTCGACGTGGCCGAGACGTCGGTGTTCCTCGAGCTGCAGCGGGCCAAGGTCGAGGTCCGCGACGGCCAACAGGCGATGATGCTCGCGAGGGAGATCAAGAGCTCCGACGAGATCACGCTGCTCACACAGGCCTGCGCGATGGTCGACGGCGTCTACCAGGACATATTCGAGTTCCTGAAGCCGGGCGTGCGCGAGAGCGACGTCGTCGCTCTCGCCCACGCCCGCCTGTTCGAGATGGGCTCGGAGTTCGTCGAGGCGATCAACTCGATAGCCGGCGAGCGCTGCAGCCCTCACCCCCACGTCTTCTCGGACCGGCTGATCCGCCCCGGCGACCAGGCGTACTTCGACATCATCCACGTGAACAACGGCTACCGGACCTGCTACTACCGCACGTTCGTCGTCGGTCGCGCGACCCAGGCCCAGCGCGACGCGTTCACCCGCTCGCGCGAATGGATGGACGCGGCCATCGACCTGGTGAAGCCGGGGAACACGACCGACCAGATCGCGGCGGTGTGGCCGAAGGCCGAGGAGTTCGGGTTCAAGGACGAGTTCGACGCGTTCGGCCTGCAGTTCGGGCACGGCGTCGGCGTCGGCCTCCACGAGCGCCCGATCATCAGCCGGCTGAACTCGTTCGAGGAGCCGATCGAGCTCAGGGAGGGCATGCTCTTCGCCCTCGAGACGTACTGCCCGGCAACTGATGGGCGATCGGCGGCGCGGATCGAGGAAGAGGTCGTCGTGACCGAGTCGGGCCCCAAGGTCATCACGCTGTTCCCGTGTGAAGAGCTGATGGTCGCCAACGAGTACTGACGTGAGCAAGGCCGTTCGCTCTCGCAGCGACAAGCCGCGGACCGACGAAGCCGTTCGGCTCGAGATCTACCGGATGATGGTCGAGGCTCGGCTGTTCGAGCGCCGCGTGCACGACCTGTTCCTGCAAGGGCTGGTCAAAGGCACCTCGCATCTGGCGCTCGGTCAGGAGGCGATCGCCGCCGGCTACGCGGCCGTCCTGCAGCCGAACGACCTCGTGTACTGCACGTATCGCGGTCACGTCCACACGCTGCTCCGCGGCGCACCGATGGCCGCGCTCATGGCCGAGCTGCTCGGCCGGGCGAACGGCATCTGCGGCGGTAAGGGCGGCTCGATGCACTTGACCGACGTGTCGAAGGGCGCCATGGGGTCCTACGCGATCGTCGGCGCGCACATGCCGATCGCCGCCGGCGCGGCGTGGGCAGCGAAGGAACGGGAGACGGGACAGGTCGTCGTGTGCTTCTTCGGTGACGGGACGACCAACATCGGCGCGTTCCACGAGGCGCTCAACTTCGCCGTCGTGTGGGAGCTGCCGGTCGTGTTCGTCTGCGAGAACAACCTGTACATGGAGTACACGCCGATCCGTTCGGTGACGGCCGTCGAGAACCCGGCCGCCGACCGCGCGAGCGCGTACGCCCTCGAGCCGATCCTCGTCGACGGCAACGACCCCGACGAGATGCACGCGGTCGCGCGGCGAACGGTGGACCTCGCTCGGAGCGGTGACGGTCCGTCGTTGGTGGAGGCGCGGACGTACCGCCACGGTGGCCATTCGCGCGCGGACCCCGCCAAGTACCGACCGGAAGAAGAGGTCGCCGAATGGGTGGCCCGCGATCCGATCCCCTCGCTCCGCGAGCGATTGATTGCCGACGGCATCGACGCGACCACACTCGACGAGATCGATCGCGCGGCCGAGCGCGTCGTCGACGACGCCACCGCGGAGGCGCAGGCGGGGCCGCCGCCCGACCGCTCGACGCTCCTCACCGAGCTGTGGGCGGACGGAGGTTCCGAGTGGCGGAACTGACCTACCGAGAGGCCGTCTCCCGCGCGATCGCGCAGGAGATGGAGCGCGACGAAACCGTGTACTTCATCGGCGAGGACGTCGCGGCAGCGGGCGGTGTCTTCAAGACGACGGAGGGACTGCTGGAGCGGTTCGGTCCGCGTCGCGTTCGCGACACGCCGATCTCCGAACAGGCGATCGTCGGCGCCGTGATGGGCGGAGCCATGAACGGCCTCCGACCGATCGCCGAGATCATGTTCAGCGACTTCTTCGCCGTCTGCTGGGACATGATCGCCAATCAGATCGCGAAGACGCGCTACATGACGAACGGACAGGTCGCCCTTCCGCTGGTGATCCGGACGGCGAACGGCGGCGGCGTCCGCTTCGGCGCTCAGCACTCGCAGAGCGTCGAGGCATGGGCGATGGCGATCCCGGGACTCAAGGTCGTCGTCCCGTCGAACCCAACCGACATGATCGGGCTGTTCGCTGCGGCCGTTCGCGATCCCGATCCGGTGATCGTCGTCGAGCCGAAAGCGCTGTACGCGATGAAGGCCGACGTTCCCGACGGCGAGATCGTCGACCGGCTCGGCGCGGCCACTGTGCTTCGCGAGGGATCCGACGTGACGATCTGCGTGCTTGGCTCGATGGTCCATCGAGCGATGGACGCTGCCGAACGGCTCGCTGCGGACGGCATCGGAGCCGAGGTCATCGACGTTCGTTCGCTCGTACCGCTCGACACGCAGGCGATCCTCGCGTCGACGACCAAGACGGGGCGGTTCGTGACCGTCGAGGAGAGCCCGCGGCTCTGCGGGTGGGGCGCAGAGGTCGCATCGATCGTCGCGGAAGAGGTCTTCTACGACCTCGACGGTCCTGTCGTCCGGATCACGACCCCGCACATCCCGCTGCCTTCTACCGACGCGCTCGAGGACCTGGCGATCCCGTCACCCGACGTGATCGTGGAACGGGTCAAGGCGTCGATGGGATGACGACCCGATCGAGGCCGGTCCGCGGCGAGAAGCGCTCGTGAGCCCGAGCCACGTCGTCCGGAGCCGCGCGGACGCCACGTACGACGTCCCTCCGCTGTACGAGCCCCACGTTCAAGGATTCCGGAGGTGGACCATCGTCGACGAAGCCGCCGGATCGGTTCACGCGGGGTTCGGCCTGGGCGAGATGGACCCGGGCGGCCGTATCGACCCACACGTCCACTCATTCGAAGAGAGCCTCTACGTCCTGGAGGGCGAGGTCGTGTGGCGGACTCCCGGCGCGGCCGTGCTCATGCGGCCGGGCGATTACGGCGTGGTCCCCGTCGGCATCACGCACGCACTGCGGAACGAAGGGACGACGACGGCGCGCTGGGCCGCGATGTCGTCCCCGGTCCCGCGACGCGCGCATCACGGCGACACCTACTTCGTTCCGGAGTTCGCCGACGCCGACGCGGTGCCCGTCGATCCGCGCGATCCGCGAACGCGTTCGTTCGGTCACATCGACCCCGCCAACATGGACGTCGGGAACCAGCGTCAGGAGATGCTGGCCGTCTCCGCGAGCATGCGGACGGCGCTGCTCGTGTACAGCGGCATCACCGTGAAGATGATGGTGGACACCGATCTCGGTGCGAACCTGTCGACGATGTTCATGGTGCAGTACGAGACGCGCGGTGTCGCCGGCCCGCACGACCACCCGCTCGAGGAGACCTACTTGATTCTGGACGGCCACGTCGACGCGACGTTCGACGGCGCTCAGTACCGGCTCGAGCCCGGTGACGTCGCATGGGCGGGCGTCGGGTGCGTGCATTCGTTTACGAACCCTGGACCGGGAACTGTGCGATGGCTCGAGACGCAGGCGCCGCAGCCGCCGGCCAGGCACTCGTACCGATTCGCGCGCGACTGGGATTACCTGCAACAAGCGCTGACCGAGCAGACGGAGGCGGTGCGGGAATGAGCGATGGCGTGGTGGTGGTCGTCGGTGCGACGGCCGGTCTCGGCAAGGAGGTGGCTCGCCACTACGCAGGTGCCGACCGCGATGTGGTGATCACCGGACGCGACGAGGCGCGCGTGAAAGAGGTCGCCGATGAGCTCGGCGGGAAGACGACGGGGGTCGCGCTCGACCTGTCGCGGCCGAACGAGATCGCGGACGCGCTCCGCGGCGTCGGCGACGTCCACCGGCTCGTCCTCGCCGGAGTCCAGCGCGACCAGAACACGATGCGCGGTTACGACGTGGACGCGGCCATCCGGCTGGTGACCCTCAAGCTCGTCGGCTACACCGAGGTCGTGCACGCGCTGATGGATCGGCTCCGAGACGACTCTTCCATCCTCATCTTCGGCGGGCTGGCGAAGGAACACCCGTACCCCGGCTCGATGACGGTCACGACGATCAACCACGGTGTTGACGGCCTCGTGCGGTCGCTCACGTTCGAGCTCGCGCCCATCCGGGTGAACGCGATCCATCCGGGAATCGTCGAGGACAGCCCGTTCTGGGGTGGGAAGACGGAAGCGCTCGACGGGCACCGCGCACGAACGACGACCGGGCGTTTGGTTCAGATGCAGGACATCGTGGACGCGGCGGTCATGATGCTGGAGAACCCCTCGATCGTCGGCGCGGAGCTCAGGGTGGACGCCGGCTGGTCTCTTCCTCTGTAGGCACATGACCACCGTCGCCGTTCTGGGCACCGGACGGATGGGCGGCGCCATGGTCGGAACGCTGTCGCGCGCCGGCTTCGACGTCGTCGCGTGGAATCGATCGAGCGGAAAGGTCGAGCACGTGGCAGCGTCTGCCGGCGCGAACGTCGCCGACACCCCGACCGAAGCCATCCGCGACGCGGACGTCGTCGTCAGCAGCCTCGCCGACGACGCCGCGGTCGAGTCCGTCTTCGGGCAGACGACCGAGGCGCTGCACGAGTCGCAGATCGTGTTGGAGATGAGCACGATCTCCCCCGTCACGACACGCCGGATCGGCGAGCGGGTGCTCGCTCGTGGCGCCGGCTACCTCGACGCGCCGGTCTCCGGAAGCGTGTCGCTCGTCGAAGCGGGGAACCTGACGATCATGGTCGGCGGCGACGGGGCAACGCTCGACCGAGGCCTTCCCGTGCTCGACGCCCTCGCGGGCAAGATCCTGCACGTCGGCACCCTCGGTGCGGGCGCGACGATGAAGCTCGCGGTCAACGCGCTCGTCCACGGCCTCAACGTCGCACTCTCGGAGTCACTGGTCCTCGCCGAACGCGCCGGCGTCGACCGATCGGAGGCGTACGAGGTGTTCGCCTCGGGGGCGGCGGCGGCACCGTTCGTCCTTTACAAGCGCGCTGCCTACGAACGGCCGGACGACACGCCCGTCGCGTTCAGCCTCGAGCTCGTGGCGAAGGACCTCGACCTGATCCTCGGCCTGGCCGACGACGTGGGCCTGCCGATGAAGCAGGCCACGATCAACCGTGAAACCGTCGATGAGGCCATCCGCGCCGGTCTCGGCGAACACGACCTCAGCGCGCTCGCCGTTCACCTTCGAGCGCTCTCGTAGGAATCGCGCGTCGTCTGTTTGTTACGGTGCGGCCGTGAACGGAGCGGTCCTGCGCGACGCGTTCGGCCACCACGTGTGGGCGACGCTCCGACTGCTCGACGTCTGCCTCGAGCTCACTCCCGAGCAGCTCGCGACGACGGTTCCCGGAACGTACGGGTCGATCCTCGACACGTCGCGCCACGTGGTCGGAGCAGATGCGTGGTACCTGTCGAGGATGACCGACGATCCGGCCTTCCGGGTCGACGAGGAGCAGATGGATCTTGCCGAGATCCGCGCCGTCATGGAGCGGAACGGCGACGCGTGGACGCGCATCATCGAAGGCGACATCGACCCCGATGCGGTCGAGATCACCCCGCAAGAGGATGGATCCGAGTTCCACACGCCGAAAGGGATCCGGATCGCGCAGGCGCTCCACCACGGGACCGATCACCGCAGCCAGATCTGCACGGCGATCACCACGCTCGGCATGGAGCCGCCCGACGTCGACGTGTGGGCCTACGGCGAGCTGTACGGCCGGACGGCGGACATCCCCGCGCCGTCCTGACGCGGTAAGGATCTCCGGCATGTCCGGGAGCCGATCGGTGGACGATCTCGGGCCGCTCGTCTCGGACTGGCCGGTGGAGACGGTATCGGCGGGCGTGACCGACGCACGTAGCACAGTCGGCCTTGCGGGCGATCCCGATCGCGCCGCGCGCATCGCGTCCGTCGGAAAGCTCCTAGTGGGCATGGCGGCGATGGTCGCGCTCGAGGAAGGCGCCATCGCTCTGGACGAGCCGGCAGGACCAGAAGGCTCGACCGTTCGGCACCTGCTCGCGCACGCGTCGGGGCTTGCGTTCGACGGTCACCTGGTGCTCTCCCCGCCGGGCAGACGCCGGATCTACTCGAACACCGGTATCGAGGTGTTCGCGGACCACCTCGCGACGCGTACCGGGATGTCGTTCGGGGAGTACCTACGCGCAGGAGTTCTCCAACCGCTGGCGATGCAACAGACGGAGCTGCGCGGCTCACCGGCACACGAGGTCTGGAGCAGTGTCGGAGACCTGATGTCCTTCGCGCGCGAGCTTCTTTCGCCCACGCTCGTCGCGCAGAAGACGCTCGGCGAAGCGACGCGCCCGCAATTCGCGGAGCTCGCGGGCGTCCTCCCTGAGGTCGGGCGGTTCGACCCGAACCCGTGGGGGCTCACCTTCGAGATCCGCGACGACAAACGACCGCACTGGACGGGGGCGCGGAACTCGCCGGAGACGTTCGGGCACTTCGGTGGGTCGGGCGCGTTCCTGTGGGTCGATCCCGTCGCCGGAATCGGCGCCGCCGCGATCGCCGACCGGGAGTTCGGGCCCTGGGCGCTCGACGCGTGGCCGCCGTTCTCCGACGCGGTGCTCGAACGGTCCGCGGTGCGGCGCGGGTAAGGTTCGCGATTCCGCCCCCCGGTCAGGACCTCCGGGCACGCCGGATGCCTCTCTTCCAGGCACGGAAGGGTTGGTTGCCGTTCGGGAAATCCCCCACGCGAACCCGAAGAAAGTACTGATGGGCTACTGCACCACTCCTGCCGATACCTCTTTCATAGGAACCGGGGACCACAGAGGTGGAAGGACCGGGATGGATCGGATCAGCATCCTCATCGCCGACGACGAGGAGACGGTCGTCGAGACCCTCGCGGCCGTCGTGGCCGCCGAGCCGGATCTGGAGGTCGTCGCCTCGGCCCACGACGCAGGCACGGCGATCGAGCTCGCGTCGCGGGAGCAGCCGGACGTCGCGATCGTCGACGTGCGGATGCCCGGCGGCGGCGG
>OCZV010000849.1_pt1 | contig 10939 bp, 7 predicted proteins | sample 1539051 | NCBI WGS metagenome assembly OCZV01 (sample SAMEA3113581, study PRJEB22503) | soil metagenome
GGGTGAGTCGAATCGCTGGCGGCGCGCTCGCCGGGCCCTGCGCTCGCAACGGCGACGACGGCTCGCCATCGAGCGGCGCGCCCGGGGGGCCTCGCACGCCGTGGCCCCCACCCGCCCGATACCCCGCGGGGATTCATCAACAACGCGAGGCAACAGCAACGCAAAGCAACGCAGGATCTATGCGTGAGGCGGGACAGTCCATGAACGATGACGAGTTGTGTTTCGCGGAGGCGTCGGAGTTGGTGGCGATGATCAGGCGGCGGAAGGTGTCACCGATCGAGGTGACACGGGCAGTGCTCCGGAGGATCGAGAGGGTGAATCCGGGGCTGAACGCGTACTGTACGGTGGCGGCGGAGCAGGCGCTGGCGGCGGCGCGGAGGGCGACGACGGCGGTCGGCAAGCGGAGCGCGAGGCTTGGTCCCTTGCACGGGGTGCCGGTGTCGATCAAGGACCTCACGCCGACGAAGGGGATTCGGACGACGTGGGGGTCGAAGATCTACGAGCACCACGTGCCCGACGCCGATGGGCTCGTGGTCGAGCGGCTGAAGGCGGCCGGCGCGATCGTGATCGGCAAGACGAACACGCCCGAGTTCGGCGCCGGCGCCAACACGTTCAACGCGGTGTTCGGTCCGACCCGGAATCCATGGAATCCGGCGCTGACGTGCGGGGGCTCGACCGGCGGCGGCGCCGTGGCGCTGGCGACCGGAATGGGGCCTCTCGCCCAGGGCTCCGACCTCGGCGGCTCGCTGCGGCTGCCGGCGGCCTTCTGCGGCGTGGTCGGCTTCCGCACCTCGCCCGGCTGCGTCCCGGTGTGGCCGGGCGTCAACGCGTGGGACTCGTACAGCGTGCAGGGACCCATGGCGCGCACCGTGGGCGACACCGCGCTGATGCTGTCGGCCATCGCCGGGCCCGACCCGCGCGTGCCGACCTCCTACCCGGTGGACACGCGCGGGTTGCTGGCCGCGGTGAAGCGCCCGAGCGTCAAGGGCGTGCGCATCGCCTGGGGCGGCGATCTCGGCATCACCCCGCTCGATCACGAAGTTCGCCGTGTGACGGAGGCCTCGCTGGCGGTGTTCCGCACGCTGGGGGCCCGCGTGGAGGCGGCGCACCCCGACTTCGGCGAGGTCGCGGAGATCGTTCGGACCAGCCGCGGGCTCGCCATGGTCACGCGGCAGGAGGAGCACCTCGCGAAGTGGAAGCCCCTCATGCAAGAGAACCTCGTGCGCAACACCGAGCAGGGGCTCGCCCTCACGTCCTCGGAGATCGCCCGTGGCGATCGCCTGCGCACCGAGCTGTTCCACCGCGTGCGCCGGTTCATGGAGCGCTACGACCTGATCCTGACGCCGACGGCGCCGGTGCCGCCCTTCCCGCTCGAGATGCGCTCGGGCCCGGAGGAGATCAACGGTGTGCGGATGACGAACTACATCCAGTGGGCGCTGCTGACGTACGCCTTCACGGTCATCAACGCGCCCGCGATCTCGGTGCCGTGCGGCTTCACCCGCGACCGGCTACCGGTCGGCCTGCAGATCGCCGGTCGCTGGCGCGACGAGATCACGGTGCTCCGCGCCGCCGCCGCCTTCGAGCAGGCCGCGCCGTGGAGCGACGTGCGTCCACCCCACGCGACGGTTCAGCGGCCGACGGCGTGAATGCGGCCGTCGACCCGGGGCGCGAGCGTGTGCTGCGCAGCGATCGCCTGGAGCAGGACGTCGGTCAGGAGCGGGCCACTGGCGGCGTCGACGAGCACGCGCGCCTTCTGGAAGGCCGTGAACCCGTCGCCGCCGCGAGCGATGTAGTCGGCGACGGCGGCCGTGTAGCGCCGCTCCGGCTCCAGCGGAGTGCCGCCGACGTCCACGCTCACCACGCGCTGGCCCGCCGGTCGCGAGGGATCGAAGCTCAGCGCGAGCCCCGAGACCTGCAAGAAGGCGCCGGCCTCGCGCTCCCAGCGGGCCACACCGTGCTCGAGCGCCTCGCGCAGCTCGCGGCCCGTCAGCTCGAGCGCCACGGCCACGTTGCCGAACGGCAGGAACGCGACGACGTCGCGGCGAGTGAGCGGGCCCGGCGGCACGATACGGTCGGACCGGATGCCGCCGCCGTTCATCAGGGCGACATCGGTCTTGAGCCGCGCGCGCATGGCATCGGCCACGAGATTGCCGAGGTTGGTCTCCGCCGTGCGCAGCGGCGCCCGCCGCGCCTCCAGCGCCACCGCCGTCTGCCCCACGATCACGTCGAGCTCGCGGCCCAGCCGCGCGGCATAGGCGCGGACGACCTCCTCCACCCGTGGATCGGGTGGGATCCGAGCGCTCACCTCGTGAAACGTCCACGAGCGCTCGCGCAGGCGGCCATCGCTGCCGATCCACAGGTCCACCTGGACGAGATACCGGGCGTCTGAGCCGGCCTTGGTGACGAGGGTCTTGCCCTCCTCGGCCACGAGCGGCTCGTGCTCGTGGCCGCCGAGGATGACGTCGACGTCCGCCTGCGCAGCCAGCGCCCGGTCGTCCGCCATCTCCTGGTGCGTCACCCCGACGATCAGCCGAGCGCCCCGCCGGCGCAGGTCGGCCGTCACGGCGCGGGCCACGGCGATCGGCTCGCGGATCTCCACCTCGGGGCCCGGGCTGGAGGTGGCGACGGTCTCCGGCGTCGTCAGACCGAACACTCCGATCCGCACGCCGGCCAGCGTGAGGAACACGTCGGTCCGGGCGCCCCCGAACGGCCGGCCGGTGCGGCGGTCGAGGACGTTGCTCGACACCCAGGTGAACGCCGACTCGCGCATGCGCTCGGCCAGCACCGCGGGGCCGAAGTCGAACTCGTGGTTGCCGAACGTCGCCAGGTCCAGGCCGATGGCGTTGAGCCCGGCGATCATCTGCTCGCCCCGCAGCAGCATCGAGGCGACCGCCGGCGAGATCGTGTCGCCCGCCAGCGCCAGCAGCGTGGCCGGGTTGTCACGTCGGATGCGCTCGATCAGCGTCGCCAGCCGGGCGAACCCGCCGCGCCGCCCCTCGTCCACCGGCTCCAGCGTGTAGACGTCGTTGAGCTGCAGCAGCGTGATGCGAACCTCGGGCTCCGCCAGCGGGCCGACCGGCCGCAGCGGCGAGGCGCAAGCCGCGACGAGCAGGACGGCGACGAGCACCAGCCGCACGCGCACGAGGCTCAACGCGCGAGCTCCCGGACGAGGGCTGCGCCGAGGCGAAGGCCGGGCGGCGTCAGCGGTCCGTGCAGGCCGGACGTCACCGGCCCCGCGCTCAGACCGCGCGGGTGCGCCAGACGTGATCGGGCCGGCGCGCGATGCGCTCGGCCAGGAAGCGGCCCGCGCGCTCGGCGTCGCCGCTCCGGAAGCAGGCCTCGAACAGCGTGTCGTGGAAGACGTCCCGCTGGGCGCGGCTGCCACCTAGCTCCACGATGCGCGGCCGCAGCGGCTCCAGCTGCTCGACCGTGCGGGCGTAGTCACCGCCGGCGAAGGCGTGCACGCCCTCGACGAGCGGCACCAGCACCTCGCCCACCAGCCCCGTACGGTCCCTGGGCGCGCGCTCGCGCACCATCCCCAGGTGCTGCTGGGCGCCCGGCCAGTCGCCGCCGCCGACCAGGGCCATCGCCACGTGAGCGACATGGAAAGACAGGCCCTGGCGGTTCATGCGCTCGCGGGCGATGGCCGTGAACGGCCGCCACCGCTCCCCCATCGGGCGGCCGGCCAGCTCCATCCGCCACAGGAGCGAGATCGAGTCGTGCAGGTCGCCGGCGATCGACGACGGCGCCCGCTCGAACACGGTCCGCGACATGGCGGCGACCCGCGCGTAGTCGCCGCGGGCGAAGTGCAGCAGCGCCAGGTGCCAGAGCAGGTGGTTGCGGAACCAGTTCAAGCCGCGGCAGGGGTGGATCGCCGGCGGCAGCCGGGTGATGCCGGCGTCGAAGTCGGCGGACTCGTAGAGCGCGTGGGCGAGCGCGTGCACGCCCCAGGCGTCGCGCGGATTCAGCGCCAGCGCGGCCTCCGCCGCCCGCGTCGCCTCCTCGCAGCGGTCGGCCTCCTCCAGCGCGAACGCGTGCATGCCGAGCACGAAGGAGTCGCCCGGATAGGACGGCAGCATCGCGCTCGTGACCTCGAGCATGTCGGGGAAGCGGCCCTGCCAGAAGAAGACGTAGTACAGGCGCTGCAAGAGCATCGCGTCGCGCGGGAAGTCGGCCAGGTGCGCGCGCATGGCCTGGGCGGCCTCGTCGACCTTGCCCGATGTCCACAACGTCAGCGCGTCCACGTGGCGGCGCTCGCGCTCCGATTGTCCGTCCACCGCCGTGCGGGCGGCCTCGGTCGCCACCCTGGTCTCGGCGAAACGCTCCTCCAGGAAGAGGCACACCGCGGCCCCCGCGTGGGCCAGCGCGAGGCCGGGGTCGTGCGCCGTCGCCGTCTGGAACAGGTCGAGGGCATCCGCCTGCCAGCCGAGCAGCGCGCGGACGGCGCGGTCGTACGTGGCGAGGGCGTCGGGAGAAGCGGTGCTGACGGGCAGGCCATAGGCGTCGCGAGGCATGGCGGCCATGCTAGCAGACGCCGCCGCCGTCGAGAATCGGCGCCAGGAACTCGACCGCGCGCCGCTCGGCCCACGAGGTCGCGCGCCACGGCCGCCCTTCCACGAAGCCGACGTGGCCACCGTGCGGGACGAACTCGGCGCGCACCTCGGGCGGCAGCGTGCGCGGATCGGGCAGGCTGGCGGCCGGAATGAAGGGGTCGTCCAGCGCGTTGAGCAGCAGGGTGGGCCGCCGGATGTGGCGGAGGTAGGGCCCGCTGCTCGCCCGCTGCCAGTAGTCCATCTCGTCGGCGAAGCCGTGCAGCGGCGCCGTCACCACCCGGTCGTAGACCGCGAAGGTGCGGGCGCGCAGCGCCGCGCGCATGTCCACGAAGGCCGGGTACGCGCGCGCCTTGGCCCGGAGCTTGTGGCGGAACGACCGCATGAAGCTCGCCGTGTAGAGGACCTTCTGCAGGCCCTGGTCCATCACCCGCGCGCAGGCGCCCAGGTCGAACGGCACCGAGATCGCCGCCGCTGCCGCCAGCGTCTTCGATGCCGCCTCGCGCTGCTCGCCCAACCACTTGAGCAGCACGTTGCCCCCGATCGAGATGCCGACGGCGCCAATCCGGATCGTCGGCTCGCGCGCCGTCAGCACGCGGATGATGTGCTCGAGGTCGCCGGTGTCGCCGGAGTGATAGAAGCGCGGCAGCCGGTTCAGCTCACCGCTGCACGAGCGGAACCAGAGCACGGCCGCCCGCCAGCCGCGGGCCGCCGCCAGACGAAACAGCCCGCCAATGTAGTGCGAAGTGGCGGCGCCCTCCAGGCCGTGGAGGACGAGCAGCAGCGGCGCGCCGGCGGCGCCGGGTAGCCAGTCGATGTCGACGAAGTCGCCGTCGGGCGTGTCGAGCCGCTCGCGCGTGACGCCGTCGAGGCGCTGGCGGCGGACCACCGCCCACGCGGTCTGCACGTGCCGGTTGCGGCACCACCAGGGAGGAACGTACGTGGGGGGCCCCGACATGGCCCCCCACACCCCCCCGACGCTCGGAGCGCCACGGGGGACCCGTGGCGCTCCTCGATGTACGGAGAGATCGCTGTTCGTACCGGTCTATTCCTGCCCGGTCATCAGGAGCTTCACGATCTCCGGCACGATCTCACGGGCACGCCGGTCCAGCTCCGCCTCGGTGAGGTTCGCGATGGGATGCGGCATGGCCAGGAACTTGTAGTGCGGCTGGCCCCACTGCTCGGCCATCGCGCGGCCGGTCTTCTCGAACACGTCGGTGATGACGGAGGCCGAGGGCACGCCGTGCTTCTCCAGCAGGATTCCGTCGAGCACACTGCCCGACGAGCACGACCCTCAATCGCCGATGCCGGCGACCATGACGTCCGCCGACGTCTTGACCTCCTCGATGATCTCGGCGTGGGCCGGCACGCTGGCGTTGTGCTTGCGGTACATCTTCCACTCGGCGATCCCGTACTCGGTCTTGAGGATGTCGCCGATCCGGGCCAGCAGCCGGTCGGAGTTGAACTTCGTGTTCTCGATCAGCGCGACGCGCTTGCCGTCGAGCGCAGTCGGCCGGGGCGCCCACGCGATGCTCTGCGGCGCGGCCGCCTCCGTGGTCGGGTCGAGGATCTCGATCATCGCTTGACCTCCTTGGTAACTGCCTGCGAGGACTTGGCGCTGCCCCACCCCGGGATGTAGCAGGAGAACGCGCCGGCGCGGCCGCCGGCGGCGACGACGAAGATGTCGTCGGGAGAGGCGACCAGCGGCCGCATCTTCTGCTCGTCGGCCGGCTGCAGGTCGCCGGACATGCGGTGCGTGCGCTTGAGGTGCGCGTGCGAATTCTGCGTGTGCTCGAACAGGAACTGCCGGATCCGCTTCTTGTCCGAGCCCTCCGCGGCGATTGTCCGCATGTGCTCGCCGGCCAGCACCACGATATAGGTCGGCTGCCCCATCACGCCGCCGGAGATGCGCATGTCGTCGGCCAGCGTCGTGAGGATGCCCTCGGCCGTGTTCGAGAGCTGGTTGTAGAACTGGTGGGGCGCGTTGGCGGCGACCACGGTGACAGCGCTCTGCTCGGGCCGGAACCCGCGCTCGACGTGCAGCGGCGTCCACGGGCTCTCGGCCTCGTTCTCGGCGATGACGTAGGAGAGCTTGCCCGGGTGGCCGAGCGTCCCGCGGTCGAGCAGCCCGGGCAGCGAGCCACAGACGTTGCGCATGATCAGCCGCACGGCGCGGCCGATGGTGAGATTGGCGCGCCAGCCGGGACCGAACAAGTTATCGCCGGCGTTGATGTCCAGCTCGCGCGCGATGGGGCCGTTCACGATCATGAGCACGCCGGCGCCACCGGTCGACGTCCCCGGACCGTGGTAGCTCCAGCGGGGATCGCCGATGCCCTCGACGGCGGCGACGACGACGGGCATGTACTCGGGCCGGCAGCCGGCCATGACCGCGTTGATGGCGACTTTCTCGGCCGTGACGGCGACGGCGCGGTCCCGGATGAACGCGACCTGCTGGTCGGACTCCAGCCGCCCCGCCTCCAGCATCGCCCGCACCCGGGCCTCGGTGGGTGGGACGACCGGCAGACCATCCGACCAACCCCGGTCGAACGCCAGCTCGATGGCGTCGGCTTCGTCCCGGGCACTGAACCGCTTCGATGTCAGTGTGGCCATGCGGCCTCCTCTTCGCTGCCAGGGTCGCTCGCGCTGGGGGCCGTGTGGCCGGGCTCCGAGGGCGCGCGACCCCTTCGCTCGCCTGGCCGGCGGCGTTCCCACTGGCTCAAATGATTCGCCACGCTATCACCGGCCCCGGGGGCGCGCAACCGGCGCCCCCGGACATTTTCATGTAGCAACAGCAGGCGCGATTCGCGTCCTTGACCGCCGTCGTTGCCGCGCCCTATGCTGGGTCGCTGCGATGACGCTGGAGAACGCCTAGCCCGATGCGGTGCTCGCGGTGCCGGCACGACAACGCGGCCGGCGCGAAGTTCTGCGGCGAATGCGGGGCGCGGCTGGAGGCCGGCTGCGCCACCTGCGGCATGGTCAATCCCCCCGGCAACAAGTTCTGCCACGAGTGCGGCGCCGCGCTGGACAGCGCCACCGGGCTGCGCTTCGCCTCCCCTGAGGCCTATACACCGAGCCACCTCGCCCGCAAGATCCTGACCGCGCGGTCGTCCCTGCCGGGCGAGCGCAAGAAGGTCACGGTCCTCTTCGCCGACCTCAAGGGCTCGCTCGAGCTGATGGCGGATCGCGACCCCGAAGACGCCCGCGCGCTGCTCGACGACGTGATCGAGCGGCTCATGGAGGCCGTCCACCGCTTCGAGGGCACGGTCAACCAGGTGATGGGCGACGGCATCATGGCGCTCTTCGGTGCGCCGGTCGCGCACGAGGACCACGCCGTGCGCGCCTGCTACGCGGCGCTGCGCATGCACCGCTCGGTCGCGCAGTACGCCGAGGACGTGCGACGGCGGCAGGGCATCGACGTGCAAATCCGCGTCGGCATCAACTCCGGCGACGTCGTCGTGCGCGCGATCGGCAGCGATCTCAACATCGAGTACAGCGCGGTGGGGCAGACGACCCACCTCGCCGCCCGCATGGAGCAGCTGGCCCGGCCGGGGACCACGCTGATCACCGAGGCCACCCGCCGGCTGGCCGATCGCTGCATCGAGGTCGACGCGCAGGGTCCGGTCCCCATCAAGGGCCTGAAGCAGCCCGTCGAGCTCTTCGAGCTCCGTGGCGCCACGCCGGCCTCTCGGCTGCGCGCGACCGCCGGCGGCCTCAGCCGCTTCCTCGGCCGCGAAGACGAGCTCGCCCGGCTGCAGAGCCGGCTCGGGCGCGCTGCCGGCGGCGAGGGGCAGGCGGTCGGCCTGGTGGGCGAAGCCGGCGTCGGCAAGTCGCGGCTGGTCTGGGAATTCAGTCGATCGGCGCACACGCGGGACTGGCTGCTGCTGGAGGCGCCGTCCGCCTCCTACACGGCGGCCACGCCCTACGCGCCGATCACCACGATGCTGCAAGCGTACTTCCAGATGGAGCCGACCGACGACGCCGGCCGCGTTCGCACGCACGTGACGGGGCGCGTCCTCGAGCTTGACGGCCGGCTCCACTGGGCGGTCCCCCCGCTCCTCTCGCTCGGCAACATCCCGGCACGGGATGCCGAGTGGGAGGGCGTGGAGCCGGCCGAGCGGCGGCGACGCATCTTCGCCGCCGTGACGCGGATCGTTCTGCGCGAGGCCGAGCGTCGGCCGGTCCTGCTCGTCGTCGAGAACCTGCACTGGGCAGACTCGGAGACGGCGGCGCTCGTCGAGGCGCTCGTGGACGAGATCCGCGAGGCGCGCGTGCTGTTGCTGGCCACCTACCGCTCCGAGCACCGCCCCCCGTGGCGCGGGCGTTCGCACGGCGGCGAGGTGCGCCTGGAGCCGCTGTCGAACCGCAGCGCCGAGACCCTGCTCGAGGAGGTACTCGGGCCCACGCCGGAGATGCAGCCGCTGGCGCGGCTGCTCGTCGAGCGCACGGGCGGCAACGCGCTCTTCCTGGAGGAGAGCGTGCGTACCCTGATCGAGAACGAGGTGCTGGTCGGCGACCTCGGCGCCTACCGGCTGGCCAAGCCGCTGGCCACCGTGCAGATCCCCGACCGGGTGCAGGCCGTGCTGGCCGCGCGAATCGACCGGCTGCCGGAGAGCCGCAAGTCGTTTCTGCAGGCCGGCGCGGTCATGGGCAAGGACCTGTCGGTCTCGCTGCTGCAGGCGGTGACCGGCATGTCGGCCGAGGAAGTCCTCGACAACCTGGCCGAGCTGGAGGAAGCTCAGTTCCTGAAGACCTCGAGCCTCTACCCCGACCTCACCTATTCGTTCCGCCATGCCCTCACCCACGACGTGGTCTACTCCACGCTGCTCAAGGAGCAGCGTCGCAACCTGCACGCGCGGATCGTCGACGCCCTGGAGGCCCTCTATCCCGAGCGGCGCCTCGAGCACGTCGAGCGCCTCGCCCACCACGCGCTCGGCGCCGAGCTGTGGTTCGAGGCGGGCGCCTATCTGCGGGAGGCGGCGGCCAAGGCGGTGGCTCGCTCGGCCAACCGGGAGGCTGTGACGTTCCTGGAGCAGGCGCTCAGCGCGCTCGGGCATCTGCCCGAGAGCCGCGAGACGTTCGCCCAGGCCATCGACGTGCGGCTCGACCTGCGGCCCCCGCTCCTGCAGCTCGGACGCCTCGAGGACATCCGGGCGCTGTCCGAGGCCGCCGTGCAGATGGCCGAGCAGATCGGCGACGAGGCACGGCAGGCCCGCGCCTACTCGTACCTGATCAACTACCACTACCTGCGCGGCGAGCCGACGCGCGCGCTGGATTATGGCGAGCGCTGCCTGGGCATTGCCGAGCGGCTGGATGATCGCGTGCTCGTCTCCGTGGTGCGCCGCTACATGGGTCACGCCTACCACGCCCTCGGGCAGGGCCGGCAGGCCGTGCACGCGCTCCAGGACAACGCCGCGGCGCTGGCCGCCGAGCTCGCGCGCGATCCGAGCGCCGCCGCCGTCACCGCCTACGTCTCCACCTGCGCGTGGCTGGCCTTCGCCCTGGCCGACCTCGGCGAATTCGATACGGCCGAGATGTGGGCCGACCGCGCCAGCGCCGAGGCCGAGGCGCGCCACCACCCCTACAGCGAGGCCATCGCCCTCACGCTGGCCGGCCAGGTCGGCGTTCTCCGCGGCCAACTCGAGCGCGCGGTCGGCCCGCTGGCCCGCGCGCTGGCGATCTGCCGCGACAGCAACCTCACCGTGTGGCAGGCGATCCCGGCCGCGCTCCTCGGCCAGTGCCTGGTCAGCCTGGACCGCAAGGACGAGGGGTTGTCTCTGCTGGAGGAGGGCGTGCGGCTGTCCGACGAGATCGGGATCAAGGCCTATCTGGCGCGGTGGGCCACGCTCCTCGGCGAGGGATTCCTGGCGACGGGCGATGCGCAGCGCAGCGCCGAGATCGGCGAGCGCGCCCTGGACCTGGCGCGCGCCCACGGCGAACGCGGCCACGAGGCGGCCGCCCTGCGGCTGCTCGGCGACCTCGCCGCCGCCCAGGAGCCGCCGCTGCTGACGACCGCCGCCGAACGGTACACGGCGGCCATCGCCATCGCGGAGGAGCTGGGTCTGCGGCCCCTGCTGGCCCGCGCGCATCTGGGGCTGGGTCAGCTCCACCGCCGCGGCGGGCAGATGCTCGAGGCCGAGGAACACCTGGCCACGGCGGCCGTGCTCTTCTCCGACCTCGGCATGGGCGCCTGGCTCGACCGCTCGGAGCCCGAGCTGCGCGCGCTGGGCCATCTCGTGATCGTGGCGCGGCCCAACGTGAACCTCTACGAGTATCTCAAGCTGAAGTTCGCGGGCGATCCCAACGTCCAGGTGGTGCTCGACCGCCGCAACGGCGAGGCGCGGACCGCCGGCGGGACCGCGGTCGAGCGCCGCACCGCCGACCGGCGTCGC
>OCZV010000850.1_pt1 | contig 10923 bp, 11 predicted proteins | sample 1539051 | NCBI WGS metagenome assembly OCZV01 (sample SAMEA3113581, study PRJEB22503) | soil metagenome
CTTGCCGGCCCAGTAGTAGGCGACCGTGTGAGCACCGTCGATGACCCTCCTGTGCGTCGCGTCGAGAACCTCGAACGCCGGGACGATCGCCCCAGCGGCGAACGCCTCGATCTTGAGCGTACCGCCAGAAAGCTTGTCCACGCGCTCGGCGACCAGTTTGAGGTGCTCGAAGATCGTCAGTGAGGCCGGCCAGCTCGCCTGGATCTTGAGCACGACCGGCGCCTGCGCGGTGGCTACACCTCCCCCGCCCGAGCCGAAGGTGACAATGGCGAGGACGAGCACGACCGCGAGAAACGGATAGATGAACGCTGGGCGTTTCATGGCGCACCTCGCTTGCTGGTAGGGTGTTGTCCCGAAGCAGTCCGAAAGTGGGCCTTCCTTGCCAGGGAGGATAAGGACAATCGCGCGGGAAGACAAGAGGTTTGCTATCCTAGCCCGTCCCTATGAGCGGCCCGTCTCGCCGGTGGTTCGAGGAGATCGAGGTCGGCGAGCAGTACGAATCCCCGGGGCGCACCGTCACCGAGGCGGACATCGTCATCTTTGCCGGACTCTCCGGCGACTACAACGTCCTGCATACCGATGCCGAGTTCATGAAGTCCTCGAGCTTCGGCGAGCGGATCGCCCACGGCCTGCTGGGCCTGGCGATCCAGGCCGGGCTCTTCACCCGGGCCACCCAGGCCTACGCCACGACGGCCTTCGCGGGGCTGCGCTGGAAGTTCAAGGGCCCCATCAAGATCGGCGACACGATCCGGGTCCGGGCCAAGGTCGTCGGCAAGAAGGAGACGAGCCAGGCCGACCGGGGGCTGATCACGGTGGAGCGCCAGGTGCTCAACCAGCGCGACGAGGTGGTGCAGGAGGGCGAGACGGACCTGCTCGTCGAGCGCCGGCCGCCCGGCGGGCGCTGACGCGCGGTCGTGGCCGGCCCCGTTCGCTCCTATTTCGAGGACGTCGAGCTGGGGGCGGTCGTCGAGACGCCGGCGATGACGGTGACCGAGACCCACGTGGCGCTCTACGCCGGCATCACGCGGGAGACCGTCGAGCCCGGCACCGTGCCCGACCTGCTGCCGCTCTGCCTGACGATCGGCCTCAGCTGGCGCATCAACCAACCGCCTCTGGCCGTCCTGGCGTTCATGGGGTTCGAGTGGCGCATGAACGCGCCGCTGCGCGTGGGGGACACGATCCACGGCCGCTCGCGCACCGCCGTGAAGCGCTCGATGCGCGAGGGCGGTGTGATCATCGAGGATCGCGAGGTCATCAATCAGCGTGGCGAGGTCGTCCACGAGGGGCGGTTCACCTTCCTGGTCGCCAAGCGGCCCACCTGACAGGCAGGGCGGCTTGACAAGTCCGGGTTTTCCCCAGTACAAAGGCACCACTTCCGCGACCAACGGCCGTCACCCCCGAACCCAACGGAGGGTCCCATGAGTGTGTCGCTCAGTCGCCGTCGCTTCCTCACGACCTCGGCCGGCGCCGTCGCCGGCGCCCTCGCGCTGGACCGGGCCCCGGCCTACGCCCAGAAGCGCGAGCTCACCATGCTGTCCTGGAACCACTTCGTCCCCGCCTCCGACGAGGAGCTGCGCAAGCAGGCCGAAGCGTTCTCCAAGCAGGCGGGCGTGACGGTGCGGGTCGACACGATCGCCCACCTGCAGCTGCCGGCGAAGTTCGCGGCCGAGGCGGCGGCCAAGTCGGGGCACGACATCATCCAGGCCACGCCCAACACCTCCTTCCTCTACGAGCACCTTCTGGTGGACATGGGCGACCTGGTCGACGACCTCGGCAAGAAGTACGGCGGCTGGTATCCGTTCTCGAAGGAGGTCGCCTACATGGCGTCGGGGTGGCGGGCGGTCCCGTGGTTCTGGATCTCGTTCCCGGCCACGTACAACCAGGCCCACTACAAGAAGGCCGGGTTCGAGGTCCCCAAGACGTGGGACGAGCTGCTCAAGCAGGGCAAGGTCCTCAAGAAGCAGGGCAATCCCGTCGGCATCCCGATCAGCCACTGCGCCGACGCCAACACGACGTTCTGGTCGGTGCTGTGGTGCTACGGCGGCAAGGTGGTGGAGGCCGACGGCAAGACGCCGGCGATCAACTCGGACAAGACCGCCCAGGTGATCGAATGGTACAAGGAGCTCTACAAGGACGCGATGGAGCCGGAGGTCCTGTCCTGGGACGACGCCGCCAACAACCGCTTCATCCTCTCCGGCAAGGGCTCGTGGATCCACAACCCGATCAGCCCCTACAACGCCGCCATCGCGCGGAAGATGCCGATCGCCGACGACATCAACCACCACAACAGCCCGGGCGGTCCGGCCGGCATCCACTCGGCCCCGCCGATCCAGGGGCTCGGCATCTGGAAGTTCTCGAAGAACGCCGACCTGGCCAAAGAGTTCATCAAGTTCCACTTCCGCAAGGAGAACTTCGACACCTGGATCGTGGCCTCGAACGCCTTCAACCACCCGCCGCTCCGCCACTTCGCCGACCATCCGATCTGGGCGAACAACCCCAAGTTCGCGATGCTGCCCAAGGAGGCGGAGTACGCCCACCCGCGCGGCTGGCCGGCGAAAACCAACGCCGCCGTCAACCTCATCGAGGTCAACTACGTCCTGCCCGACATGCTCGCCAAGGCGGTCCAGGGCATGCCGACCAAGCGGGCCATCGCGTGGGCGGAGGACCAGGTGAAGCTGGCGGTCCAGGGCAAGCTCGAGACCAAGGGCAAGAGCTAGCATGGCCGTCGGCCAGCGCGCCCTCGAGGCGGTCGGGTTCGGAGGACCCGGCCGCCTCGCGCGGCTGCGCGGGTGGTGGGAGCAGGAGCACATCTTCGGCTACGGGCTGATCCTGCCCGCGCTCTTCCTGATCGTGTGCCTGGTTGCGTACCCCTTCGGGATGGCCCTCTACTTCAGCCTGTCCGACTACTGGGTGGGCTCGCCCGGGGAGTTCGTCGGGCTGGAGAACTTCCGCCAGATCTTCCAGAACGAGGTCTTTCACCGCACCGTCTACAACTCGTTCGTGTTCACGACGATCGCCGTTGTCCTGAAGACGCTGCTCGGCCTGTGGCTGGCGCTGCTGCTGTTCCGCGCCATGAAGTTCAAGCGCCTGATCCGCGGGGCCGTCCTGCTCCCCTGGGTCATCCCGACGGCGCTCTCGACGCTGGCGTGGAAGTGGATGTTCGACTCGCTCTACAGCGTGGTGAACTGGACGGCCATCAACCTCGGGATCATCAACCCGCCGGGGCCCAACTGGCTGGGCATGGCCAACTACGCGATGGCCGCCGTCATTGCGGTCAACGTCTGGCGCGGCTTGCCGTTCTTCGCCATCATCGTGCTGGCCGGCCTCGTGTCCGTCCCCCGCGAATACTACGAGGCGGCGGAGGTGGACGGCGCCGGCTCGTGGGGCCGGTTCCGGCACGTCACGCTGCCGCTGCTCAAGCCGGTGCTGGCCGTGGTCATCCTCTTCTCAACCATCTTCACGTTCGCCGACTTCAACATCGTGCAGGTGCTCACCAGCGGCGGCCCCGTCAACACCACGCACCTCTTCGCCACGTTGGCCTATCAGCAGGGCCTGAGCGGCGGCAACCTCGGACAGGGCGCGGCCATTTCGCTCTTCCTGTTCCCCCTGCTGGCCGCGATCGTCTTCCTGCAGCTCCGTTACATCAGGAGGGAGTGACGTGCACGTCGGGGTCCGGCCGCGGGGCGCGAAGATCCGATCGGCGGTGTTCGGGTACGTCAACATCGTGCCCTATGTCTTCTTCGCGCTGTTCCCCTTCTACTTCATGGTCATCACGTCGCTGAAGAAGGACGCCGAGCTCTACAACCTCCAGTCGATACCGTTCCTGATCCAGACCGGCGTCATCACTGAGCACTATCACTACCTGTTCTTCAAGACTGAGTTCTGGACCTGGATGAAGAACAGCCTGATCATCAGCGTGACCGCCACCGCGATCTCCCTGGCCATCGCCATCCTGGCCGGCTACAGCCTGGCCCGGCTGCGCTATCGCGGGGTGGGGTCGTTCGGGACGGCGGTGTTCATCACCTACCTGGTGCCGCCCACGCTGCTGTTCCTGCCGCTGTCGCAGGTCGTCGTGTGGCTGGGGATCTCGGACACGATCTGGGCCCTCATCGTCACGTACCCCACATTCCTGGTGCCGTTCTCCACCTGGCTGCTCATGGGCTACTTCCGCACTATCCCCAAGGAGGTCGAGGAGTGCGCGCTGGTCGACGGCGCCACCCGCATGCAGACGCTGACCCGGATCGTGCTGCCCATGGCGATCCCGGGCATCGTCTGCGTCACGCTCTTCGGCTTCACGCTGACGTGGAACGAGTTCACCTACGCGCTCACGTTCGTGTCGCAGACGGCGAACAAGACCGCCGTGGTCGGCGTGACCGCCGACCTCATCCGTGGCGACATCTTCTACTGGGGCTCGCTGATGGCGGGCGCCGTGGTGGCCAGCCTGCCCATCGTGATCATCTACGTCTGGTTCCTCGATTACTACGTGTCCGGCCTCACCGCCGGAGCGGTGAAAGGGTAGCACCGACCTCCGTCCCCGTGCTGCGAGCGGCATGCTAGACTCGCACCCCATCGGAGGACTTCCATGAACGTTCCGCTCGCCTCGTCCACGCCGACCGCACTCGGGCTCGCTCAGGCACCGCTCGACAGGCTCGCCCGGATGATCGAGGACCACATTCGGGAGGGGCGGTATCCAGGGGCCCAGGTTGCGCTGGCGCGTCACGGCAAGCTTGCTCTCGTCCAGACGTTCGGCGACGCGGTGCTCGAGCCGTCGCGAGTGCCGGCGGCTGACGACACGCTCTGGCTGCTGTACTCGAATACCAAGGTGATCACGGCATGCGCGGTGTGGCTGCTCGTCGAGCGCGGCGCGGTGCGGTTCACCGACACCGTGGCCGAGCACGTCGCTGGGTTCGAGGCCAACGGCAAGGGGGGCATCACGCTCGTCCAGCTGCTCACGCACCAGGGGGGCTTCCCCAACGCCGACGTGCCGAAGGAGGCGTGGGAAGACCACGACCTGCTGCGGCGGGTGGTGTGCAACTTCACGCTGGAGTGGACACCGGGCAGCCGCGTGCATTATCACGGCCGGGCGGCGCACTGGACGGCGGCCGTCCTCATCGAGGCGCTGACCCGGCAGGACTATCGGGCCTTCATCCGCGACAACGTCATCGAGCCGCTCGGCCTGGCCGGTGAGCTGTTCGTGGGGCTGCCCGAGGTCGAGGGGAAGCGGGCTTCGGACATGCATGAGCCCTCCGCCGACGGCGCCCGCCTGGTGAGGCGCGCCGAGGAGAACAACGCCGCATTCCGACGGGCGGGGACGCCGGGCGGCGGCGGCTATGCCACCGCGCGGGCCATGGTGGCTTTCTACCAGATGATGGTCAACGGCGGCACGCTCAACGGCGTCCGGCTCCTGTCGCCGCGGATGGTCCAGTACGTGACCCGCAACTTCACCGGCGACATGGTCGACGGCTACATGGGCATGCCGATGCACCGTGGCCTCGGCCCCCACTCGCGCGGCGTCACGCCGACGATCCGCGGCCTGGGCTCGCTGGCCTCGCCCCGTACGTTCGGACACGGTGGTGTCGGCTCGTCGTACTGCTGGGCCGACCCGGACTCGGGCGTGTCGTTCGCCTACCTCACCAACGCGCGCATCCCGGATCCCTGGCACGGCGCCCGGATGGACGTCGTCAGCAATTGCGTTCACAGCGCGATCAATCTGGAGGGCTCGCCGCGATGACGTTCGACCCCCGTCACAAGAGCCGCACGCTGCTGGACGGCGCCGACCGGGCCGCTGCCCGTTCCTACTTCCGGGCCGTCGGCTTCACCGACGAGGACCTGGCCCGGCCGCTGGTCGGTGTGGCCCACTGCTGGATCGAGATCACGCCCTGCAACTCGAATCACCGCAAGCTCGCCGAGAAGGTGAAGGAGGGCATCCGTGCCGCCGGCGGCACGCCGATCGAGTTCAACACGATCTCGGTCACCGACGGCATCTCGATGGGCACCGAGGGCATGAAGGCTTCGCTCGTCAGCCGCGAGGTGATCGCCGACTCGGTGGAGCTGGTGACGCGCGGCCACCTGCTCGACGGCCTCGTCACGATCTCCGGCTGCGACAAGACGATCCCGGCCATGGTGATGGCCATGGCCCGGCTCAACCTGCCGAGCGTGATGCTCTACGGCGGCTCCATCCTCTACGGCGAGTACCGGGGACGCCGTCTCACCGTCCAGGACGTCTTCGAGGCGATCGGCGCCTTCAACGCTGGGAAGATCGACGCCGAGCAGCTGCACGGCGTGGAGTGCGCGGCGTGCCCGGGCGACGGCGCCTGCGGGGGGCAGTTCACGGCCAACACGATGGCCACGGCGTTCGAGATGCTGGGCGTCTCGCCAATGGGCTTCAACGGCGTCCCCGCGGCGGACGTGCACAAGCTGGAGATCGCCTACCAGACCGGGCGAATGGTGATGGACCTGCTCCGCCACGGCGTGTTGCCGCGCGAGATCATCACCAAGAAGGCGATCGAGAACGCGATCGCCGGCGTCATGGCCACCGGCGGCTCGACCAACGCGGTGCTCCACCTGCTCGCCGTGGCCAAGGAGGCCGGCGTGCGGCTCACGATCGACGAGTTCGATCGCATTTCGCGCAAGACGCCGCTGCTGGCCGATCTCAAGCCGTGGGGAGCGTACACCGCGCCGGAGATGCACGAGGCCGGCGGCATGGCGGTGGTGGCCAGGCGCCTGCTCGAGGCCGGGCTGCTGCACGGCAAGGAAAAGACCGTCACCGGCCGTACGATCGGCGAGGAAGCGCAGGCGGCGCGCGAGGCGCCGGGCCAGCAAGTCATCCGCCCCGTGTCCACGCCGCTCAAGAGCAACGGCGGCATGGTCATCCTGCGCGGCAACCTCGCCCCCGCGGGCTGCGTGGCCAAGGTGTCGGGCCAGAAGAAAGACCTGCACCGTGGGCCCGCCCGCGTCTTCGAGCGGGAGGAGGACGCGTTCCAGGCGGTGAAGGCCGGCCGGGTCAAGGCCAACGACGTCGTCGTCATCCGCTGGGAGGGGCCAAAAGGGGGGCCCGGCATGCGCGAGATGCTGCACGTGACCGGCGCCATCCAGGGCGCCGGGCTCGGCGAGAGCGTGGCGCTGATGACCGACGGCCGATTCTCGGGCGCCACTCACGGCTTCATGATCGGGCACGTCGCGCCCGAGGCCGCCGACGGTGGGCCGATCGCCGCACTCAAGACCGGCGACATCGTCGTCGTGGATATCAAGAAGCGCCGGCTCGACGTCGAGCTGTCGGTGGCCGAGCTGAAGCGGCGCCTCAAAGCCGTGAGGCGTCCGAAGCCGCGCTATACGACGGGGGTCATGGCCAAGTACGCGCGCCTGGTGTCGAGCGCGTCCGATGGAGCTGTCACCGGCTGAACCCCCTGCCGGCCTGAGCCCGCGCTTCTGGGCCCTGCTGTGCGCCGAGTCGTTGCACGGCCGCGAGGTGCTGGATATCGGCACCGGCAGCGGCCGTCTCGCGCTCGCGCTCGCTCCCCATTGTCGCTACGTCGTGGGAATCGACCGCGACGCGGACGCCGTCGAGGAAGCCAGTCGTCGCGCCAAGGCCGCCAGGCTCGACAACGTGGAGTTCCTGGCGCTGGATGCCGAGGCGCCCGACCACTACCTGGATATCGGGCCCGAGTGGCGGAACCCCGGGCTCATCGTCGCCCACCTGTGCATGTCGGACCGGATCATCGCGAACAGCAGCCGCTCGCTCGGCCCTGGCCAGGTCCTGGCGTTCGTGGCCTTCCATGCCGACCAGTGGCGCGAGACGGGACGCCGGTCACGCTTCGCGTACGATGAAGGGCAGGTCCGGCGCGTACTCTCGGAGTGCGGCTTCGGCATCGAGCACCTGGAGGTCGAGCGTGAGGTGCGGCACTTCGACTCGCTGGAGGCGGCCCTGGCGGCGGCCATCGGGCTGCAGGAGCGCTGGAAGGCGGACGGGCGCTGGTTCCATTACGTGCGGTTCCTGGAGGAGGGCGGACGGACCTTGACGCGCAGTCACCTGATCGTGAAGGCGAGGAAGGCATGAGGCTGACGGCCCTGGCGCTGACCCAGGCGGTGAAGGCCCGGGCGCTCGAGGTCGGCTTCGACCGCGTGGCGGTGGGGCCCGCGGGACCGGCCGGGCACGCCGGACATTTCGAGGCCTGGCTCGATGCCGGTTACGCCGGCGGCATGGACTACCTGGCCCGCACGCGACGGCAGCGCGGCGACCCCGAGGCGCTACTGCCCGGCTGCCGCGCGGTGGTGGCGGTCGCCCTGGAGTACGGCCCGCGCGAGGACGATCCGAGCTGGCACGGCGTCTCGCGTTACGCGCGGGGGGCCGACTACCACGACGTGATGCGCCCGCGGCTGGCGGCCCTCGTCGACTTCCTGCGCGAGGCCGCTGGCCCGCAGGTCGCCAGCCGCGCGGCCGTGGACACCAGCGCCGTGCTGGAGCGCGATCTCGCCGCCCGGGCCGGCCTGGGCTGGATCGGCAAGAACACGAACCTGATCGCGCCGGGCGCCGGCTCGTACTTCTTCATCGGCTGCGTGTTGACGACGGCGGCGCTCGTGACCGACGGGCCGATCGCCGATCACTGCGGCACCTGCACCGCCTGCCTGGACGCCTGCCCGACCCAGGCGTTCGTCGCGCCCTGGGTGCTCGACGCGCGCCGCTGCCTGGCCTATCTCACCATCGAGCATCGCGGCGACGTCGCCGATCGGTGGAAGCCCGCGATGCGCGAGTGGCTGTTCGGCTGCGACGTCTGCCAGGAGGTGTGTCCGTGGAACCGCAAGGCGCCGCCCGCGCGCGAGGCGGCGCTCGCGCCGTCCTCGCCGCTGCCGCCGCTCGATGCGTTGCTCGACATGGACGAGGCGGCCTTCCGCGCACGCTTCCGGGGCAGCGCCATGAGCCGGGCCAGGCGCGCCGGGCTGGCGCGCAACGCGGTCCTGCTGCTGGGCAACCGACGCGCCCGCAGCGCCGCGCCGGCCCTTCGGCGCGCGCTCGACGACCCCGACGAGGGCGTACGCCGGGCGGCGACGTGGGCCCTGGCGCAGCTCGAATAGCGCGAGCGGCTTGCTCCGGCGCGCTATCCTTGCCCCATGCGGGTCAGACGGCTCGACCACTTCGGCGTGGACGTTGCGGACCTGGCCCGCGCCGAGCGCTTCTACACCGAGATGCTCGGCATGACCGTGCGCATGCGGCTGGCCGACCAGGTGCTGCTGGACTACGGGGACGGCAGCTGCGCGCTCTTCCTCAAGCCCGATCGGATGCCGGGCCCGCTCGAGCAGGTCACCGACCCGCTCGGCAAGAGCCACCACGCCTTCGAGGTGTCGTGGGAGGACTATCGGGGGGCGCAGTCGCTGTTCGCCGCCCGCGGCATCCCGCACCACGCGCCGATCGACTGGGGCGATCACGAATGCCTCTACTTCCTCGACCCCGACGGCAACCTCCTGGAGCTGATCGGCTATCGCAGCGGGTCGTCCGGGCGGGGGAGTTGACAGGAGGGCTTCGGCCAGCGTAGTCAGGTTCAGCCGGCTCCCTATCATGCGCATCGACGTCCACACGCATATCGTCCCTGAAGGCTGGGAGGACTGGACCGCGCGCTTCGGCGGCGAGCGCTGGCCGCGCCTCGTCCGCCACGATGCCTGCCGGGCCACGCTCATGACGGGCGCGCAGTTCTTCCGCGACATCGACGACCGCTCGTGGAGCCCCGAGCGCCGGATCGAGGACATGGACCGCCTCGGGATCGATCGGCAGGCGCTCTCACCGCCGCCCGTGATGCTCTGCTACTGGGCCGACGCCCGCGCCACCGCAGCCTTCGCGCGGATGCAGAACGACAACGTCGCCGCCATCGCCGCTCGGCATCCGACCCGCTTCGTCGGCATGGCGACGGTGCCGCTTCAAGACTGCGATCGGGCGGTGAAGGAGCTGCGGCACTGCCGCGAGCGGCTGGGGCTGCGCGCGGTGGAGATCGGCTCCTGTCCCGCCGGCCGCGACTTCGACGATCCTGCGCTCTTTCCGTTCTTCGAGGCGTGCGCGGAGCTCGACGTGGCGATCTTCGTCCACCCGGCGACCCCGCTGATCGGGCAGGAGCGGTTGACCAGGTACTACTTCCCACTCATCGTGGGCAATCCGCTCGAGACCGCGCTGGCCGCCTCCAAGCTGATCTACGGCGGGGTGCTCGAGCGGCTGCCGCGGCTGCGGGTGTGCTTCGCCCACGGCGGCGGCGCGTTCCCGTTCACGCTGGCCCGACTCGACCACGGTTGGAGGGTGCGCCCGGAGGGGCCGGCGGCGATTCCACGGCCGCCGCGCGAGTATGCGCAACGGCTCTACTTCGACTCGCTGACCTCGAGCGCCGCGAATCTGAAGTTCCTCGTCGAGCAGTTCGGTGCCGACCACGTCGTCATCGGCAGCGACTATCCGTTCGATATGGGCAGCGCCGACCCTGTCGGCGCCGTGGGCGAAGCGGGATTGCCCGCGGCGGCGCGCGAGCAGGTCGAGGGCGGCACGGCGATCCGCTTCCTGGGCCTCTGATCCCGTGACCTGGATCGGACGGCCGCTGCGCCGGCGCGAGGACGCGCCGCTCGTCACCGGCCGCGGCCGCTTCGTCGACGACCTCCGTGTGCCGGGCCTCGCGCACCTCGTCCTCGTGCGCAGCCCGCACGCTCACGCGCGCGTGTCCCGCCTCGATGCGACGCGGGCGCGGAAGGCGCCCGGCGTCGTCGCCGTCCTCACCGGTGCCGACCTCGACACGTCAGCGCCGATGCCAGTGAACCGGATGTTCCAAGACATGATCGTGCCGTCCTACCCGCTGCTGGCTGGCGAGCGGGTCCACGCGCAGGGCACACCGGTGGCGGCAGTGGTGGCCGAGTCGGCGGGTACCGGCTGGGACGCCGCGGCGCTGGTCGGCGTCA
>OCZV010000851.1_pt1 | contig 10920 bp, 12 predicted proteins | sample 1539051 | NCBI WGS metagenome assembly OCZV01 (sample SAMEA3113581, study PRJEB22503) | soil metagenome
ATCGACGTCGTCTATGGCCTCCTCGATCCCCGCATCCGCGCCCGCTGACGCCGTCTCGGTCTCGGCCGGCGGCGCGCGCGCCGGCGCCGGCGCCCGGCGGACGCGACGGCTGGTGGTGGCTGGCGGCTTCTTCGTCCTCGCCCTGGTCGTCGTCGCCGCCGCCGCGCCGTGGATCGCGCCGCAGGACCCGACGCGGCAGTCGCTGCGCGCACGCCTGAAAGCGCCGACGCTGGAGGCCGCCGACGGCAAGGCGCACCTGCTGGGGACGGACCACCTCGGCCGTGACGTGCTGTCCCGCATGCTGTGGGGTGCGCGCGTCTCGCTGCTCGTCGGCTTCGCAGCGGTCGGCGTCGGCGGCCTCGTGGGCGCCGGGTTCGGGATCGTAGCCGGCTACCGCGGCGGCTGGGCCGACACGATCATCATGACCCTGGCCGACGCCCAGCTCGCCTTCCCGTTCATCCTGCTCGCGATCGGCATCATCGCGGTGCTGGGGCCGTCGTTCCCCACGCTGATCGTGGTCATCGGGCTGTCGGGCTGGATGAGCTACGCCCGCGTCCTCCGCTCGCAGGTACTGGTGCTGCGCTCGCGCGAGTTCGTGGACGCCATCCACGCGCTCGGCGGCTCGATCCCGCGCGTGATCACGCGCCACATCCTGCCGAACATCCTCTCGTCGCTGGTCGTGATCGCCACCCTCGAGCTGGCCCGCTCGATCGTGCTGGAAGCGACGCTGTCGTTCCTGGGTCTCGGCGTACAGCCGCCGACGCCGTCGTGGGGTGGCATGATCCAGGAGGGGCGCGAGTACCTGGACAGCGCGTGGTGGATCTCGACCGGCCCTGGCGCGCTGCTGATGCTCACCTCGCTAGCGGTGAGCCGCACGGGCGACTGGCTGCGCGACCTGCTCGATCCGACGCTGCGGGGAGAGTAACCGGCTCAGGCGTCGCGCACGGTCAGCTTCTCGTACAGCGCGCTGAGGATCTCGTCGACGGCGACCGAGGCCCACAGGTCGAAGAACGGTGAGACCTGCAGAGCCGCGAACTCGCGCATCCCCCGCTCGCGCGCCTGCTCCTTCGTCTCGCCGGGCCGTGCCGCCTGCTGGGAGCCGCGAATGCGGTCCTTGTGGTAGATCGACGGGTACTCGATGTAGCGACAGAGCTCCCGGAAGTCCCTCGAGTACACGCCGACCGCCGGGAGAGACGCCCACTCGTCGTTGTCCTTCTTGTTCATGAACTGCAGCATGAGGTCGTAGTTGGCGTCGGGCGCAGCGGCCGGGTCGGGACGGCGCGTCCACAGAACGCGCTGGCCGTCGCGGTTGAAGATGCGCATCTCGAGCCCGCCGGCGTCGGCGAGCCGCGCCAGCATGGGCACGTCGCGGCGGCAGTCGGACGACCAGTCCTCGGAGATGACGAGCATCTTGGCCGGACCGTCGGGCTGCGCGGCGAGCCAGGTGATGGCCGCGATCTGAGAGTCGGTGAGTCGGGCGCGGGTGTAGCGCTCGCGGAACACCGCGCTGTTGTCCTTGCGGGGCCCACCGATCGATCCTCCGTCGGGGTAGTAGCTGCCGAAAGCCTCGCGGGCGAGGTTCTCGGGGCTGCCGACGTACTTCAGGTACTCCTCGAAGGTTCGGCCCTTCGCGAACCGCTCCGCGGTCACGACAGTCATCTCATGCCCCTCAGCCTCGCTCCATCGGCAGAGCGGGGTCGGCCGCCCACTCCGAGAGCGAGGCGTCGTAGACGGCCACGTCGTCGCGGCCGAGCAGCGTGAGGACGAAGGCATCGCTGGACGCCGCGATGCCGGCGCCACAATAGGTGACGACGCGCCGGGCGTCGAGCGCCCCCGAGGCCTGGAACCTGGCGCGTAGCACGTCGGCCGACAGGTAGGCGTGGGTCTTCGGGTCCACGAGGTCGCGGGCGGGGACGTTGACGCTCCCGGCGATGCGGCCGGGACGGCTGTAGGCGACGCCGCCGGTGCCGCGGTGTTGCTCCTCGGTCAGCGCGTTCAGGACGCACGCGTTGCCCTCGCCGAGCGCGGCGAGCACCCCGGCCTTGTCGGCGATGAGCGCCGGGCGCGGGCGGGGCGTGAACGAGCGGGCCGCTGACGTGCCGGCGTCGGTGGCCACCGGACGCCCCTCCAGCGTCCACTTCCTGAAGCCGCCATTCAGCACGGCGGCGTTGTCGAACCCAAACGCCCGCAGCATCCACCAGACGCGTGCCGCCCACATGTTCACGGCGCGATCGTAGAGGATCACGCGCACGCCGTCCCCCACCCCCGCGCGGCCCAGCACCTCGGCGAACTGCGCCGCCGGCGGCATCATGAAGCGCAGCCGGGAGCCGCGATCCGACAGCTCGTCCTGCAGATCGACGAAGCCGGCGTGGGGGATGTGGCCTTCCGCCCACTTCGCGCGGCCCGATTCGACGCGGAAGCCGCCCGGCACCTCGGCCGGATGCAGGTAGACCGTGCACTCGAGGACCCGGACCTCCGGATCCGCGAGGTGCTGGGCCAGCCACTCGGTCTCGACCAGGTGCTGGGGCCGCGCGAAGCTCATGCGCTACGCGCAGGCCAGCGCGTAGACGTCCTGCACGCCCTCCGGCAGCCGCGACTCGCGCCAGGTCTTGCCCCCGTCCTGCGTGCCGAATACCTGGGCGCAGCGGGAGACGCCGTAGATCTGCTCGGGGTCGCGCGGGTGAAGGGCCAGCGCCATCATGGTGGCTTCGGCCTTGACGCCGTGGTCGATGCGCGACCAGGTGGTGCCCAGGTCCGTGCTGCGATAGAGCGAGCCGTCACGGCTGCGCGCGGCCGGGCTCAGCGCCGCGTAGAGCGTGGCGGGATCGTGCGGGGACACGCGGATGTCGCGTCCGTACGTCAGCGGCGAGAAGCGGCCGATCTCCATGTCGCGCCAGCTCTGGCCGCGGTCTTCGCTCCGGAAGAGGCCCATGCGGACGGCCAGGAAGACGTTGCCCGGCGCGGCGGAGCTGACGGCGAGCGCGTGGGCGTCCAGCATGCCCTCGGCCTCGCTGTCGCTCTGGATCATGCTCTTGAGGTTGACGTTGTCGGCGGCCAGCTGCACGAGGTCGGCGCTGCCGTCGGACCACGTCTCGCCGCCGTCGAGGCTGCGCATGGTGCCACCTACTTCGAGCGCCGCGTGGATCTGATCGGGCTGGCCGGGCTCGATGCCGATGCGCATCACGCGGCACGCGAACGACATCTTCAGCTTCTCCGGCTGCACGGCGTTCGGCAGTCGCCGCCACGTGTCGCCGCCGTCCTCGCTGCGGAAGATGCCGACCGCTGAAGTGCCGGCATAGATCACGTGGGGCGTGGTCGGATGCACCGTGATCGACCACACCTGCAGGTCGCGCGGGAAGTCGAGTCGCCTGAAGGTGTTCCCGCCGTCGTCGCTCCGGTAGGGACCGTCCTGGGTGCCGACGAAGATCACCTGGCTATTGCCCGGGTGCACGGTGATGGCCTGGATCATGGGAGGGTCGGGCAGCCCTTTGGTCAGCCGCTCCCAGCGGTCGTCGCCTACCCGCTGGCGGAAGAGCCCGCCGAGCGTTCCGCCCGTCAACTGCGCCGCACCGACGAAGACGTGGGAGATGTCTGCAGTGGCCATCGCCTTACCCTCGGTCATGGGTTAGAGCCTGATCGTCCGGTGGCCCAGAGGATAGCAGGTGCGCATAATACGGCGCACGCGACTCTCCAGGAGGAGCACAGCATGGCCACGGGACCAGTGAGCCGGGAGGGCAGATGATGCCCCGACTGATCGAAGCGCCGGTCGTCATCGAGGCGGCTGGCACCAGGCCCAAGCTGATCGAAGAGTTCGTCGGCCGGCCGAGCACGGGGTCCACGGCGGTCAGCGTCGCGCGCATGCGCTCGCCGGCGGGCTGGGAGGAGCCGGGGCAGCGTCCCGAGTTCCAGGAGATCACGGTGGTGCTCAGGGGCTGCCTCCGAGTCGCGTTCGAGGGCGGCCACATCGAGGTCGCCGCGAGCCAGGCGGTGATCACCGAACCCGGCGAGTGGATTCGCTATAGCACTCCTCATCCGGACGGCGCCGAGTACGTGGCGATCTGTCTGCCGGCCTTCTCGCCCCAGACGGTTCATCGGGACGCCTGACCGACCACTCCAACCAGCGGACACGCCATGTCGATCCGACTCGTGGTCACGATCACGGCCGCGCCCGGGAAGGGCGCCGAGCTGGCCCAAGCGTACAAGCCTCGCTGTGCCGAGGCGATGCAGGAGCCCGGCTGCGAGCAGTTCGAGATCTTCCAGGGAGTCGCCGATCCCGACCGGCTGACGCTGCTGGAGCGGTGGGCCGACAGGGCCGCGCTGGAGGCGCACGCGAAGCTGAACCGCACGCGGCCCCCGCTCCACGCGGAGTTGCGCATGGGGAGTGGCGAGCGCGAAGACTACGAGTACAAGCGGACCCGCTAGCGGGCTCGACTGGCAGGGAGGAGGCCGACATGCCGGTGCGGGCGAAGGCTACCGCACGATGAGTGCGACCGAAAGGGCAAGCAGCGCGCCCAGGGCGACGTTGAACGCTGTCAGTGCGCGGCGGCCGTGCAGGAGCCGCTGGACGGTGGCGCCGAACGCGAGCCAGAGGAAACAGCTGGGCAAGGCGGCGACGACGAACAGGCCCCCGAGGAGCGCGGCCTGGACGACGGCGCTACCGGACTCCGCGCTCAGATACGTCCCGGCGGCGCTCACGCTCACGAGCCACGATTTGGGGTTGATCCATTGAAAGACGGCGGCCTCCACGAATCCGACGGGACGGTGCTCCGCCGGTGCGTCGGCGCGCGCGGACGTCGCGATCTTCCATGCGAGCCAGAGCAGGAAGGCGGCGCCACACCACTTGAGCGACGTCAGCGCCAGTGGGTGGCGGAGGACGAGGCTTCCGAGTCCAAGCGGCACCAGGAACATCATCAGCCCCATGCCGGCCGTCACGCCGAGCAGGCAGGGCAGTCCCCTCAGGATGCCGCCGCCCGCTCCGGCCGCCGTGAGCATGACATTGCTGGGCCCCGGCGTGACCGCCGCCACGACGGCGAAGAGAAGAAAGGCAACCGCCTGCTCAATCGTCATCGCGCCACCTCCCTCGCCGTGAACGATCGCGTCGGAGCCCCCGCCGGAGCGCCGCCCCATGCGTCGCAACGACAACACATCGGGCGCTGACGGTCTTGAACGCTCGTGCGGGCGGCCGGCCACCGGCTGGCTCGCCGGCTCGGGCCCGGTGGCGGGCGTCGAGCTGCTCCGCGCCTGGTTCGCCGGCGAGGCGTATGCGAAGCATCGCCACGACACCTACGCGATCGGGGTGACCGACTCGGGAATCCAGGTGTTCGACTATCGCGGAGCGGCCCGGGTCAGCCGGCCGGGCCAGGCGGTCGTGCTCCACCCCGACGAGATCCACGACGGGCGTGCGGGCACGAGAGATGGCTTCGGCTATCGGATCATCTACGTCGAGCCTTCGCACATCGCCGACGCCGTGCGGGCGATCTGTGGAGGGGCGCATCCGCTGCCCTTCGTGCGCGAGCCCGTGGCGACGAACGCCCGGCTGGCCCGGGTCGTCCGCGACGCCTTCCAGGCCGAACTGGTCCCCCTGGCAGCCGACACCGTCGTGGTGGACCTGGCCGAAGGCCTGCTGGCGGCTGAAGGGCGGGGTGAGGCACCAGCGATGCGACGCCGGGTCGACGTCCCGGCGATCGAGCGCGCTCGACAGTTCCTCCATGCGGAGCGGACCCGGGTCGTGCGTTCCACGGAGCTGGAGGCGATCACGGGGCTCACACGATACGAGGTGGCCCGCCAGTTCCGGCTGAGGCTCGGCACGAGTCCTCACCGCTATCTGCTCGGGCGCCGCCTCGAGCTCGCGCGGCAGCGGATGCGCGGTGACCGGTCGCTGGCGGACGTGGCGTACGAAGCGGGATTCGCCGATCAGGCGCACTTCACGCGCGCGTTCAAGGCGGCTTTCGGTCTGACACCGGCTCGGTACCGCGCCCTGAGTGCCCGGGGAGCCGCCGCCGGACACGAAGGAACGAAGGGCGCTCTGATGCGGTACTTCGCGCGCTAGGTTTCGACGCGATAGAACCCAAGCGCGCGCAGGAGCGGCACGTCCTGGACGGAGTAGAGAACGGCCGGGGCGCTGCCCGGATTGCCGTGCGCATGGAGCGCGCGCGGTGGGATCGCGAAGAAGTCGCCCTCGCCCCAGTCGTAGCGGTTGCCGTCGATCGTGGTGAACCCGGCTCCGGCCACGACGTGGTAGACCGCGCTCGACGTCTCGCGATGGGCGCGCGTGCGGACGCCGGGGCGGAGCATCTGCAGATAGCAGCCGAGCGCGGGGACGACCGACCGGCCGGTGGCCGGGTCGAGGTACTCCACGATCACGTCATCGAAGGGGTCGGCGGGGGCGGCCGCGCGTCGCTGCAACTCGGCGTATGCGGTCTCCCAGCGATAGTGCAGGTGACGGGCGGGCGGTCCGGTGCGCACCGGCTGGGTCTCGCCCTCGTAGGGGTCCATCGCGAGGTTCTCGAGGTAGCGCACGACCGGCGAGTCGAGGGCGTCGGTCCAGATGACCGGCCCGGTGCCCTCGTTGCCGTGATCGTGCCACGTCAGGCTCGGGGTGATGACGAGATCGCCGCGGCGCATGACGAACTTGTCGCCCTCGATCGTCGTGTAGGCGCCGTCGCCGTGGAGCATGAAGCGGATGGCGTTGGGCGTGTGCCGGTGCGCGGGCGCCACCTCACCCGCGAGCAGGTACTGCACCGCGATCGAAATGGTGTGGCCCGTGGTCCGCTCGGGCACGCCGGGGTTGTCGAGGCGGAGGATGCGGCGCTCGGCGCCGCGCCCCGGCACCATGAACTCCGGGCTGCGACGGACGAGCGGCTCGATGTCCCGCCAGCGCCAGAGGCCGGCCTGCATCGCCGAGGCCTTGGGGCGGATCAGCGGCCCGGGCTCCAGCCACGGCGCATCGAGGCCGGCAGCGGCGAGACTGGCCGTGTACTGCTCGCGCGCCGCTCGAACGGACGTCGTCTGCACGCTCATCGCCGGCTTCCTCCCTCGCCCGTCAGTCTACTGCAGGAGCAGCCGCGTCAGCTCGTCCGGCTGGCTCAGCATCGGGTAGTGCCCGGTGTCCAGCTCGAGGTAGGGCGCCCTGAGCCGTTCGGCCGTGCGGCGCTGGTGCGCCTCGGGTGGGTTGGCGGCGCGCTGGCACCGGATGACCGTCGCCGTCCACGCGCGGTCCCAGAAGTCCTTGAGCTCCATCGGCGCGTTCATGGCGGCGATCGGGTGCAGCGTGTAGCGCGCCAGCGCCCACGCGCGGGTGGCGGGGTCGAGGTCGGCGAACATTCGCCCCTCGGCGTCCTCGCGGCTGGGGCCCGTGGCGAGCTCGGTTGCCATCGGCGTCGGTCGCTTCACGATGTCGGCGATGCGCTCGCCGGGCAGCAGCGCCAGCGCGTCGACGAAGACCAGGCGGGCGATGCGGTCGGCCGCCTGCTCGGCGGCCCGGCTGATGACCATGCCGCCCGAGCTGGTGCCGACCAGAACCACCCCGGCGAGGTCCTCGTAGAACAGCAGCTGCGCGACTTCCTGGGCGTGCGTCGAGACGGTGATGCCCGGGCGGAGCTGATGCCGGCGCTCGGCGCAGCCGTCGAGCGTTGGCGCGTGGACGAGGTGGCCGGCCGCACGCAGCCGCTCGGCCACCGGCTTCCAGATCCAGCCGCCCTGGTACGCCCCGTGGATCAGCAGGTAGGTCGCCACGCCCTCAGGCCCCACCCTTCACGGTCACACCAGCCAGGCGCTCGAGGATCTTGACGATCGCCGAGCCGTCCTCCTTGTTGAGGCCGGCCGCGCGCGCCATCTGGTAGACCTGCTGGCTCACATTGGCCAGGAGCACCGGCACACCGAGCTGCTTGGCGAACTGCGTCTCCAGCTCCTGGTCCTTGAACGAGATGTCGACCGTGCCGCCCGGCGCGAAGTCGCGCTGGAGGATGCGGGGCACGCGAGTCTCGAACGCGAAGCTGGTGCCGGTGCTGACACGCACGACGTCGTAGATCGTCTGGGGATCGAGGCCCGCCTTCACGCCCAGCACCAGCGCCTCGGCCACGGCCACCGTGTTGACCTGGACCAGCATGTTGTTGACGAGCTTCAGGGCCAGGCCCTGGCCGAGGGCGCCCACGTGGAAGACGTTCTTGCCCATGGCCCGGAAGAGATCGTCGCACGCCTTGACCGTGTCGGCGTCGCCGCCGGCAATGATCGACAGCTCGCCGGAAGCCGCCCGCTCGGTGCCGCCGCTGACTGGTGCGTCCACCATGGCGATCCCGCGGGCGGCCAGCGTGTCACCGAGCCGACGCGCCACCAGCGGGTCGATCGTGCTCATGCAGGCCACGACGTGGCCCGGTCGCGCGCGCTCGATGATGCCGCGCTCGCCGGCAATGACCGCCTCGGCCTGCGCGGTCGTCTCCACCATGCAGATGGTGCGGTCAACCGCGGCGGCGACGGCGCTGGCCGAATCCGCCACGGCGGCGCCGGACGTCCGCAACCGCTCGGCCTTGGCGGGATCGACGTCGTGCACCACCAGGAGGAACCCGTGCCTGATGAGGTTGAGCGCCATCGGCCCGCCCATGTTCCCGAGCCCGATGAATCCCACGGTGTTCGGCATGACATCCTCCTTACGCGTCCGGGTCCGCTCAGGGCTGCGGGACCCACGGCCAGTACTTGGCGATGGCGCCGGCGTCGACGCGCAGGTCGAAGCCCGTGATCATCTCGGCGTCGTCCGAGGCGAGGAACACCGCCGCCCGTGCGTAGTGCTGTGGGCTCGGCAACCGGCCCAGCGGGATCATCTTCTCGAACTCGAGCATACGACCGCGGCGCTCGGGTCGCTCGCGGCCCCAGCCCACCGCGCGGTCCATCCCTTCCTCGGTGTCGGTGGCGGTGGGTGTGAGGCTGTTGACGCGGATGCCGTGGCGCGCCAGGTCCATGGCGGCCGCCCGGGTGAAGTTCAGCAGACCGCTCTTGCTCGTGCAGTAGCCGATGTTGCCCGCCTGCCCCTGGTGCCCGGCCGTGGAGACGATCACGACGATGCTGCCCCGGGTGCCGCGCTCGACCATGAGGCGAGCCGCGTGCTTGGTGCAGAGGAAGGTTCCCGTGAGGTTCACGGCGAGCTGCTGGTTCCAGCGCTCCAGTGGCATCTCCAGCACGCTGAGGCCGCCGAGGAGGCCCGCGTTGTTGACGAGGACGTCCACCGCGCCCCAGCTCTCGCGGACGCGCCCCACCATGGCCAGCACCTGCGGCTCGTCGGTGACGTCGCAGCTCAGGCCGAGCGCCTCGCCCCCTCGGCGCGTGATCCACTCGGCGCACTGCCGGGCATTGTCGGCGACGACGTCGACGCAGACGACGCGGGCCCCTTCGTCGGCCAGCCCCTGGGCGATGCCTCCGCCGATGTTCGGACTGGTCCCGGTCACGATCGCAACTTTCCCCGCGAGCCTCACGCGCGCACGCCCTCCTCCGAGCCTTCTGCGCGACGCCGCCGCGGCCGCGCGCGCCCTCATCGTGACCAGGAGAGGCGACTATAATCGTCGCGGCGGAGTCGGTCAAATCATGCGCCCCACCGCTCATGGTCTGGCCCGGCCAGGCGCGCCGGTCGGGCGGCGTGCCCCGTCAGCTCACGCTGCTGCGCAGGCCGACGAGACGCGCGAGCAGTGCCCCGGCCAGCGAGATCGCCATGATGATGCAGGCGACGACGACGGCCGCCTCCAGCTTGCGCTGGGCGATGTAGTCCAGCTGCAGGATGGACAGCGGGCGGTTGGCGCTGGTCGCCAGCAGCGCGATGTTGCCGATGTTGCACGCCGCGCCCACGAAGGTGATCATGCCTACCGCCACCAGCGTGGGAGCCATCAGGCGCAGCACGATGTGGCGGTAGGTGGCCCACCAGGAGGCGCCGGCGATGCGCGAGGCTTCCTCCAGCTCGCTGCCGAGCTGCAGCAGCCCGCTCTTGATGATCTGCACGCCCAGTGGCATCCCGGCGATGACGCCGGCGATGACCAGCACCGCCATCGTGCCGTACAGGGGGCGCAGGACCTGGCCAAGCAGCTGATCAAGTAGGTCCGGCCGACCTCCGTGCGTCAGCGCGCAGTGGTGGCCTGGGCCTTCTCCTGCAGGGCGCGCACCGAGACCCGCTCGATCGGCACCGCGTCGGGCGCCAGGTCGTCCGGGTTGCGGTACTCGAAGGGCGCCTGGCGGCCGCCGTAGTGCTTGCTGACCACCAGCTTGCGCCACTGGATCACCTCGGCGTCGGTGCCGGAGAGCTTCTCGGGCGTGTCGTAGCGCTGGTTGAGCATCACCGCCTCGTCCTGGCGCGAGAAGTTGTACTCGATGATCCACCGGCGCAGCGTGGCGTACATCAGCGTGTCCCACAGCCGTCGCCACGCGGTCCTGGGCCGCGTGCAGTGGTAGTACCAGACGCGCGTGAGGTGCTCCTCGACTGGCACGCACATGCGCGTGTACAGGTCCCAGCCGAACTCGGCGCGGAACATGCCGGGCAGGTGATGCCCACCGCACCACCGCGCCGAGCGCGGTGGCGGGATGTTGCGCCGCGCCCGATCGGCCAGCGGCCTGGTGATCCACGTCCAGAACCGACGGTAGTTGGTCTTCGGCCACTTCCAGCCGTTCGGATAGAGGTCCTGGCGGGGGCTGCGGCGCATGTAATTGCTCTCGGCCACGTCGCCCCCGAAGCCGTTGCCGACGTAGAGCGGATGCTCGCCCTGGGCGCCGCGCGCGATGAAGCCGGCGCGGGCGACGACCACCGCGTTGCGGTGCACGTAGTTCACGTGCGAGTCCATCGAATTTTCCAGCGCGACCTCCCAGTTGCAGCGCCAGTAGACCTGGCCGGTCTGCACGAGGGCGTCGTCGTCGAAGAACTCCTCGGGGACGTCCTGCTCGATCGGG
>OCZV010000852.1_pt1 | contig 10916 bp, 11 predicted proteins | sample 1539051 | NCBI WGS metagenome assembly OCZV01 (sample SAMEA3113581, study PRJEB22503) | soil metagenome
TGGTCGGCATCATCACCATTTCGGACCGCGCGAGCGCGGGTGAATATACCGATCTTGGCGGACCGGCATTGAAGGAGGCCGCGCAGAAAAACGGCTGGCAGGTCCTTTCCGAAGCCATTGTGCCGGATGATGCGAAACGCGTTCAGGAAACGATCCGATCTTTCTCTCGACAAGGTTGCGGCTTGATTCTAACCACTGGCGGAACCGGCATCGGCCAACGCGACGTCACGCCGGAGGCAATTCGCGGCATCATGCGCGTGGAGATTCCCGGATTCGGCGAAGTGATGCGGGCCGAATCCATGAAGATCACGCCCAATTCAATATTGTCGCGTAGCCTGGCAGCGATTGTCGATCTCTCCCTCGTGATCGCGCTTCCGGGGAAGCCGAGCGGCGCGGTCGAATGTTTCGGCTTTATCGCCGGCGCGATTCCACATGCCGTGGCGCTCGCGCAACGCAAGCCGACATCGTGCTGAGACCGCCTTAGTCCGGCCAAATCCAGAGACGCATCAATTGCCGGCCATTTTCGGTGAGACGTGCATTTGCGCCGCGGCCAGCGACGACATCCTGCGTGAAATACACGGCATCAGCCAGGGTCTCTTTTACGTAGCTAAGCTCGGGTTGAGCCACCTGCTTTTCGCTCGGCTGAATCTTCAGTGGCAAACCCGAACGCGCGAATGAAACTTCCCACGAAGACATTTTCACGCCAGCGCCGGCATGCACCAGCCATGGATAGAGCTTTGGCAATTCGAAGTGCGAACTCCGCGGCAACACCACTTTGTAAAACACCTCCTCACTCTCGAAAAATTGCGGAATAGTGAGCGAAGGATTTTTGCGGAGGGCGAGATAAAGCCGCGCAATATCGAGGCCGGCGAGATTCATGCCATTGTAGATGCCATTGTGATTGGGATCGTTTTTGAAAAACGTGTCGTGCCACGACTCGAATTTGTGGCTTCGCAACAGATTCAATTCGAGATGCACGTGTGCGCGCTCGCGATTGATTCCTTTGCCGGTGTAACCCATCACCGCGATCGGCTCGCCTTTTTGGACTGCCTGCCCAGGCTTCACCGTAATCGTCCTTAAATGCCCGTATAAACTGTAATAGTTCGATCCTCCCCAGCGGTGCTCAAGCACGACGTAGCAACCGTAATTTGAATGGCTGGGCACGAGATTCACGTGCACGATTTTGCCGTCGGCGATCGCACGAACTTGATCGAGCGGTTCGCCGTTTGCGTCTCGATGCACCGGTTTGATGTCGATTCCTTCATGAAAGCGCGTGTAAACAGTGCCAGCCGGGCTGTCCGTGGGATCGCGCACAAAACCGTATCGGCCGCCTTCCCACGGCGTCGATTTCACGCCTTTGTGATTGCGTTCGATGTATTGGTAAAAAGCGGGGCCGCCGCCAGAAAAAAGAGCGTCGTTGTCCGTTGGCAGGACGAGGTCGACAAGCGTTCGATCGGTCTGTGCCACCGTTGAGAAATGAAAAAGAAGGAGGATGACCGAAACTGCCGGAGCGAATAATCGCATGACCGATTATCGTTTGCTTTGACCGATCAATCGCCAGTCTTTTTTCATCAGTTCAATGTCTGCACCCGTCAGTCCGGAAGGGACATAGAGTCGTCCGTCGGAGACGCGCTTGTCGATTTCGAGTTCGGTGATCGGGCGGCCATTGATAAACACAAAGAGGAAACTGCCCCGCCGCTCAATGCTTAAGGCATCGAGCGCAACCCTTCCGTGTTCATTAAGTTGAAATAGCGCGCCGTAGGTTCCGTTGGCTGCCGCGTAAGGATAAAATGCGACGACATCCTGCTCTGAGATGCGAGGCATTTTTTCGATGGCCACATCTTTTCCCGATACTTGGGCGCGAACGGAGGTTGCGAACACGGCTGTGTCTCGTTGATTCGCCTGTGCATGGACCCGGAGCATACAATGCCGTTGTTTTGCCATGCCCGCGGGCAGCGCGAAAAGAACGCAAAACGCGAATGCACCGAGAGTTTTCATGTCAAATGTGATAAAGGGTTTGACAGGATTTGCAACGTTTGCTGTCTAAAGCCGCTTATGAGGCGACGTGTTGTTTCGCTCCTTGTGGTGTTTGCGCTAGTCGGTCACGTCTTCAGTCAGGATGCCGGGCCTACGGCTACGGCTACAGCAAAACCGCGCAGGGGCTGGTTGGGCCGCCTTCTGCATCCGTTTTCTTCAGAGCCGATTCCGAAATACAAAAATCCAAGGTTGCGCGGCCTCACCCTCGACCTTCAGATCACGCCGCAGACGGTGAAGCTTTCGGAAGTGCGTCAGCTCGCCATCAAAATGACAGTGACGAATCTATCCAGGCGGCCTGTCGCCCTCGATTTTCCGACGAACCAACGGATTGAAATTTACTTGAGGAACGCCGCAGGAACTATCCTCACAAGATGGTCCGACAACCATGCCATCACAGAGCGACCTGGCACGGTGTTGATCAACCCGCAGGAGCACGTCGAATACAACGAAACAATCGCCACGCGCGAGCTGACCCCCAACAAAGTTTTTGTCGCGGAGGTTTTCTTTCCTGCTTATCCGGAATTACAAATCCGGCAGAAGTTTCTGGCTGTGCCGTAGCCGAGGCAATGGAGTAATGGAGCAGCGGGAGTGATGGAGTAATGGATTCCCTAGAAAGCCCAATCCTCCAACACTCCAATACTCCAATACTCCTCTTCTCTGATTACCACACCCACCCCCAGGGACATCGAGTGCAACCGTACACACAGGCGCTCCTTCAGCCGTGGGCGGATTCGGCGCGCAAAACGGCCCTAAGTGACATCGCCTTCACCGACCACGATCGTTATCATGCCGGAGTTAATTTTGATGAAATCGAGCGTTTGCGGGAAGGAAACCCCGACTTGAGAATTCGTGCCGGGATCGAGCTGGACAACGATCCGATTCACTCAGCGGCTGGGCGAAAATGGATCGAGCAACATTGGGATAAGCTCGATTTTGTCCTGGGCTCGGTCCACTTCCTCGATCGCCCGAATCAGATGTTCGACAGCGTCCCGGCCGGCGCCGGGCAATTCGATGGCAGGGATATCGATGCGATTTACGCGGATTATTTTCGGCGGGTCCGCGAAATTGCTGGGACTGGGCTTGTCGATTGCCTCGCTCATCTTGACCTCATAAAAATCCATGGCCATCGGCCAAACGCAGAGATTGGCGCCATTGTCGGCGAAACACTCGATTTCATTCGCTCGCACGATCTGGCGATTGAATTGTCCACCGCTGGATGGCGCAAGCCGGTAAACGAACCTTATCCCGCCGACCGAATCATCGAACTGGCGATGGACAAAGGCATTCCCTTTACAACAGCCTCCGACGCGCATTCGCACGCGCAGCTCGCGGAAAATTTCGCGCGTCTCGCGGAGAAGGTGGCCTTCTTCGGGATTCGCGAAGTGTGCGTTTTCGAAAAACACAAACGCGATGTCCGTGCCGTGTCGCAAAGCGCGGCGGGAACGCCTCCTTCTTTATAATTGAAGATCGAGTTGCGACCTTTCCTGGTCTGACCCTGTCTTTCGGGTTTCGGAAGGCAGAGGCAAATCAAACCCCAGACGCCTGGCGAGTCGCTGACAGGTTTCGGGCGCGAATCCTTCGAAGTGGTTGCTTACAAACGCCCAGACATTGCGCACGTCGGCGAAGTGCCGCTCAATCTTGAGCGACCAGCTTTCGATGGCAGCCTCTCGTTTCCAGAGCAACTTCTCATAGCGATGCACATGCTCTCCATCGACATCGTATTTTGTCGCGTAGTCGCCGAGCAGGCGCAGATAAAGAAAATCTGTAGTGAGTGGCAGGAATTCGAATGGGGCAAGATTTCGTTCGTTAAGCGGGGTTGTATCGGCCCACGTCCAGCAAACATGATTTTTTTCCAAAAGGTGGATGAACTGGGGGCGGTGCCATCCCGCGTGCCGAAATTCAATCGCGAAACGGAAATCGCGCGGCAATCCTCCGAGAAACTTGCGCAGAACCGGCCTGCCATCCCTTGGCGCAAAGGACGGCGGAAGCTGGATCAGAATGACCCGAAGTTTTGATGCAAGTGGCTCGAGGGCACGGAGAAACGAATTCAACTCGGCCGTGCAATCGCGCAGCCGGCGTGTATGTGTAATCTCGCGGGGAAGTTTGCAGGCAAAACGAAAAGCCGCAGGAGTCATTTCGACCCAGCGGCGGACCGTACTTTCCGAAGGAGCAGCATAAAAGGTTGAATCGACTTCCACGGCCGGCAGGTAGTCCGCGTAGAATTCGAGCCATTGGGAGTTTGGCAAATCCGGCGGATAAAAGGCGCCACGCCAGTCGTCAAAACTCCAGGCGCACGCCCCAATGCGTATTTTTTGCTGATCGCTAAGGTTCAAATGAAATGAAACGAGAGAAGATTGATCGGTTTTGGATCCTCGGAAAAGATATCACTCTGGCAGATGGCAATGTAGATTTGGGCCCTCGGTTGCACATAAATGGCAGCCTGATGAACTTGACGGAACGGATAAGTTAATTACCCTGCCACACCCCATGAATCTAGTCATTCGTACACTTTTAGTTCTCGTCGCTGCTGCATTCATTTTCCCCGAATCGGTCGCGGCCTCCATTGTCTTCAAACCGGGAAAAAAACCGGAGTTCGTCATGCCCGGCGAGGAGGAAATAAGCGGGAACGCGGCCGAATTGTTCCAAATCGCGCAAACCGCTGAAAAAGAAGGCGACATCAAACGCGCAATCAAAGCTTACAGGAGCCTCGTCAAGCGTCACCCCAAAGATGCCCTTGCGCCTGGAGCGCTCTATCGCGTGGCCCAGCTGTACGAACAAGAGCACGAGTACCTCAAGGCGGCGGAATCCTTTCGCCAATTGGTGGAAAAATATCCCAGCAGCCCGCACTTCGATGAGGCGATCGAGGCGCAGTTTCGCATCGGGGAAATGTATCTGGGAGGGAAGAAGAAAAGGGTCCTGGGGATCCCGTTTGGAAACTCACTGGATAATGCGGTAATCATTTTCGCGGCTGTCGTGCGGACTGCACCATACGGAAAGTACACGGCCCGTGCCCAGTTTGACATCGGACTGGCGCGCGAGAAACAGGGCGCAAGCGAGGCGGCGATTCAAGCCTATCAGGCGGTGGTGGACAAGTTTCCTAACGAGCCAATCGCAGCGGATGCTCAATACCAGATCGGCTATATCTACTTGAAGGCGGCGCGAACCGGCACAAAGGACGCGGCCGCCATCAGCAACGCCAGAACTGCCTTCCAGGATTTCGTTTTTCGCTACCCAAACAGCGAGAAAGCGGGGCAGGCGCGCACTAACCTTGAACAAATCGAGCACAAACAAACAACCAGCTCCTACGAAGTAGCGAAGTTTTACGACAAGCAGAAATATTATCGCGCCGCCGTCATTTACTATAACGAGGTAATTCGGCAGCAGCCGGGCTCGACCGAAAGCGATCAGGCCAAGAAGAGGATCGATCAGTTACGGGCAAAGGTGGGCGACGCCGCGCTTCAGCCGGTTCCGGTCACGGCACAAACCTCTAAGAAAAAGGGAGGCGTGCCCGAAGATCGAGTTGCCAGGAGCGGTGGTCCGGCGACTCCGGGTTCGGCAAATGACCAGGCGCCATTACCTTCCCCGGATACTGATCTTTCGCTGCCGCCACCCGCTTCGCTTGACCCAGACACAACAACTGCGCCTGAACCGCCACCGGCTTCGTCTGACACAAGCACACCCTCTGACGCGTCTCCAGCTCCGGAGACATCCGCCTCTCCCGAAGCGTCCGCCTCACCGGCGCCGTGAAAGCGATCTTTGCGGCAGTATCTGCCTGCTTTGTCCTGAGCGGTTGCCTTGGCTATCACGTTGGGCCGGTAAAGCCATATTACCTGCGCGACGTTCACACGATCGCCGTTCCGACCTTCGAAAATAAAACCCTCCTCCCGCGTATCGAAGTGTTAGTGACTGGTACGGTGATCAAACAGTTGCAACAAGATGGGACATTTCAGATTGCAAGAGGCGACGATGCAGACGCCACTTTGAAAGCGCAAATCACGCGAATCGACAGGCTGCCGGCACGGGCTGTACGCGGGAATGTACTTAGGACGACGGAATTTAATCTTTCCATGCGCTTGAGATATACACTTGTCGCACGGGATGGAACGACCCTCGCGCCTCCCGCTGAAACTGTTGGAACAACCAGCTTCTTCGTTAGTGCCGATGTGACCACTGATGAACGGCAAGCGCTGCCACTCGCCACCGAAGATCTGGCCACCCGATTAGTTACTCAACTGAGCGAGGGGTGGTGATCCTTCATGAAGGGGGAGGAAAAGCTTTGGTCGATCCTCAATGAGAAGCTTGAAACGTTACGTGCCACCAATCGGCTGCCCCAGGCAATTCGCGTTGCTGAAACAGCGCTCGAGGTCGCCAAGCGCGCTTTTCCCGACGGGCAGGCGCCGCTGGCAACCAGTTTCGAAACCCTGGGCGAACTTCTAGATCAAAAAGGAGACCGCGCTGCGGCCAAAGCATATCTGCTGAAGGCCCACGGGATCCTGGAAAAAGTAAAACCACCAGATCAGCGAGCTATCTTCCGCTCTGCACGCCGGCTGGGATTCTTATGTGATAACATCAGCCAATCCCAAGAAGCAATTCGTTATTACGAAAAGGCGATTGCAGCTGGAGTTCAGCTCGACGAGGTCCCTTACTCCGATCTTGGCACAATGTTGAACAATATCGCCCTTATTTTACGCAAATCCGGACGGCAAAAAGCGGCGGAACCATACTACTTGCAAGCTTTGCAGATCTATGAAAAACAGCTCGGGCCCGATCATCCCGATGTAGCGTCAGTCCTCAATAATCTGGCCGTATTTTACACCAATGAACGCCGTTACACTGAGGCGGAGGAAACACATCTTCGTGCGCTGGCTATTCGCGAGAAACTGCACCCGGCCGCACATCCGGATATCGCGCAATCAAAATGCAATCTTGCCGTCGTTTATCATTCCCGCGGGGACTACGCCAAAGCGGCTGAGTTTTATCGCGATTCGCTCAAGATTTGGGAGGCAGCGAGCGAAAAACCTACCCAGGATTACGAGATCGTCGTATCGAATTATGCTGACCTTTTGCGGTCGCTCGGTCAGGCACGCAAAGCGCATCAATTAGAAGTTCGTGCCCGCAAGCGGCGTTCCGGCTAGCCGACCAGGCACCGAATCGGTCTGCCACGGGTGAGTTGATTTGACCTTGCGGCTCGCCCGCCCATGCGCATTGTAGGGCCGCTGTCGTTTTGCTCGCGTGGCGGAATTGGCAGACGCGTACGGCTCAGGACCGTATGGGGCAACCCGTGGAGGTTCGAGTCCTCTCGCGAGCACCGTCTAGCTTCTAATCGCTGGCGTCTGGTTAACCAGCTTCTTTAGCAAAGGCCCAAGAACAACAGAGAAGGCGGGAGACCAGTTCAGTCAACCGATTTATCTGCCCGCGGCTTTTCTTCTTGCCGCCCACCGGGCTTTCATCAACTGGGAAAGCCGCTTTCGGCCGGCAGGGGTAATTCCACCTTTTTTCCTGGCGGGCATTGTTTTTGTTTGTTCTTTTATCCTTGCCCAGCGCGCTCTGGCCGCGGCCGCAAGTTTGGCACGAGTCGCGGCCGGCATCCGGCGACGGCCCGCGCCGCCGCTTACAGCCCTCGCAGGCGAACCTGACAGGATTGAGGAAAGACGTTTTTGTAGAGTATCGATTTGCCGGCGAATCGAGACGGCTTCTTGTAGAGCTTCAACAGATATGTCCATGCCTTGTCACATAGCCGTAGTTGGCTGGATGGCAATCAACTTTTTTAACAAACCAGATATTCGAAGTTCTTCTCCTTACTCCAGCCTGCTATTACCTTTTGCGATAATGAAGGAAAGGAGCAAGCGGTCACGAAGTTGTGAGTTGATTTTTGAAGCTATTTCAAAATGACTAAGCCCAGTATCGAAACACAACCTGAGCGAGTCCGGGAAATGTTCGGATCCATCGCCGCGCGCTATGATCTGGCAAATCATCTGCTCAGTTGCGGGATCGATTTTTATTGGCGAAGACGCGCCGCTGAAATTGTCGCAAACTGGCGACCGGATAAGATTGTCGATCTCGCTTCCGGCACCGGAGATTTGGCGCTCGCATTGCAAAAGAGATTGCCGGATGCGGAAATTGTCGGGGTCGATTTCCTCCCGGAGATGCTGGAACTGGCGAAACGAAAAGGTGTGCGCCAGACCGTTCTTGCCGATGCGATGAAGCTTCCATTCACCAATGCTTCATTCGATTGTGTTACGGTGGCATTCGGTTTGCGTAACATGGAGGACTGGGGAGAGGCGCTCGGTGAGATGTCACGCGTGCTTAAGGGCAATGGCCACTTGCTTGTCCTTGAGTTCTCACTGCCGACGATGCCCATCTTGCGCGCGGTCTATCGATTCTATTTGCATCGTTGCCTGCCATTGCTCGGATCCTTTCTCACAAGGAAGAAGAGCGCTTACGGTTATCTTGGTGACTCGATTGAAGACTTCCCGAGCGGCAATGCGATGTGCCAACTGATGGCAGCAATCGGCTTCCATGATGCTAACGCTCAACCGCTCAGCGGCGGCATCGTTACAATCTATACGGCGGAGAAATAGTAGTGGCGGTCTATGTCGTCGCTCAAACAAATGCGATGCTTACAGAGCGCCGGCACAGCGATCAGCCAAGCGACTTCACTACGGCTTCGGTTAAGATCAGCTCGTGATCCAGTTGCGTCGTGACAAGCTGAAGGTTTGCCTCAAGACACGCTTGCATCGCCCTGACCAATTGCTTGGTTTCGAACCGGTGCGCATGCTGCGCGGCGATTCCCAGAGGGTAGGCGTTAATCGAGCCATCCTTTTTGCGCGGTAAATGGTCAGTTGCCTCGGCGGGCAAACGATTGATCGCCGAGATAAATTGGAACGGCGAATGCGGGCGCGCGAGGCGGTGATGTTCCATCAAGTCTTTGGTGAGTAACAAATTCCGGACTGTTGGCAGGATTGCGACCAGCAAAATACCAACCGCGTTTTCGCCTTGATCCAATAACCGGCGCACGAGCTTAAGAGCGAGCTCCAGATCGCGTGTCGCCAGTGCGTTGCTCAACTCGAAAATGACGCCCGCGCGCGAAAGAGGCACCAGCTCTCGAACAAGATCGACAGTGACCCGTGGCACAGCCATCCTGGCTGCCGGTTCGAGCCTGGCAGGCGAGAGGCCCGCTTGCCCCACAGGCAGGCTGCCTGTGCCACTTTCCAGAAAGATGTCGATCTTCTCCAGTTCGTTCTCGATCTGGCGGGTGTCGCCACCGGTAAGTAGAACAAACAGATCGAGCGCATCCTCGTCGAATTGCAGTTGTCTCTTTTTCGCGCGACGCCGAATCACTTCGATCGCTTCCTCTTCCCAGCCGCTCCGACTCGAATCGAGCCGATCGAAAACCTGCAGCTCGGCGCGTTTGGCGAGCGATCTGTAAAACGAACGACGCTTGTCCACTTCCGTCGCGCTGATCAAAAAGATGACGTCAGAACCGATTCCATTCTCGATTAGGTCTGATAATTCCTCGAGCGCAGCTTGAACGCCGGCGGCGCGTCCGATCTGGGTGTCGCCGAGGAAGTTCGCGTTCTTTAACCACACGACTTTGGAGCTGCCAAAGAAAGGCAAAGTTTGCAGCGCCTCGATTGCCGATCTTATCCGCGCTGCCGCTTGTTCCGCGTTTTCGGCCACGCCATCTATTGTTTCCAATCCGAAGTCGCCAGCGTCCGGTGGTGTCAGATTGGCCGCGAGCTCGGCAGCCACACGTTTCACTTCCCCTTCATCGGACCCGACCACCGCGTGGACGTTGGCGCTTGCCGCTTTTGTTTTCGCCTTTGGCATTGGAGATTTCTTCGCATGCGGGACGAAGATTACAACATTGGCCGTTGGCATGCTGATCCGGGGAGCAACAGGCTGCCAGCCTGTGCTCCCCAGCAATTTAAACGCGTGAGCGGCGGCGACCGGCGTTGCGCGAGTATTTCACCGGTCTGCGTTTCGGTTCGATCTTGTCGATACCGGCACCGCTTTTCACTTCCATGATTTGATCCCGCAAAAGCGCCGCGCGCTCGAATTCGAGATTGGCGGAAGCGCGCTGCATATCCTCTTCGAGTTCACGCAGCAGCTCGGTCACATTAAAATCGCCGCCAGCTTCCTGAACAACCGACGCGGCAATTTCGCGTCCGCGCAGGATGGTATGCAAACTTTCCTGCACGGCCCGCCGGACGGTTTGCGGCGTGATGCCATGCTTTTCGTTGTATTCCATTTGTTTCGTCCGGCGGTAGTCCGAGATCGACATGAGCGCTTCCATGCTTTGGGTGACGGTATCGGCGAAGAGCACAACTTCGCCATGTATATGCCGCGCCGCGCGGCCGGCGGTTTGGATAAGGGAAGTCTGACTGCGCAAAAATCCTTCCTTGTCCGCGTCCAGAATGCAGACGAGCGAAACTTCGGGAAGATCGAGGCCTTCACGCAGCAGATTGATCCCGACTAGAATGTCAAAATCGGCGGCGCGCAATCCGCGCAAAATTTCTACGCGCTCGATCGTATCGATATCGCTATGCAAATACCGCACCTTCAATCCCACATCGCGCAAGTAATCAGCAAGATCTTCGGCGGTGCGTTTCGTCAGCGTTGTCACCAGAACGCGCTCTCCCTTTTCCACCCGCTGCCGGCAAAGCTCGATCGTATCGTCGATCTGATGCTTCAGCGGTTTAAGGGTAATTTTTGGATCGAGAAGTCCGGTGGGCCGAATGATTTGTTCCACCACCAACGGCGCACCCGGAGTGTGCACGTCGAACTTTTCCGGCGGCTCGTCCGTTAGCGAGAGTTGTAGCCGAGGGCGGTGACCCCGCCCTGTTCTGTGTATCGACTCCGCGCCACCGGGATCACCG
>OCZV010000853.1_pt1 | contig 10914 bp, 12 predicted proteins | sample 1539051 | NCBI WGS metagenome assembly OCZV01 (sample SAMEA3113581, study PRJEB22503) | soil metagenome
GGGAGGAGCATCGGTCAAACCGACCGGATTATGCCGACCTCGTCGCAAGCAACCATCCGCTTGACCAGCGAGAACGTCCACAGGACGCCCACAGCCGACATAATCCGAGACTCTGCATAGTCCCATTTATGCGGACTTCGGCGTAACTGGGACACCCGCGCCGCTGCCGTTGCGCGTCCATAGCCGTCGGTCGCGTTCGCGGACCCTCGCTTCCGGCTCGCGCCGGGGGCGATGGCCGCGCTGGACCGCAGTGGGACGTAGACATCGGACGTAGACATCGCCAGTGATGGCGGGTGGCAGGGTCCCGGTAGCAACCGCCGAAAAGGCAACGCTTGCAGCCGCAGGCCCGCGTTCTGGGACGCAGTTCTGTCTGCACCCGTCGGGTACGGATCGCTCATTTCGTACGCGTCTCGGGAGCATCGACCCACACAAACGCAGTGGGACAGTCCCCGTCGTGACGCCGTTGTTGCTCTGGAACCGGGCGCCACACTGGTGGCATGGCGATCACAGCAGTAGGCGGTCGGTTCAACCAACCCCCTGGGGTGCCCGGCTGTTGGTGCTGCGGCGATCCGACAGTCACCGCGAGCCTGGTCCGCCTGAGCGCACATCCCGAGGTCGGAGTCTGTTTCCGGTGTGTTGGGGTGCTGGTCGGCCGCAAACGCGAGATCCAGCGCCGTACCCGCGCCGCTCCGGTCGACTGGCCGCTGTGGCGCCGAGTGCTGTTCCGTCTCGGCTACAACCGCTGCCGATGAAGGTCACCTGCGCCGAGTACGGCCGCTTGGTGGACCACGGCGTGATCGTCGAGCGCTGTGAACGGCATCTGCGCTGCTGCTGCGGGGCATTGCCCCTGCGCGAGCCGCAGGAGCCGCCGGCATGAGGTGTTCGTGCTGCGGCGCTGAGCGTGCGTTGGTCGCGCTTCGATTCCGTGATGACGTTCAGGTATGCCAGGAGTGTGTCGAGTGGCTGGCCGGCCAACTGGGCGTCCAGTCCACACCGACGTTGCCGGTCACCGAACTGGCGGAGGCGAAGGCGTTCTACGAGCGCGCAGGCTTCAGCGTCCGCTTCTACATCGACCCCGACGGCCGACCCGGTGGCTTCGCCTTCGTGGACTTCGACGGGCAGAGCGTGTTCGACCTCGGTGTCGAGGACATCGACCCCGCTCGCAACCGCGCCGGCTGCTACCTAGTCGTTCGTGACGTCGACGACTGGCACACCCGCATGGCCGCGGCTGGGCTCCCCGTCACACCGGTCGCCGATCAGCCGTGGGGGATGCGCGAGTACGCATTGACCGACCCATCAGGCAACCGCCTTCGCATCGGACAGCCCCTCAGCTGACTGCGACGATCAGCGACGGGCGGCACGCTCGGCGCGAGCGTCAACGTCAGCAACCGGACCGGCGATCTCCTTGGTCGCCACGACAGAGGTCGCCGATCTCCGAGGGCGGCAGGAGCCTCCGGTCGCCTTCTCGGCGCTGAGCTGCCCACGCTGGAGGCCACGGCGAGGCCGGCAATCGGATACCAACGCCTGGTTCTCATTTGCCTGAGAAATCCGGCGGCTCAGCGAGACACTTCAGGCCGCGGCGTTGCTGGTGGCGACGCCATCCCCAGACCGCCAAGCCGGCGCCAATCACGATCACGAGCGTGCTGCGCAGCACGACGCCGGCGGCGCCGATGGCGACACCGGTGCCCAACACGACGGGCAGCCCGCAGCACACGGCCAGCCCGACGGCCGCCAGCCCGGCCAGGGCACCGCTCGGTTCACGATCTCCAGCCATCCAGTTCGCACTACGCGGCGCAGCAGGACAGCCGAGCCACGTCGCGGGTGAAGGTCTGGGCGGCGAGCTTGAGACCCTCCGCCATGGTCAGGTACGGGTGGAACGCGTCGGCGACCTGGGCGACGGTCAGCCCCGCCATCAAGGCGTAGACCCCGGCCTGGATCACCTCGCCGGCACCGTCGGCGAGCAAATGGACGCCCAGCAGCCGGTCGGTGGCGCCATCGGCGACCAGTTTGATGAGCCCACGGGTGTCACGGTTCACGATGGCCCGGGGCACATGGGCCAGCGGCAGCACCGACGTGACCACGTCGTGGCCAGCGGCGGCTGCTTCGGCGTCGGTGAGCCCGACGGCGGCGACCTGGGGGGTGGTGAAGGTGACGCGGGGCAGCGTGGTGTAGTCGAGGCGCCGCCCGGCGCCGCCGATGGCGTTGTCGGCGACCAGGGCGCCCTGGGCGGCGGCCACGTACACGAACTGAGGTGAGGCGGTCACGTCCCCGGCGGCCCACACCCGGGCATGCGTGGTGCGCAGGTGCTGGTCGACGATCACGAAGCCGCGCCGGTCGACCTCCACGCCGGCAGCGTCGAGGTTCAACGCCAGGGTGTTCGGCGCCCGGCCGGTGGCCACCAAAACCCGGTCGAAGCTCGCTTTGCCCATGTCGCCCTTCACGGCGACGATGCCGTCCGCCGCCTGCTGCACCCCTGTGATGTGGGCGCCGGTGAGCACCCGGGCGCCCTCCCCGGCGAGCACGTCGGTGAGCGCGTACGAGATCTCGGGTTCTTCGAACGGTGCGATGCGGTCGGCGATGTCGACGAAGGTGACCTCCGAGCCCAGGTGGAGGAACGCCTGGCCGAGCTCCAACCCGATGGCGTTGGCGCCGATCACCGCCAGCCGCTGTGGGAGCTGGGTCAGTTCGAGCGCCGTGGTGGAGGTCAGGTAGTCGATGCCGGTGAGTCCGTCGATGGGCGGCAGCGCCGGTGCGGCCCCGGTGGCGATCAGGTAGTGCGAGGCCCGCAGTGGCTCGCCGTCGACGGTGATCGACTCGGCGTCAACGAATCGGGCGCGGCCGCGGCGCAGTTCGAAGCCGTAGGTGTCGATGAGGTCCAGGTACTTGGCCTGGCGCAGCGAGGCGACCAGCTCGTCCTTCTGGGCCACCAGCGAAGCGAGGTCGGGTGCCGGGTCGTGGAGACGGGGGATCCCCGCATAGCCGTGGGTGCGGGCGTGGCGGTAGCGGTCGGCCGCGGCGATGAGCGCTTTGGACGGCACACACCCGACGTTCACACACGTCCCCCCGGGCGTGTCCCGCTCGATCATCACCACTCGGGCCCCCGCCTCGGTGGCCCGGATGGCGGCCGCGAAGGCGGCGGATCCGGATCCGATGATGGCCAGGTCCCACTCGACGTCACCGCCGGTGCCGGCCGGTGCGCCCATGCGGCGCAGGGTGCGGAGCTGGTAGCCGGCGTCGGCGACAGCGCCGTGCACCGCGTCCTGGTCGAGGTCGTCGGCGGTGAAGGAGACGGTGCCGTCCCGCCACGAGACGGCGACATTGGCCCCGCCCGCCTGCTGCACGGCGACCGTGACGTGCCCTGCACAGAGGTCGCAGGTCATCCCCGACACGTCGGCGATCCAGCGGGAGGAGATGTTGCTCATCGCCGGGCGGGGTCGCCGACGAGGGCGGGAAACACGGCGGCGTTCTGGCCGACGGCGACCTCGAAGGCGTCGGCGAGCGATAGCCAGAACGTGCCGGGGTTGGTTGCCGTCCAGCGGCGGGCGGCGTCGGGGGAGGCGAAGAACAGCACGTAGTGGCAGAACGTCTTGCGCACGTCGTCGTCGAACGGGGCGTCGGGTTGCAGCAGCGAGATCGCCGCCTCGGCGGGCTCCACGTCGCGCACGCCGTCGGGTGACACCGTGAACGTCACGGGCTGGCCGGTGGTCGAGCAGTGTGCGCTGATGTGGGCGGTGGCGCCGAGCAGGTGGGCGATGAACAACGTGTCATAGGAGCACCAGGTCCACGCCGCGCCGATCCCGTCGATGTCGATGCGGTGGCCGGTGACCGGTTTACAGGTCAGGCCCCAGAACCCGACGACGGCGCCGGCGTCGTTGCGGAACACTGCCGGCCACGCGTCCAGCCGCTGTGTGACGTCGGCGACGGCCCATCCGGCGCCGGCCGCGATCGCCTCGGGCGCGGCGGGCCGCCCGGCGGCGAGGAGCCGATAGACGACCTGGGCGAGGTGCTGCTCGTCGGTGGTGAAGGTGGGGTAGCCGTCGATCATGGCGGTGGGGATCTGGTCGATGGTGGGAGCCATGGGCTCACCGTAAACCCTCCAGTGGACTGGAGAGTCAAGGGCCTAGGCTGGGGCGGTGCGCATCGGCGAGCTGTCGGCCCGAGCGGACGTTCCCATCAAGACCATCCGCTATTACGAGGACATCGGGGTGCTGCCGGCACCGGCCCGCACGCCCTCGGGCTACCGCGACTACACCGACGGGGTGACCGACCGGCTGGCGTTCGTCCGCGCCGCCCAGTCAGTAGGTCTCACCCTCGGCGAGATCCGCGAGATCGTGGCCCTGCGAGACCGGGGCGAGACACCGTGCGAGCACGTGACCAACCTGCTGGACCGACGGGCCGGCGAGATCGAGCAACGCATCGCCGACCTCCAGCGTCTGCAAGGCGAACTGCGCCGCCTGGCGCGCCGGGCCCGGTCACTCGACCCGGCCGACTGCGAACCCGACCTGGTCTGCCATCTCATCCACCCGGCGGGCCGATCAGCCCGGAAGCGGTGAGCCGCAGCGGTGCTGGCTCACCGGAGCGTGTGGGCGATGTCGCCCCACTCGGCGCGGGCCATGGCCGGCACCTCGCCGAGGTGGAGCATCCGTCCGGACGGGTCGCCGACGTCTTGACGCCAGGTGGTGAGGTGGTCGTGGTTGCAGAACAGGTTGGCGTGGGCGCAGAAGTCGGCGATCATGTTGCGGCACTCGCCGGCGGGCAGCCACAGCACGGGATCAGCGTTTGCGGGAAGGTTGCCGTCGTGGATGTCGACGATCAGCGACGAGTGGCAGGTGGGGCAGGCGGTGGTGGCCTGGGTGGTGGCGCCGAGGGCGACGGGGATGGCGACGGCGTCGAACGCGCACCAGGTGTGCACGGTCCGGGCGGCGAGGGTGACGGCGTGAGGAGTGGGCCGGCACGTGAGACCGTGGGCCCCGATGAGGTGGTCGCCGTCCCGTTGGAGCGCTCCTCGTGCTTCGAGCCACGCGATCGCCTGGGCGACGCCGACGGCCTCGCGGCTGGCGGCCTCGGCGAGATCGGCCAGCGACGGTGCCTCGCCGGTGAGGATGGCGGCGAAGGCGTGTCGGCGGAACACGTCGATGGCGTGCTGCAGGTTCGCGGGCGGACACGCCGTGTTGGTGGTGTCGGTCACGGGCGAGCCTCCGTTGCTCAGTAGCGGGTGAGGGTGCCGTCGCGGCGCACGACCTGCGCGGCCCGGTGGAAGGCATAGACGCCGGCAGCAAACCAACCGACCGCGAGCGCCGCCATCCACACCAGGCCGCCGTCACCGGTGAGGGTGAGCCCGTCGCCATCGAGCAGGACCGACCGGGTGGCCTCGATGGGGTGGGTGACGGGCAGGAAGCGGCCGACCGCGGCCATCCAGCCAGGCATGTCGTCAAGGGCGACCATCATGCCGCTGGCGAAGAACACGATGATGAGCAGCGTGTCGTTGAGCACCTCGATCCGCTTCCACAGCAACGTGAGCCCCCCGATGGCGAGCGAGTAGCCGACGGCGCCCACGATCAGGAACCCGATGGGCACCACCACCGCGGGCTGCCAGTCGAGGTCGACCCCGATGGTGAGCGCCACGACGGCATACAGGGTGCCGACGACGACGACGGTTTCGAGGATGGAGGCGACAACCCTGCCCACGGCGGCCAGGAGCCACCAGGGCAGGGGGCTGAGGTAGACCTGTTCGAGGGTGCCGGCTTGGATCTCGCCGAGTTGGCGCCAGAAGAACTTCTGGGCCTGCAGGTAGAAAAACATCCCCAGCACCCAGCCCACCAACAGCCACGCAGTGCGCCGCTCGTCGAAGACCCATGCGAAGCGGCCGGCCACGATGGCGTCGCCCTGGCCGGCCAGCGCCGCGAACAGCAGGAACAGGGGCACGAACATGGTCAGCTCGAGCACGATCTGTTTGCGTTCGGCCCACCCGAACCGCAGGCCCTTGTCGACCTCGTTGCCGACCGCGACGACGGTTTCGTGCAGCATCATGCGGGGCCCAACCTCCCGTCTCGCACAGCGCGGCGAATCTGCCAGCAGTAGGCGCCCCATCCGGCGGCCAGCAGTACCGCGGTGTGCAGCACCAGCCACCCGAGGGCGCCGGACGCCCAGACGTCACCCAACCCGTCGCCATCGACGACGATGCTGCGGGTGGCATCAATGCCGATCGTGGTCGGCGCCAGCCTGGCGACCAGTTCCAGCCCCCGGGGGAACAGCTCGGGCGGAGCGATGGTGCCGTTGACCGCCATCACCGCCATCTGGATGATGTGCACCAGGGCGCCGATGCCCGGGTAGGTGAAGCTGGCCGCGGCGATCATCAGCGCGAACCCGGCGGCACCGGCCACGGTCAAGGCCAACGGCACGAGCACAGCCGGACGGAACGGATAGTCGACGCCCACGGCCACCAGCACGGCGGCGGTCACCACGACCGCGACACCGAGCGCCTCGGTCAGAGCGGCGGCCAGCCGCCCCACCGCCAGCTGCCAGGTAGGCAGCGGCGACAGGTGGATCTGCTCGAGGGTTCCGGCGTTGCGCTCCTCCAGGATCCCGGCCACCAGGCGCATCGTGGTCAGGTACACGACAACGTAGGCGAACAGCGCCGGCGCGGTGTCAGACACCAGGCCGTCGACGATCCGACCGCCGCCCACGAAGTACTGGAAGACCAGGTACATGAAGAACATGCTCAGCAGCGACGGGATCAGCGTGGCCCGGTACGCCCACAGCAGCCGGAGTCCTTTGCTCGCCTCGTTGCCGATCATCCGCGCCCGGGCGCCGCCCGCTGTCAGGGTCGTGGGCACGGTGGTCGTCGTCACCGGTCGGCCCCCACGAGACGCACGAAAACCTCCTCCAGGTCGGGTTGCACCGGCGTCACCGACACCAGCGGCACCCGGCTGGCAGCCAGCAGACCCAGCACCTCGTACAGGGCCCCGTTGTCCGTGGCGGCGCCGACGGCCAGCGTGGTGCTCCCGGCCGCGGGGTCGCCGTCGACGATCTCGAACAGCATGCTCGGCGGCACGTCGTCGGGCTCGGCGGCGACCTGCACGTGGTAGCGGTCCTCGCGGAACTGGGCCAACAGGTCGCCGACCGGGCGGTCAGCGATGATCCGACCCTGGTTGATCACCGCCACCCGATCCGACAACTCCTGGGCGACGGCCAGCTGGTGGGTAGTCAGCACGACCGCCTTGTGCTGCTCTGCGGCTAGGCGGCGCACCCAGTCCTTCACCGTGCGGGCCGCGCTTACGTCCAGGCCAATCGTCGGCTCGTCCAACAAGAGCACCGCCGGGTCGCTGACCAGGGCCGCGGCGATGGCCACCTTCTGCTGCATGCCTCGCGAGAAGCCGCCAACTGCCTCCCGGCGCCGTGCCCACAATCCCAGCTCGCGCAGCAACCATTCGGCCCGGGGTGCGATCTCGCGGCTGCGCAGGCCACGCAGGCGCCCGAAGTAGATCAGGTTCTGCCACGCCGACAGCGCCCAGTAGACGTTGCGGCCACCCTCCAGCACCGCCCCCAGGTGGCGGACCGCCTCGCCCCGCCGGCGAACCAGGTCATGGCCGAGCACGCTGACCGTCCCCCTCGTGGGGGTGACCAATCCGGCCGCCATCTTGATGATGGTGGTCTTGCCGGCGCCGTTGGGACCCAGCAGCGCCACCACCTCCCCGCCGTGTACCACTAGATCCACATCCTCGACGGCTCGCACCGCGCGGTTGGCGCTGCCGAACACCTTGGTCAACCGACGGGCCACCAGCAACGGCGTCCGCTCGGCCGCGGACGCGCGCTCACCGGCCGTCGGCTCGATCGTATTTACAACGTTCATAAACGCTAGTAGTAGGCACCGATCGTGTAGCGTGTCAAGGGTGGCACCGAAGAGAGCGACGATGACCAGACCAATCGCCGCGGTCGACCGGGAGACACTGAACCGGCGTCGCGTGCTCGAGGCGGCCCTCGCCTATGTCGACAAGCACGGCCTCGACGCGCTCACCATGCGCAAGCTCGGCGCCACGCTCGGTGTAGAGGGCACCGCCCTCTACAACCACGTCCAAGGCAAAGACGGGCTCCTCGACGGCGTGGTCGAGCTGCTGTGGGAAGAGGTCCGCGCCAGCGCCGACACCACCAGCAGCTGGCAGGACGTGCTGCGATCGTGCGCCCGGGCCACCCGGGCGGTCGTGCATCGCCACCCTCGCATCGCCCCGTTGCTGTGCAGCCGCTCGGTCATCCCCCTCGAAGCCCTCCAGCTGTTCGCCGCCTGCCTGGCACCGATGGAAGCGGCCGGCTTCGATCGCGAACACGCCGGCCGGGCCCTGTGCGCGGTGACCGGCCACGCCTTCGGCTACGCCGTCATGGAACTCTGTGCCCGCGGGGCCGGCACGCGCGACGACACACCGGAGTCCGAGGCCCAACGGATCCGGCGGGTGGCCCAGATGCTGCCCCGCGACGTCCCCGACGAGCTGTTCGAGGTGGGCCTGGCCATCTGCTGTTGTGACACCGACGCCCAGTTCGAAACCGGCGTCGACCTCATCATCGCCGGGCTACGCCCACCACGCCGCCGACGCTAACGCCCGACCGACACACGCACGGCCCCGACGACCCACGGGTCGAGCTGCAGCCGGTGGAGGTGCCGGACGACGGCCATCGCGCGCCACAGCGCCTGACCGCGGCGCGCCAGAGCCGTCCGGTGCCAGCTGGTGGCGCATCATGTATCTGTCCGAGTCCGTTCAGGGCGAGCCCATCGCCGTGACCGGGCTCGTCGCCGTTCCCGAAGCGCCCGCGCCGGCAGGTGGCCGCCCGGTGGTGAGCGTGGGGCCCGGCACGGCCGGGATTGCCGACACCTGCGCCCCATCCCGGTTCACCCCGCAGCTCGACGAGGCCGCGCGACGGCTCGGTCTCGGCGAGGACCGCGGTGACTGCCTGGGTGACTTCGCCGACGCCGGCTACGTCGTGGCCCAGACCGACTACGAGGGGCTGGGGACCCCGGGCGTCCATCCCTATCTCGTGGGCGTGAGCGAGGGTCGTGGCTTTCTCGACGCAGCCCAGGCCGCCCGGCAGCTGTCGGACGCGGACGCCGGCGACCGGCTCGCCCTGTGGGGCTACTCCCAGGGCGGGCACTCGGTGCTCTGGGCCAACCAGCTCGCTGACGAGTGGGCCCCGGACCTGCACCTGGTTGGCACCGTGGCGGGTGCACCCTTCAGCGAGCAGCTCGCGGCCTTCGCCGGAAATGGGCGTCGTCACGGAGTACAACGACACCTTCATGCTCCTGGTCGCCGGGTTCGCCGCGGCGTATCCCGACGCCGATCCGGCGCTGGTCCTGACCGACGCCGGGATGGCCGTGCTCGAGGACGTACGGTCCACGGGGAGGCGAGACACCGCGGCCGCGTTGACGCTGGCCACCGCCGGTGCTGAGCCCGCGAACCTGGTGCGGCTCCAGCTCGGCGACGTCTCCGCCGCGGGCCACAGGATGGTCGTCCAGCGCCACCGGAAGATATTCCACCGGGTGTTCCACCTTCGCGTGACGCCTCGGCCGCGATGGCCTCCCTAGCGTCGGCGGTAATGCGGTACTCCGAACCCGCCGCCCCATGCCAAGGGAGGCAGCGATGACAGCCGGTTACGAACGGCTCGTGCACGAGCGGATGGCCAGCCGGCGGCGCGAGGCCGATCAGGAGCGCCTCGCCCGCGCCGTGCGGCCACGTCCCCGGCCTCGCGTCGGTTGGCCGCGCCCCCGGGTCCGCAGCCGGTTGATGCTCGTCCGCCACGCCCTGCGAGGTGCCCGCCCCGCACTGGGAGGCGGTCGGGCGTGAGCGGCGCACGATGGCCGGCGTACTACCAGATCCGCGTGGACAGCGTCCTAGACAGCCGCTGGGCGGACTGGTTCGCCGGCCTACACATCGACAACGACGGTGACCAGACCACGCTCTCCGGCATGCTGGAGGACCAACCCGCGCTGCACGGCGTGCTCGACCAGATACGCAACCTGGGCCTATCCATCATCGCCGTCTGCCGCCAGCCACCCAGCGACGTTCCGTAGCGAGACCGCACCGGCCCTGCCGGGTCTAGGATCGGTCGCCGGAGTGGATGCTCGCCGCACGGGTGGCGGGTAGCTATGGGCAATTCACGTGTCTCGCCTCTGGACGACGCCGCAGGCCGTGAGCGGGATGACCTGCTGGCCACCAAGCTCACCATTCCCCGGCTTCGCCCGGAGCGTCTGGCTCGATCACGCCTGATCGAGGCGCTCAACGCCGCGCTGGCCCGGGAGCTGATCACGGTGTGCGCGCCCGCGGGCTTCGGCAAGACCACGCTGCTCGCCGACTGGGCCACCTCCGCGGCGTACCCGGTTGCCTGGCTGTCGCTCGATCCGGACGACAACGACCCGGCGCGGTTCTGGCGGTACGTCGTTGCGGCGCTGGGCCGCGCCTGCGGAGGACTCGACGAGCGCCTGGCCCCGCTGCTGTCCGGGCCGGGCGTCCTGCCGGGCCAGGGAGTGGTCACGGCATTGATCAACGTGTTCGAGGCGCTGCCCGATGAGCTCGTGCTGACCCTCGACGACTACCACCTGGTGCAGTCGTCGGCGATCCACGAGGACATGGCGTTCCTGCTGGGCCGACTGCCCGCTCGGCTCCACGTCGTGATCGCCAGCCGAAGCGACCCGCCGCTGCCGCTGGCACGGCTGCGCGCGAGCGACGCGCTTGCCGAGCTACGCGGCCGCGAGCTGCGGTTCACGCCGGAGGAGTCGGCGGCCTTCCTGCGGGACGTGTGGAAGCTCGACCTCTCTGCGCAAGCCGTGGCCGCCCTCGAGGCGCGTACCGAAGGGTGGGTGGTCGGGCTCCAGTTGGCCGCGCTGTCGCTGCGCGAGCGACGAGACCCGGACGCGTTCCTGCAGGCGTT
>OCZV010000854.1_pt1 | contig 10901 bp, 7 predicted proteins | sample 1539051 | NCBI WGS metagenome assembly OCZV01 (sample SAMEA3113581, study PRJEB22503) | soil metagenome
GCCCTTCCGATACCAGAGCTACCACCATGTTATGATTGCGACTTTTTCATCTGTCATGCGTGCAGGATCATTGACGTACGAATCCTTTCTTTTCCATATAACTTTCCCGTACCCACTGCTCCAGTTCACTGTCTGATAATTCCTCCCGTCCTTTGAATATAGATTCTGCATCTTTTCCCACAGGATACCTTAATCCTGGATTGGATGTATTTACTGCCTTTAGAATCACTTGAGCCACATCAGTTGGATGAGATGAGTTAGCACTAAAAGCTTCAAGTCCTTCAAACAGTTGTTGTACCGTTTTAGCGTACGGAGATTTATTTGAATCAAAGCCTTCAACCGTCTTAATATTGTCTATAAAGGGAAAGAACTATCGATAAACCTGGTGATGATATAGTAATATCTGGAGAGTCAGATGAACATTCATCAAGAGCGAATGGAGTCGGCTGCGTAACGTTGGTAGATGTTGTTAATCCATCAAGCTAATCATTACCAGAATAGTAAGCAGCGCAAAGGCGAGGGCGTGCTTGACAAGTAAGCAACGTCACACGATGACTGCTTTGATAGTTTCCGATTGTCTTTGCAGTTTTGGAGATAGATAATAATAATCATTAGCGGCAGTAGTGATAGATTTCCACTCATGATACACGCCATTATCACTGTCTTTGATGAAGTCTGTAAAGTTGGACTTGTCCATAATCTTGTAACAGTATACGCAAATCCACTTCATCGTCACATCTCACTACATTGGTATAAGAACTATTATGCATACATTACTTATACGAGATTTATCTATAGTTCTGAAACAATGTTTGTTACTAGTTAGAGAGTATCGATTTCTTACGAATAAAGTCGCTAGCGATATCGTAGTCTAAAGACTTGGTATTCAAGATTCTTAGGTATATGGCGGCTCTGTTCAGTTAGCGGTACAGCTATAGCTTAGAATGTCGTACTTTCTGATAATGACTAACCCCAAAGATAGAAGATGCAGAACTTCTTCCAAGTATGTTTATTATGCGTTGCAGCTGTATTCTTCAGGGCTGTCACTTAGAAAAACATCTGAAAGATTATCTGCTCTTATCTGAAGAAATCATGTCTCGATCTGGAATTGGATTCAACGATACAAGCCAAAAAGGTTATTTCAATCCGAAAGAACAATATCCGAATTCATAATTGATGAGACCTTGATTAAAGCAGGTAGTGTCTATGTATGGTTGTGGGTTGCTACAGAACCAAAGGATAAGATGATTCTGGGCATCCGCATTTCTATAGAGAGAAGTATGCTAGTTGCTGAACAATTCATACAGTCATTGATCAGAAAATATGGAAAGCAAAATATTTCAACAGATGGTGGAACATGGTATCCACAAGCATGTAGATTCCTTAATGTAGAACACCATATACATTCCTCAATTGAAAAAAGCTTTATTGAAAGAACAATCCGGGCGTCGATCGATAATGGGCTGGTATAGCGGCTCAGATTCGCAAGATACTCTCTCATTTAGCGCTCTTTCTGGGGTAAGGTCTATGAATGAAATCTTTCCACTAGAACGTGCAGCAGAAGCATATGAGCTAATGATGAGTGGTAAGGCTAGGTTTAGATGTGTGCTAACGACTGGTAATTAAACACTGCAAAGGTGTTCCAAGTAGTTTGTATTCGAATATGAACAGTCTTAATGATGACTAATCATATAAAATTCAAGATTAATGTCATTGCCAGCTAACCTTCAGTCAATATAAAGAATCATTCAATGCAGATTCCTGCATCAGCTATTTGCTTGAAGAGTTGAGGAGATTCCACGGTGCTAGCAAGATACTCTGATAATCTGATTTGAGTATCCTATGGGTCAATTGCTTAGATTCGTTAAATATTACATATACGAAATAAGACAAATGGAAGAAAATTTGAAAAGAGCTTCTAGCTACTCCTGTGATATTTTAATTATAGGTAGTGGGTCTGCAGGTCTTCGTGCTGCAATTGAAGCCCATGATGCCGGCGCCCGCGTTCTCATCCTTTGTAAAAGCACAAAAGGAGACCCGCACACAGTACTAGCGAGAGGAGGGATCAATGCAGCTCTTGGAACTATGGATCCAGAAGATAATTGGATGATACACGCAGCTGATACCTTAAAAGAAGGAGAGTTTCTTGCAGACTACGAAAGAGTTGAGGTACTTTGTAAGAATGCACCCGATGCTGTGAATGAATTAGTAAAATGGGGAGCTCGATTTCATAGAGAGGAAGATGATAGATTGACGCAGCGTTTTTTTGGCGCTCATACATATAGACGGACGGTATTTTACGAAGATTGGACAGGTCAGGAAATAATCCGTGTATTGATGAAGCAGGTTCAAGAACGGAAGATCGAGATTATTGACAATGTTTACATCACTAAATTGTTAAAATCAGATGATGTAAACGGAGAAGGACCAGCTGGAGGAGGAGCAGAATCGGATGAAATCAAAGGAGCACTTGGCATAAATATCGAAAAAAAAGAAATTGTAATATTCGAGTGTAATTCTCTAATACTTGCTGCTGGTGGGTATACCCGGGTCTATTCAGTAAGTAGTTCTAGAATTTTTGAAAACTACGGAGAAGGGGTGGCTCTTGCATATGAAGCAGGCGCAGACTTAGTAGATATGGAGATGGTCCAGTTCCATCCGACTGGAATGGTCTGGCCAGAAAAGGCGTTGGGCACTCTTGCTACTGAAGCAATACGCGGTGAAGGTGGCATATTACTGAATTCAAAAGGTGAGAGATTTATGAAAAAATATGACCCTCAGAGAATGGAGCTAGGGCCACGTGACGTAGTAGCCCGCGCAAACTATAATGAAATAATCAATGGCAAAGGCACGGAACACGGGGGAGTTTGGCTAGACATAACTCATCTACCAAAGGAAAAAATCTTAGACAGACTGCCCACTATGTATGAACAGTTTAAGGAGATCGATGGAATTGATATATCCAAAGAGAAAATGGAGGTTGGACCGACAGCACATTATTCGATGGGCGGAGCGGTAGTAGATATAAAGTGTAGAACTAAAATTGGGGGTCTGTTTGCTGTTGGAGAAGTAATAAGTCAGATTCATGGCGCTAATCGTTTAGGTGGAAATAGCCTTCTGGATACGGTAGTTTTCGGGAAAATTGCTGGTAACGAAGCAGTGAAATTAATTAAGGAAGGACAAGAAAAAAGAAAAAGGAAAACAGGAGAACTATCATGGTTACGATTAAATGTCAATAGCCGAAAAAGATTTGAAGATGAAATCTTTGTAGTTAAAAATCCAATCAAGTTTCGCAATGAGATACAAGAATTAATGAACCAGAATGCAGGAATAATAAGGGAAGAGACAAAGCTGAAAAATGGATTGAAAAAAATTTTGAACCTAAAGAGGGAGTTTTATTCTAAAGATAGTATTATAAAGGAGATCAAAATCGATGCCAATGACGCTGAAAATGTTGTTTTAACTTGGCAGGTAAAGTCCTCACTAGCTGTTTGTGAGGCAATAATAAGAAGTGCCTTAATGCGGGAAGAGAGTAGAGGAGCTCATTACCGTTCTGATTTTCCAAAGTTAGATGAAGAAAAATGGAACTGCAATATATATTGCAGCAGAGTAGGAGGAGAAATGGTATTATTTAAACAGAATGTTAAAGAAATCAAAGGACCATTAACAGGATTGCTTAAAGCACACGTCAAACCAGAACACCAGCGTGAATTTGAATAATTATGCAATAAAATATGCTGAGAGATCAAGAAGAAAATTGATTGTATTGTCCCACCTAACGTAGTTTATATCTCAATTACGATAGATTGTTACTATTTACTGGTTTTTGTATTAAATTGGAAGCCCGTATTGTTAGCTATCAAGATGACCATGGAATAGATAGATCATGATAATAATGAATTCATAATTATGCCGCAGATCTCCCTAAACCATATCTAATTATTCTCTGGTCATAGTGGGTTCTAACAATCTAGAGTAGTATTGCACGTCATATGGATTGCAAATGCGTGAAAATGAAAAAATAATAATATATGCATCTTACGTGTAAGTAAAAGGCAGTTTGAATACAAAGGAAGATGCTATAAGTCTTCATAGAATGCTGAAAGGAAAGATTGAAATTCACAATAAAGTATCTATAGAAAATGCTTTTGATGAAGAAAAAGGGACGCTTGGTTTAATTTACACTCCAGGTGTGGCATATGTTGCTACTGAAATAAGTAACAATAAAGAATTGATATATGATTATACATCAAAGTGGAACAACATTGCCATAATTTGCGATGGAACAAGAGTTCTTGGACTGGGAAATATTGGACCTGAAGGAGCTCTTCCAGTTATGGAAGGAAAATCTGTCCTGTTCAAGATTTTGGGTGGTATAAATGCTTTCCCGTTATGTATTGCAACAAAAGAAAAGGATGAAATAATTAGATTTGTTAAGGCGATTGAACCTGTCTTTGGAGCAATAAATATCGAAGATATTGAATCTCCTAAAGTCTTTGATATAGTAAAAAAACTTCAAAATGAACTTTCCATACCTGTTTTTCATGACGACCAGCATGGTACAGCCGTAATCACTTTGGCGGCATTGATAAATTCTCTGAAGTTATTAAGCAAAAAATTGGATAGTATAAAAGTTGTTATCTCTGGAGCAGGCTCTGCAGGCTATGGTATTTTCAAAATTCTGGAAAAAGCAGGATGCAAAGATATTGTTGTTACAGATAGCAGAGGTGCGATATATGAAGGAAGAGAAGACCTAAAAGATAATGACGATAATAAGAATAGAGACGACAATGGTAAGAATGATGCTACATCCAAACAAGAAATATCGAGAAAAAGTAATCCGAGAAAAATAAAAGGAGATTTGAAGGATGTAATTAGAGGAGCAGATATATTTATAGGTGTATCTGGGATAGCCGGACTTCTAAATAATGATATGGTGAAATCGATGAATCAAGACGCAGTAATATTTGCATTAAGTAATCCAGATCCTGAAATACTTCCACCGGATGCACTGAAGACTGGAGCAAGAATTGTAGCTACTGGTCGGTCAGATTTTCCAAATCAGATTAACAATGCCGTAGTATTCCCTTCAATTCTTAGAGCACTGCTTGATATGAGAGCAAGAGGTTTGGATGAAGATATGTTGGTAGCTGCTTCATATGCTATTGCTTCACTAGTTGAGGGATCTCATCTGAAAGAGGATTATATAATTCCGAAGATAAACGATCCTAGAATTCTTCCTATTGTCACACAGACATTAAAGGATGCGATTAAAAATCACTTAAGTAAAGGTGGTCCCAATATGGTTTTACATAAGACTTGAAAAGATATTGAATACAGTAATGATCTACAAAAAGTATGGCAAGGCATGATTATAGTCGAATAATTGTCTCGAAAAAATAGACAAGCAGGAAAGTTGCCAATTATGAGGCTATCAATATTTTTCGACGGTATTTACGGCAGCTGATTGAACTTAGATTGGATTGCCAAATTTACAATGTCCGATAGCGAGGTTATGTCGTATTTCTCGACTTACCTTGTTTGAAGCTGATTAAAGCATCTCCTTATTCAAGATCTTACAAGATGAACAAATTGTATCATAGTATATACCCTTCAAGTCCAAGAAGATAAGATTCAGTCAATCTATAGACTATCTACATAAATACCTCAAAATACAGTCCATATCACATCATATGAGCGAATATGAAGATATGAGAACTGCAGATATTATTGCAGAGGCCTTGCTTGATTGGAATGTAGATGTAATTTTTGGACTACCCGGCGACGGAATTAACGGTTTTATTGAAGCATTAAGACGACGGAAAGATAAAATCAAATTCATACTGGTGAGACATGAAGAATCAGCTGCATTCATGGCATGTGCTTATGCAAAATATACGAATAAGCTTGGGGTATGTGTTGCGACTTCAGGTCCTGGAGCTATACATCTTTTAAACGGATTATATGATGCCAAAGCAGATAATACTCCCGTCATTGCAATAACTGGAAGTACGTACACAGACTTGATGAATTCAAATTACCAGCAGGACATTAATTTGTTACAGCTATTCTCAGATGTAGCAGTTTACAACACCATGATAAACAATCCTGAACAGAGCGAGATGGCTGTAGATATTGCTTGTAGAACTGCAATTGCACAGAGAGGAGTAAGCCATCTAACAATCCCTATAGATGTTCAAGAAATGAAACTGAAAGGAAGATTTTCCAGACACAATGTTGGTGGACACACGTCTGATGTCAATATCCCCAAAATTACGTCCGAATTTAAATTGATAGAGAAGGCTGCAGATATTTTGAATTCAGGAGAGAGAGTAGTATTATTGGCAGGACAAGGAGCACTCGGTGCTGGGGATGAGGTGATATCTGTTGCAGAGAAGATAGGCGCCCCTATCATAAAAGCATTGTTGGGCAAAGCAGTAATTCCAGATACTCATCCAATGAACATTGGCGGACTAGGACTTTTGGGAACTGCACCAGCTAGCGATGCCATGAGCGAAGCTGATACATTACTTATGATAGGAACATCATTTCCTTATATTGATTACCTACCTAGACCAGGTCAGGCAAAAGGAATTCAAATAGACATAAAGCCAGATAAGATCGGCCTTCGATATCCTGTAGAAGTTGGATTAGTAGGTGATTCCAGGTTTACACTGATCGCTCTACTTCCTCTTTTACGACAGAAGAAAAACCTGGATTTTCTGAAATCAAAACAGCAGGCAATGAAAAATTGGAATAGACTACTAGAAGAGCAAAGTACCAGAACAGACAAGCCAATTAAACCACAAGTTATTGCTGCTGCCGTCTCTGCTGAATTAAGTGATGACGCCATAATATCTGTGGACTGCGGAACAATTACTACCTGGGCAGCTCGTTATATCAATATCAGAAAAGGTATGAAATTCTCAGTATCCGGTACCCTTGCGAGCATGGCGTGTGGATTACCTTATGCGATAGCAGCACAGATTGCGTATCCAGAAAGGCAGTCAGTAGCTTTTGTTGGAGATGGCGGCTTTACTATGCTAATGGGCGAATTTGCAACAGCAGTTCAATATAATCTGCCTATCAAGGTTGTCATAATAAAAAATAATACACTGGGGATGATTCGATGGGAACAGATGGCTTTCCTTGGAAACCCTGAATTTGGTGTAGAATTTACGCCAATTGATCATGCAAGGTTTGCCGAAGCTTGTGGAGGGAAAGGTTATTCTATAAAGGAGCCTAGTGAGGTAACTTCAGTTATGCATGAGGCGATGTCAAATGAAAAACCAACGATAATTGAAGCATATGTTGATCCATTTGATCCACCTATGCCACCAAAAGTAGAGATGGAATTTGTTAGAAAACTAGCCGAATCATTTGCAAAAGGACAACCATACTTCAGGAGAATTGGTTTGACATTATATAGGAACCAGGTTCATGAGAAACTAAAAGATTTTCATCACCATGGAATTGACCAACATGACCATCAGCAACAGCAACAGCAGCAGGAGTAAGCTCTTGGTCGTTGTACGCCTTATTCTCGGTGGACTTTTGGAATCCCTTCCATATACTATTCATTTTTACCAGTTGAAATATTGTCATCGATCTAGCCATCCTTTTAATATTTCATTTGTTTTCATTTCCCCTTCTCTAATTGAACCTTTTATTGTTTCTGGCGAAAAATCCGCATTTTCATACATGTGGGGAAACGGCTCATCTCGTATTATGTGAAAGATGTCTTTTATTTCAGCTCCACGTTCTTGCTTGAATTGTTTGTATTTGTTACGAATTCTTTTAAGCTGATCTTGATCCACTTTTGATAAATCAATATGGTTTTCAATTAGTTGATAGAGCTCTTCGATGTATCTAAGGTATTTGGTTATTACTTTGGACATTGTCACATTATGCTCAGTCTTATCAGAAAACATAATATCTCTTGCTCTATGATAAACTTGTAGCAGGTTTCTTGGTAACGCATCGACTTTTTTAGGATAATTTTCTACCAGAAATATTCGTTTATCATTTACCGGAGATGCATCAATAACCTCTCTTAATGGGGTGTTACTCAATAAACCTCCGTCCCATGCGTATATTCCATCTTCCACTTCTATCCAGGGAAAATTATACAATGGATAAGCAGAAGTCGCAAGTATCTGTTTTGGGGTTATTTGCTGCTTAGAGCTATCAAATGTCAGTGGCTCTGCAGTTAGGATGTTTACTGCAGTTAGAATCAATCGTGAGTTTGAGTTTCCATTAGGTTTTAATTTATCATAGTCGATATACCTTTCTAAAGTTTTTGTTAACGGCGAAAGATCGTACATATAAGTCCATTTTTGTGGCGCAAAATATTCCGAATCTATTAAAGCTGTTCCCTTTCCCCATCTTGGTCTAAACATTTTATCATTTCCAAAAATAGCAGAGCTGTAGAAGGATCGCAACTGCTTCAATCTTATAGCATGTTCATTTGTGTCAGTTGCTGAAGAAGGATAATTTTTCTTCTGACCTAATGAGTCTTCTAGTAGGTCCTCATAGAGATAATAATATAGAGCAAATGGTAATGGCGTCTTTTCTATAATGTTAGGTAGTGAACCAGTGGAAGTGGGAATAAATTTATCTAAATTTATAAAACTCTCTGATAATTCTAACCAGAATTGTTCTAGGACCTGTTCTGGATGTTTTTCATCCTTGCTGCCAGCTATAAGCGCTGCGTTTACGCCACCAATAGATGTGCCTGCAATAATATCAAGCTTGATGTTGTTATTTGCAATCGCTTTAAATACTCCACAACCAAAGGCCCCCAAAGATCCGCCCCCTTGAAGTATTAATACATTTTCAATTTTTTTATTCTTGTATGATGATGATTTTATAGTTCTTCTATTACTATCAATACTGTCTTTCTTTATTGGAGTATTTATCCGATTCTTTATTATCCCCCTGCCATTATTTTTTGTCATATGCCTGCGCTACTTTTGCATTTACTTCCTTGTTCCCTGATTATCTTTTGATCTGCCACGCATTTTTTCTACTCCACATGATGGTCATGTATCAGTTGGTCGTAGAATCTGACAGATTTTATGTTTGCAAATTCAAGCATCCCGTATCTAGATAGTTCTCGACCAAATCCACTATTCTTGATACCGCCAAATGGAACCCTGGGATCAGAAACCACCATACTGTTAACAGTAACTATTCCTGATTCTACTGTATCTGATAATCTTTCTGCCTTCTCTAGATCCTGAGTCCATATGCTTGCTCCAAGACCAAATTTAGAATCATTGGCAATCCTCATAGCCTCCTCTTCATTATCAGCAGTAATGATAGGTGCAATAGGCCCAAATACTTCTTCTTGTGCTATCTCCATAGCAGGAAGCACATTCTTAAAAATAGTTGGGCGGAAAAAATATCCAGTGCTGTTAGCTCGTTCTCCACCTGTAAGTAGCTCAGCTCCTGATTTAATAGTTCTGTCGACTACCCCCTCCATATTTTCAAGACTCTTGGCATTTACAACTGGTCCTAGGTCAGTTTCGTCAGAAAGTGGGTCTCCTACTTTTAGTTTTTCTGTCTTTTGAACGAATTTCTCAGTGAACTCGTCTGCAACTTCTTCGACTACGATAAACCGCTTTGACGCTATACAGCTTTGCCCACAATTAATGAAACGCCCTTTTACCGCCCCTGTCGATGCCTTTTCAATATCAGCATCTTTACATACAATAAATGGATCACTTCCTCCTAATTCAAGAACTGTCTTTTTTAGATGTGAAGTTGCTCTTTGGGCTACTCTAGCTCCAACTGGGACACTTCCGGTAAACGTGACTGCGTTAATGCCGTTGGAATCTATAAGTGTCTCGGCAATGCTAGAATCTCCAATGGCAGTTTGAAAAACGCCTGCTGGCGCTCCAGCCTTATCAAACATCTTTTCAATTTCAATTCCACACTGCATCGTCGCACTTGCTGGTTTTAATATGATTACATTGCCGACCATTAAGGAGGGAGCTGCAAATCTTAGAGACTGCCAGTAGGGAAAATTCCATGGCATTATGCTACCTACTACGCCAAGTGGTTGAAATGTTATGGCGCTCTTTCTTGCATCTGTATTAACAACTTCACCAGTTGAAAAGATTTTTCCATGATCTGCATAATATTCTATTGTCCAAGCACATTTCTCTACTTCTGATCTGGCTTCCTTTATCGCTTTCCCCATCTCCTGTGTAGCAGTTTTGGCCAAGTTCTCTTTGTTCTTCCTAAGTTCCTTCGCAAACGAATAGAGAAACTCTGCTCTCCTGTCAATATTATTCTTCCATTCTAAGAATGTCTGCCTAGCTTGTTTTACTAACCTAGTTAGTTGTTCCTTATTGAATATTTCATATTCATCCAGGACCTTTTCGGTTGCAGGATTTATTGTCTTTAATTGTCTTGCTGTTGCTGCTGTTGAAGATGCTCCTTCTGTCATGGATTTAATACACCTCTTCCAATAATTTTACCATCTTTTAGCATTTGCAGAGCTTCTCCGGCTTGATCTAGTTTGAATCTATTCGAAACTACAGGTTTAACTACACCTCGTTTGGCTAATGATACAAGTTCTATCAAATCCTGAAGGCTCCCAGTATATGATCCAATGATCTTGTATGCTCTTGTAGGTATACTAACTAAACTTAACCTCAATTCTCCTCCAAAAAGACCTACAAGAACTATCTTTGCCCTTCTTCTGAGAATTTGCATATAATCTTCCACTGATTTTGTTGAGTTAACAAAGTCAATTACTGCATCTACGCCAAGTTTATTAGTCAGCTCCATTACCACTTTAGTATAATCCTCGTTCTTTAAATTCACAACGATATCTGCTCCTTCCTTCTTTGCAACTTGTAATTTTTTATCATCTATGTCCATAGCGATTATCC
>OCZV010000855.1_pt1 | contig 10900 bp, 5 predicted proteins | sample 1539051 | NCBI WGS metagenome assembly OCZV01 (sample SAMEA3113581, study PRJEB22503) | soil metagenome
GGTACGCGGAGGTGCTCGAGCGTGAGCTCGCGGTGGAACCAGGCGAGGCCATCGGGGCGATGTACCGGGGGCTCCGGGCCAGCACACCCAACCGCGAGGAGCTGCAGGGCGAGGACCTGGCACCCGTCGCCGAATCGCCGTTCGTGGGCCGCGAGCTCGAGCTGGACCAGCTCAACCAGGCATGGAACGCGGCGCGGGAGGGTCGGGCACATTTCGTGTTGCTCTCCGGCGAGCCGGGGATCGGGAAGTCCCGCCTCGCCCTGGAGCTGGGACGGCGCGTTCGAGCCGAGGGACACGTGGTGGCTTCGGCTCGGGCGTACGAGGCGGCGGGCAGACTGCCGTGGGGCCCGGTCATCGACCTCCTCCGATCGGGTGCTCTCCGGAGCCACATCGACACGCTGGGCACGGTCTGGAGGGCCGAGCTCGCTCGTCTCCTCCCCGAGCTCCTCGAGGCTTCCCCGGCACCTGCACCGAGCCGCGCGGGCGACCTGGCTCAGCGCCATCGGTTGTTCGATGCAGTGAGCCGGGCCATCGTCGGCGACCGCCCGCGTCTGCTGATCATCGACGATCTGCAGTGGTGCGACGCCGAGACCATCGAGGTGATCGGCTTCGTCGTCCGTTCCGGACCGACGGCACCCGTCCTCATCGTGGGTACCGTCCGCTCGGAGGAGATCCCAGAGCATCATCCCCTCGTCGGACTCATCGACGCGTTGGGCCACGACCAGGCAGTGACCACCGTGCCCCTCGAACCACTTGACGAAGCCACGACTGCGACGCTCGCTGCTCGGCTCCGCAATACGGAGGAGATCGACCCGGAACTGGCGGCACGACTCTGGGTGGAGACCGAGGGCAACCCACTCTTCGTCATCGAAATGCTTCGAGCCGGGGTCTCCCCTGAGGGGAGCCGGGCGGCGCTCACTCCCACGATGCGGGCGGTGCTGGGCACCCGACTCGGCCAACTCCCTGACGGCGCTCGGCGGCTTGCCGAGGTGGCGGCCGTGATCGGTCGATCCTTCTCGGTCGGTCTGCTGGTCTCGGCCACCGGGATCGGCGAGCCAGAGCTCGTCGACCAGCTCGACGAGCTCTGGCGTCGACGGATCATCCGCGATCAGGGGCTCACCTACGACTTCAGCCACGACAAGCTTCGGACGGTCGCCCAGGAGATGCTCAGTCCCGCTCGTCGACGTCAACTCCACCGGGCCGTCGCCCAGGCGATCGCGGTCGAGTTCCGCCACGACCTCGAGGCGGCCAGCCCGCAGCTGGCCGCCCACTACGACCAGGCCGGCATGGTCGAACCCGCCATCGATGCCTACCGCGTGGCCGGAGCCCGAGCGGTGGCGGTGTCGGCCCTCGACGAAGCGGTCACCATGTTCCGGCGAGCACTCTCGCTGCTCGCCGAGGTGCCCCCGTCACCCGATCGTGATGCCCTCGAACTCGGCATCCGAATCGCCCTCGGCTCACCCCTGGTGGCTCTCGAGGGCTACGGTTCCCACGGAGCGCACCAACTCTACGAGCGGGCCCTTTCGCTCTGCCGCAAGCTCCACCGAGCCGGGGACCCCCCGATTCTCCGCGGTCTCGGCCTCGCCCGGCTGCAGGGCTGCCGCTTCGACGAGTGCAGCGAGCTCGGCCAGGCGCTCGTCGACCATGAAAGCCATGATCCGATCGCGAAGACCGAGGGGCAGTATCTCCTCGGCGTGAGCGCCTTCTGGCGGGGGGACCTGGCGAGGGCCCGTCAGTACCTCGAAGGCGCCATCGAGGCCTATGACCTGCCTCATCGCCACCAGCATCTGGCGTTGTACGCCCAGGACCCGAAAGCGGTCTGTCTCGTACGCCTGGCCTGGGTCGACCTGTGGGCGGGAGACGCCGGCCGGGCCGACGAGCGGGCCCGATCCGCTCTCGAGCTGGCCGTCGATCTCGATCATCTCATGACGCTGTGGTACGTCCTCACTTACGCGGCGATCATCGCGGCCGAATCCGAGGATCTCGTCCGCCTCGCCGAATTGCTCGAGGAGGCGGATCGCCTGGGGAAGCGTCTACCGTCGCGCTACCTCATGATCGTCGGAGAGGCCCTCCGGGGCTGGCTGGACGTCTGCGAGGGGTCACCCGAAGGCCTCGAGCGGATCGTGCAATCGGTGGCGCGCTCGCGCACCGAGGGGGAGAGCCTCCACCTTACCTACACGCTCCTTCTTCTCGCTCGAGCTCGTGGCATGGTCGGCGAGCTTCACGAAGGACGAGCCGCGACACGCGAGGGCCTCTCGTTGTCAGAGCACCGCAACCAACGCTATCTCGAGGCCGAGCTGTGGCGAGTCGACGGTAAGCTGGCGTATCGCCGCGGAGAATCCGACGCGGTGGCGTCGCTGCGGAGAGCTGTCGAGGTCGCCGACGGGCAAGGCGCGAGCTGGTTGACGCTTCGGGCTCTGCTCTCATTGGCCAGTCGATACCCCGATCAGGCCCTGCGGGAGCAGCTCCGGGACCTCCTCGAGACCCTTCCTTCGGGCCACGATCTCCCCGCGTTCCGGGCGGCAACCGGTCTTCTGGGCGACTCCAGCTGAGAGGGAACGCTTAGGGAACGCCGGCGCGTGCATCCTCGGCCCAATCGAGCAAAGGAGGCACGCCATGCGCGACACGATCAAGGCATTGACCGAGACGGTGCGAGGTCGCGTCATCACCGCCTCGGATCCGGACTACGACGACGCCCGCGCTGTCTACAACGCCATGCACGACCGCAGGCCCCTCGCCGTCGTCCAGTGCACGGATTCAGCCGACGTGATGGCCGTGATCGCCGCCGCCCGCGACAGCGGCGCCGACCTGGCCATCCGGGGCGGCGGCCACAGCGTTCCCGGATTCGGCACGGTGGACGACGGGCTGGTCATCGACCTGTCGCCGATGAAGGGCGTACGGGTCGACCCGGCCAAGAAGGTGGCTTGGGTCGGGGGCGGCGCGACATGGGGGGATGTCGACCACGCGACCTACCGGTTCGGCCTGGCCGCGCCCGGCGGAATCGTCTCCACGACGGGGGTGGCTGGCCTCACGCTGGGGGGCGGCATCGGCTACCTCACCCGCAGCGTGGGGCTCTCCGTCGACAACCTGCTCTCGGCCGATGTCGTTCTCGCCGATGGCCGGCAGGTCACGGCCAGCGACTATCAGAACGAGGATCTGTTCTGGGCACTGCGCGGCGGCGGCGGCAACTTCGGGGTCGTCACCAGCTTCGAGTTCCGGCTCCACGAGGTCGGTGATGTCGTGGGCGGCCCGCTGTTCTACGACTTCGACGATGCCCCGGCGGTCCTTGAGTGCTACCGCTCCTTCATCAACGAGGCGCCCGAGCAGCTGGGATGCTTCTTCGGCTGGCAGATCGCGCCTCCGCTGCCGTTCATCCCCGAGGACCGGGTCGGGGATCTGTTCTGCGTGCTGGTCACCTGCTGGAACGGTCCCCATGAGGAGGCCGAGCAGGTGCTCCGGCCACTCCGCGATGTCGCCGAGGTGAAGGCGGAGCGGGTTGGGGTGATGCCGTTCCCGGCCCTGCAGAGCGCCTTCGACGATCTCGTCCCGAAGGGCATGCAGAACTACTGGAAAGCGGACTTCGCCACCGAACTCACCGACGCGGCGATCGCTGCGCACGTCGAACATGGCAAGAGGACGCCGAACGTGCACTCATCCATGCATCTCCACCCCATCAACGGCGCGGCGCAGCGAGTCGGCGCCGGCGAGACCGCCTTCGGACACCGGGACAAGAGCTTTGCGCCGGTGATCGTCGGGATCTGGCCTGACCCGGCCGACAACGAGCCCAACACCAAGTGGGTGAGGGACTACTACGCAGCCATTCATCCCCACTCGGGCAGCGCCGGGGGCTACGTCAACTTCATGTCCGGCGACGACGCGCACCGTGCCGCCGAGAACTACGGCGCCAATTACGAGCGGCTCTCCACCGTGAAGGCGGCCTATGACGCGGAGAACCTCTTCCACGTCAACCAGAACATCGCTCCGGCGAAGCGGAGGTGAGCGCGATGACCGGAACCCTGTCAACGCCAGGAACAAGCCAAATGCCTTGGGAACCCGACACCTCTCTGCTCGACGCAGCGCGCCAGATCGCCCCGATCATCCGGGCGCACAGCGAGGAAGCAGAGCGGGAACGACGACTGTCGCAGCCAGTCTTGAAGGCACTGCGCGAGACAGGCCTCCTGCGAATGACAACTCCCCGTTCGCTCGGGGGGTTGGAGACCGACCCCGTTACCCGCGCCCTCGTCGGTGAGGAGATCGGTCGTCACGACTCTGCTGCGGCGTGGACCCTGGAGAACCCTCTGGACTGGGCCTTCTTCTGTTGCCGTCTCCCCGACGAAGGAGCCGAGGAGATCTACAGCCGCGGAGCGGACATCCTGATCGCCGCCCAGTTCGGCCGCCCCCTGAAGGCGACGTCGACCAACGGCGGATACCGCATCTCTGGTCGAGCCCCGTTCGTCAGCAACTGCTATGACGCCGACTGGATCTCGTCGACGGTCCTCGTGGACGACGACGAATCCGCCGGAGGCGAGCCCGAAATGCGGATGGTCTACTTCCGGAGCGAGGAGTGCGAAATCATCGATACGTGGGACGTCATGGGGATGCGGGGCACGGGCAGCAACGACATCTCGGTGACCGACGTGTACGTGCCCAAGTCCAGGACCTTCCCGATGGTGCCGGACTTCGAGCCAGGATCGCACTATCGCGGCCCGCTGTATCGACTCCCAGTTGTGGGCGCGGCGGCATCCGGTATCCCGACGCCGATGCTGGGGGTGGCGCGACGAGCTCTCGACGAGGTGACCGAACTCGCCCGGACCAAGACTCCGGTGGCGTCGAGCGGTCTGCTGAAGGAACGGGCGTCAGCCCAAGCCCAGCTGGGCCGAGCGGAGGCGATCCTGCGCTCAGGGCGCCTGTTGCTTCTCGACACCCTGAGCGAAGCGTGGCGGAGATGCGTCGACGGCGAGACCCACTCACTAGAGCAGAAGGCGGACCTCCTGCTCGCGATGGCCCACGCGATGAGCAGCGCCGTCCAGGCGGTGGAGCTCGCATGCGGCATCGCGGGAACGACGGCGTTTCGAACCTCCAGCCCGTTGGAACGTTGCTTCCGAGATGTCCAGACGATGAGACATCATGTCTTCGCCTCTGAGCAGCGTTACGGGACCTTCGGGCAGGTACGTCTAGGGGTTCCACCGGACTTCCCCGTGGTTGCCTTCTAGCTAGATTAGGGTTCGAGTCCTTGACGGCCCACCAACCATCACGGGCGCTTCCAGTACACCGGAAGCGCCCGCTGATTTTCGGTCAGCAGGTCTAGGTTCGGCGGCACGAAGAGCCCCCGGGGAATCGGCACACGGGATCGATAGTGGGGAGAAGCGATTCGACCCCGCTTTGCCCCCACGCGACACGGCCAGCCTTCCGCGCTCGGTCGCGAGGGACCTGCCCTTGGCACCACCACGACGTCCGGGGACATCCCGCGAATGCGACCGCGATGGACGTCGGAGGTCGGAGGGGGTGGCCCGGAATCCTCGGGAACCAAGATCCGCTCAGCACCAGATTTCCTTTCTGTGGTTCTATCCTGCGCTGGCCTTCGCCTCCCGATCGTACTCTTCAACCTTGCTTGACCTCCAAGGTGGTCTTCACCGATGTCGGTTTCACGAGCGCCAGGTAGATCGGGCAGCGCTCCTGCCAGGCATCGTACAGCCGGCGGGCATCCACTTCGCCGGCGGCCGACGTCACCTGGATCGCGAGCTCGATGTTCTGCAGATCCGGCGGGGTGCCACTCATGCCGAGCAGGCCGCGCGCGTCGCTCTCACACCGGGCCGTCGCTTCGACGCTCTCCACCTCAACACCGAGCTGCGGAGCGAGGGTATCGCGGATGAAGACCACGGCGCATCCGGCAAGCGCGCTGAGGAGGAGCGCCGTCGGACTCGGGGCCTGATTCGTCCCGCCGAGTGCCGGCGGCAGGTCGGCACGCCAGCTGAACGATCCGGCCTCGAGCACCGCCTGCGCGCCATCCGAGCGAGCCTTGACCGCCGGCCGCCCCTTGGCCTTGTCGGGTTCCGCCTGCCACAAACGCTGGGTTTCCGCGATGATCTCGGACTTCATGACTCGCCTCCTGGCTGTCAGAGCGGCGGGGCCTGCCCGCGCTGCCCGCTCGCTCAAGTGCGCCTCAACCCTTGCTCGATGACCAGGCCCTTGAACGCGCGCCCGCTACTTCTTACGCGGGTCGTCGGCCGGGTTCACGAACGTGATGTCCGTGGGCCCGATGCCGTGAACCTGCACGATCGTCTCCTGAGGGCCCGCCCACGCGAAGTGGGGGTGCCGCGGGGGAATCGCGATGAAGCCGCCCACAGGCAGCTCCTTGCCCGAGCCCTGATCGAACTTCTCACCGAGGCCGACGAAAAACGTTCCCGCCAGCACCGTGACGTTCTCCCCGGCCTTGTGGAAGTGCGGCGGCACCTTGAACTTCGCCGGGAACTTGAAGCGGTACACGAACAGGCCTTCCTTGGCCGGATCGCCCTGGAGCACGGCGAGCTTGGCGCCGGGCAACACGGCCGGCTCGACCCACTTCAGGCCGTCCGGCAGCAGCACCGTGTGCCGGTCCGCGTGCTGGGCTTGGGCGGGGAGGACGGCGACCATGAGCACGACCGGGGCGAGGCGGATCCATCGCATGGCCAACCTCCATGTCGGTGACAGAGAATGAGCAGGTGGCTGACACCGTAATCCTCGCCACGGGACAGCACATCGGTAGAAAGGCCTATGACGTACCTATTGAGGCCGACCGGAGCGCGGGAGGAAGGTCTAGCGAACGGCCGGGCGGATGGTCGCCGGGCTGCGCGACACTGCCACCCACGCCGCGACCTGCGTCCGGAAGCTGAATCCGAGCTTGTTCAGGATATGCTGGACGTGTGCGTCCACTGTCCGCTCGCTGATCGCCAGCGCCTTGCCGACCTCCCTGTTCGAGAGGCCCTGGGTGATGAGCCGGGCGACCTCCCATTCGCGATGCGTGAGCGGACCGGTCCCGGTCTCCGCGTTCGGTCCGCTCGACGGCGACGGCGGCCAGGGAAAGGCGATGCGGCCGAGTGCGTAGTCGATCATCAGCTCGATCCGCGTTCGCCGCCCCGCGGCCCAGGCGGCGGCGAACGCCTGGGGCCCGAGCCCCCTCAGAACCGCCACGATCGACCGGCCCAGGACCGTCTCGTCCGCGATGGCGTACTGGTAGTAAGGAATTCCGAACGGCTCGAGGGTGGCTTCGGCGCATCCGTAGAGCCGGGCTGCCTGGACGAGGTCCCCGTGCGCCTGCGCCACCACCGCGAGGGCGTGGAGAGTCTGGCCGATGACGCGCAGCTTGTCGTCGATGTCGATGCCCCGAGAGACGGCCAGGCTCTCGGCCAGGAGCGCCCCCGCGCGCTGGGGGTCCTTGTCGAGGTGACCGACGCCGAGATTCAGCAGACAGCGGGCAATGGTCTCGCGGTCTCCCACGCTACGGGCAAGGGCGAGGCTCTCGTGGTCGAGGGCCACCGCCCGCTCTTCGTCCCACTTGTTCATCGCCGCCGCGCCGTGGAGCAGCCGCGCCCGCAGGGCTGGGGAAGCATCCCGGCGTCTGGCCAGCGCGGCGTCAACCCACTTGTAGCCCTCGCCGACGTTGCCCCGGAAGAACCAGAAGCGGCACATCGCGCTGGCCAGCCGCAGGTCAGCGTCGGTGTCGAGCTTCTCGCCGGCCCATCCAAGCGCGCTCCTGAAATTCTCGTACTCCTCTTCCATGGTCGCGAACCAATGGTGCGCCTGCTGACTGTTGAACAGGGCTGAGGCCCGTTCGGCCAGGCCGACGAAGTACGCGAGGTGCCGGTCGCAAGTCGCGTCGGCCTCGCCGGGCGCGGTGAGCTGCTCCCACGCGTATTCGCGGATCGTCTCCAGCATCCCGAAGCGTGGCTCGCCGGTCCGGGCCGGCTCGGGTCGTAGCAGGCTCTTGTTCACCAGACCGGTGATCACACCGAGCGCGTCATCCGGGACGTGCGTGGCCGCCACCGCCTGCGCGGCGTCGAGCGTGAAGCCGCCTCTGAAGACAGCGAGGCGCCGGAAGACCGTGCGCTCGTCCGGCTGGAGCAGGTCCTCGCTCCAGGCGATCGCGGCTCGGAGCGTCTGATGCCGTCCGGGCCGATCGGCGGCCCGTGCCACCAGCAGGGGCAGGCGGCGAGACAGGCGCGTGAGGATGGCCCCCGGGGACAGCACCTTCACGCGCGCGGCGGCGAGCTCGATCGCCAGCGGCAGCCCATCGAGGCGCCTGCAGATGTCGGCGAGGGTGCGGGCATTGGCCCGGCTGAGCGCGAAGCGCGGTTGAACGGACTGGGCGCGAGCCACGAACAACGCCACGGAGGTCGCCCGCGCGACGATGGCCGGGTTGGACGCATCGTCGGGGTCCGGCACGGCCAGCGGATGGACGGGCAACTCCCGCTCGGCTGCGAGGCCCAGGGCCTCCCGGCTGGTCACCAGGATGTGCAGCCGGGGACACGACTCGATCAGGGTCGCCACGCTCGAGCGCGCCGCGATGACCTGTTCGAAGTTGTCCAGCACCAGCACGACATGCCGGTCCGCCAGGTGCCGCGTCAACCGCTCGAGCGGCGGCCGGGCCGGGAATCTCCTCAACGAGAGCAGCTGGATGAGCGTGTCCTCGAACAGCCCGGAATCACGGAGCGGGGCTAGGTTGACGAAGACCACGCCCGACTGGAAGCCCTCCTCGAGGACGGCGGCGGCGGCCAGAGCCAGTCGTGTCTTGCCCACTCCTGGGGGGCCGGTGAGCGTCAGCAGGCGGGTCTCGGACCGCTGCAGCGCCCGCACGATCTTCCGGACCTCGCGGGAGCGACCGATGAGCGGCGTCGGCGGGACCGGAAGCGTGCCGGGGGCGCCCGGCCTGATACCGCGCCCCCGCGAGCTCGCCGCGATGGTCTGCTTCACGGCCCCCCTCGGATGACCTCCGTCTGGACCCACGCTGCCCGTGGCCTGTCGAGGAAGCTTCTGGTGGTCTCCTGCCGCGCGTGCCGGGCAATAGTTTACCTATCTCGCGATGCGCACGCCCGAGGTCCGCCGTTTGCCCCGCGAGAGCATTCTGAGCACCTGGACACTGGCTGAACCTCCAGAGCCTCTACGAGTTGCGGCTCGCCGAGCAGCAGCCGAGAAAGGCCTTCCGAGCTCTACTCGGGCTGAAGCGCCGGAAAGGTAGGGATGAACGCCAGCTGGCCCGTGTATTCACAGGCTATGGAAACCCAGATCAAGCGACGCATTCATCGTCGAGATTGATTCTCGATTTGTCGACCACTCTCGCCGCCCCGTTCGTGCCGATCGTCGAAGGACTGGTCGCACGTTCTCGGTGGTGTCGAAAGCGGACTCGTCGATCGGCCACGCCGCACTCGTAGCGGGTGGTGACGGTTGTCCTGTGCGCGGGCCGCGCGGCGGGGCGGTCGGTGCGTCGGGGGGCGGTATGCCCGGGGCGTCATCTGAGCTGTCCGCTCCGTCTGGGTCTTGCGGGTAAGTCGTGACCGAATCCACGACAACACGCGCGTCGCCCAGCACGATGCCGCCTGATGTCGGATCCGGCCACGCGTCGATGACGACACCCTTGTCGAGGACTCGGTCGAGGACGTCGACGAGACTGGAGTCGCCGGATAGTCGCTCAGTCGGCATTAGCCTGTATCTCTGTCAAGCGTCCGCATTCTATCCGAGTTGATCCCGTCCGCCTGTGCGGCCTGGCGGGGCTGCCGCCGGGCCAGGGCAACCCAGCGGAGGATGGGGTCGCGCGGTCGATCTGGTTGCGGCGGAGCGGCCAGCGGCAGACGGCTGACGGCGAGCCGCAACCGTGCGAAGCTTCACGACTGGGCTGCAGAGAGAGCGCGAGGCGTGTTGGCACTTGTGGAGAGAGCGGCCATGGCAGGGTCGTATGACGTCGTCGTCGTCGGGGCCGGCATCGCCGGCATGTACCAGCTCCACCGGCTACGCGGGCTCGGCCTGCGCGCGCGCGTGTTCGAAGGGGGCCACGGCGTCGGCGGCACCTGGTACTGGAACCGCTATCCTGGCGCCCGGTTCGACTCCGAGTCGTGGACGTATGGCTACTCGTTCTCGGAGGAGATCCTGCGCGAGTGGGAGTGGAGCGAGCACTTCGCGGCCCAGCCGGAGACGCTGCGCTACTGTAACTTCGTAGCGGACAAGCTCGACCTGCGGCGCGACATCGAGTTCGGCTGCCGGATCTCCGCGGCGGTCTACGACGAGGTCGCCGACGAGTGGGAGATCACGAGCGAGGACGGACGGCGGGCGCGCGCCCCGTTCCTGATCACCGCGATCGGGCCGCTGTCGGTGCCGACCATGCCGAACGTCCCGGGCGTGGAGAGCTTCCGCGGCGAGGCGTACCACACCGGCCAGTGGCCGCACGAACCGGTGAGCTTCGCCGGCAAGCGGGTCGCCGTGATCGGCACCGGCGCGACGGCCGTGCAGGCGATCACCGAGATCGCCAAGACGGTCGGCCACCTCGCCGTGTTCCAGCGCACGCCGAACTGGTGCGCGCCGCTCCACAACAGCCCGATCGACGCGGCCACGCAGGCGCGCATCAGGGCCACGTATCCGGAGATCTTCGCGCGCTGCCGGCAGTCGTTCGGCTGCTTCATCCACGACGCGGATCCGCGCAAGGCCCTCGAGGTGAGCGCCGAGGCGCGCGAGGCCTTCTTCGAGAAGCTCTACGGAGAGCCGGGGTTCGGCATCTGGATGGGTAACTTCCGCGACGTGCTGGTCGACCCCGAGGCCAACGCGACCATCACCGAGTTCATGCGCCGGAAGATCCGAGCGCGCGTGAAGAACCCGGCCGTCGTCGAGAAGCTGATCCCGACCAATCACGGCTTCGGCACCCGGCGGGTCCCGC
>OCZV010000856.1_pt1 | contig 10895 bp, 13 predicted proteins | sample 1539051 | NCBI WGS metagenome assembly OCZV01 (sample SAMEA3113581, study PRJEB22503) | soil metagenome
TAACTATCATTTCTGTATGTCGACTAGGAATATAGTGTACATAAGGGAGTTTGATAGATTTGATAAAATGGGAAATTCGTTGTGTAGGAATACTGGATGCCAAAATTTGATTAAATATCCATTTAGAAAATATTGTTCAAAAGAATGTAGCAAACAATTTGAGAAATGGTATTACCATAATTTTTACTGGGATAGAGTTCGTTCTGATATATTTAGAAGAGACAATTACACATGTCAAATCTGTAAAAAGAGTTATCCCTATTCTTATAGAAAAAAATTTGCCAGATCACGTAGATTAGAATGCGATCACATAATTCCAAGGTCACTCTATAAAAAACTAGGATACAAATTCGATTCGCTTGAAAATAAGGTAAGGACTATTACAGAGTTCCTGCATAATCACAATAATCTGAGAACGTTGTGTAGAGATTGTCATAAAGGGGTTACAAAGGAATTCCTACGCAGCAAACATGATTGGAATATGCAAAAAACAGACATGCAATTGGTCATTTCAAGAAAAATAATCTAGTAGTCTTCTATCTTTTTCCTTTCTATTACGTTACCAATTAATCTCTACTTTCATCATAATTCTTTCTTCTATGGCCAATGTTTTTGTTTGATAGGACAATATTCCTTAAATCAGTTACAATATACAAGGACATATCAAACGCTTATATCAAAGTTATTTATACTTTTGTGCTCTAAGACTTGTATGGTCTTAAGCACACTTGTCTACATAGCGCTGGTAATAATAGTGATTATCATTATTGTTGTCTTGCTCAGGTTCCTATTCAACGCACTATTCGTTATGCCAGTAACATTGGAGCATGAGTATATCATAAAATATGCTACCTCAATGTATCTTCCTACCTGACCTTAATTTACATCTAATATCTTTTTTTAGTAATGTGGTTAAACTATGCGTTTTATAATTTAGATAGCATATACTTATCCGACTTGCACAAAATTACAAGTAAGATCGATAAATTTTGATGAACGAATTGTAGATACTGAGAATCAATTGTAAACAAGAAATAACTAAAAACGGCAGTTTCAAGTTAGTGACCCAAGATCAAACCGACTCCACATTACAAGTACAGGATGTCAAGATTTTTCTGAATTTTTCCAATTTTCATAAATATCTCTTTTCTCGCTAGGTGTTTTAAGGAGAAGAACTGAGACCTTTTATAATATACCTGTTCATTTACTAGTATGGATGAAGAAAATAAATGTGAACATTTTGCTGAAGCAAGTGAAAACCTGAATCCAAAAACATCAGAATGCGAAGAATGTCAAGTAGAAGGTACTGATTGGGTTGCACTGCGCATGTGTCTAATTTGTGGTCACGTAGGGTGTTGTGATTCTTCCGTTGGTCTTCATGCTACAAAGCACTACAAGGAAACTAATCACCCGGTAATGGTCGCATTACCTAACAAGCAATGGAGATGGTGTTATGTCCATAAGGAATATTCTTAATTTTTCTATTTAACATGGCAATCACTTGATCTTTGTTATAACTTTAAGTGCAAAATCTTACACTAGCCCAAGTTCGACGTACAAAAAAATGGATAAGGTTACCAAAATAGCGATTATAGTATCATCAACTCTGCCGTAAACTTAATTAAAAAGCAGAACGACATCGTTAAAGCAGATTCAGTTAAAGAAATTAGAGATTAAATGCGTTGTAATATACAACTAATTTAAGTCATGATGATTATATTATGTCATGGAATCTGAGATCTTATGTGATAGCTATAGAAAAAAGTCCTATTCGCTAAATCATTTCCTAAACAAGATGGTTTGTGATAAATGCTATTTTGAATTAATTAATACATTTCAAACTCCAATGACTCGTCTTTGAGGAGATCTACCACCATGTCTGAAAAAAGTCGGAAATACGAGAAAAGAATGAATCAACCAACTTTTACGTAGGTTGTGAATAATCATGTCTAATGAGGCCTTTGACAAGTTTCTCTTGAAACTTTTTGAAAAAACTGCAAATAAAGGTCAAAAATTCTTTTTCAGCAAATATGAAATTGGTAAAGAAATAGGACTATTCAATCCGGCTGAGGTGGATCGAATCGTTGAAATCCTAGAAGGAGATGGATATGTACTAAATAATGAAGTGGAAAATGCAGAAATTAGAATTACCGATAAGGGAAAGGAAAGACTGGAAAACAATCAAATTTGATTACATCAGTTGCGGTAGATTCCTTCCATAACAATATCTTTCAAGGGTTTTCTATCAGCTAATTTTTCCTTTTCTTGAAGTTCGGGGGGAAGGCTCTCCGGGGTGCCTTTTTTTCCAATCGCAATCATAGCCATCACTTCAAAATCAGTAGGTATTTCCAAGTCAATTCTAGCTTTATCGTAGTCAAAACCTTGCATGCCATGAGCAACAATCCCTCTAGAAAACGCTTCTAATGCCAAATTCTCCCAAGCAGAACCTGCGTCGAATTGATGTGTTCTTGCAGGTTTTTCATTATATTCAAAGTTTTTTCTAGATATCACTACAACCAGTAACGCAGAGTTTTTAGCCCAAATCCTGTTGCCATTAGCCAATAAATTAAACAATCTGTCCCAATGTTTTGTATTTCTCTTGGCATAAATAAATCTCCATGGCTGATTATTATATGATGAAGGAGCCCATCTTGCAGCCTCAAAAAGCGACATGATTTCTTCATTATCAAGTTCTTCGCCGGTCATGGACCTTGGTGACCATCTATTAAGAATGAGAGGATTAATTGGATAAGTTGATTTTCTTGATCTCTCAGTTTCTGATTCTTGCATACTCTACATAAGACTGTACTTCATCCTTTATAAGAGAGGTTCGTATGCATGCGAGTCTGTTTCGGTACAAAAATCGAAATTCGACATATTCATCATATATTTTATCTAAATCAATATTCAATATTTTAAATAAGCATGATAGTAACATCTATAGATCTTGAATGAATCTATATTGAAGTTACAAGAGCTTCTGGATAGGGACTGTAAGATAGAAAAGATATATCCTAGTGTACTTGGTTCAGATGCAGAAATTAACATAGTAACGGTTGAGGTAAGATGTCCTGATAAGAATATTCACAAGATTAGAGCTTACAGAGAGGAAGCTATGAATTTAAGAGAATTTATACGAACCAAAAATTTGGATACCAAATAAAATATCTCCGGATAATAACTTGAATCAAGAGTTTTCCATCATTACGTTTTATATATTGTAAAGATCAAGTATTAAACGAAATGCCAGGATTGGGCTCAGTCTCTCGTTTTGATTTTTTAAAAATGGTAGGAACAGCCGGAACGGCATTTATGTTACTTCCCCTAGTACCGTTTGGTAGGACATTAGGTTCTAATGTTCCTTTAGCTAGTAAGCCTGTAATAATCAAAAGGGTTAATAAGGTTGGACCTGATGGAGTGGCTTTTTTATATCCAACTAAACAAAAGGGGTTTGTCTGGTACATGAATCATGATGAACCATTCGATTCGCACTTTGAAATAGGTGGTGGCTCTACCTATCGCAAATTAGTAAAGAATGAAGACGGTTCTTGGACTGCTGACGACAATAAGAGAGTCAAATTCAACTTGAACGTAGATCCAGACTATGAGGATGCGATAGGAGGTTGCAATATGAGTTTTAAAGACTCAATGGCACGAGGCTACACTTATGATAAGAGCGATCTTGATCACGTTGAGTTGACTGGATTTTTCAATGTGCACAAACCTACGGAGCATGATGGAATTTATCTCAGGGGGCCATGTAATCATCATGATGAAGCAGATCATCTTTGCTGTGAAGAATTCAATTATGACTGCGAAACAGATTGCAATTCTACCAAGATAAGATCCAAAGTTAAATTCGCCAAACAAAGTCCAAATGAATATCACAATGACCCTGGTGGGGTTAAACCCATAGTTCCCCGTATTGTGTTAGCAGGTCATAGCTGGTTTGGCATCAAGTATATTCACATAATTCTATCTCGTGATATGAACAATCCAAAAGTGAAGTTGGAGCAATGGATGAATTTTAATGGAGATGGTAAAACTTGGATAAAAGTGAATGAAGTCGTAGACAGTAGGTCCTATAAATGGGGACCAAGGGCCATATGTGAAGGCGAAGATTATGAAGTTGGAGCTTGGGGAGCACCGCGTATGGTTTACAAGTGGTATCGGGGAGACGTGGATTTTAAATGGTTTTCATGCAGGCAAATCGAACCTAGTTTAATCCGAACCTAACAATGTTGAGATATTAGAAAAATTTAGATGCCCAAATTAAGAATCTAGAAGACTTTAAATAAAAAATTGAAAAAATTTTTATTATTTATGCAGAGTTTTGCAAGACTTTAAATAGTTTGGAACCCAATTTATAAAAATGAAATCATCAATGGAGAAATCTCCAGGATGGCTTCGAGGCGTACAAATTGGTCTTGGAATTATTACGGTTATACTAGCTATCTATGCGCTTGCATTCCCAGCTGTTACTTTTCTTGCTGTAATAGTGATACTTGCGATAATTTTGTTCATTCTAGGTATTGAGAAAATCATAACCGGGATCTTTCTTCCTGTAAAGGGAAGATGGGCTACAATAGGATTTGGCATACTCGTAATAATATTTGCTGGTCTCGCTATTACATTCCCGGAAGCAACCGCCCTGGTGGTAACGGTCTTTGTTGGGATTGGACTTATCTTCAATGGATGTGCACGAATTGTGGAAGGTATATTTGGAAAACATTCTGGTTGGGCAAAGTTTTTCCTAATTGGTGTAGGAATATTGTCAATAATAATAGGCACTGTTGTTCTCGTGTCCCCTCTGTTCGGAGCAGTGTTTATTGGAATCATTATAGCAGTTGGGTTATTGATAACAGGAATTCAAATGAAGCTTTTCCTAATTGGTGTAGGAATATTGTCAATAATAATAGGAGCTGTTGTTCTCGTGTCTCCTCTGTTGGGAGCAGTGTTTATTGGAATTATTATATCAGTTGGACTATTGATAACAGGAATTCAAATGATAGCAGTAGGCGTTGCAGGTAGAAAAATGTTGCCTGATTCGTCTGTTACTACTTAGTAGTCTCTAACCATACAGACACATCTTTACCATACTCAATTTCGCTGTAACCAACTAGATAAGACTAGTAAATGAACTAGATGAGTAGCTGATTTACTGTTTCGTCCCGCCAGGTATCAAGAAATCGAGCAGTAATGCTTCTTTCGTAGAGTGATTAAGGTACAAAAGCAAAATTATGATGTGCTTACTATAATTTTGAAACCACCATAGACCATACGCTTAGGATCGAAAGGCATGGATTTTGGATCCATATTTTTCATTCGCGAATCCTTCATAACTCTGGAATTAACACCATCTCGATGAGCTCGCGATTTGTAAGTAATCCATGAGAAAATAACAGTCTCTTTGGGTTTGATTTTGATCATTTTTGGAAATGGAACTCCCATGGTTATTTTAAGATCGTCACCTACACATTCCCGATATTCCAGAGCTCCATGCTCAAGCCATATCTTGCCGCACATTCTTGCTAATCGGAGATATTCATTAATCTTGCTTTTAGGAACAGCCAACACAAATCCGTCAACATATTTTGGTTTAATCTCTCTTCATAATATTAGTAGGTTTATCATCATATTTTAAATGTAGGTTGCAATTTGAAAATAAATTCAATCAAATATCAATCGAAAGAATATGATAATTTTCATATAAATATATTATAACGAGTAGTGTTTTAATCAACATCGCATAACAAAATTGATAAGAATGATAAACTCATTATGCAAATAACTCAAGATTTGGAACAGATTAGCCGTGTCGCAATAGTAACAGGTGGAAATCGTGGAATTGGATATGAGGTATGTAAGGAACTATCTAAGTCTGGTTGTCGCGTCGTTCTCACAAGTAGGAATGAAGTAGAAGGGAAGAAGGCAATAGCTTCATTACCTGCTCATGACAATATCTCATATCACAAACTCGATGTCACGGACATTAAAGATATATCATGTCTTAGGGCATGGATACTAAAGAAGTATGGAAGACTTGATATCCTGATTAACAACGCCGGAGTCTATTTGGATGAAGGCGTAAGTGTTTTTGAGGTAGATGAGAAAATTGTACAGGAAACATTGGATGCTAATTTTTATGGAGCATTTCACGTGTGTAGGGCATTTGTTCCAATCATGAAACAAAATAGATACGGCAGAATAGTAAACATTTCTTCAGGATATGGAGCAATGAACGAGATGGCAGGTTACCAGGCCGCTTATCGAATTTCAAAGGCATCACTCAATGCCCTAACATTAATTATGGCCGATGAATTAAGAGACTTGAATATTAAAGTAAACGCAGTGTGTCCTGGCTGGGTCAGCACTGAGATGGGGGGTAAGATGGCTCCTACAAGTCCACAGATGGCCGCCAAGGACATAATATATTTTGCCTTAGTTGATGCAAAAGGACCTACAGGTAGCTTCTTCAGATACAAAAAAGGAATTCAGTGGTGAAAAACTGGTTTTACTATGATGTTATTTGATATGGGACTACAAATCATACTAGTATCAGCATCTGGCGTTCTTACTCCAGGTCCACTTTTCTTCGCAAATTTAGCTCTCAGTAAATACGGTGGATTTTGGTCCGGGATAAAAATTGCAATTGGACATACAATCGTTGAGCTTCCTGTAATAGTCCTCTATTCTTTACCGTTGATAGTACTTACTTCTCCTAATACCATTTTCAACATGTTTCGGGCAATTAGTATCATTGGAGGAGTAAGTCTAATTGTATTTGGGATATTCTATGTGGTAAGGACTCTATGCAAAAATGATAATCTTACTGTCACTGCCAAGCCATCCCGCATTGAAAATCCAATTCTTGCTGGCATATTATTCACGGGAGTTAACCCTTTTTTCTTTCTCTGGTGGATTTCAGTTGGTGCTAAATTAATTTCTGATTCTCTGCAATTGCTTGGATATCCACTAGGGATAGTTTTTCTCTTTTTCGTGCATATTTGGATGGATTATGCTTGGTTAGGAATATCTTCATATTTTGCGTCAAGAGGTATTAAGATAATTGGATCTCACTATCACAAGTTCGTAATTATACTGTTAACGCTTCCCCTTTTTTATTACGGTATCAATTTCATTCTAACTGGAATTGGATAGCAGACTGCACTAAATTATGAAACACGAAATGGATAGGGAAATAATTTAGTTGTAACGGTCTCATACTTACAATTAGAAATATTGCAAAGGGCTAACTTTATTGAGAAAGAAAAGACTCTATCAGATCTTTACCAGTTTATTCAAACTCATTTGATAATCATAAACTGATCATTATAGTTTCCCGTTTCAATATTGAGAAACCCTCCTGCAAGAACATCCCGGTCTGTCTTGGTTATGTTAACATGTAAGAATCCGCTTTCTTCTAACTGAGATACCATATATGGAGCCTGTCCCCTAAAATCATATAGATTATTTCCCGCGGTCCCTACTACAAAATAAATGGGAACACCAGGCGAGTCGTATTGACTGGCATTTACATCCTTAACTATTGGTTGGCGGGAGCTATCAATATTGTATACCAAAGGATATGATCTTTGATAATTATGATTATGTGAAGTTATCACCATGTCAACTCCATACTTTTCAAATAATGGAGGATATGTTTCTCTCAAAATTTCATTTGCAGGATGAAGAGTGGGTGAAGTGAAAAAGGGCCTGTATCCGTATACTATTATCCAGTCAATGTTTGGATTATTTGCTGTTTTATTCAGGTCATCTTGGATGAATTGATATTGTTCAGATCCATTTACATATGGAATAACGGAACCCTTTCCTGTTGACATTGCCAGAAAATGAACATTTTGATAGTCAAACGAATAAAATGGATTTTCCAGATCAAAATGTCTAATGTAATCGCCATATCTTGTTGACCCAGTATCATCGTCACCAAGAGCAACTTTAAACCTGCCATCATCATCTAGATTTGAAATAATATCGAAAAAGCAGTCTGAATCTTTTACTTCTGACAAATCTCCTAGAGCGAAGACCAGATCAGGATCCTCGTCTTCCATACCATCTATGGTTTGTCGGATATCGAAAAAGCAGTCAGAATCCTTTACCTCTGACAAATCTCCTAGAGCGAAGACCAGATCAGGATCCTCGTCTTCCATCCCATCTATGATTTGTCGGGTCTTTGAATCACACCCATAGTCACCAGCAATTACAAAATCAAATTCAGATTTTCCATCAACTACGGTTTCATCTGAAACGCTATTGATTGCCGATGCTAATGAGGAATCAACAATATCAAAAGAACTTGTTACTGAAGAATCAGTCCGGCCTTGACTTGATACATCTATCTCGATAGATAGTGGTCCCACATCTCCATTCTTTCCGATAGTCCATGAATATACAAATTTGCCCTGAAGATCCGTTTGTCCATTAAATGTTTTCTCAAAGTTATCTCCTGGATATACCAATTTTCCATCGATATCGGCATTTGGAATTGCTCTTGAATTTGAATCTGATACAGTTATTGTAGTATTCTGTGTGTCACCTCTGGCAACAGGATTTTTCTGTGAAAAAACTGATACAAGCATTATGTTATTGTTCGATTCAACAACGAGCGGATCGCTGGATGCGCTGCGGGGGTTCAGATTGAACAGGAGATAATATTTCTTGGTTACTAATATTAGGAACTCCAACGACAAATACGCTATACCAGCGGGTAGGTGAAGAGGAACATAACAGTTTTGCAGTTATCTTATTTTCACCATCAATAATTTGAGTATAATTGGTGCGTAATACAAACTTCCACTGCGAAAAATCATCGGTACCTGCTGGTCCACTCGCAACAGCGTTTTGGTAGGGCTTAACATCATTTACTATCAGAGAGACGGAACAATTTTTCAGGGAGTTATCTGAAGATAGACCCGATATTAACAATTCTTGTCCTGAACTTACGTTTTGTGTTGTTATCGGGTTAACTATCTTTATTGTTTCTTTTGGTATAGTAGATGATAGTAACTCTTCCGTACTCTGGCCATATATCATCTGATTTGGAAAAAACAACATAAGAATAAGCAAGGTAATAGAACCCATGGTAAAATATGGAGCTTTTACCTCACCGGACATCTCTACAAAATCGATGTTTGTTATATATATTCTGAAGCTTGATTTTCAGATTTGATTTCCTCCTGGCAATAGATAGATAAATCTGGAAAGCAAGTGGGTTCATAAAATATAGAAATTGCAACTAAAATGATGGGGAGTTTTGTATTAGGAAACTATGTGAGGAGTTTGATTACTATCGATACTAATGCCGCAACCGCTGCACTAGCTGGAATTGTGATAATCCATGCATAGACAATTCTCTTACCCACACCCCATCTGACAGCTGATAGCCTTTTTGTGGCGCCAACCCCCATAATACCACCAGCAATTGCATGAGTAGTACTTACAGGGATACCAAACCAGGCCATTGACGTAAGTATAACACCACCTCCTGTTTCGGCACAAAATCCTTGGAACGGACGTAAATTTGTTAACCTAAACGCCATTGTTTTAACTATTCTCCAACCTCCAAAGAAAGTTCCCAGTGCAATAGCAAAAGCGGCTCCCAATACGACTTCAATCGGTACAACAAATGAACGAGAGTCAAGCATTCCCCCTGCAATTAGCAATGCAGTGATTACTCCCATAGTCTTTTGACCATCATTGGCTCCATGAGTGAGTGAGAAAAAGATTGAAGAACAAATCTGAAGCCGTCCGAAAATCTTGTTAACACGAGAAGAGGTGTGGTTCCGGAAAAAATACATGACAAGTATTGCAATTCCAAATGCAAAAACAAAACCCAAAGTTGGAGATACTACAATATTAGACCGCCTATTAACGCATGGCTACTTGATGATGGGAGTCCAAAGTACCACGTAATCAGATCCCAAATTATGGCACCAATTAATCCTGCAAATATTACGTCCACAGTTGAAAATGAGGGCTGTATTATACCCTTGCCAACCGTTGCAGCCACTGCAGTACCGAAAATAAATGGTCCGGCAAAATTTGCAACTGCTGCTATCATTACTGCATATAGGGGTCTAAGGACTCTAGTACCAACAACGGTGGCTATTGAATTCGCTGAATCATGAAATCCATTCACAAAATCAAAAAAGAGCGCGGCTGAAATGGCTGAATAAACTGCAATTTCAATGGGTATCAATATTCAATCTCATCGATATTTTAGAGCGATGTCTTCTATAACGTCGGCAACATCTCTAGATCTATCAAGCGCACTTTCAAGCGTCTCGTAAACCTCTTTGGATTTTATTATTTCTATTGCATTGACCTTCTCAAATAAATCAGCAATAGCAATACGAAAAATGTTATCTCCTTCGTGTTCACAATGGCTTATCGCTTCGGTATATTGTATCAAGTCTTCCCGTTTTGCTTTTGGGAGTCCCTTAACCGCTTTGTAGATTTCCTTGCATGCGTTCAACAGTAGATTAGCTAGCTCTTGCATATGTACTGATGATTTCTGAATCTTAAACAGCATCATTCTATCTGAAGTCCCATACGTGGCATCAAGGACCTGATCAATAGTACTAGTTAGCTCTGAAATATCCTCCTTGTCAAGGGGTGTCACAAATGTCTTGTCAATTATAGTAAATAATTCATGAGTAAACTCATCTCCTTGGTGTTCTAAATTTTTTAGCATACCGTTCTTTTCATTCAACGTGCTGTAATCGCTAATTGACTCTGCTAGGATCGTTGCAGCTTTTACAAGATTACTTGCTTGGTTTTCTAGCATAGTCATTATCTCAGCATCGTTGGCGCGTACCCAAGATAGCCAATCTCCTGTCAAGTCGAAATCATAATTACTATCATGATTATAGAAA
>OCZV010000857.1_pt1 | contig 10881 bp, 11 predicted proteins | sample 1539051 | NCBI WGS metagenome assembly OCZV01 (sample SAMEA3113581, study PRJEB22503) | soil metagenome
CCACAAATCGTCCCCGGTCAGCGATGCCGACTGGGACGACGCCCACATGGCCAACGCCGCCCTGGACATCTGGCGGGCCAACCGCAGCCTCTACGGCGCCGACAAGCTGGCCACTGCGATGCGCAAGGCCGGCCACGACGTCGGCCGCGACCAGGTCGCCCGGTTGATGAAGATCCTCGGGATCCAAGGCGTACGCCGGGGCAAGCACCGCACCGTGACCACCCGGCGGGACCCGGCCGCCGCTCGCCACCCCGACCTCATCCGCCGGGCCTGGAACACCCCGACGCGGCCGGACCAGTGGTGGGCGGCCGACTTCACCTACGTCTGGACCCTGGAGGGCTTCGTGTACACCAGCTTCGTCACCGACGTGTGCTCCCGCCGCATCCTCGGCTGGCGTGTCTCGTCCTCCAAGGCGACACCGCTGGTCATGTCGGCGCTCGAACAGGCCCTGTTCACCCGCCGCCGCCACGACGCCCGGTTCACCTCCAAGGGACTGGTGTTCCACTCTGACGCCGGCTCGCAATACACCGCCATCAGCTTCACCGAAGCGCTCATCGACGCCGGCATCGCCCCCTCCATCGGCACCGTCGGCGACGCCTTGGACAACGCCCTCATGGAGTCAACCATCGGCCTGTACAAGACCGAGCTCATCGACCACGACCCCACCCGCAGCTGGACCGCCCGGGCCGAGGTCGAACGAGAGACCGCCAGCTGGGTCCACTGGTACAACACGACCAGGATCCATCACTCCACCGGCAAGATCTCCCCGATCGAGTTCGAAGAGCACTACCGTCTCGCCAACCCCGCCAGAACCGACGAGGTTGCGTAAACCGAGCCTCCATCAAATCCAGGGCGGTTCAGGCTCGCCGGCGAGACAGACGCCTTGGTGCTTAGCGCGGCGCGGGGTGGGCGCCTGCACGCCGCCAACTGGCACAAGCGTGCCTGGGTCCCGGCTCGGCGTGCCGCGGGGTTGCCGACGTTGAGATTTCACGATCTCCGCCACTCGGCCGTCTGCATGCCCTCCGTGGCCATCAGCGCGTGCACCTGGGTCTGGTGAGCGGGACCTTCGCCTCTTGCCAGCCTGATCGAGTGCGGACGTTTCTTGCCCGCGGAGGCAATCCTTGCCGGGTGACCGAGGCCAGCATGCGGCACGGGCGTGGCTCTGGCCGGCGCGCGGTCGGGTTGCTGGCCGGTGCTCGTCTTGTGTCGGTGGCGGGGTCCCAGGCCGCGCAGGTGGCTCTCGTCTACACGATTTATCAGCGCACTCGATCGTCGGCCTGGGTGTCCGCCGCGCTGTTCGCGTTGGTGGCCGTTACGGGTCTCCTGGGTCCGGTCTCGGGGTGGATCAGCGACCGGTTCGACCGGCGCCGCGTGATGATCACGAGCGAGCTGGCCGCCGGGGTGGTATGGGTCGGCCTCCTCGCGGTTGATGCGCCCTGGCTGTTGGTGGCGCTGGCCTTGGCGGCCACGGCGGCGGGGGCGCCGTTCAGGGCGGCGTCCGCGGCGACGATTCCCAACCTCGTCGACGACGACGATCTGACGTGGGCGAACGGCATCGTCGCGGGGTCGTTCAACGCTGCCTTGGTCGTCGGGCCGCTCGTTGGGGGCGCACTTGTCGCCGCCTCCGGCTCGGACGCGGTGTTCATGGTCAACGCGGGCTCGTATGTGGCGTCGGCGGCATTGCTTACCCGGCTCCCGGCGCATCGAGCGGGCGATCGTGGGATGCACCTGGTCGTCACGGGCATCATGGTCGGCTTCCGGATCGTCGCCCGCGACCGGTGGCTGCGGCCGCTGGTGGCCGTCACCGCTTTGAGCTTCGCCGCCTTCGGGGTGACCCTCGTGGCCGACCTGCCTCTGGCCGACCACTTCGATGCCGGATCGGTGGGCTACGGGCTGCTGACCGCGCTGTGGGGCCTGGGCGCCGTGGCCGGGTCGTGGGCCGCGGCCCGCTGGCTGCGGCCGTCCGGCGAGGCGCTGGGCCTGGCGCTGGGCACGGCCGCCATGGCGGTGTCGCTCGGCAGCATCGCCGCCATGCCGGCGTTCGCACCCATCGTCCTCGTGGGCACGATCGGCGGTATCGGCAGCGGCTACGCGTTCACGCCCTGGTTCACGATGGTCCAGCGGCTTACCGAGGATGTGCAACGCGGCCGGGTGTTCGCCGCGGCGGAGTCCTGTGAGCAGGGCGCCTTCGTTGCCGGGGTGCTGGTGGCCGGCTGGATAGTCGACGCGGTCGGCCCGAGACCGACGTACCTGGTGCCGGGCCTGCTGTTGGCCCTCGGAGCCGCCATCGCTGCTCGTATCTGGCGATCAATCCCCACCTCGGCTGCCGAGCCCGCAGCTCGACCGCCGGGTGCCGTCGCGGCCGAACCAGCAGTCGGCCGCCAGCCCGAGCCACCACCCGGCGTGCAGCCGTCGCCGGTCGCACCCAATCGCCCACGCGGCACCCCCCAATAACCTCGACCTGAAATAGTCGACTCGACGATGTGTCTCGGATCGTCGCCATCTCGTGTGCGACGCCGGCTGCGACTGAGGCGTCTCACTGGGGCCAGCATCGCCCGCTACAAGACCGTAACGAGAGTCGTGAACGGACCAGTGGTCGGGCAGCGCGTCGGTTTGATCGAAAGGCGGCCGGACCCGCCACGGCCGCAGGACGCGGAGACCTGCACACCACTCCTATCCATTCGGGGGTTTGAAGTCTTCTAGTCGCGGGCCGTGAAGGCTTCCACGATGTGACGGGGGATTCGACCGCGCTCACTGACCGAATAGCCATGGGCGCGGGCCCATTCGCGCATGGCCGCCGTGTCCCGGACACCGCGGCGGCGGCGCCGGGTCTTCGCCGCCGCCGTCTTGTTGGCAGCCTTCGTGGCCGAGCTCCCTCCACCGGTTCGACGACGCGGTTCCAGCCGCCGACCTGCTCCGGTCAGCTCGTCGAAATGGGATTGGCACAGGTCGAGTTCGTAGCGGACCGTGCCGTTATCCATTCGAATCGTCGTAACCGCCTCGGTGCGGTCACCATGAAGATCGCAGGTAAGCACGACACGTGTTGTCTTCGCCATAACACAAGTCTGCAACGCCACACCGCCAATGAGCCACTCGCCCCCCCAATCTAAACAGCAACAATCGATCCGTATCACGTCGCAGCGGTTGACCACGAGCGATCTTTCTGATGCGTCGCCGAGCAGCACCGCCATGTCGGACAACGACCTCGTCGAGGAGGCGCGCCTTGATGCACTGTTGGACGATCAGCGGCACCGACGCCGACGATGCCATCGGAGGCAACAACTGCGGCTTGCGCTACCGCGCTCTAGGACGCCGTCGGTGACCAAGGTGAGCGGCGCGTCGTCGCGAAACGGTCTCCACGTGGTGTCACTCTGGAGACTGGCGCTCTTCGAGGTCTGACCCAAGCGGACACGCCAACTTAACTGATGCCCGAGATTACCGAATCTGGCGCGCCAAGCTCGTCGTGGACGTACGCCAGATCGCCGTTCCTGAAGAAGCGCTTGCTGTCAACAGTCTTCGACGAAGTCGAAGTCTGCTTCTTTGTCGCTGATGCCATCGCGCTGTGAGTTCGCGGGCGCGCCGGGAGGACATCTCAGCCGGATAGCGCGGCCGGGTGGGGAGAAGGGGCGGTCAAGGCCGGGCAGTCAGGCCCGCCCGGAGGGGAAGCCTTGAGGGCCCCGGTCAGTTGTCGCCAACCACAATGGGGTCGGGACGCCGAACGGCGTCCTTGTTCGCGTTGGGGTTGGTGGACACAGCGGTGACCTCACCATTGGCGCCCAGACCTGGGCGGGGCAGGCCGTGGGGTTCGGCTGCCGGCCATTCCTTCGTCCCGACGGTTCGTGGTGCATGGTGTGTTCCGGCCACAGCCAGGCGGGCTGCACTCAGCTCATCGGCCTCGCCCGAAGGGGGCCACGGCGATCTTCGAGCTCGCGCCTTGGCTGTGTCCGAACCGTGCTCAACCGGCCTCCCGGGCGAGGCAGCGGATCTCGCCGTCCCGCAGCCCGTAGAAGATGAGGCTGAGCAGTTTCCTGGCGGCCGCGACCCGGGCGATCATCACGCCCCGGCGCTTGGCGATGCGCATGAACGCCGGGGCGATGGGGGGGCCGCCGTGGTAGCGGGCGACCGCTTCGATCGCTGCCCACCGCACCAGCGTCGAGCCTTGTTTGGTGATGTGGCCGCGGTAGACCTTGGTGTCGGACTCGCGGTGGCTGGGGGTGAGGCCCGCCCACGAGCACAGGTGCCGAGCGTCCGGGAACCGACCGACATCGCCGATCTCGGCGACCATGATCGCGGCGGTGATGCGACCCACGCCGTTAAGGGCCTGGATCGCGCTGTAGCCCTTGTGGTCAGCCAGGCGAGCGTGCAGCTCGCGTTCGACCATGGCCAGCTCGCGCTCGTAGCCCTCGAGCAGGCCGCGCAGTGAGGCGACCCGGGTCGCATAGGCGCCCTCGAAGGCCATCGCGTCCAACAGGCCCTGGCCGGTCGGGCCGAACATCTCCGACATGGGCGGCAGGATCCCGAGTTTGGCCATCACCGCGTGGATCTGCGCTTTGGCCGAGGTGCGCAGCGCCGTCAGCTTGGCTCGATAACGGATGAGTTCCCGCAGCTCGCGCACCTCGGGCGGAGCGATCCAGGACTCCGGAAGATCCCCCCGCCGCAACCGATGCGCCAGTTCCGTCGCGTCTCGCTCGTCGTTCTTGACCCGCCGGACATCCCAGTGCAGGCCCAACGGGTGCACCAAATGCACGTGAGCGCCGTCGGCCTCCAACAGATCGGCCGCCCAGTACCACCCGCAGGTGGCTTCCAACACCACCTCGGGGTCGGGGCCCGCCTTGGCCAACTCCAGGGACAAGGCGACCGGGTCGTTGACGATCCGGACGACCTCAAGCACCTCGCCCCCGGCGGTCATCCGCCCGATCACCGACCGGCGCCGGTGCAGATCGATACCCACGTACTGTTGTTGAAGTTCCAGCGGGGTCTCCTTCCGTCGTCTCCGGGTTGGTTGGGAGACCCCGAGTGTGTCCCGCACACTCGGTTCCCGGCGGCGGGAGGAGCTCCGGCGGTTCGCCTTCGTCACCGCGGAACTGGCCACGGACCCTCGCTTCGGACCGGCGCCCGGGCCCACACCACCGGGGCCCGTCACGCGGAAGCGGTGCTGCGCTTCTTCATGACATCAGTTCCGCGTGCGTTCTCGACCTGCTCGCCGCGCGTTTCGTGCGGCCGCGGATGAGCGATCTGGGCGTCGAGGTCAGGTCGTGGCTGCGAGCCGGGCATCGTGACGGCTCGCGATCCGTCCGCAGATCGCCGGGACGGGTTCACCGCCGTGTTCGGCGGCAGACCGCACGTATGTCACCAGCGCTTCGCCCAGAACCACCGCTCATCGGTGCACCACCAGCTCACCTCGTCGAGCAACCCCGGATCGACCCCTGCCCGGACCATCGCCGCCGCCCGCAGCGCATGCTCGGCCTTGTGGTGCTGGGCCTTCGTATGGGGCCTCTCTATGATGCGCAAGCCCGACAAGGGACTCCGAGCTAGGCCCAGATCGGAACGTGGGTGAGGTGCAGGACGGCGGGCTACGTCTGCTGGGTCAGCGGTATTGGTGACTTTCAGCCAGGTCGATGATCTGCGCCGACGGCGAGCCGACCTTGGCGGGGGCCTTGTCCGACGAGGACCACACGTCGTTGCGAAGGACGGTGAGGAAAGCGTCGGCTTCCGACGGCGTGTCGAAGTCGATGTCGAGCGTGACCCTGCGGTCGTCGCCTAGAGCCCTGAAGATGCGGTGACGGCGTGCACCGTGACCTCCGCGGCCGCCCGCATCCTTCCCGAAGGCATCCCGCCACATGTCGAAGTCCCTGACCTCAAGATCGATCCGGAGCGTCGCCACGGTATCCTCCTCAAGCTGTTCACTACTCAATGATGGTAGTGAAGACTCGGCTACTGTAGTGATGTGGCATCGGATGTCAAGAGCCGCTCCTACGACTCCCCCAGACGACGCGCGCAAGCTGCCGAGACACGGCGCGCGATCCTCGACGCCGCCCGCCGCCGCTTCGAGGAAGGCGGCTACGCATCCACGTCGGTCCCGTCGATCGCGGCCGAGGCGAACGTCGCCCTCAAGACCGTCTATCTGATCTTCGAGACCAAGGCGGGGCTGCTTCGCGCCGTCTGGGAAGCGCGACTTGGCGGTGAGGAGGAAGCGACACCGGTCCTCGAACGGAGCTGGTTCCGCGAGGTCACTGCAGAAGCTGATCCGGTGCGGAAGCTCGGTCTCGTGGCCGCACAAGCCCGGCGGGTCAAGGCGAGCTCAGGAGTGCTGCTCGACGTCATCCGGACCGCCGCCGGCAGCGCCCCCGAGATCGCAACCTTGTGGGGCGACATCGACGCGAAGCTCCTCCGTGTCCAGCGAGCCATCGTCGACCAGCTCGACGAGACGAAGTCGCTCGCACGTGGGCTGACCAGGCGTGAGGCGACCGACGTCCTGTGGACGCTCAACCACCCGACGGTGTGGCAGTTACTCGTCCGCGAACGGCGCTGGTCATCCAGCCGCTACGAGACATGGCTCCACGGCGCCTTTTGCCTCCACCTCCTGGGCACACCGGGCGCGACAGCCGACGAAGTGCACTGATACGACGGTTTGCGACAGTACGGGGCGAATCCAGCGAGATCCCAGCCCGCGCCCCTGGAACGCTCAGTGACACCTCGATCGCGAGCCCTGGTCGCGCCAGATTCGCTCGGTGCGACACATCACGGCAACCCGCTCGGTCGTCGTTCTGGCGCGTCCGACCGGCGGTCGATTCGCACACTCATAGACGGTGTCCGTAATCAGTTGCTTCGCGTCTGAGCGGGGTGTAGCGGCAGCGAGGTGAGGGTCGCGTTCGGGGCTGGGGAACCGAGGGACGGGGAACTGCGGGGGCTGGGCGGACACAGGTAGGTGTGAGCAGAGGAGCGAGCGTCGCGGGTGACGAGTCGGCGCTGAGTAGACCGGTGGTGATTGAGTGGCGCGAGGCGACACGGGGGACGAGGCCGGTGACGCCGGACAAGCTATCGGACATTGAGCTGTGGGACCTTGCCGTCGACGGTGACCATGAGGGCTTCGGCGTGCTGTTCGAACGCCACGCCCGCAGCGTCTACAACCACTGTTTCCGGCGTACCGCCAGCTGGGCCGACGCCGAGGAGCTCACGTCCGCAGTGTTCGTGGCGGCGTGGCGGCGACGACGTGACGTGCGACCGATCGGCGAGTCCGCGCGGCCGTGGTTGCTGGGCGTGGCCAACAACCTCCTGCGCAATCATCGGCGGTCGCTCCGTCGATACCGGGCGGCGCTGGCCCGGCTCCCGAGCCCGGGCCCCCAGCCCGACCCGGCCGACGATGTCGCGGGGCGCCTTGCCGACGAGCGGCAGATGCGCCGGGTGCTGGCTCTCGTCGAGCGGCTGCCTCGCCGCGACCAGGAGGTGCTGGCGCTCTGCGCCTGGTCGGAGCTGACCTACCAGGAGGCGGCGACGGTGCTCGACATCCCCGTCGGCACTGTCCGGTCGCGACTCGCCCGCGCCCGTGCCCGGCTGGCGGCCCTGGATGGGAACCCCCGGTCGCGAACGAACACAGATGGTGTGAAGCTCAATCGAGCTCCCCGGAAAGTGGAGGAGGAATAGTGACTGAGCACTACATCCCCCAGGAGCGAGACCTCCCCGCCGGCCGGCTCACCAACCTGAAGGAAGATCTGATGACCCAGATTGAACATGACCTCGAGATGGAGCCGCGGGCGGCGCCGGTGGTGACCCATCGCCGCTGGCGCCGCATCGGCCTGATCGCCGCGGCCCTCGCGGCGGGGTTCGGGCTCGCCACATCACTCGTGCTCAGCGGGCACGACAGCGCCAGCGCGAACACCGCGGTGCGCACCGCCGACGGTGCGATCATCATCACCATCCGCGAGGGCAAGCACCCCAAGGACCTGCAGCGACGCCTCACCGACCTGGGTGTGCCCGCCGTCGTCGATTTCCTCGAGAGCGGCTTCGCCTGCAACCCGGACCGGTCGACCGGATGGGTGCAAGAACCGCCGGGAGAGGTGCTGTTCACCTGGGCGCCCACGTCTCCGGACGACGATCCGCAACTCGTCTTGCACCCGGACCAGCTCCAACCCGGCGAGACCGCGGTGTTCGAGTTCCAGATCGACGAGCACCAGGACAGGATCGCGGCGAACGTGAACCTACGCCTCTCGACGAGCCCGGTCGGACCGTGCGTGCCGGTGCCCGATGCCTCGATCGTCGACGCCGAGGGGGGCATCGCCGGCGGCTGATTCCACCCACGCTCCCCCCGAACGGCTCGCCCCGTTCGGGGGGACCGGCGCGCCCCGGCGACCGATGCCCGCGGCGCTCGACGGGCACCCTGATCGCCGCGTCCTACACGCCCATGGCCGGAGCCCCGGCCCCCAACGCGGGACACACCCCCTCACCGTCGACGCAGCGCTACACCCCGCTCAAACGCGAAGCGCCCGTAATCACCGGTGAAACGGAACGCGGTGACGAACCTCACCGGTGCGTTTGGCATAGCTCCCCTCGTGAATCTCATCGGTCCGAGCTAGCCGGACATGGCCATGTCCCAGAAGCTTCGCTCGTAGTGAGTCACCCAGAGGAATGCGTCCTCCGCTTCTCGCGCCTGCTCGCCGACGGAGGCCTCAACCTGGCGATCAACCGCAGCCTGGAGGTCGCCGACGTAGGACCGGAAGCCGTCGGTGGTCCACCTCTCGACGAACTCCCGGTAAGGCGGAGCACCGGGGCGGGCGCCTTCCCAGCTCTCAAGGTACGTGCGTTCCAGCGCCCAGATCCCGGTGATCTGGGCCGGGTAGACGGCGTAGGTCAGTGCCAGCAGGAAGTCGCAGTACGCCCGAGTGGTTGGATGCATGGGGGCGTCGAGGGCCAGGCCGCGCCGGGCCGCCATGTCCTCAAACCAGCTGAGCTCCCCAACAGTGGCGACCACGCCCCCGGCGAGGAGGCCGATATCCGCGATGGGGGCGGCGGCCGCGACGCGGGACTGGGCGCGCACCAGTGCCTGCGCGAACAGGTAGTCCTGGGCCAGCCAACGGTCGAAGGAGTCCGCGGGCACCGACCCGTCCCGCACGCCGGCGAGGAACGGGTGAACGGTGGCCGCCTGCCACGCCCCCGCGTGGCGCGTCAACAGCGCATCCGCGGTCATGGCTTCTCCCATCGGCTGGCGGCGTCGAAGAACCGCAATTCGAGTTCCATCGCCCGGTGATACAGGACAGCCAGGCGGTCGTGATCACCGCCGTAGCGGTCCAGCAGACCCTCCAGACGTCGCGCCAGAGCCTCGAACTCCGCACTCGAGTACGTCACCACCCACTCGCGATACGGACTGTCGGGCTTGGTGTGGGCGGCCAGCCGCTGGCCAAGAAAGGCGTAGAGCCGCATGCACGGCGTCATCGCCGCCGCGACATGACCAACCGGCTCGAGCGCCGCGACCGCAACCAAGAAGTCGGTGTACGCCAACGTGGCTGGGTCTGCCGCCTGGTCAAGGTCGACGCCCCATCGGGCCGCGTAGCCCTTGTGAAGGCGGAGCTCGTCGACAGCCGCGTCCAGAAGCTCCCTGAACGCGATCAGCCCCTCTCGGTCGGGGCTCTTCGCCAGAGCCAGGGCGTAGGCGCGGCAGAACGCGTCAAGGAAGGCAGCGTCCTGTGCCACGTAGTGAGCGAACGTGGCCCGAGGCAACTCCCCAGACGCGATGCCCTGGACGACCATGTGCTCCAGCGCGGCCTCGGCCAGGACTCGGTTGCGGCGCCACAACGACTCAGAGAGCGAGGCCACGGAGCAAGGCTAAACGCAGCACGAGCAGAAGGTGGGCAGCGCGTACGGGACGCGGACGTCATCGTCGTAGCAGCACGAACGCCTCCGGATCAGGGGCTTCCCTCCCGTTGACGTTCGCCCGAGCGCGGCACGCCGCAGCATGTCGATGGTCAACGGGACCGTGCCCTATAGGGCACAGCGAATGCCTCGGGGCGGCCAGTACGCTGAGTAGTCGGATCGTGGTTGCCACCGGCGTGGTGAGCCATACCGAACACCGATTACGTCGCGCTCGCGATGATGAGCGCCGCCGGGGGAAGTCCGTCGCGAAGCACCGTCGAGCCGGCGATACCGCCGCACTTCGGCGGCGTGGTAGCGGTCGCGGTACTCGGATAGGCGTGAACCTGAGTTCACGGGATTTCGACGGCCGGTACGTCGCGGATTGGGACGAGCTGCTCACCGAGCGTTGCCTGGCGCGACCGAAGCTGTCGCGCGCTGACCGGCGCCGACACGCCGCCGGCGGGGAATGGTGCAGGTTTCGCTGGTGTTGAAAGACGCAATGAGCGCAGGTCACGTCGTCACCATCACCCCCAGCGATGCTCATGTCGAGGTTCGACTCGACGGCGAACTGCTGGCCACGACCGACCACGCGTTGCGCCTCGACGAGACCGGCCTACCCTCGCGGTACTACCTGCCCCAGGACGACGTGCGCATGGACCTGCTCCGTCCGACGTCGTTCCACACGACCTGCCCGTTCAAGGGAGAGGCCTCGTACTGGTCGGCCAACGTCGGCGGCCAGACTCACGACGGCATCGTCTGGGCGTACGAGGCACCGATCTCAGCCGCTGCCGAGATCGCCGGGTTCTTGTCTTTCTACCCGAACCGCACCGAGATCACGGTGGACGGCGAGGTCCTGACGGCGTAGAAGACGTCGGTGCCCGCTCGGGCCAGAGAGCAGAGCTGCAGATCGGAAGCCTGTCGTGTACCCGGCGATACCGGATACCCAGGAACGATCGCTCGGGTCGCGCGGCCTCCAAATCCCCGCACTGTCGCGCCGTAGTGAACTCCCGGGGTGGCAACGGCCGGCCGCAGGAC
>OCZV010000858.1_pt1 | contig 10881 bp, 8 predicted proteins | sample 1539051 | NCBI WGS metagenome assembly OCZV01 (sample SAMEA3113581, study PRJEB22503) | soil metagenome
GACACGTGGGTCTCGACGGTCTTGACCGAGATGAACAGCTCCTTGGCGATCTCCTTGTAGGCGTAGCCGCGGGCGATCAGGCGCAGCACCTCGCGCTCGCGCTGGGTCAGGCGGTCGAGGTCGTCGTCGACGCTGGGCGGCTCGGAACCGGCGAACGCGTCGAGAACGAACCCCGCGAGCCGGGGCGAGAACACGGCGTCGCCGTCGGCGACCCGCCTGATGGCCGCGACAAGGTCCGTCCCGGTGATCGACTTGGTGACGTAGCCGCGAGCGCCGGCGCGGATCGTGCCGATGACGTCCTCCGCGGCGTCGGACACCGAGAGCGCCAGGAACTTCACCTCCGGCGCGGCCGGGAGCACCTGGCGCAACACCTCGGCGCCGCCGCCACCGGGAAGGTGGACGTCGAGCAGGACGACGTCCGGCCGGGTCTCGAGCACCGTCTGGACAGCTTCCTTGGCATCGGCGGCCTCGCCCACGATGTCCACGGACGACCCGAGTTCCGCACGGACCCCGGTCCGGAACATCGCGTGGTCGTCGACCAGCACGACCTTGATCAGGAGCGGTGCGGTCACCTCGGTCTCGGTCATCTCGGTCTCCTCGTGGACAGTCGCACTTCGGTGCCCTCACCGGGCGTGGAGCGGATCTCAGCGGAACCGCCGTGCCGTTCCATCCGGCCCACGATCGAGCGTCGCACGCCCAGGCGGTCGTCCGGCACGGAGGTGGGGTCGAATCCTCGGCCCCGGTCGCGTACGAACAGCTCGACCTCGTCGGCCTCGACCTCCGCGAAGATGTCGACCTTGTCGGCACCGGAGTGCCGCGCCGCATTGGCGGCGGCCTCCCTGGCCGCCTTGAGAAGTGCCCGGATCCGGTCGTCTATGGCGGTGTCGCCGACGGTGACCACGTCCACGGGCACGCCATGCGCGTCCTCGACCTCGGCCGCGGCCTTCTTCAGGGCAGCCGCGAACGACGAGGTGTCGTCGGCCACGTCGTCGTACAGCCAGCCGCGCAGGTCGCGCTCCTGGCTGCGGGCCAGCTTGACGACCTCGCGCGGATCGTGAGCGTGCTTCTGGATCAGCGCAAGCGTCTGCAGCACCGAGTCGTGCAGGTGGGCCGCGACGTCGGCGCGTTCCTGCGAGACGATCCGCTCGCGGCGCTCGGACTCGAGATCGCGCCAGAGCCGCCACAACCAGGGCCCCAGGATGAGCGCGAGGCCGACGACGACCACCAGCACGCCGATGAGCGCGTCGCCCGTTGCCTCGAGCTGGTCCTGCCCGACGAGGAACGCCACCAGGCCGGCGACGATCACGACGACACCGGCCACGATACGGGCGACGGCCATCAGCCCGCCCTTGCGGAGGAGCGGCGCCAGCCACGGCGCCCGAGGCGAGAGCGCGGTCATGCTTCGCCGCTGCCGCTCGTCAGCCGTCCGCCAGATCAGCGCCACCCCGAGCCCGGCCAGCAACAGCGGGACGAACAACGCAGGGCTGACGCCCAGCGGCGTCTGCTGGAGCAGCAGCGCGATACCACCGCCGAGGAGGGCCAGCGCCGCGAGCTGACCCAGGTCACCCGAGCGCGGCGCACGGAGCCGCCGACGGCGCTTCCCCGAACGCGTGGCCGCTGCGATTCCGGCCGGGAGCTCCTCCTCCGCGGTGCGGTGGCCAGGGCGGTCCAGCGGCGTGAAGATCCACAGCGCCAGGTAGAGCACGACGCCGAACCCCCCGAGTCCGGCCAGCAGGACGAACCCGATCCGCACCGAGAGCGGTTGCAGGCCGAGGTGGACGGCCAGCCCGGAGGCGACACCACCGACCAGGCGGCCCTCAGACCGCCTGGTGAAGGACGGCGGCCGGTACGGATCGCCGGCCTCCGCGACCGGCGGCACCTGGCCGCGGGCATGCGAAGTCGACGTGGTAGTCACCCCACGATGGTCACACGCGCGCGGGTGCGCCGCCATGAGGGACTTCCCGGCGCCGACCCGGAGGCGAACCAGGGTCCCGCCGGGGTGATCCCCGATGGTGGGCCGACCAGGTGATGGGCACCATCGAGGCATGACCGAAGCCACCACCCCGCCAGCGGCCGACGGCGACTCGCCGTTCTCGGCGCCTCCTCGGCTGGGCAGCGAGCTGCGCGCCCTGCGCCGCAGCCGCTCCGACCGGGTCGTCGCCGGGGTCCTCGGCGGCATGGGACGGCGGCTCGGTGTCGACCCCTTGCTGCTCCGGATCGTCACCGTGGTGCTCGCCATCTTCGGAGGCGTGGGCGTCCTGGCGTACGCCGCCGCCTGGCTGCTGATTCCCGCCGAGGACGACGAGGGTTCGGTGGCCGAGCAGGCGCTCGGCCGGCAGGACACCGGTTCACCCCGCACCGCGACCGTGGCGCTGGCTCTGGGCCTGACGCTGGTCGTGCTCGTGGCCGGCGGCGGCATCGTCGGCGGGGACTGGGACGGCGGCGTGCTGCTCCTGCTCGCCGCCCTGGGGTTCGTCGTGCTGCTCCGCCGCGACGACCGACCGCCCGCGGCCGAGCCCGCTCCGGGCGACGACCCGGCCCACCCGCCGACCAGCGGGATCGACTACCCGGGCTATCCCGGCTACCCCGGCTACGCGCGCTCGACCGGCGCCGCGACCGAGCCGGCCACCGAGGACAGCAAGACCGCGGCTGACGACGAGACCGCGGCCACGGGCGCGGATCGGGAAGGCACGACCCGGTGGTGGGCCGAGGACCCGGACTGGGAGAACGGCCGGCGGCTCGACGACGAGACCTGGGACTCCTACCCCGAGCCGGTGACCGCGCCCGCGACCCCGACGGAACGACGTCCGCGTTCGGCCCTGGGCCCGATCACGGTCGGCGTCGCAGCCGTCGCCGTCGGCATCGTGGCCCTCAGCGACGCCACCTGGGCCACGGTGCCTGCGGCTACCTATGTAGCGACCGCGTTGGCCATCGTCGGCCTCGGGCTGCTCGTCGGCAGTTGGTGGGGCCGGTCCCGGGGCCTCATCGCGCTGGGCATCGTGCTCGGACTCGCACTGGTGCCTGCCGTGATCATCGGCAGATTCGACCTGGGCTCCGAGAACTTCACCTTCCGACCGACCACGCTTGCCGAGCTGCCCACGGGCACCGAGCACCGCGGCGCGGGCAGCGTGCTGTACGACTTGTCCGCCGTCCCCTTCACCGACGCCGATCGCGAGACGCTCGACATCGACCAGACGGCGGGCGAGCTGACAGTCATCGTCCCGCCTGCTGTCGATGTCGTGCTCGAGGCCGACATTGGCGCCGGGGAGATCCAGGCGTTCGGCAACGCGTCCAGCGGCCTGGGGCAGGAGCGCCGGTTCACCGACGACGGGGGCAGCCCTGGTGGCGGCACCCTCACGCTCGGTCTCGATCTCGGAGCCGGAAGCATCGAGGTGCGCCGTGAAGCGCCATGACGTCGACGTGGTTTCGCTGGTCTTCGGTCTTCTCTTCCTGGGAGTGAGTGCGATGTGGCCGCTGGTGCACTACGAGGTTCTCGGCCTGCCGGGCCTGGGCGTCGCGGCGCCAGTGCTGCTGGTCTCGGTCGGGCTGGCGGGCTTGATGGCATCACTGGGTCGTCTCCGTCGCGACCGCTAGGCCGGCCGAGCGCGGTCGAGCGCGGCCTCCGCGACCGCGGCGGCGGCGGTGTCCGGGTGGTCGGTGAACACGGCGTCCACACCCAGGTCGAGGAAGCGGGCGTACTCACCGAACGCGTCGCCGTATGCGGCGTTCTCGACACCGCGCCGCCGGTCGGCGGGCAGGAAGGCGTTCTCGTTGCGGAACGTCCACGCGAACACCGACAGTCCCGCGTCGTGAGCCCGTTCGACCAGACCGCTGGGCGGGCCGAGCCTGCCGTCGGAGGACCGCGGCACGAGCAGCGACTTGTGCGCACCCAGGACCTGCGCATAGGTCGAGATCTCTCGCAGACCACTCGGGGTCAGCAGGTCTGAGTACATGCGGGGGTCGCCGGCTCCGTGGAAGTCCGGCGGCCGCCCGCCGGCGTCGACGAGCTGGACCAGGGGCAGGGACGAACGCCGGGCCAGCCGACGTAGGGCCCATGGCTCGAACGACTGGATGTAGACCGGCAGCTCCGACCCGAATCGGCCCAATGCCTCGAGAAGCGCCTCCTCGTGCGGAAGGCCGAGGCCGGCGAAGTAGGTCGGGTGCTTGGTCTCGGGGCAGACGCCGACGGTTCGCCCTCGGCGCAGCGATTCCTCCTCGACGAGGTCGAGGATCTCGTCGAATGTGGGCACGGCGAATCGGTCGTCGTAGAGCTGGTTGTGCTGGCGGAGCGAGGGTAGGCGCTCACGGGCCCGCAGGGTCTTCAGTTCGGCAACGGTGAAGTCCTCGACGAACCAGCCGGTGACCGTCCTGCCGTCCACCTCCTTGGTCGTGCGGCGGCTGGCGAACTCGGGGTGGTGCGCGACATCGGTCGTCGCGGCGATCTCGTTCTCGTGCCGGGCCACCAGAACGCCGTCGGCCGTGACGACAAGATCGGGCTCGACGAAGTCCGCGCCGAGGGCGATGGCCAGCCGATACGCCTCGAGCGTGTGTTCCGGCCGGTATCCGCTTGCACCACGGTGCGCGATCACCAGCGGGGAGTCGTGCGACAGCCGGACCTGCGCGGGCGGGGGTGTGGACGGTCGGACGTCGAGGCCGGGCACGTGTCAACCGAATGCGGCTCATGTGTCCGAAGTGCGACGACGCCGCGAACCGCGCGTAACGACTGGCCTAACCCGCGACCCGTCACTCCCACTCGATCGTGCCGGGAGGCTTGCTGGTGATGTCGACGACGACGCGGTTGACCTCGCGGACCTCGTTGGTGATGCGCGTCGAGATGCGCTCGAGGAGGTCGTACGGCAGTCGTGACCAGTCCGCGGTCATGGCGTCCTCGCTGGACACCGGACGCAGCACGACGGGATGCCCGTACGTTCGCATGTCGCCCTGGACGCCGACGGACCGCACCTCGGCCAGCAGCACGACGGGGAACTGCCACACAGCGCGATCCAGCCCCGCCCGGGTGAGCTCCTCGCGGGCGATCAGGTCGGCGCGCCTGAGCATGTCGAGTCTCTCGCGGGTGACGGCACCGACGATGCGGATGGCCAGCCCCGGGCCGGGGAACGGGTGGCGCCAGACCATCTCGGGTGGCAGGCCGAGTTGCTCGCCGACGGCGCGGACCTCGTCCTTGAACAACGTCCGCAGCGGCTCCACCAGCGAGAAGCGCAGGTCGTCAGGCAGCCCGCCGACGTTGTGATGGCTCTTGATGTTCGCCGCGCCCTCGCCGCCACCGGACTCCACGACGTCGGGGTACAGCGTGCCCTGCACGAGGAACTCGACGTCGTCGCCCTCGGCGACGATCTCGCGAGCCGCGTGCTCGAACGCCCGGATGAACTCCCGCCCGATGATCTTGCGCTTCTGCTCCGGGTCGGCGACGCCGTCCAGCGCATCGAGGAACCGGCCGGATGCCTCGACCACGTGCAGGTCGACGCCGGTTGCGGCGACGTAGTCACGTTCGACCTGCTCGGCCTCGCCGGCACGGAGCAGGCCGTGGTCGACGAAGACGCAGGTGAGCCGGTCACCGACTGCCCGTTGGACGAGCGCCGCGGCGACAGCCGAGTCGACTCCGCCGGACAGCCCGCAGATCACCCGCTTGCCGCCGACCTGGGCGCGTACCGCCTCGACCGCCTCGTCGACGATGTTGACCATGGTCCAGGTCGGCCGGGCGCCGGCGACGTCGTAGAGGAAACGCTCGATCACCGCCTGGCCGTGCTCGGAGTGCAGGACCTCCGGGTGCCACTGGACACCGGCGAGCCCCCTTGCTGGGTCCTCGAAGGCGGCCACCGGCGAACCGTCCGTGCCCGCGAGGACCGCGAACCCGTCCGGAGCACGCGTGACCGCGTCACCGTGACTCATCCACACCGTCGGCGCGTCCGGCAGGCCGGTCAGGAGCGTGCCCGCGTTCCCGATTCGCACAGTGGTGCGTCCGAACTCCGACAGACCGGTCCGGGCGACGTCGCCGCCCAGCGTCAGCGCCATCGCCTGGAAGCCGTAGCAGATGCCGAACGTCGGGACACCGGTCGTCAGCAACTCGGCGTCGACCTGGGGCGCGCCGTCCGCGTACACGCTGGACGGGCCGCCGGACAGGATGATCGCTCTGGGCCGTCGGGCGATCATCTCGGCCACCGGCATCGTGTGCGGCACGATCTCCGAGTACACCTTCGCCTCGCGCACCCGCCGAGCGATCAGTTGCGCGTACTGCGCCCCAAAGTCGACGACCAGGACCGTGTCATGCACCTGCCCGAGCCTACTGGCCCACTCCGCCGGAGGGGTTTGATCACGTAGACCATGCTGGGCCACACTTCACCAGGTTTCTATGCCTGGTGATGCGCCGCCCAGCATGGTTTACGTGATCAAACCGCGGAACCGGCGAAGCGAAAACAGGGTGCGCGATCATGGCAACGGTTCGTACTGTGGCCCGACGTGCGTGCCCTCCCCGTCGCCGACCCCGGACTCGTGGCACGGCCTGCCGAAGCCCGCCGAGCGATTAGCCCGGTGATCATCGGATTCGGCGATGGTTGGACGGCCTCTCCGCTTCGCCCGTGGACACGTGGCGAAGCGTCCGGGTCAGGGGCGGCCGGTGCGGCGCATGGCGCGCAGGCCACGGGTCATGGTCGCGGCGAACCGGTCGAAGCTCATGTCGCCCAGTGGGGCGATGCCGTGCACGCGTTGGACGGCGATCGACTGGGTCTCGGTGTAGCGCAGGATGCCCTCGCGGCCGTGTCGCCGGCCCAGGCCGGAAGCCTTCATGCCACCGCCCGGCAGGTCGTGGCTGCCCCAGGCGGCCGCGTAGCCCTCGTTGACGTTGACCGAGCCTGCTCGCAGCCGCTTGGCAACCCGTACCCCACGGTCGTGGTCGCGAGTCCACACGCTGGCACTGAGGCCGTAGGGAGTGTCGTTGGCAGCCGCCACCGCGGCGTCGTCGTCGGGAACCGGGTAGACGGCCACGACCGGACCGAATGTCTCCTCGTCGGCGACCAGCATCCCGGGACGTACACCGTCGAGGACGGTCGGCTCGAAGAACCAGGGCCCCAGGTCCGGGCGTGGGTTACCGCCGGTCAGGACTCGCGCTCCCTGGGCAACAGCGTCCTCGACGTGTCGGACGACCTTGCCCAGTTGGGCCTCCGACACCAGCGAACCGATGTCACACGTGTAGTCGAAGGTTGCGCCGATCCGCAACCCTCGGGACCGTTCGACGAACCGGTCCACGAATGCGTCGCGGACGGACTCGGAGACGTAGAGACGCTCGATCGAGATGCAGAGCTGTCCGGCGTTGGCGAAGCAGGCCCGCGCCGCTCCCTCTGCCGCACGTGCGACGTCGGCGTCGTCGAGTACGAGCATCGCGTTCTTGCCACTGAGCTCGAGGGACGACCCGACCAGGCGTTCTCCGAGCCGGCGTGCGACGACCCGGCCGGTGGCCGTCGACCCGGTGAAGGACAGGTAGTCGGCGCGCTCGACGATCGCACCGCCGATCGTCGGAGGGTCACCGACGACGATCTGCCACAGGGCCTCGGGCAGGCCGGCTTCAACGGCGATGGACCGGGCGAGCAGCGCCGTGAGCGCCGCCTGGCTGTCCGGCTTGTGCACCACCGCGTTGCCGGCGACGAAGGCCGGCAGGTTGTCGGTGATGCCCAGCACGAGCGGGTAGTTCCACGGCGAGATCACTCCGACGACGCCCATGGGCTGGTGCACCTGGAGCGCCCTGGTGAGCCCCGGCACGAGCCCGAGTCGGCGCTTGTCCCGGAGCAGCCGCGGCCCGCGGACCGCGGCATAGCGCGCCGCCAGGGCGACGTCGCCGATCTCCTCGAACGCGTCGCGGCGAGCCTTGCCCGACTCCACCTGGACCAGGTCGGCGATCTCGGCCTGCCGGTCGAGCACGAGGTCGTGGATCCGGCCGATCACCCAGGCCCGTTCCTCGACGGGCCGGGCCGCCCAGCCGAGCTGCGCCTCGCGGGCGGCCGCGAAGGCGGCGTCGACGTCCACGGTCGTCGACAGCGGGAGCTCCGCCAGCGGCTTGCCCGTGAACGGTGCCAGGCTGACGTCGCGCTCGGCACGGGGGCTCGCGACGACCTTGTCCAGAAGGTGCTCGATCAGAGCCGGATCGACGACGTCGTCGACATTGGGCACCGCAGTCGTGGTCACCTTCGAAGCCTACGGCCGTCCACCCTCGCGGGTGTCAGCGCAGGACCGTTACCTCGACGCGCTGGAACTCCTTGAGCTCGGTGTAGCCCGTCGTCGCCATCGCCCGCCGCAGAGCGCCGATCAGGTTCATCGAACCGTCCGCGACGTGCGATGGGCCCAGCAGGATCTGCTCCAGCGGTCCGACGGTCCCGACCTTGACCCGCTCGCCACGCGGAAGGTCGCGATGATGGGCCTCCGAGCCCCAGTGCCGGCCCAGGCCCGGGGCCTCGGAGGCCCTGGCCAGCGGTGAGCCGACCATCACGGCATCCGCCCCGCACGCGATGGCCTTCGCGATGTCCCCGGAGCGGGATACTCCACCGTCGGCGATGACGTGGACGTAGCGCCCGCCCGACTCGTCGAGGTACTCACGACGCGCCGCGGCGACGTCCGCAACGGCGCTCGCCATCGGCACGGCGACGCCGAGCACCGACCGGGTCGTGTGCGTGCTCCCCCCGCCGAAGCCCACCAGCACGCCGGCGGCGCCGGTGCGCATGAGGTGAAGCGCCGCCTGGTAGGTCGCGCATCCCCCGACGATGACCGGGACGTCGAGCTCGTAGATGAACTGCTTGAGGTTCAGCGGCTCGGCCCGGCTCGACACGTGCTCGGCCGAGACCGTCGTCCCGCGAATCACGAACAGGTCGACGCCGGCGCCGAGTACCGCCTCGTGGTACCGCTTGACCCGCTGCGGCGAGAGCGCGCCGGCGACGGTGACTCCCGCCTCGCGGACCTCGCGCAGCCGCTCGGCGATGAGTTGCTCCCGTACCGGCTCCTCATAGAGCTGTTGGAGGCGGCGCGTCGCCGAGGCGTCGTCGAGATCGGCGATCTCGGCGAGCAGCGGCGCCGGATCGTCGTAGCGCGTCCAGAGGCCCTCGAGGTCGAGCACACCCAGACCGCCCAGCTTGCCGAGCAGGACGGCGGTGGCCGGGGACATCACCGAGTCCATCGGCGCCGCCATCAGCGGGATCTCGAACCGGTACGCGTCGATCTGCCAGTGGGTGGAGACCTCCTCCGGATCGCGCGTTCGCCGGCTCGGCACGATCGCCACGTCATCGAAGGCGTACGCCGCCCGCCCCCGTTTGCCCCGGCCGATCTCGATCTCCGTCACCGACACAGGCTACCGATCGCGATGAGGCCGGCGCGTCGTTGCTCCCCCGGACGGGCCGTGGCCGCTCGTGTGTCGTGCGGCCGAACAGAATTGGCACGCCTGAGCGCGGGCATTGGCACGTCTGAGCCGTGCTGCCGGGGGCGTTATGCACATATTTGTGGAGGACTCCAGCGTGCCATTCGAGACGGGAGCGGCGGGCGACCGCCTGGGCGCGCGCCGATGCCTCCACCAGGCTCTTGCCAACGTTGGGAAGAGACGTCGAGATCCGATTTTGGAGGTCATCGCCAACCACGGATTCATGGCCACCGGGGAGGCCAGTTCATTGACAACGCCATCATGGGTTCATGCCATTCAACCCAGGCGCAGCCCGCTTGGCGCAGCCAGCGGCATCTCAGGTCACGACGGATCGTACGGCCTGACGAGTACTACTGCTGGCGCGGCGATTCGCTGCAGCTTGAGCGCACGTCGGCGTGACCATGGGTCGATGCGGATCTCGAATTCGACCCCGTCCATCATGCGGCGTGATGAGATGGCGCATCTGCGGACCCGTCGCATCGAGTCCACGGCCTCGGCAAGGCGCTCAGTTGTCCGTTCCCATTGCTGCCGGAACGCTGACTCGGCGGCTCTGTTCTCGGGGCTTTTCATCTCCGCGACCAGCCGCCGCGCCATCTCCGGGTCCTTCACCGCCCAGTCCGGGTCGGAGATCCGCCGCGCCTCAAAGTTGATCTCATCCGGTGCCATGAACTCCCGGCGGGCCCGCAACTCACGGACTAGTCCAGCCTCGATCTCGGCGACGGGCCGACCACGACCCCAGGCTTCGACAGCTGCGATCACGGCCTCGTGAACGGCCACGATGGCGCGCCCAACGGCCCTTGGATCGTCAGCACTGTCAGACCAGCTGCCCCTCACGCCGGCAGTCTTGCACCGGAACTCTTACCTGGCCGGCTGGCTTGGCGGGTGATTGCGCGCCCTACACGGCAGAAGTGGGCCGCCCGCAGCCGGCGCTCGTCGATCCCGACGCTGACGAGTGAGGGTATCCGTTCTCCCCGACCTTCAGCGGGACGAGTAGTTGGGTGCCTCGACCGTCATCTGGATGTCGTGCGGATGGGACTCCTTCAGACCGGCGGGCGTGATACGCACGAACCGGCCGTGCTTCTTGAGCTCAGGAATGGTCCGCGCGCCGCAGTAGAACATCGACTGCCGAAGCCCGCCGACCAGCTGGTACGCGACCGCCGAGAGCGGCCCGCGGTAGGGCACCTGCCCCTCGATGCCCTCGGGCACGAGCTGGTCGTCGGAGGGAACGTCGGCCTGGAAGTAGCGGTCGCGGGAGCCGGAGGTCGCCGCCCCGCGCTTGCGGAGCGCGCCGAGCGAGCCCATGCCCCGGTATGACTTGAACTGCTTGCCGTTGACGAAGATCAGCTCGCCCGGGCTCTCGTCGCAGCCGGCGAGCAGCGAACCCAGCGTGACAGTGTCGGCACCGGCGACCAGCGCCTTTGCGATGTCGCCGGAATACTGCAGCCCGCCGTCGCCGATCACCGGTA
>OCZV010000859.1_pt1 | contig 10881 bp, 10 predicted proteins | sample 1539051 | NCBI WGS metagenome assembly OCZV01 (sample SAMEA3113581, study PRJEB22503) | soil metagenome
TGTGGTAATAAATTAATAACTTCTCTTACACTTGCCAAACACAATATACCAACTCCTAAAACACATCTTACATTTAGTGCAGATTCTGCGATGGAAGTAATTAATAAGATTGGATTTCCCCTTGTTTTGAAACCAATTATTGGATCCTGGGGAAGAGGAGTCTTTCCGCTTAGAGATGAAGAAGTAGCAAATATGATTGTAGAAATGAGAGAAGAAAATGATAGTCCACTTGCACGTATTTATTATGTCCAGGAAATGATTAATCGACCGCCACGGGACATTAGATGCATCGTGGTTGGGGAAAAGATTGCAGCTTCAATTTATCGATACTCGGCCGAAAATGAATGGAGAACAAACGTTGCTAGAGGAGGGAAGGCAGAAGTCGCTCCAATTACAAAGGAGCTTGAAGATATTGCTTTGAAGGCCGCAAGGGTTGTTGGAGGAGGGATTTTAGGAGTAGATTTAATGGAAGATGAAAAAAGAGGCCTGCTGGTTCATGAAGTAAATAATACTGTCGAATTTAGAGGTGCTGCGAATGTTTCTGATGCAGACATAGCAGGTGCAATGATAGACTATGCTCTAAGTATAGCAAAAAAATAAACCCCACTTCTATGGTTCTACTCTGTAACTAGTCTATGCTAGAATATATATAAGTGAAACTAACTTGCGCCAGTTTCTTCACATAAATTACGAAATTATAATAAAATTCATAAGCTCCATCATACCAGAGAGGATTTGAAAGCATAGAGATGAAGGTTGGTGTTGTCGGTGCGTCTGGTTATGTTGGTGGAGAGCTTCTGAGATTACTTGTTGTACATCCGAAAGTCGAAGTTAGTATGGTAACTTCGATGCAAAAGGCAGGGGAGTATGTTCATCGAATTCATCCAAGTCTGAAAGGATTCATTGACCTTACTTTTTCACCCTTGAATATGGAAAAATTAACAAACTCCTGTGATATTGTATTTACTTCAGTTCCTCACGGAAAATCGAACAAAATTGTTAAAGATCTTTATGACAGAGGAATAAAGGTTATAGACTTGTCGGCAGATTTTCGTCTGAAGAATCCAAAGGATTACGTCAAGTGGTATGGCTGGGAGCATCCTGTTCCGGAATTATTGTCTAAGTCTGTCTATGGAGTTCCAGAATTACATCGTGAAGAGATAAAAAAAGCACAGCTGGTTTCGTGTCCTGGATGCATGGCTGTTACTTCATTGCTTGCACTCAAACCGCTAATAGAACATAATTTAATTGATACGGAACATATAGTAGTAGACAGTAAGATTGGCTCCTCAGGTGCCGGTGCAAAGCCGAATGCGGGTACTCATCATGCCATGCGATATGGAGTAATCCGCCCATATAAACCGGCAAAACATAGGCATACAGGTGAGATTGAACAAGAATTGGGACTTATCGCTAAGAAGACAATTAAAGTGAGTATGAGTCCTCATGCTGTTAATATCGTTAGAGGCATACTTACGACTAATCACACTTTCTTGACAAGGCCTATGTCTGAGCTGGAAATCTGGAAAATATATAGAAATTCCTACAATGGTGAGCCTTTCCTAAGATTTATTCGCGATAAGAAAGGCCTATATAAATTTCCAGATCCTAAGTTTCTTATTGGATCAAATTTCTGTGATATAGGATTTGATATTGATGAGGATAACCAGCGACTCGTCTCACTCTCTGCATCAGATAACTTAATGAAAGGGGCTGCTGGATCTGCAATCCAAAACATGAATGTACTCTATGGATTTGATGAGATGGATGGATTAAAATATACTCCTCTAACACCAGTATGATAGTACTCAAGATCGGTGGAAGTATAGTTAATGACTTGCATTCAACTGCCTTTCAAGATATCAAACTAATATCTGAAAACAACAAATTGATTCTTGTACATGGCGGTGGAAAAGAGGTTACCAACATAGCAAATAAACTTGGAAAGGAGCAAAAGTTCATTATATCTCCTAGTGGTGTGAAGAGTAGGTATACAGATAAGCAAACTGCTGAAATCTATACGATGGTTATGTCTGGGAAGATAAATAAGGCAATCGTAGGAATGCTTTTACGTAGTGGTATTAAGGCTGCTGGGATTTCAGGGATCGACGGAGGTATTTTGAAGGCAGAGAGAAAGAAGAAATTAATCATAATTAATGAAAAAGGAAGAAAAATGGTAATTGATGGAGGATATACTGGAAGAATAAATTCAGTTGATCCATCCTTAGTAAGTATCTTAATTGGAAAAGGCTATGTACCCGTTATTTCACCTATCGCATTAAGTGATGAATTCGATTTTCTAAACGTGGATGGAGACAGAGCAGCGGCGCATATTGCAGGCGGCGTAAAAGCTGATTCAGTCATTTTTCTAACAAACGTAAATGGCTTGATATTAGATGATAAATTAGTTAGAAGTATGACATACGATCAAGCGAAGACAGTGATATCAAGGACAGGCTTTGGTATGCAAAAGAAAGTCCTTGCATGTACCGAGGCATTAGAAATGGGTGTGAAGCAGGCCATAATTGCGTCGGGGCAGACAGAGAATCCTATCTCAGCATCAATGACACACCATAATTGTACGGTGATCACTCATAATTGAACGCAGAAGATAAATACGTTGGTAATTTATATCAAAGATTCCCAATTAACGTTGCACGGGGTAAAGATGCAAAAGTATGGGATATTTCTGGTAAAGAATATATTGACTGCATGGCAGGTTATGGAGTCGCTCTTGTAGGGCATTGCAATGACAGAGTTGTACGTGCCATAAAGAACCAAGTAGAAGATCTTATTGTGTGTCATATGTCTGTTTACAATAATACAAGACTCGAGTTCCTTCAGAGGCTTGTTGGTATTTCCCCCGTAGGATTGAATAAAGTTTTTTTAAGTAACAGCGGTGCAGAAGCAGTAGAGGCAGCACTTAAGTTTTCTCGAAAATATACTCAAAAGACAGGAGTAATTGCGATGAAAGGAGGATATCACGGTAAAACATTTGGAGCTCTGTCAGTGACCCACAATGAAAAGTATCGGCAATCATTTATGCCACTTTTAGAAGGTGTTAAATTTGTTCCTTACTCTGACGCATCAAAAATAGAACAAGTCATCGATGATAGCATTGGAACTCTGATTCTAGAGCCTATTCAAGGAGAAACAGGAATTATTGTACCACCAGACGGTTTAATTCAATATATTCGAGAAATCTGTAATCAACACAACTTGGTCCTGATATTTGATGAAATTCAAGCTGGTCTTGGTAGAACAGGTAAAATGTGGGCTGGACAAAATTGGTCCACAACACCCGATATCATGTGTCTGGCAAAGGGCATTGCAGGGGGTATTCCGATGGGAGTAACATTCACAAAACCGGAAATTATGCAATCAATGCACATAGGAGAACACTCTTCAACATTCGCAGGTAATCCTCTTTCATGTGCAGCAGGAACGGCTACTATTGATGCCCTGATTGAAGACAAACTGGTTGAAAACGCGGCAAAGATTGGGAGATACTTCAAAGAAGGTCTTTTAATGTTAAAAGATAATCACAAGATGATTAGAGAAGTTAGAGGTCTCGGTCTGATGCTTGCTGTTGAGTCACGTTTCGATGTGAAAGATGTGCTTTTCGATGGAATAAGGAATGGATTACTTATGCTATATTCAGGTAGAAACATACTCCGATTACTCCCTCCATTAGTGATTGACGAAGAAATTGTTTCTATTATTTTAAAAACAATGGATGAATTATTTACCAACGAGGAAAGAAGAAGAAATGTCTAATATTATTGATCCACTTGATGATAAGATTATAAGAATTTTACAAAGTAATTCTCGCAAATCATTTGTAGAAATTGCTGATGAAATCAGATTGTCTGAATCGGCAGTTAGAAGGCGCGTAAAGCACCTTATAGACAGTGGCATAATTAAACGATTTACTATTGAACTGGAATCAAGTAATAAAACAAGTGCAATAGCTCTTATTTCCGTGACTTCTACTGCAGATACATCTATAGTATCCTCAAACCTAATGAAACTTAGTGGAGTGGATGTAATATATGAAATTACGGGTCAATATGATATCGCTGCGATTATAGTCGCGCCCACTATAGCAGAAATTAACAACTACATCGATGATGTACGTAAAATAGAAGGAGTATCAGACACTAATACAGTAATAATTCTAAAAACTATGCGCTAGTTTCTATATATTAGTGTCAAATGTGATTCTAAATACAAATAGACCATTATATAATTTTATATAAATAAAAGTATTAAAAGCGTTGCATTATACGATATTTGTAGCGATAAAGTTTATATTAAGTGCGAAAGGAGTTTTTCAATCCTATAAATGTCACTAAAAACAGATGATCCAAATTACTTTGCGCATTTCTATAATCAATCTGATAAAGGTACAAAAAAGATTAGAATCCTTGACTCTACACTTAGAGAAGGAGAGCAACACCCTGGAGTAGCCTTTACTACGAAGCAGAGAATTCAAATCGCATGGATGCTAGACTCTTTCGGAGTTGATCAAATTGAGATTAGCCCCGTAGTATCGCCCGACCATTACCAGGCTACAAAAACTATTATAAAACAAGGTTTAAGAGCCGACATTTTGGCGCATGTACGCGCAATAAAATCCGACGTAGATATTGCCATTGATTGCGGGGCAACATGGGTCGCTACATACATGGGTATTTCAGATATTCATCTTTCGGCGAAATTAAAAATTAGTAAAGAAGACGCCAAGGTAAGAGCACTGGAAGTTGCTGACTATATTAGATCCCATGGATTAAAGTCACGATTTACTATGGAAGACGCAAGTAGGACTGATCCGTCTTTTCTAATCGATATGTGCAAGGAGATGAACAAGCGAGGGATTGAAAGAATTAGTATTCCCGATACAGTAGGGATAATGAATCCTCATGGAATGTATAACCTAGTCAAAATGATTTATGACAATATCGATAAATCAAAAAGTTCACTTGACGTTCATTGTCATAACGATATCGGGCTAGCGTTAGCAAATGCCCTAGCAGGATGCGAAGGGGGTGCAGATCAAATTCATACCAGCATAGATGGATTAGGAGAACGTACAGGTATTCCCGCCTTAGCTGAGACAGCGGTTGCACTCACTCTAATTTACAAATCAAGTAATGATTTTCGATTACATATGCTAAGGGACTTGTCAAAAACAATCTCAGAATATACTGATTTAGAAATTCCGGAATCAAAACCCATCGTTGGAGACAGCGCATACAAGCACAAAGCAGGTACCCATCTCGCAGCAATTCTAAGGAATCCATCAGCATATGAGATCATAGAACCAAAAATAGTAGGTAATAGGCGTAAAATTGTATTTGGAGAATTAGCAGGAAAAAATGGCGCATCCTATTTATTATCACTTTTGGGATTAGAGACAGGAAAGCATGAAGCAGAGACTATGGCTCGTGGCTTGAAAGAACTTCATATGGGAGACATTTTGGAGTTATACTTAGATGACAGGCTAGAGAGAAAGATACTTAATAATGCTTCTCCGAAAGTAAATACTAAGGAGTAAATAATAAAATGGTCAAATGTCCAGAATGTGATGCTGAAATCAAAATTCCCTCTGACTCGATCGAAGGCGAAATTGTAACATGTCCAGATTGTGGCGCAAGTTATGAATTAGTGAAAACAGATGAAGGATTTAGCATTAAACCGGCCCAGGTAGTAGGCGAGGATTGGGGGCAGTGACAGAAGGGAAATCAGCATCTTCTCTTACTATTCTTTATGATAATATTAGATGGGAAGAAAAGTCACTTTATGAAGCTGCTAAAAAGAAAGGAGTTGAAATTAGTAATGTTGACTGTAGGAATCTTTCAATTGATCTAAATAATAAAAATTCACAATATTGGAATAAAACCATCATTCAGCGTACCGTTAGTTATTTCAAAAGTCTTCATTCGACTGCTGCACTGGAAGGAGTAGGAGCGCATATTATAAACTCGCTCCGCACTGCTATTCTTTGCGGTAATAAGTTATTTGCTCATATGGAACTTCAAAAGGCGGGAATTAAAACTCCTAATGCATTTACTGCATTTTCACCAGAATCCGCTATGTCTACGCTCGCTAGGATGGGTTATCCTGCCGTTATCAAGCCTACAATAGGAAGTTGGGGCAGATTGATTGCCCTTGTACGCGATACAGAAGCCGCCAAGGCAATAATAGAAGACCGTGAGCATATGTTTCCGATCTATCATGTATATTTTTTTGAGGAATTTGTCAAACGTCCGCCAAGAGATATTAGGGCCATTGTAGTAGGTAATGCAGTCATTGCAGCCATCTACCGCTATTCTAGTCAAGGAGAATGGAAAACTAACATGGCTTTAGGAGGCTACGCCAAAACTTGTCCTATTACAAAAGAGTTAGAAGATATATGTATAAAAGCCACAAATGCAGTTGGTGGAAATATAGTCGGAGTTGACCTTATGGAAAGCGAAGAGAATGGTTTGATTGTTCATGAAGTTAATAATACAACAGAATTTAAAAATACAGTTAGAGTTACAGGCGTGGATGTTCCAGGATTAATGATTGATTACGCTTTAAAGATGTCAAATTAATAAGCGGTAGAATTGGTTTCCTCCAACTATGCAATTGAATTCTTGAGAGAAGCTCTTGAACATTATACCCCCTCTAGATCTGAAGCTTCGCTAGCAAACCTGATAAAGAATAAATGTGTTAACGAACTTGGATTTGAGCAAGTCCATATTGATAATGTAGGAAACGTAATTGCTGTTAAAGGAAATGGTGAACCTAAAATATTGCTTTGTGGCCATATGGATACAGTCCCAGGGCAGATTCCTGTTAGGATAGAAGATGGATTTCTTTATGGCCGCGGCGCATCTGATGCAAAGGGTCCTCTTATTTCCATGCTACTAGCTGCATCAGAATTTCCAAAACAAACAGGCACAATAATTTTTGCTGCTGTAGTGGACGAAGAAGGAAATGCCACAGGGATAAAACAGTTGGTTAAGGAAAAACTTTCAGTAGATTATGCTATTTTTGGTGAACCAAGTGGCATTGAAAACATTACAATTGCATATAAGGGCCGATTAGCAATAAGACTTACATGTGATGTTGGCATTAGCGCACATGCAAGTGCTCCATGGTTGGCTAAAAATTCAATTGAAGAAATATATGATTTTTGGAATGCAATAAAATCAGAGATAGAGATACTACATATGAAAGAAAACAAAGCAAATTCAATAACCTGTAGCCTAACTGAGATTACAGGCGGTTCAAATCATAATGTCACACCCCAGAAATGCAGGATAACGATGGACATCCGAATTCCTACAAATACTACATGTGAAAAGGTTCTCAACTTAATAGAGGACATTATTAATAAAGTTGCTACAAAAAAAGGAATAAAAGCAGTCTACCGAATTGAAGACAATACAGAACCTTTTGAAGCGGACCTTAATTCTCCTTTAGTTAGAGCTTTATCACTTTCAATTCAAGATGTTAAAAAAAAAGACCAACTCTTTTAAGAAAAACTGGCACTGGTGATATGAATATACTAGGAAATGCCTTCAATATACCTGTTGTTACTTATGGACCAGGTAATCCACACACCTCCCATACTGCTGACGAGAGAGTGCAGATTGATGAATATGTTTCTAGTATTGATGTTTTTATCAGAGCACTATTCCATATGAATAGATTTCATCACAACAAAAAATTGAACAGCAGCAAACCCAAAATATAGAGGCGATAGAACATTTCTTTATATGCTGTGGCTAATCGGAATCGGTGTCACTGGTTATAAAGGTGTTAGTCTCTATGCCTTGGATATCTTGAAGAAATGCAATATCATATATTTCGAACGGTTTACCAGTCCATTATACGAAGATGATTTATTTAATTTGAATTCTTTGATTGAAGGACACAATAATAGAAGGAAAATAATACCTGCGCAACGATGGTTTATAGAAGATGGAAAACAGATAATTGAACAAGCCAAGAACGAAAATGTTGCTCTGATAACGTACGGTGATCCATTGATTGCAACAACCTTATCAGAATTGGAAGTACGGGCTAGGAAGAACTCGATCAAGGTTGATATAGTACACGCTGCATCTGGAATTACTTCCCTAATAGGTGAAAGCGGATTACATATTTATAAATTTGGAAGAACAGTCACAATGATGTCATGTCCTCAGTCAGCTATTAGTGTATATAACACAATCTTTGATAATTTACTCTCTGGAAATCACACTTTGATATTGACTGAATACAACAGTGATCATAATAAATTTTTTTTTCTAGATCCCATTCAAGTCTTTAAAATGTTAATTGAAGTGGAAAAGGACATAAAGTATAATGTCTTTTCTGATGAAACTTTTGCAATAGTTGCTTCAAGAATTGGTACCGAACAGAAAAAGATCATATCTGGCAAAATTAAATCTCTAATAGGGATGAGTTTTGAAACTGGTCCCCATTCAATAATAATAACCGGTTCACTCCATTTTACAGAATCAGATGCCATCCGTACTCTTACTATTAATACAGATGAACCAATAGATAATGCGGAGAATATTCAAAAGATCTCTGTTAATATGATTAAAAGATACTCTCCGAAAGCTAAACAGGCTATAAAGCAAATGAGAGAGATCCTAGCGGGGGAGGACATGCCATCGCTAAATAAAGGATCGATCGAAGTACTTGAGAATGCAGAATTATATATTGATGACGCTGAGAGATTTTTAAGACAGGGCAAACACGACCTTGCTGTTTTGACGATTGGTTATGCAGAGGGATTGATCGATGCACTTCGTTTTCAAAAAGGGATCAATCCATGGCTATTATAGCAAAATTTTAATAGACAATCTAATAACACAAGAGACTCGTCGCTATACTTTTGATAATTAGAAACACCCGATTTAGGATGAAAACTTAAATTCCCATTTCTCTGCTCCTATAGTAGGAAGAATATACTTGCTTTTAACTTGTTGGAATTATAATCATAGGCTTTCTTCATCCCCTGATGGAAGTGATGGTATGGATCAGCATTATAATAGATTAAGAAGGATACATTGTCATTGTTATTTTAAGAATCATAACAGAAGGATAGGAATCTATGTTAAAGCCATCAACGATTAAGAATCCACCTAGGAAATCTGCCATTATTCCTTCTGAGCTAATGCAATTTGTTAAGTATAATACATATTCCCTTCTTATAAAAGGCTACGCAGGAACAGGTAAAACCACACTATCCCTTACTATCTTACGAGTATTAAACGTTAGAAGTAATTTTTTTTATATATCAACTAGGACTTCTCCCAAACAAATCTTTGTTTATTATCCATGGCTTAGCAAATTTATTGATGGCTCTAAAGTTTTTAATTCAATAGAAAACGGGTATAATTTATCAAGTTTTGAAGATGCACGTCTGGATGAACCTGAATCACTTTTTGAAAGAGTTACGAATCAATTAATGGATGTAAAAGCGCCAATAATCATTATTGACAGTTGGAATGGAATTGCATCTTTTATGGATAAAGAAGCCAGGCTAAATAACGAGCGAGTGTTGCAGACATGGCGAGAAAGAGCAGGCGCTAAATTGATATTTATTAGCGAAGATCCGAAGGATACAACCCTTGACTTTCTTGTTGATGGAATAGTAGAATTAAAGCAGATTCTTTACGATAATATCAGAATAAGAGAAATTCTCCTTTCAAAATTACGAGGAATTAGGATAAACAGGCCAACATACATCTATACGCTTAATAATGCAATTTTTCGAAGTTGTTCTCCTTTCCAATCGACAGGATTTATTATTAATACCAAATCAAAGATATTTAAGAAAGGACAGCAAAAACTTGGGCCAATTTCCAAGGGCGCGTACATTACTAGCGGATACGTAAAATTAGATAACGAATTAGGAGGAGGCTTCCCAAGAAAAAGTATAGTATTATTAGAGACTGATTCAAATATAAATAAGCAAATTACGATCGCCTTCTTGGCCACGATTATGTATAACTTCATTGTAACCTGTAATCCAATTTTATTTGGACCATTTCAAATATTTGAACCAGCCATGGTAGTTAATTACCTAAAATCATACTTACAGAAAGACCTTAAAAAGGGGCTTTTTAAAATTCTATGGCCTGCAAATAAGGTCAAGGATTCATATTCTGAACATATTATACCATACCAAAAGTGTAATAGCACACAAAAGGTTGAATTTTTTCAACATCACGTATTTAAAGTGAAAGAAGAGAATCCGTACAAGCTTTTGCTAAACATAACGGGTGTAGATACAAGTAAGGAAATAGAATGTTTTGAAAAGGCACATCAAATAGAAGAGGTCATATCTTTTATGAGAGACAATGTAGATCTATCTGTTTTTGTTGTCCAACATTCAGAAAATATAAAAGCAAACTTGTACGGCGAATATGATATACACATGAAATTAAGGCTAATAAACGGCAGCTTATTTTTACAATTATTGAGCACGAATTCACCCCTTTATGAAATGATAAACGATACTTCATATGGTTATCCAAAATTTAAGTTGGAGCCTATGGTTTAGCTATATCATGTACTTAAATGATAGTACTCTTCCGCAATATTTTCTTCTATTGCTACAGGCAACAATTCTTTCATTTGATCATAGTAGGACAGGAACTTATTGCCTTTATGTGTAATTCGATAAACCATTTTATTTCCAATATTAACCTCTTGGACAAGACCACTCTGAAGTAGTGAATCAAGGTAAATTTTGCATTGGTCGTTGCTCAGCATAGCTTTGTACATTATTTTGGTTCTTGTTTCTTCTTTACTAGCTGATCTAAGAATTGCTGCAATTACTTCATAACGACTACGGTTCTTCATTGATAC
>OCZV010000860.1_pt1 | contig 10877 bp, 11 predicted proteins | sample 1539051 | NCBI WGS metagenome assembly OCZV01 (sample SAMEA3113581, study PRJEB22503) | soil metagenome
GGCTCTCCCGGACGGAGCAGTGGGTCGACTTCCGCGCGAACCTGATGCGGCCCGTGATCGAGCGCTCGCCGCAGCTCGCGGACATCCTGGGGACGCTCCTGAGCGTCGCGGGGCTCGCCTTCGTCGTGCTCCTCGTCGCGGCGGCGTACCTGCTCGCCGTGCGCGCCGCCGCCGCCGTCACGGGATACGCCGGCAGCCTGCGCGACGCGTTCCTGGCGAGCCTGGTGCCCATCGCGCTCGCCTACGTGATCGCGCATTACTTCTCGCTGGTCGTCCTCCAGACCCAGTACATGGCCCCGCTCGTCTCCGACCCGTTCGGAAAGGGCTGGGACCTCTTCGGCACGGCGGACGTGCGGCCCGACCTCGGGATCCTCACGCCCAACATCGTCTGGTACGTCCAGGTGGCGGCGCTCGTGATCGGCCACGTCGCCGGGCTCGCGCTCGCCCACGACAAGGCCGTGGAGATCTTCGAGTCGCCCCGCAAGGCCGCGATGAGCCAGTACGCCATGCTCGCGCTCATGGTGGTGTACACCGTCGCCGGCCTCTGGCTGCTCTCGAGCGGCTAGGCGTACGACTGCCGGGCCGCGTCCCAGCGCGGCTCGTCCCAGCGGATCGTGTCCGGGTTCACGCGGCGGCGCTCGGCGAGCGCGAGCGTGAGGAGCTGGAACGGGACGATGTCGACCGCCGGGTGTTCCGTCGGGACGAGCGTCGTCTCGGCGCCGATCTCGCCGAGCGCGCGCACCACGTCGGCGGCCCGCTCGGCGGCCCGGCCCTCGCCTTCGAGGACGAAGACGCGCACGGTCTCGTCGATCGCCGCCAGGTGCCCGTGGAGGATCTGCTCCGTGTGGTGGGCCTCGGCGGCGAGGTGGACGCCCTCCCTGAGCTTGAGCACGGCCTCCTGGGCCGTGGGCCAGTCGCGGCCGGCGCCGACGACGGCGATGCGCTCGTGCCCGGACGGCACGAGCGGGTCGTCCGACAGCAGGCGCTCGACCGCCGCAGGGAGGCCGCTCACGTCGTCCCCGCGCAGGACGGCCAGGGCGGCGACGGCCGCCGTGTAGCTGGCGGTGTGGCAGTAGGACTCCTCGATCTCGGGCGTGACGACGAGCACCTCGTCCGCGAGCTCGGCGAGCGGGCTCTCCTCCTTGCCGGTCACGAGCCACATGGGGCCGTCGAAGGCGCGCGTGGCCTCGAGCGCGAGCGCCGTCCCGCCCTCGTGGCTCACGACCAGGAGCAGGTCGGCCTCGGGGGAGGAGAGCACCGCCTCGAGCGCCTGCACGGCCTCGCCGCCGGTCTGCGCCGCGTGGTAGGACGTCCCGCAGCCCGTGAAGACGACGCGCCCCGCGGGAAGCCGGCGCGCGCCCACGCGCTCGGGCACACCGCGAAGCCAGTCCGGCTGCGCGAAGGTCGCCTTTCGTGTGAGGTCGCCGGGCACTGAAGCGGCGAAAGTACCATGCGGGAGATGGAGGGCTACCGCTTCGTCCACGCACGCGAGGTCGAGTTCCGGGACCTCGATCGCGCCGGCCACGTGAACAACGCGGTCTACGTCACGTACCTGGAGACGGCGCGGATCGCGTATCTCGTCGAGGTGCTGGGCGCCGACTTCGCCTACGAGCTCTCCCTCATCCTCGCCAGCATCACGGTCGATTTCCGCTCGCCCGCCGGCTTTCCGGAGAGGCTCGACATCGGGGCCCGCGTCACGCGCGTCGGCACGAAGAGCTTCGTCATGGAGCACGAGATCCGCGGCGGCGACGGGCGCCTCGTCCTCGAGGCTTCGTCCGTGCTCGTCGCCTACGACTACGGGGCGAATGCGTCCATGGCCGTCCCCGAGGACTGGCGCACCCGCCTCGACGCCTACGAAGAGAGGAGCTCTGTGGCCACCTGATGCCGAACGCGTTCACGAAGACAACCCTGCCCAACGGCCTGCGGGTCGTGACGGCCGACATGCCCGCGGCGAAGTCGGTCGCCTGCTTCGTCATGCTCGCGGCCGGATCGCGGTACGAGACGCGCGAGACGAACGGGATCGCCCACTTCGCCGAGCACATGTTCTTCAAGGGGACGGAGAACCGTCCCACCGCCCGCCAGATCGCCGGCGAGATCGACGCGATCGGCGGCGAGTTCAACGCGTTCACCGGCAAGGAGTACACCGGCTACTACGTCAAGTGCGCCGCCGAGCACCGCGACACGGCGCTCGACGTCCTCGTCGACATGCTCCGCCACTCGAAGTTCGATCCGGAGGAGATCGAGCGCGAGAAGGGCGTGATCGTCGAGGAGATGAACATGTACTACGACACGCCGCGGGACTACGTGGACGGCGTCTACGACGAGCTCCTCTACGGCGACCAGCCGCTCGGCTGGGACATCATCGGGACGAAGGAGACCGTCCGCGCGGCCACGCGCGAGACGTTCCTCGGCTACCTCGACCGCTGGTACCGCGGCCCCCGCATGGTGGCCGGCGTCGCGGGAGCGGTCGGCGCCGACGTCCTCGAGCGGGTCTCAGGCCTGCTCGGCGACGTCCCCGACGGCTCGACCGGCCGGCCGGATCCGGTCGCGTGGGAGCAGGACGCCCCCCGCGTCAAGCTCCACACGAAGACGTCCGACCAGGCGCACATCCGGGTCGGCGTCCACAGCTACCCGATCGGCCATCCCGACCGCTACGCGCTCATGCTCCTGGCGACGGCGCTCGGCGGGGGCATGTCCTCGCGCCTGTTCACGGAGGTGCGCGAGCGGCGCGGCCTCGCGTACTACATCTACGGCTACAACCAGGCCTACACCGACGCCGGCACGCTGTTCGCCCAGGGCGGCGTGGACATCAACCGCATCGACGACGCCGTCTCGACGATCGTGGGCGAGTTCGCCCGCATCGCGGTCGCGCCGCTCGACGCGGACGAGCTCGAGAAGGCGCGCAACTTCGCCAAGGGCCGTCTCGTGCTCTCGCTCGAGGATCCGAAGGGCATGATCTCGTTCGCCCTGCGCGACGAGGTGCTGGAGGGACGGCTGCGCGAGCCGGACGAGGTGCTCGCCGCGCTCGACAGGGTGACCCTCGAGGACGTCCAGCGCGTCGCCCAGGACGTGATCCGGAACGAGCGGCTCAATCTCGCGCTGATCGGCCCGTTCGACGACGCCGAGCGCTTCGAGCGGCTCCTCTCGCTGGAGGTGGCGGCGTGACGCGTGAGCCGCTGCGCTGCCCGAACGACGGTGCGCGGCTCGTCGAGATCGAGCGCAGCGAGATCCTCGTCGACGCCTGCCCCGAGTGCCGCGGCGTCTGGCTCGAGCGGGGCGAGCTCGACAAGATCCTCGTCCGCGAGCGCCAGCTGCGGACGGGCGACGCCGACGAGGACTTCTTCGCCGAGGTCGAGGGCCGGAAGCGCTCTTCCGGCTCGCCGCGCGAGCGCGAGCCCTACGAGGACGAGCCGCGCCGCGGCCGCCGCAAGCGGAGCTTCCTGGAAGACCTGCTCGACCTCGACTGACGCTACGGCGTCAGGTCGTACGGATAGTCGGTGATGAGTTCGCACCCGTCGTCGCTGACGAGCACGAGATCTTCGAGGCGGCAGCCGCCGAAGCCCTTGCGGTAGAGGCCGGGCTCGACGGCGAGGACGTCGCCGGCGACGATCTCGTCCCCGTTCCGGCCCAGGCCGGGGAGCTCGTGCACCTCGAGGCCGACGCCGTGCCCGAGGCTGTGGAAGAACCCGTCCTCGAGCACCTCGCCGGGCGCCTTGGTGAGCTGCGTGGGAAAGCCCTCGTCCTCGAACACCTTGCAGACGGCCCGGTGGGCGTCGGCCCCCTTCACGCCTGGCCGGATCGTCGCGTAGGCGACATCGAGCGCCCGGCGGACGAGCGCGTGGTAGCGGACGAGCTCCTCCGGGGGCTCGCCGAGGCAGAACGTACGGGTCATGTCCGCGTAGCAGCCCGAGGCGGGATCGCGCGGAAAGAGGTCGACCACGATGGGCTCGCCCGGCCGGATCGGCCCGTGGCCGGGCTCGTGCCCGACCGTGGTCTGGGAGCCCGAGGAGACGAGCACGAGATCCGGCGCCGTCACGCTCTCGGCGCTGAAGACGCGGTTGGCGAGCGCCTGGAGCTCCTCGCTCGTCAGGTCGCCACCCTCCCGCAGGCGCGCCCGGATCGCGTCCATCGCCTTCTCCGTCGCCCGCTGGGCGCGCCTGATCCCGTCCAGCTCGGCGTCGGTTTTCACGCGGCGGCGGTCGTCGAAGAGCCCGCCCTTCGCCTCGATCTCGATCGCGTGGGAGCGCAGGTAGTCGGCCAGCTCGAGCGGGAAGTCGCGCGGCGTCACGGCGGACTCGACGCTGGCCTGCCGGCACGCGCGCAGGACGAGCTCCGGCGTCATCTCGTGCCAGGTCAGGCCCTGTCCGACAAGCTCGTCGAGCCCGAGCTCCTCGAGCGGCACGGTGCCGAGGCCCGCGACTCCCTCGAGCCGCGGGATCTCGAGCGACCCGACGAACGCCGTCCGCGAGCCGTTCCGCTCCACCAAGAGGAACGGGTCCGGGATGGACACCGGCACCTCGTGGCGCAGCTCGGGCGAGCGCACGGTGTCGCCGAAGATGAGAACGTCCGGCACGGCACACCAGCCTACCGGCTCAGGGTAGATTCACCTGCGTGGAAGACGCTCTCCAGCGGGCGCGGCGACTGGTCCGAACCTACGAGGAGGAGGCCTCCCGTCTGATCCCGGACGGCACCGAGCTCTTCGACGCCCACGTCCACGTCGGCCGGGACATCGACGGCTTCGTCGCCCCCCTCGAGGAGCTCGTCGCCTTCCTGCGCGGCTCGGGCGCCGTCGGCGCCTTCGCCTTCTGCATGGACGAGCCCGACCGCGAGCCGGCCTTTCGCGCCGCCAACGACCGGACGCTGGAGGCGGCAGCCGCTGCGGAGGGCCTGATCGTGCCATTCGTCCGCCTCGATCTGGCCGAGGGCCCGCGGGAGGAGGCGGCCCGCTGCCTCGACCGCGGCGCACGAGGTATCAAGCTCCATCCGCGCGCGCAGGGCTTTCTGCTGAACGACGAGCGCCTCGCGCCGATCTTCGAGCTGGCGGCGGAACGCCGGGTCCCGATCCTGATCCACGGCGGCCGCGGGCTTCCCCCGATCGCCGACCATCTCCGCCGGCTCCACGACGCCTATCCCGAGTCCCAGCTCATCATCGCGCACGCCGGGATCGCCGACCTGGCGGCGCTCTCCGAGTGCTTCGGCGGCCGCGCGGGCGTCTACTTCGACTCGTCCGTTTGGAGCGCGATCGACCTCCTCGACATCTTCTCCCGCGTCGCGCCCGAGCAGGTCCTGTACGCCTCCGACTTCCCCTACGGTCAGCAGCCGGGCTCGCTCCTGCTCGCGCTCCGCACCGCGCGGCTGGCGGGCTATTCGGACGATGACGCCCGCGCCATGCTCGGCGAGTCGGCGGCCCGGATCGCCGAGGGGCTCCCGCCGCTCCCGCTCTCCGAGCCGAAGCGGATCGAGCGCCTCGACCAGCCGCTCGCCTTCGCGCGCATCCACCACTACCTCGCGATGGCGACGCCGCTCCTGTGGACCCGGCAGGCCGACACGATCGGGGTGCTCGGGCTGGCGCTCAACGCCTGCGCCGAGCGCGACGGCCGCGCGGCCGACCGCGAGCGGATCGCGGAGCTGCTCGCGACCGCCCGCGACCTCTGGCGCACCTTCCCCGAGACGGAAGACGAGATCGAGCGCGTCCGCCTGAGCCGCGTGACGTTTCGGCTCCTCCACGTCGCGGACATCCTCACGCTCACCGTGGACGTGCCCGATGCCTGAGCTCGACGTCAACGGCGCCCGCCGCGAGTTCGACGGGCCCGCGCTGAAAACGCTCGCCGAGACGCTCCGCGACGACCTCGGCCTGACCGGTACGAAGATCGCCTGCGGCGAGGGACACTGCGGCGCGTGCACGGTGCTCCTGGACGGCCGCCCGGCGCTCTCCTGCATCACGCTCGTCCACGCCGTCGGCGACCGGACGGTGACGACGATCGAGGGCCTCCGCGACCACCCGCTCGTCGACGCCTTCGTGCGCGCGGACGCCCTCCAGTGCGGCTTCTGCACGCCCGGCCAGATCGTCTCGGCCGCGGCGCTCGTCGCCGAGACGCCCGAGCCGGATCGAGACGAGATCCGTCACGCCATGGCCGGCAACCTCTGCCGCTGCGGGACGTACCCGAAGATCGAGGAGGCGGTCTCGACGTGGCACGGCTGATCCGCACGGAGAAGGAGGTCGAGGGCCGCTACACCGAGCAGTGGGTGGTCGTCGAGGAGGATCCGCTCTCCCGCTGGCCGGCCGGCCCGCGCGCGGTCGTCGGGCGGCCGGCGGCACGGATGGACGGCCCGCAGCGCGCCCGCGGCGAGGCCCGCTACACGGCAGACGTCGTCCTCCCCGGAATGCTGCACGCCTCCGTTCTGCGCAGCCCGCACGCCCGCGCCCGCGTACGGGGGCTCGATCTCGCGCCTGCCCTTGCCGCGCCCGGCGTGCGAGCCGCGATCGGCCCGGGCGACTGCCACGTGCTCGGCGAGGAGGCCGGGTGGGAAGGCGCGCCCGTCGCCGCCCTCGCTGCCGACACGCACGCACAGGCACGGGCGGCGCTCGCCCTGGTCGACGTCGAGTGGGAGGTGCTGGAGCCGCTGCTGGATCCCGACGAGGCCGTCGCGCGCGGGCAGCTCATCGAGGAGCCCTCCCGCTACGAGCGCGGCGATGTCGAGCGCGGGCTGGCCGAGGCGGACGTCGTCGTCGAGGCCGAGTACCGGACGGCGACTGTGCTGCACAACGCGCTCGAAACGCACCAGTCGGTCTGCGCCTGGGAGGGCGACGAGCTCACCGTCTACATCTCGACGCAGTGGATCTGGGGCGTTCGGAAAGATCTCGGCGAGCGCCTCGGCCTTCCTCCCGACAAGGTGCGCGTCGTCTGCGAGTACATGGGCGGGGGCTTCGGCGCGAAGGGCGACCCCGGTGACCACACCTACGTCGCGGCCGAGCTCGCGCGCCGCGCGGGGCGGCCCGTGCGCTGTGCGCTCCTGCGCCGCGAGGAGAACCTCGCGAGCGGGAACAGGAACGCAACCATCCAGCGGCTGCGCGTCGGGGCGCGCGCGGACGGGACGCTGACCGCGCTCGAGGGCGAGTTCACGATGGCGGTGGGTTGGGACGGGTTCGTGAGCTCCACCGCCGGGCCCATGAAGATGCTGTACGCGTGCGAGAACGTCCGCACGGTGGAGCTCGGCGCGAAGCTCAACACGGGGCCGAACGACGCGTTCCGCGCGCCCGGGTTCGTCGAGGGGACGTTCGGCCTGGAATGCCTGCTCGACGAGCTGGCCGTGAAGCTCGAGCTCGATCCGCTCGAGCTGCGCCGGCGGAACGGGGCGGACGCCGACCCGGTCGACGGGCGGCCGTACTCGGCCAAGAACCTCGCCGAGTGCTACCGCCGCGCCGAGCCGCACTGGGCGCGCCGCGAACAGGTGCGGGCGCGTTCCGAGGGGCCGTGGCGCCACGGGGTCGGCCTCGCGAGCCAGATCTGGTTCGGCGGCGGCGGCCCGCCCTCGTACGCCTGGGTGCGCGTCGGCTCCGACGGGAGCGCGACCGTCGTCACGGCCATGCAGGACATCGGCACGGGGACGCGCACGGCGATGGCGCAGATCGCTGCCGAGGAGCTCGGGCTCCCGCTGGAGCGGATCTCCGTGTCGCTCGGCGACTCGGCCCGCGGGCCCTACGCGGCCATCTCGGCGGGCTCGTCGACGACGCCGAGCATGGGCCCGGCGGTGCGCTCGGCCGCTGCCGACGCCGCCCGGCAGATCCTCGAGATCGCCGCGCAGCGCTTCCAGCTCGAGGAGCGTGTGCTCTCGCTCCGTGAGGGGCGGATCGTCTCGGAGGACGGCGGCTCGTGGGCGCTCGAGGAGGTCACCGGCCTGCTCGGCGACGGGCAGATCCTGGCCAAGGGCTCCCGCGGGCCGAACCCGACCGGCATGCGCGTCCTCACCTTCGGCGTCCAGGTCGCCGAGGTGGCGGTGGACGTCGAGACCGGCGAGGTTCGTGTGGAGCGCGTCGCCGCGATCCACGACGTCGGGCGGATCGTCAACCCGCTCGGCGCGTCGAGCCAGGTCGAGGGCGGCATCCTCCAGGGAATCGGGCACACGCTCACGGAGCAGCGCCTGCTCGACCCGCAGACCGGCGCGGCGCTCACCGTCACGCTCGACGCCTACAAGCTGCCGACGATCGCCGACGTCCCGGAGATCGTCACCGACCTCCTCGACATCCCCGACGAGCACCTGACGAGCCTCGGCTCGAAGGGGCTGGGCGAGCCGCCGATCATCCCCACCGCGGCCGCGATCGCGAACGCGATCCGGGATGCCACGGGAGCGGACGTGCGCTCGCTCCCGATCACGCGCGAGGAGATGCTGCGGGCGCTCAGGGAGGCGCGTGAGCGGGCCTACGCTCTCTAGGCCGTCGTCCCTCGACCGTGTGGAGGGGACGCCGCTCGCAGGCGGCACCGACCTCGTGCCGCTGCTGCGGGACGGCCTGGCGCAGGCGGACGCGCTCGCCGACGTGCGGGCGCTCCTGCCGCGCGGCGTCGAGGAGGGCGGCGCGCGCGTCGGCGCCGGCACGACGCTCGCGGAGCTCGAGGGCTCGGCGGAGATCCCGCAGGCCCTGCGGGAGGCCTGCCGCCTGGCGGCGTCGCCGCAGCTCCGCAACATGGGGACGATCGGCGGCAACCTCCTCCAGGCGACGCGCTGCTGGTACTGGCGGCTCGACTACCCCTGCTTCCTCCACGGCGGCGACCGCTGCCACGCGCGCGAGGGCGAGCACCGCGAGCATGCGATCTTCGCGGTGGAGCCGTGCGCCTCGGCCCACCCGTCCGACCCGGCCGCCGCCCTCCTCGCCCTCGGCGCGGTCCTGGAGACGACCGCGCGCCGGCTCCCGCTGGCGGAGCTCTACCGCCTGCCGACCGAGGACGACCGGCGGCTGACGACGCTCGCGGCCGGCGAGCTCGTCCTGCGCGTGGAGCTCGACCAGCCGGACGCCAGCACCTACCTGAAGGCGATGGACCGCCAGCGCTTCGGCTTCCCGCTCGTCGGCGTCGCCGCGGCCCGCTACGGCGGCGAGACGAGGCTCGCCCTGGCCGGCGTTGCGCCCATCCCGTGGGCGCTCGCGTCGCCGGACGGCCTCGACGCGGCGACGCCCCTTCCCGGCACGGCCTACAAGGTCGAGATCGCGCGCGCGCTCGTCCGCCGCGCCCTCGCCGCCATCGCCTCCTAGGGCCGTGTCCAGGGGTCTGACCCCATGTCATGTCTTCTTGGGGCGGTGTTGGCGCGTCCCAGTCACGTCTGGCCAGGCCGTGCCGAATGCGCCCCGCGTTATTTCATGCCAGCAGTTGTCCACCGCTTCAACAGCGTGGGGACAGATGCTCGCCCCGTTCGGCCATGACTAGGGGTCAGACCCCGGGGCATGGCTTGCGGGGACAGGTAGCGGTCATCGTGCTCGCCGCGGGAGAGGCTTCGCGCTTCGGCGCACCGAAGCAGCGGCTCCTCCTGCCGCGGGTGCTCGAGCGGCTTGCTGCCGCACCCCTGGACGACCTCGTCGTCGTCGCCGGCGCCTACCCGCTCGGCGAGGCGGCCGAGGGCGCCCGTGTCGTCACGTGCCCCGAGTGGGGAAGCGGCCCCGGCGCGTCACTGCGCTGCGGACTCGCCGCGCTCGGCCCCGGCACGGAGGCCGCCGTCGTCGTGCTCGCCGACGGCCCCGGGCTCGATCCCGAGGCTTTACGGCGAGTCGTGGCCTCCTGGAGGGAGGGGGCCGGTCCGCTCGTCGCGGCCTCCTACGGAGGCGAGCGCGGCCACCCGCTCCTCGTCGCCCGCGAGCTCTGGGACGCCGTGCCCGACGAGGGCTTCCGCGGGCGGGAGCCCGCGCTCGTCCCCTGCGACGACCTCGGGGCGCCGGGCGACGTCGACACGAGAGCCGATCTCCCGTGAGGCGCCTGCTCCTCCGCCCCGCCGTGCTCATCCCCGCCTTCGTCCTGCTCGCGCTGGGGGCCGGGATCGCCTACGCGGCCTGGACGCAGCTCGACGCGGGGCGCATCGAGGCGAACGAGGAGCTGCTCGCGTCGCTCCCGCGTTACCCGGGCTCCGCCGAGGTCGACCGCCTCACCCAGACGGAGGCCGACGGTACCCTCCCGGTCCCCGACGAGGTGGTGACGAGCGTCCTCTACGCGCCTCCCGCAACGGCGACCCAGGCCGACGTCGTCGAGTTCTTCGTCTCGCGGCTCACGCCGGAATGGGAGGCGCGGACGAGAAGCGTCACGGTCGGCGACGAGGAGCAGGACGCCACCCGCGCGTCGGCCTTCCGCGTGGACTTCTCGCGCGGCGAGGACTGCCTCCAGCTCCTCACCTACGGCATGGCGCCGGGCCATTTCGGCCGGCGGACGTTCGCGCTCGCCGCCGAGAGCGGCGAAGGCCCCTGCGAGGAGCAGTAAGCGACCTCAAGGGCGACGGCGCGCTGCCGATGGAAGAGGCAGGGCGCCAGCGCCCGTCGCCGAACTCTGACCCGCCGCATGGAGGCTCACGCACAATCCCCGCTCGTGGCCGCGCGCCTGCGGCGGCGCCTGTCGCTCGAGCAGGCGGCCGCCCGCGCGAGCCTCGACGTGAACGCGGTGAAGAACCTCGAGGAGTCGCGCACCTACGTCTTCCCGTCGACCGCCGACGCGATCGCGGCCGCCGTCGTCTACGCCTCCGCGCTCGGGATCACGGAGCGCGAGGCGCGCGAGCTCGCCGGCCTGCCAGTCGAGTCGGTCGTAGAGCGCTGGTCGCTGCGCCGCTGGGCGATCGTCCTCGGCTTCGTCGCCGCGCTCGCGGCCCTCATGATCTTCGTGCTCCGGCCCCAGTTCCTCCCCGCC
>OCZV010000861.1_pt1 | contig 10874 bp, 5 predicted proteins | sample 1539051 | NCBI WGS metagenome assembly OCZV01 (sample SAMEA3113581, study PRJEB22503) | soil metagenome
CCCAGCGCCTTGGTGGTGATTGGCGACGATCACGACGTCGTAGCCTGCCTCCTCGCCCAACCTCACCTTGTCGGAGAAGAAGCACGCCTCGCGCGGGTCGTTCGGGTCGCCCACGGGCCCACGCTGGAACACGATGATCGACTCCTCGTCAGCACCGAGTGGTCCGAGCACCGAAAGCGGCGGAACGGGATCACCCGGGCAGCCGTAGCCGCCGAAGACCGTTGGGCCATTGATCTTCTCGTCCGTGAAGGTAGACACCGGCTTCGAGAAGCTGAACTCGCCCGCGGCGAAGTTCTGCCCCGCGAGCGGGCCGCTCGTGACGTTGATGGGCAAGCGGGCCGGGCTCTGATCTTCGTCGGTGCCGATGAACAGGCTGCCCGTGCTGTTCCACTCGCCCTGGTGCGCGTTCCCCTCGGGCGGGCAGGTGTTCGCGATGACCTGATCGCAGGCGGCGTAGTCGAAGTCGCCCACGATCTTCGGCTTGGCCGGATTCGTGACGTCGACGTCGATCCAGCCGGCGTCCCAGTCGGACACCATGAGATGCCACTTGCCGTTAGGGAAGCGGAGGACGTCGAAGTCGTGCGATGTCTTCTCGTTCCCATACGCGTTCACTCGCACGCCCGGCAGGTTCGTCTCCGCGAGGAGCTTCGGGCTCCGCGGATTGGTGATCTCGAAGAGATCGACGTCCTCGAGCTCCTCGTTGTCGATCGCCGCCACGTAGGCCTTAGTGCCTGCGTCCCAGGCGATAGCGCTGTGGGACTCGTTCGCCCGCCTGCCGTGGAGGTCGAAGTCTCCGAACGCCTGGACGAGGCGCTTGGGGTTGGTGGGATCGTCGATGTCATAGATCGTGATCCCGCCCGGGTTCAGGCTTGGGTTCGACTTCGGCAGGCACCACTCGTTGCTGACGACGAGGATGTCGCCCGTGTAGGCCGTGGTGCTGATGTGCAGGGCCTGGACGCCCTCGGTCTGGTAACCGGTCCCGCCGGCGTTGAGGAAGCCTGTCTTCACCGGGTTCGCGGGGTTGCTGATGTCGACTACGTGGACGCCCCCGGTCTGACACTTGGCGCCCCAGTCCCCGACGTACGCGAACCACTTCCCGTTCGGAGCCTGCGTCGCGGAGACGTCGGAGATGTCTCCCACGAAGTTCGTGAGCTTCAGCTTGCCGACGAGGTCGACGTTCTGCCTGGAGCCCGGCAGATGCCCCTCGCTGGGGCCGTGTTGGTCGTGATGCTCGAAGTAGAAGTCGTCGTTGCCCTCACCGGCGACCCCGCCGAACGACTGAGAACCCTTGGTCCAGTCCTCGACGTTGATGTGGTTGGCCGAAGCATTCGTCCCCAGCATGGTCGCAACCACCAACATGGCGACGAGGCTGGGCAAGAACCACCGCTTCCAAGGCATCTATCCCTCCATTGTCTCGTGGCTATTCTGGCAGCTAGTTGGGAGGAGGCCCCACGGGAACGACCCCATGCGCGTCGGGCCTCAAGAAGCCACTGACTCCGAACGCACCACCTCCTTGGGCTCTGACCGTGGGCTCTGCGGGCTTCTTGTTAGAGCGCTGAGCGGATGCGGACCGGCACATTATTGCCAACCTCCAGGTGGCCGGTCAAGCCGATGCATCTCGCTGTCAGGATTTTGTAGTCCAATTTGTCCGTAACCACAGCGAGGGTGGTGCCGCGACCTAGTGATCCACGCCATGATCGCCGCGATGTTCCGAAATCTCCGCATGGCCCCGAGCCTTGGAGGCCTGAACTGTGAACGACGCCGTATGCACCCGGTGTTCGTGCTGGAACTGGAGAAAGAGACGATAGGCTCCCGGCGACGGGACCTCGACGCCGAAGCGAACGTCTTCGGATGAGGCGTCTTCGAGCGGATGGACGTGCAGATATGCCAAGTCCGAGGCTCGCAGTGCGACGAGATGGCCCAGGGCGCCGAGGTAGGGCTCGAGTTCCACGGCCCTTCCGTATCGGCTGACGCCGAACGCGATCTCGGAATGGATGCCGGCAGCTAACTCGCCCGTCAGCTCAACCTGGTACGCGCCGGCACGGGCGGTCGTGGAGGGGGCAGGAAGATGCTGCTCCACCCATTCTCCTGGAGCGGTGAGATCAACCGTCAACGTCATTTGCGAGTCATCGGTCGGGGCGAAGTCGGCGAAGGCTCGATACCCTCCGGAGGATGGCAGGGTCAGCTCCACGTGCCACGTGCCGTCATCCTCTCGAGTGGGATGCAGGTGGGAGAAGGTGGCGAGATCTTCCCGCACCACGATCAGGTGAAGTTCCCGCTCGTGCAGAGGGCGGTAGTCGGTCACCGCCTGCCCGTCGGGGCCTAGGATTTTGAAGCGGAACTCCGCCGGTGTCTCAGGATCGAACTGGGCCTCCTGTGCGGCCAGCGTATACGCACGGCCGGCGGGTTCGGATCTGTGGTCCATCGGGTCACCCTCCCTTCCAAGACCCCTCAGGCGGGACAAAGGTTGCATACATCGAAGAGATCTGCATGGGGGGCTTTGCCGACGCCTGGCTGAGGGAGCTCGCATGAGAGCGTTGGGCTCAGCCGTCGAAGTTTGATAGCATATGGCAAACGTCCACCGGGTCCCTCGGCTCGGTGAACGGCCGCCCCGGACCGAGATTGTGTTGGACCGGTAGGGATCAACGCAATTGAGGCCGGGATCGAGCCGGGCTCGCAATGGAGGTGCGCAGTGGATCACCGCAGTAAGTCCCGACAGCTTCAGAGGGCGGCGGTCGCCGTCCTGGTTCTTGTCTCAACGGCTCTGATCAGCGCTTCGGAACGAGGCGAGGACGCTGAAGCCGCCGTTCCTGAGTTCACAAACATGGCCCACGTCTACCAGTTCCGGCCTCCCGCGCCGCCCGCCCAGTCTACGCGGAGGGGATCGGATCACGAGTTCTACACGGCCCTGGTGCCGAAGCGGAACTACGCGACCGGGCAGCTCCTCGACGCGGCAGGGAACCCTCTCCCCACGGGCTCGCCGCCCGTGATGGTCGTCCGGGACTTCGCCATCATGGGGTCCTATGCTGGCGGTGCCTGGGTCTTCGACATCACGGATCCCGAGGCCGTGCAGTTCGTCTCCAACATCCCCTGCAATCAGACCCAGAACGACGTCCAGATCAAGCAGTTCGGCAACCGGTGGGTTCTGGCCCTGACCCGAGACGGAAGCGCAGTGCCATGCATCGCCAGCCCCGTATTGGGGGCGACGAGCGGAGCCGGGATCGCCGTCTTTGACGTCACCGACCCCTACGCCTTCCAGCCGATGTACAGCTTCAGGAATGTCGGCGGCGCCCACAACTTCACATTCCACCCGCACAAGCCCTACGGGTGGGTGTCCACGGGAGACCTCCCCGGCGCGCTGAACCACATCCCGATCATCGACTTCACCAACGTGGACAACCCGACGCTGGTGGCCGACCCGCAGTTAGAGGGCGGACCCCACGACATCCTGTTCAGCACCGATGGTCTTCGGGCCTTCGTGGCTGCGGAGAACAACCATCGGATCTACAACACCACCAATCCCGCCGCGCCCACCGAGGTGTTCGGGGGACTCACTCCCAACACAGGGACGTACGCTCATGGGCTGGACCCGACTCCGGACCGCAGGATCATGGTCGGGACCAACGAGAGCCTGGCGCTGGGCGGATTCTTCGCGGCCGGCTCGTCGGTTTGTCCGGGTGAGGGGCTCACGTTCTACGACATCGAGGGCGGAATGGAGTCCGCTCCCCAGCCGCTCAGCTACTTCGTCGCTGATGTCCGGGGACCCTCCGTCGGGGACGACCGAGCATGCACCGCCCACGTGGGCAAGGTCGCCCCGAATAACAGAGCGATGACCCTCGGGTGGTACCGGGGAGGCGTTCGAGTGGTCGACTTCTCGAATCCCAGCGCGCCGCTGGAAGTTGGCAGGGCCGTGATGGACGGGGCCGAAGTGTGGGCGGCCAAGTTCTACAAGGGCCCCTATGTCTATGCTTCGGATACGCGTCGTGGCTTCGACGTCTTTAAGTGGACCGGTGCCGGTCCGGCGCCGTGGCTCGGCCAGGCCAACCTGTCGATCACCAAGGCGGACTCGCGCGATCCCATCCCTGTCGGAAGGACGCTGACGTACACCCTCACGGTGTCCAACGCCGGGCCGGATGCCGCCTTCGATGTGTTCGTCCAGGACAACTTGCCGGCTGGCGTGGACTTCGTCTCCGCCACACCGAGCCAGGGGTCGTGCGGCCAGACGGCAGGGATCGTCACCTGCAGCCTGGGGGGTCTGGTCAGCGGCGGAACCGCCACGGTCAACGTGGTGGTTATCCCGAGGTCGGCGGGGTTGATAACCAACACGGCGTCGGTGTCGGCTTCCACCGGAGACCCCGTCGGAGGGAACAACACGACTTCGCAGGCGACCTCGGTCTGCCGGATCACCTCGAGGCCGACATCCATCCGCTGCGGACCATAAGAGCAAGAGCTGCTCTGGACCGGACCGACGTCGCGGTGCTAGCATCTCGCGTACTAGTCAAGATTGACTAGGGGAAGGAAGAGCGGCCCGGTATTGGTGGCCGCTCGTGTTGTGAGGAGGTTCTCATGTTGATCCGCCGTTCCGGAGTTGCTTCCTTCCTCGTGAAGCCCCAGCGGGAGCGGATCCCAACCCGCCGGTGAGCACCTTCACGTGGACGCCCAACATGGAGCCCCTGGGGTGGTCGCCGCGGCCCAATCCCGCCTCCGGGATCTTCAATTCCGATCTTGCGTTCTGGGAGAACCGGGCATACCAGGGGACCTACGATGGATTCCAGATCATAGACATCTCCAACCCCGCGGACCCCCAGAAGCTCAACGACTACAGACAGTGCGCCGGCACATCCGGGTCCAACCAGGGTGACCTGATTGTGTGGAACAACATTCTGGTCCGGTCGTGGAACTCGACCACCAGCTCGGCGACACTCACGTGTGACGGAGAGCCAGTTCTCCCCGGGTTCGAGGGGCTGCACGTCTTCGACGTCAGCAACGCAGCGGACCCGGACCTCGTGGCGTCGATCAACCTCCCGGGATGCGGATCCCACACGGCGACCGGCGCCCCGGACGTCGCCAACAACCGGCTGCTGGTCTACAACGGCGCCTCCAGCGCGAACTGCCCCATCCAGATCATCTCGGTCCCGTTCGCCAACCCGGCGGCGGCAGCGTTGATGCCCGTGCCCGTGATTGCGGGACGGAGCTGCCACGACAACTCGGTGATCCTGGGGACGGCGATGTTCTTGAGCTGCGCTGGGGGGGACGGGTTCACTGTGTTCAGCCTCGGCGGCCCGCGCGGTGGTAGCTTGACAAGCCCGATGATGCTCTACACGAAGAGCGTAGCGGGCGTCACCATCGGCCACTCCTCTTCGTTCTCGTGGGACGGCAAGGTCCTCATCTTCGGGCACGAACCCGGGGGCGGGGGGCAAGCACGGTGCGAGGCCAACGACGCCACGGTGGACAAGACCCTGTTTTTCTACGATGCTGTGACCGGCACCGAGGTCGGCCGGTGGGTCCTGCCACGCCCGCAGACGAGCACCGAGAACTGCACTGTCCACAACTTCAACACCGTGCCCAGCGGCAGGCGCAACATCCTCGTCAGCGGGAACTATCAGGCGGGGATTGCCGTCGTTGATTTCACCGATCCGACCAGGCCGCGGGAGATCGCTCACGCGGACCCTGCCCCGTTGAGCCCGACCCAGCTGATCCTGGGCGGCGACTGGTCCTCGTACTGGTACGACGGCATCATCTACGAGAGCGACATCACGCGAGGCCTGCTCACCTGGCGACTGAACGACCCGGCCGTCACTGGCGCCAGGACCCTCGGTCATTCCAACCCGCAGACGCAGGAGTTCACGATCCCGCTTTGCCGCGTCACCTCGCGGCGGGCATCGATCCCCTGCGGATAGGAGGAAGACGGACCCTAGGTGTAGTTCCCCGGGACATTGTTGAAGACTGACATGGGAGTGCCTCCTCCGTGCGCCATGTGCGGCCGGTGGTGGTTGTACCGGTGGACCCAATCCTGCAGCGTGTCGAGCCTGGCTTGGCTCGAGCGGTAGGTCGCGGCGTAGGCCCACTCCCACTTCAGGGTGAGGTTCAGCCGTTCGACCTTGCCGTTGGTCTGGGGCCGGTAGGGGCGGGTCTGCTTGTGCACCACGCCTGCCGCAGCGAGCACGTCGCGGAACGGGATCGACCGGTAGCACGCGCCGTTGTCGGTCATCACCCGCTCCACCGGCACGCCGAGGCCAGCGAACCACCTCAGGGCCCTGCCCATGAACGAGGCCGCGGTCTCTCTGCGCTCATCGGCTAGGGCCTCGACGTAGGCGATCCTCGTACGGTCGTCCACCGCGATGTGCAGGTAGTCGTAGCCCCACCCGCGCTTCACCCGGCCACCGCGACGGAACTCCGGGCCGAACATCCGCCATCCTCCGCCGTCGGGGATCCGGCCCTGCTTCTTCACGTCGACGTGGACGAGCTCGCCGAGGTCGCTCCCGCTCATAGCGGACTACGGTGCGGGTGGGCCGGTCCAGGTTGGCTAGCCGCGGAACCCCGTGGCGGCGCAGGACCCGGTGAACCGTGGAGGGGGACTCCCCGAGCGCCCAGCCGATCCGGTGCGGACCCTCCAGGGTCGCTCGGCGACGCTGCACGATCGGCCGCTCCCGGGCGGGGTGGAAGCGCCGGGGGCTCCGGTGCAGCCGGCTCGAGCGGTCTTGGAGCCCTCGCTCCCCTTCGGCCTGGAACCTGCGGACCCACTTGTAGACCGTGGCGGCCGAGCAGCCCTGGGCCTCAGCGACTCGGGCCGGCACCCAGCCCTCCTCCAAGACCCTTCGGACAGCAAGCCTTCGGCCTTCCACGCTGAGCTTGGCCCTAGGATGGGACACGAGAGCCTCCTTGTTCTCGGGTTGGTCCCTGACGAACAGGGAGGCTCTCACCCCGCCGTGTGTGGAGACCTCACCTACACGCTAGCGGTGCAAAACTGGGCTATGCGTCTTCGCACCGCAGGCAACGGAAACTCTGCGACTGTGCAGATCGTGGTGAAGCCGGCCCAGGCAGGATTGATCACCAATACCGCGTCGGTCAACGCAACGACTTCGATCAAGCGACGGCCAGCACCTCGGATTCTGAGTACACTTCGGTGTGCCGGATCACCTTACGGAGACGTCAGTTCCGTGCGGGGCTTAGGACGTCACCAGCGGTGATCCGGGCGCAATCTGCCCCGGCCAGTTGCCGGGGCAGATTGCTCTCTCGGGAAGACGTGGTGATGGGAGAAGCGAGTCTCAGGGCGAGCCAGCGACCTTGACCAAACAGCCAGTCCAGTCAAGCTGAACGCGCGGTCCTGACTATTTTCGCTGGCCTAGTGCCGGAGGTTTCCGCCCGGCTCGGCCAGCGGGATTGACGATCCACGTCGTTACCAGCGTGCATCGGACGCGGCCTTCAGCGCAGAGGCAGGGACATTGTCGGGTCCGTTGCGGTCGGCCCGACCAAGGTGAGAGAGTCCGTGGCGTCGACCATATGGACATGGCTGGTCAGCGGTACCGACTCTCCGCACCCGTTGGCGTGGTCGGCAGCCGAACTGCGCCCAAGTCGAATGTCACAGCGTCGATCGACGTACGGACGTGCATTGGCAAGGTCGTCTCGACCCTGTGATAACCCGGAGCTGATCGCCCGGTGTGAGCCTTGTTCTGGAGATTCCTTTAGGCTCCCGCTCTACGAAAGCGCGAGGGGGGAGAGGAGCGGATGCTCCTCTCCCCACGCATCGCGGTTGCTAGCAGGGAATGCTCGTTCGCCGAGACGTCTTTCGGCAGATGAACGCGAGCTCGACGTTGCTCGGGTCCGAGGAGACACTACCCGTGTACACGGCGACGATCCGGTAGCCGTACTGTCCGCTCGGCCTGCCGGGGGCAGTGATCTGGAACGTCTGCCCTGTGGTCGTCCCGATGGACTGGAAGGTCCCCGAGGTGAGCCGGACGTCGTCGATGTACCACCCACACGGCTGGGACAGCGCCCGGTTCTCCGCTCCAAGCGCGTAGTTGAACCGCACCAGGATCCTCTGCCCCGCGTACTTGGAGAGGCTGACCCTGCGGGGCACCAGGGGCCGGGTGAGGTTGTCGGGATTCGAGGGATCACAGACGAGAGGATCCGTCTCCCCGACCGCCGTCATCGTGGCCTGGAGAACGTCCGCCGCCATGAACTCCCCGACGTTCCCTTGGGCGTCCACGAGGGCGATCTCGGTTCGGCCCTGATCGTCGCCCTCGTTCTGGAACACATACCAGAAGTCGAGGGCCGGGTCCCCCGTCGTGGGGACCGTGATCGGGGTCTTCATCGTGAGTATGGAGTTCCCCTGGACGATGACAGGAGTCTGGTCGTACGGAGGCGATTCGCCGGTCCAGGCGCTCCGGGCTGCGGAGCGATGCGGATTGTCCTGTCTGAACTTGGGCGTGCTGCTATCGCTCGCCTGCCAGGGCTGGATCTCCGCGTGGGTCGGTGTACTGACCGTCCAATTCGTGCCGATGTTCTCCATCTGGTCGGAGAGCAGGTTCAGGATGCCCCTCGCCTCCTCCACCCGGAAGTGCTGGAATCCCTCGGTCGATCCGTTGAAGTCCCAGCTGAGGGAGAAGTTGCCGTCCCGGGCATCGGCCGCGTCAATGAGGTCCAGGGCCGGTCCGATCAGTGGGAGCCCCGCGACAACCACGACGGGGATGATCCCCATCGTGTCCGTCCCGCCGCCCCGTCCGGTAACCGTGAGCGTGGTCTCGTACCGCCCGACTTCGGCGTAGGCGTGCTGGACCACCTTGAAGGCGGGACCGGTTCCCGTGAGAGTCGTCCCGTCGCCGAAGTCCCAGCTGTAGGTGAGCTCGCTCTCCGGAACCAGGGTGCGGGCGGTTGCGTCTGCGTATTGATACGTGCCGGAACCGTCGAATGTCACGTTCTGGCCCTTGATGGCTTCGTTCGGGAGAGCCTCGTAGTAGGCCACGGGGTTCAAGTCCCGGAGCTGGGCTCCGGCCATCTCCGGCTGGAGCATGTACCAGGACTCGACCTGGGCGCAGAACTCCATGCCCTTGGCCCACCCCTCCGAGGCGAACAGGCCCGTGGGATCAGGGGCATTGCCGGGCGTGGTCAGGCCGCTGGTCAGCCTGTTGATCCGGGTCAGGTTGTCGTTCGGGGTGTGGAGGATGCTGATTCCCTCGTTGTTTCCCGGCGTGCCGTCGGCGTGCGGCCCGAAGTAGTCCGGGAAGAAGTTGAAGATCGGGACCCCGATGTCCTGGAAGTTCTGGTAATCGCTGGTGAAGAGAGCCAAGCCCCCGACCGCGGTGACGATTTCGTCCCGCTGCGAGTCGTTACCCACCGGGCCCTTGTCGTCAACTCCTGCCGCAGCCTCCGCATTCGACACGAAAATGGGGACCTCACCCGTGGGCGTCGTGAGGCGATCGTCCAGACGGTTCAGTACGTCGTCGATGATGGTCTCCGCCCTGGCGTTGAAGGCAGCGATCCGGGGAGTGTTGGGGGGTGAGAGCTGCATGACCTGGGGCACGCGCTGGGTGAAGTTCCCGTCCTTGAAGGCCGGGTACGCTCCGGCGCAGGGATCGACGTTGAAGTACGCCCGGACCTCGTCCTCCTCGCCGGGTGGGATGTTGTTTTCGACGTAGTCGATCGAGCCGAAGGTTCCGGACTCCTCAGAGTCCCACGGTATGAACTTCACGGTCGCGGACGGGCGTGTGCCGGTCTTTCGCCAGTAGTCGGCCATGATGTAGGCCATCCGCATGACCTCGGTGTGCCCCTCGGCCGAGTCCCAGGCCGCCGCCGGTCCCGAGTCGGTGAAGTCGTAGTGCCCGCTCACGAGGACGGTCTCCTCGGGGTGGTCGGCTCCGGGGACCACGGCCCCGATGTTGTAGGCCTGACCAGCCGATGCTGCCAGCGCTGTACCGCGAGGAAGCCCCCCACCGGGGGACTGGAACGGATAACGGTGGACCACACCGCCGAAGTCAGCCAGGGCAGCCTCCATCGACTGCTCGAAGTAGTCGAGGTACTCGAGCTGGCTGTTGAAGCACTCGCCCGCGATGAAGCCGGCCTGGGGCGGGCACTCGCCGTGGACGGGGGACGTGCCGTTCGGACCCGAGTACCCCTGCGGGCCGTCGGTGTCGACATCCTGATCTCCGGCCCGACAGTCGGGGGAGCGCTGGTCCGCCGGGAGGCTGTTGCAGTTGTCACCGGGGTGACGGGACGGCAGATGCAAGGACTCCCATACGTTGGTGTCGTAAGCCACGAATTTGCCCGATGGGTTGGGGCCGGGCATCAAGGGTGGGGTTCCGTTCGGAGGAGGGTTCGGGATCATGGCACTCTCGCCGACGCCCGTGCCGGCCTCGTCGGGGGGCCCGTAATACCCGATCGGCGTGTAGTCGACCAGGGTGTGGTCCAGGGTATGGGTCGGCGGATGGCTCGCCACAGCAATGCGAGGCGGGCTGGGGAGTACAGCGGCGAGAAGGGCCAGGCCGAACACGAGTTGGCCAACTCGCTTGGTTCCCTTGAACATTGCGGACCTCCCTCCTGAGGGCAGTAGTTGCAACATAGTAAGCCTCGTTGTCTATTTAGCGGAATCAAGCTGAGAAAGGCCTAACTCATGCGTACTGTTTTTTCTCGCGTGAGTAAGGACCCGAAATCGCCTAAATCCGACATCAGGCAGAGTCTCGGCCGTCGGGCGGCACGGCGTGTTGTAGGAGGCAGCGCCCCTGCGGTGCAGGGGCGCCGTTCTCCCTATTGTTTCTCTAGCAGGATCCTCGTCTCGACGTTCTCCGTACGGTGACAGTAACGAGCGCCGAGGCGGTTCCGCCCCTCCCGTCGCTGATCTGATATCCGAAGGAGTCCGTCCCGGTGAAGCCGCACCG
>OCZV010000862.1_pt1 | contig 10868 bp, 8 predicted proteins | sample 1539051 | NCBI WGS metagenome assembly OCZV01 (sample SAMEA3113581, study PRJEB22503) | soil metagenome
TTTTAGAGGAATATTATTTTAAACCTTCTGCTATTGTCTCCTATTCCCCCGGGGGCTTTGGTGGCGTAAATGCAGCACAACATCTCCGCCATATATTCGCAGAACTTGGAGCGCCATCTATATCTTCATCATTTCCAATATCAAGAGTACAAGATGTTTTTGACGAGCATGGAAAATTAATGGATGAAAGATATGACAAAAGAGTTATACGATTTCTTGAAGAATTTGAATGGTATATTGAGGCTTTCAAAAACCAAAGACTAAAAGGTACTCCATATTAGACTGAGCTCCTAATTGTGCACTGATGCATAAATGCTTTAGTCTTGTCATTCTTGTTTGGTAGAACATGTTTTTTGTTTTGAACCCATTCCATACTTTGACAGATAGAAATATTACAATTTTATCTCATTCTTACCTCTCTATAAATTTGCGTTACTCTTTACTGAATGATTATATATGAAAGACTTAAGGTGCATGATAAAATGCATAACTAATATCTATCGCAGATATTCTCTATTTCAGTTCTGGACACAGCAATACGAAAATATAGAGTGTCCGTAGATATCTCTTTTTTCTTAAATTAATAGCCATTATTTTTAATGCTTTTCCGCTCCATCTTCTTGTCTTTTAGGCTGTTTTCGATGCTATGTATTAACTGTTTGAGAGATACGGGTTTTGTTATAAAACTATCTATTTTAACAGTAGGCATTATTTTAGAAAATTCCTCTTTATTGATTTCAAATGCAGATATTAAAATAGTCTTAATTGTTGGACGTTCTGCTTTGATCTTTCTTATTAGTTCATATCCATTCATTGAGGGCATCCTAATATCTGATATAACCAGAGCGAAATCTTTAGAATTATTTCGAAAATGCTCTAATGCTAGTAATGGGTCTGTAAAAGCCAAGGTATTGAAGCCGTGCTTTTGCAAAGATGCTTTAATTAGAGTAACAATGTCAAACTCATCATCGACTATTAATATTGATTTTCGAATATATTGCTTATCATACGCCATAACTGTTGGATTTGTTTAAAAGTTTGTCATCTATATAAAGAAATAGCATTACATATATAACTTAGTTCAGAGTGTGCAATTTTTATCTGTCAAATATAGTGCTAGTATAAAAACCAACGATTCTAAGGTGTTGCAAAGAATCGTATATTCTAGAGTATATACAGTGTAATAACTTCAGAAAGTGAGCAGAGATGATAAAAGCATTAAAGGAATATTGAGATATTTTGAACATCAGTGAAACTAGAAGTAAGAGAAATTAAAAGTGCTTTTTGTTATATGGGATATATCGCTTGCATATAATTAGAAGCTCACTATTTTATTATCTTAAAATATCCTTTATATTAGTGCTAATTACTTTTATATTAGAATCAACGTTCTATTCTATTCTAACGGCTCATAAGAGAAAATGCGATTGTATCAAGGTTATATATCCATATATAACTCAGTTTCTATTACAGTCTTTCTGATCTGATTCCTCTTCTACTATCTCTGTGTGTCTCTAATATCCTCTATCTGATTATTGCGAAGATTATATATATTTGATATACATCTCTTTTGTGAATGAATTGTGCTAAGTGTTCTCATACTCATTTAGCCCATGAACTTAGGAATACTCTTGATATGATGGAATCGTTGATGCTAGTTGGAAAATGCTTGATCATTGGATGCCACTGCCGACAATACGTTGATAGAATTGAAGTTATAGATGAAGAGTTGTTATAACTACTACTAATATCCTTTGTTTAATAGCAATATAAGCAGACGCAAATACAGGTAGTATAATAAGACCACAACATGTTCTTCCAACCAAAGCTAATTTTGTCTACATCTATATCTCCAGTTCGTCAACCATGGCAAGAAACTTTCAAGAATATAATACTTCAAGAAAAGACAAACTGACAGATTTTGAAATATATCTCAGAAAAGTCGGAAGAGTAACAGTATAGATTAAACCTTTTTATGAATCAAATATATAGACAGTTAAATAAGTTAACTATTTGATATACATTGCAAACAATAGAAGTAAATTTCAGCAATAGAATATCAGTGCTATTATCGTAATTCTGATAAGAATGATTGCTACTATCACTAAATCGTCATATCAAGAAGTGAAAAAGACAAATAATCATTAAAAATTCATTGCTCTTAAAGTGGATCATAACTGTTATTGATAATGAGATGTATAGAACATCTTTACTCAACTGACTGAAAACTCGTTAGACGAGAAAATGTAAAATTATAAATCTACAAAAATAATTCGTGAACACTAGACAGATAAGTATTATAAACAAAAATGAACATTAGTTGTTAACATGGATCCTGCTATTCAAATGATGGAAATTGCGCCTGGTCTAAAAGATATGTTGTTAAATGCTGGATTTACAATCGAGACCATACTTAAATGTGGTCCTAGCGAGATCGCTGGAATACTAGGAATAGACATATATGTCGCACAGATAATTTTTGATACCGCTAAGAAAGCTGCAGAGAGAACCAGAAGTTTACTAGCAGAAGAAGAAACTACTTAGTGTAACGTGAGAACTAGGTTACTGTAGAAATGTTCAATTTTTTATATAATTCACACTAAATAATGTTTTGTTTGTAAATCATTCCGCAATTTAAACTAAATGTGATATATCGCTAAGTTATGTTGAAAATGCCTATTTTTAAGATAGAGTTCTGTGACTCTTAGTAGGATAGAAGGGCTGTGAAAAGTCGTTGGATGGCATGAACGTTCTGGATCCATGTTAGTTTTTTTATAGAATCTTAATATTATTATTATTATTATTATCATAGCAGTGAATGATAATTATTATTGTCAACGAATAATGGACCAGAGAGAACATGCCTATTTGGAATGAGAACAACTCTAGAATGCATTTCTCCTTGGTTCATTATTTCTTGGCCTATTATCCTCTATCTTATAAATATACTTCCAATAAACTATAAACTTTACACAAATATTATTTATCATATTCTTTGAACTCTGCATTAATGTCCTCCAATTTTCTGTCTTTAATTATGATTCCAGATGCTTTAGCTTGGGTTTAGCGCATTAAGAGTTCATGTGCTCTAATGTAGTTGTGATATATTTGGTAGTACGTGTTGCACTAAATGGGAATTATACATGAAATAATTTCATCACACAGACCATTACATTCTACTATTTTTGAGTGCTTTGATGATATTTATAGAGTAATAATATAGACATTAGACTATAGTACTATACCAATAGTATGACTAACGAATTAGTTACCAATCAATAGGAACATTAATCTAAATATAATTGATTTTAAGTTATAGATGAATGCATTATGATATTATTTTATCATAGTATGTCAGCAATTTCCTAAAAGAAGTACCGCTGTTTATTCCAGGACGCGACGAGTAGGAAGAATAATATATGTATGTGTGCATTACATTTTACTTATTTGCAGAACGAGTTGCTTACACAAAATGCAGTATATTGTATCTATATTGTTATGAATATCCCTTGTAAGTTACTGCAAAATAAAACATCATTCCCACAATTATTGTATCAATAAAACTTCATTGACGGAGCCAGCGAGTATATTAAGATACAAGACGAAATATATATGATTACATTACATATAGAAACTGAAGGCATAAAATAAATTATGTTACGTTACCAGTTGATTCAATGTATTTGTTGACTAATATGATGATCAGATGGCTTGTTAAATAACAGTGCCATATACTATACAATTTTATAAACCCGTGTCATTTATGACGATATCTTAATGCTCACAGCTGTAGTCGATAGTTTAACTCCTGCGTTCTAGCTCCAATATATGCATAGAGAAATCAAGATGCAGGTATAAATTACCGCATATATGAAACTAAAGAAGAATCATTGTCATCTATAACATTAGATGCAACATAGATAAAGGGAGATAATTTCCAATCTTGACAATTCCATTGCGGCAATAGAAATAACTGTACTGCAAATCTATAGACAAAGAAGATAAATGACTCAAAATGGATAAATCATTATTTGTTATAGATATCTATTTGTGATAACAAGAAATGTATAAAAACGTTTTCTACGACGTAATGGCATATATCATAATTCTTGGTCTAATATTCCTTTATAGAGAACAATTCCTATATTGATGGCGACGTTTAAACTCTTGTATTGACGACCATGACTGAATGTCAAAAGCAATGACTTGTCCCATTAATATTATACTTATACAATAATACAGCCATCGTCTATGTCGTTTTATCCTTTCTCACTTAATAAAAACGAAGAATTTCAAAACACATACATAGAACGCATAATGATGCCGATTAGCAGGAAGACACAACAGTTGAAAATGGTAAGAAAACCAAAGGATGTAACCCAATTTTTTCAATATGCCATGCGACTTAAGTATGTCAAAAGGGCAGGTTGGATTTCAAAAGTTAAAGTGCAAAATCCTGAATCTGTAGCAGATCATACGTTCTCCATGTGTGCAATAAGCATGGTCTTATCCGATATACTTGGATTGGACACTCAGCGCGTCATGAAAATGGTAATTCTTCATGATCTAGCAGAATCTATAATCGGCGACTACATTCCAGGTCAAATTTCAGAGAAGCATAAGAGGTTAAAAGAAAAAAAAGCCATCAATTCTATTTTGTATTGTATACCTTCTGATCTTCGTGGAAATTATAGAAAAATATGGAATGAATATCTACAAAATAAGACAGATGTCGCTCAACTCGTACACAGGGTAGACAAGATAGAGATGATGTTGCAGGCCATGCAATATGCTAAGGAAGGCTATCCTAAGAAATTACTGCACAGTTTTTTAAATTGTGCTAAACGACGTTCAAAGAGTTAGAACAACTATCACTAATGTCATGAACCTAAATCCTTTAAATCTATTCATTTGTTAGTTAATAAATAATGCAGTACTTTACAGCTTTAAAGATAGGAGAAAGACGCGTAAAAGCATCCCAAGACCTTTTGACATCATATACTGGCTATGCCATGCCCGCTCTCGCCCTAAAAGATAACAAAGACAATAAATGGGAGCCAGTCGGGGAAGAAAACCTCTTTTCCGTAATAAAAGAAGCAAATGGATACATGATAGCCTTTTGTGACAAAAATGGTATAGCAAAGTCTATTGCCCAATGGTTTACGGAGGAAAAGAAAGACGAGATCATTGCAAAAATAAAAGCTGACCATAACATGGAAGAATATTTTGGTAAGTTATCTCTTCCAATATAACAAAGATTTATAATTAAAAGAGAAGAATGTTTTCTATAAGAGCATAGAACAGAATAATATAGTTTACATTCTCTTGTATAAATTGGTTTGAATTTTCAAAAGATCTGCCAATAACAATGGATTATTTGAGGCATATCTGGACGTTTTATAATTTATTAGTGTTTAAAATTCATCAAAGTTGCAATATAGGGCCTGGCTTATGGCTTATATATACAAGTCATAGAGCTGAGAAATTCAATTTAATAAATTTATTAAAATAATGAGTTTTTTGATTGTCAAAAATTATATCTTGTGTCTTTAATGTCCGTTATGTGTAATTTTTCCAAACGATACATCCCATCTGTTATGATTGACAATTTATTTTAACAATTGTTGTTTGTGATAATATGACTAAAATTTTAATGTATGTATGGACGTATATTAATTTGTTTTAACGCTTGATCGGAAAATATGAACAAGAAATTGAAGTGAAAGGTCATCTTATTGATTCTCTGATACTAACAAATATTTTTGATAAGGTCATGGATCTTAAGGGAGATTTTCAAGTCCTTGAATTCAGCGTGGGAAAGAGAAAGAGAGACCCAAGCTATGCTCGCCTTTTGGTTCGAGGCAAAAATCAGCAGCATATGCATGAGCTATTAGAAGCGGTATATAGAGAAGGCGCACAACCCATATCTGTCCAACAAGCAATTCTTGAACCGGCTATAAAAGATATGGTGATGCCTGATAGCTTTTACAGCACTACTAATAATGCAACCCAAGTGTTCTATGACGGTTCATGGATTGACGTTGAAAATATGATGATGGACAAATGCATAGTATTGGACAAGGAAAAGATGAGAGCAGAATGCAAAATGATTCGGGATGTGAAAAAAGGAGAGAATATAGTTGTCGGGGAGCGTGGAGTCAAGATAATTCCGCACGAACGTCCCCGAGAAGGCATAGACATTTTTCAATTTATGAGTAGTAGCAGTTCAAGTGAGCGACCGACACAGCAAATTGCTCGAAAAGTTGCCAATGATATATACAAGATTAAAGAGTCAGGAGGAAAGATAGTAGTGGTTTCCGGGCCAGTTGTCGTTCATTCAGGCTCCTCAGATGCTCTTGCCAAACTAATTAAAATGGGTTATATACATGGATTGTTGGCCGGCAATGCTCTTGCAGTTCATGATGTAGAGAATTCTTTAATGGGAACGTCGCTAGGCATGCAAGTCAATGATGGAACTCTTGCAGTAAGAGGCCATAGAAATCACATGCAAGCAATTAATGAAGTTTTTAAATTCGGATCCCTAAAATCAATGGTTCAAAAAAAGGTCTTAAAAAAAGGTATAATGTATCAATGTATTATCAATAATATACCGTTTGTATTAGCAGGATCCATTAGAGATGACGGACCTATTCCTGACGTTGTGACTGATGTTGTTGATGCACAACGAAAATACAAACAAGTACTTAAGGACACTAAAATGGTCTTAATGCTGTCCACAATGTTACACTCAATTGCTGTAGGGAATATGCTTCCAGCAACAGTTAAGGTTGTTGCCATTGACATAAGTCAGCCGGTAGTGACAAAACTTCTAGATAGAGGAACTACCCAGGCGATAGGAATAGTGACAGATGTTGGAGCTTTCTTGCCTATGATTGTACAGCATTTAGAACGGATGAAGGCATCATCAACAAAATTCTCTTCAATCTCGTCAGTGGCAAAAATGAAAAATAAAAAGGAGAAAAGTTAGTTTGATTCTGTTAATTTCCTTGTGATTAAATTAAGCGCAATTTTCGGATCTGCTCTTCCTCTTGTTAATTGCATAACCTTACCAAGCAAGAAATTAGCGACATTTGGGTTATTTTTTGCATCTATTACCGCAGATTTTTCACGTGTAAATATTGATTCTACAGCTTCAGCGATAGCGCCAGTATCATCTATCTTTGATGCGTTCGTCTTGGTAACAAGCTGTGAGGGCATTTCGCCAGTTTTTATTATCTGTTTCAGTATCATCTTTGCTGTATTTCTATTAATAGTATTCTGATCAACCAGTTTCACTAGATCTGCAACATGTTTTGGTTCAATTTTTAATCCTGAAAGAATAGACGCTTTTTGCTCTGAATCATCTATAAATGCCATTAGATCAGTAATAATTGAATTAGCAATCTCCTTTGGTGACGAATAAATGCTTACTGCGAGTTCAAAAAAGTCAGAAACTTCTTTATTATCAATTAGCACCTGTGCCATGTGTTCAGAAAGTTCATAATCAGTGACGAAGCGAATTTTTCTCTCATCTGGTAACTCTGGCATGATAGCTTTGAGTGACGATAAAAACTCGTTCCCCAAGATTATTGTAGGTATGTCAGGTTCAGGAAAGTACCGATAATCCTGTTCTTCCTCTTTCGTCCTAGCCTGTTTAGTTATTTTTCGTAAATCATCCCAGTGTCGTGTTTCTGCTTTAATTTCAATATCATGTAAGGACATAGTGTTTTGTCTAGTAATCTCGTAAGAAAGTGCTTTTTCAACTTCTTTAAAGGAGTTAACATTTTTAATTTCAACTTTTCTCTTGCTCCCTATTGAAACATTGGCATCGCATCTAACTGAACCTTCCAATTTTGTGTCACAAACTCCTAAATGTTGCACAATAGAAGAAATTTTATTTAAGAACATCCTTACATGCTTTGGATCAGTAAAATTTGGTTCAGTAACAATTTCTATTAAAGCTACTCCAGCTCTGTTATAATCTATAAGAGTGTACGAATTTGCATTATTATTATTATTTTCATAAATCAATCTTCCCGGGTCTTCTTCAAGCTGAACCCTTCGAATTACAGCTTTTTTTGATCCATCATAGTCTAGTTTCCCGTCTACACCGATGCTAGTTATTCCATATGAGTTATATTGTGTCAACTGAAAATTTTTTGGAAGATCAGGATAAAAGTAGTTTTTCCTATAAAACATTATTTTATCTGGAACTTTACATCCAAGAGCTAGAGAAACCATGCCGGCAAGTTCTACAGCCTTTTGATTTAAAAGTGGAAGACTTCCAGGAAGTCCAGAACAAATTGGGCACACATTATTGTTGGGAGTCTTGTCGCGGTAATCAGAATAGCATGAACAAAATAATTTGCTCTGAAGAGCTGTTAATTGACAATGAATTTCAAGACCAATATTTGCTGCCAATATCATTACAGATCAGGGCTCCTTTGAATATTAGATGCTTTTTCAAATAACATTGCTGCATCAAGTATTGTTTGCTCCTGTAATTCATTTGCCATTATTTGTAAACCTATAGGAAGATCATTGTGGAATCCAGCGGGTATTGAAATTGCAGGTATTCCACTAAGATTAGCGATTACTGTGTCGATATCAATTAAATACATCTTTAGTGGATCATCTATCTTCTCGCCAATTTTGAATGGCAGAACAGGCATGGTAGGTGCTATCAAAATGTCATACTGTTTAAAGAATGATTTCAATTCTCGTTTTAATAATGATCTTAACATTTGGGCTTTTAGGTAATATTTCCCATAATAGCCCGCGGATAAAACATACGATCCAATAATAATGCGCCTTTTCGCTTCTTGGCCAAAATTGCTACGAACTTTTGAAAAATACGTATTCCATTCATATCCATCAGGATTCAAATCGAAACCATAACGAATATTATCATATCTCGCAAGATTACTACTAGCTTCAGCCATTGCTATCGTATAATAAGAGGGTAGAGAATATCTAATAGAATTCATAGAAATCTCTTCGCATTCAAAGTCCAATTTAGAGAATAAATCCATAGCATTATAGATGCATTTAGAAATTGCTTGGTCGGCTCCTTCAACTAATTGTTTCACTAACCCAACACGAATATTTTTTTTTGTAGGATGCAGGGTATATTTTGGGACCCATTCTAAAGTAGTATAATCGTTATCATCTTTCCCCGCAATTGCATTCATAACCATGGCCACATCAGAGACTGTCTTTCCAATGGGACCAATCTGCTCTAAACTGTTAGCATAAGAGATAAGCCCATATCTACTCACGCTACCATAGGTAGGTTTTAGACCTACTACTGAGCAAAAACTAGCAGGACATCGTATCGATCCGCCAGTGTCCGATCCTAAAGATACGGCGCATTCTAATGCTGCAACACTCGCTGCACTGCCGCCGGAAGAGCCCCCAGCCACAAAATCAATATTCCATGGATTGTGCGTTGGTCCATTGTTGCTAAATTCCGTGGTAGAACCCATTGCAAATTCATCAAGATTTAATTTTCCGACCACAATTGCATCACTTTCTCGCAGTCTCTTGACTGTGGTAGCATCATAAGGCGAAACATAATCCTTTAACATTTTTGAAGCACATGTTGTATTCAAACCATTTGTGTTTATGTTATCTTTTATTCCTACGGCAACACCTGCAAGGGGACCTATATTTTGCTCCCTATTGTGAATTTTTCTATCTATCAGTTGCGCTTTTTGCAGCGCGCCTTTTTTATCTACAGTGATAAAGGCATTAATTTTAACATCGATTTTTTCTATCCGATCAAGAATTTGGCAAATGTATTCTTCCGCAGAAAAATCTCTATTTTTAATACCTAAAGTAACCTGCTTAGTGGTGAGACCACATAGGTTTGTCATTCAGGCCAACCTCGGCCCCTTTATATAGTCATCCTTTCTATACTTTACATTTTTTAAGGCATTTCCTTCGAATAATTCCTGGCAGTCTTTTCTCAGTTCAGAAAAGTTTTTTATTAAATGTATCGGTTCAAGTTCATTTAGGGAGATGCTATCCAGTATGTCGAAATATGCAATTATTTCTTCGATCTGTGATTGATATCTTTCAATTTCCTGATCTGTTAATTCTAATTTTGAGAGCTTTCCCAATTGTCTGATCTCTTGTTTAGACACCATCTCCAAAATGCTCCATTTTCCTTATGGTACTAACCTGTCTATGTCACGCGGATATAAAGTTACATCGCGTATGTTCTCTATTCTTGTAATAGCCATAAGCAAACGCTCTAAACCTAAACCAAATCCTGCATGAGGTGGAACCCCGTAATCAAATACCCTGAGGTGATAGTCGAATGCTTGTGTATTCAATCCCTGCTTTTTCATTCGCTCCAATAATTCATCTTTTCTATTTATTCTGGTACTACCAGACGATACCTCCAGAGATCTGTACATTAGATCAAATGATTCAGAGATCGACTCACCTTCGATATACTTTGGTTTTACATAAAAGGGCTTTAAAGAAGTAGGCCAGTCAGTAATAAAATAAAAGCCATTTATCCTGTCATCAGATATATTTTTCATTGCCTGAGGGGATAGATCGTCTCCCCATCTAATTCGTTCCCCTGTGCTTTGTAATTGATTTATTATATTGGAATAGGAATATTTTGGAAACGGCATTTTAACTGCCGGCAACTCAAGATCAAGATATCGTAGATCATCTTTTTTCCTTTCTTTAATTGAAGCAATTATATACGAAATTATTTCTTCCAATAAAGTCATCATATCTGTGTAATCTACAAATGCCTTCTCAACATCAATAGATATTGCTTCAGAAAGATGTCTGTTAGTACGCGATGGTTCAGCTCTGAAAATTGGACCTATTTCAAATACATTTTCAAA
>OCZV010000863.1_pt1 | contig 10854 bp, 9 predicted proteins | sample 1539051 | NCBI WGS metagenome assembly OCZV01 (sample SAMEA3113581, study PRJEB22503) | soil metagenome
CCGCCTACGGACTGGCCCTGGGTGAGGCGTTCCAGCTCCGTGACGACGTGCTGGGAGTCTTCGGTGATCCCGACCAGACCGGTAAGCCCGCGGGTGACGACCTGCGCGAGGGCAAGCGCACCGTGCTCGTCGCCTACGCGCTCGAGCGGGCCACCGCGCCCCAGGCGGAAACCCTCGAACGACTGCTGGGCGACCATGCCCTCGACCGGGCCGGCGTGGACGCATTGCGTGCGCTGATCGACGATACGGGGGCACTCGACCGGGTCGAGCGCCTGATCAGCGAGCTGGTCGAGCGTTCAACGGCCGCGTTGGCCGACGCCGAGGTCGGGCCGGAGGCCCGCGACGCCCTCATTGCCTTGATCACCGCAGCAACCTCTCGCTCGGTCTGAAGGCTGTAGCCCGCCGGCTCTGTGTCGGAATTCCGGGCCGGACCGCCACGTCCGTACACTCTCGGCGTGGACCTGCACGTCTCCGACGCACCGGCAGGCCGTCTGCTCGACGGCCGCTACCGCGTCGAGGCGACCCTGGCCCGTGGCGGGATGGCCACCGTCTACCGGGCGCTCGACACCCGCCTGGACCGTCCGATCGCCCTGAAGGTCATGCATCCCGAGCTCGCGGTGGACGAGGAGTTCGTCGCGCGGTTCATCAGCGAGGCCCGCTCCGCAGCGCGCCTCTCGCACCCTGCCGTCGTCGCCGTCTTCGACCAGGGCGAGGACGACGACGCCGTCTTCCTCGCGATGGAGTACGTGGAGGGCCGGACTCTACGAGGGTTCCTGCGCGACCGTGGCCGGCTGTCGCCGGTGCATGCGCTGGAAATGGTCGAGCCGGTGCTGGCCGCACTCGATGCGGCCCACACGGCGGGCATCGTCCACCGCGACGTCAAGCCCGAGAACGTGCTGGTCGCCGACGACGGCCGGGTCAAAGTCGCGGACTTCGGGCTGGCGAGGGCTCTGACCGACGCTTCCACCGCGACCCGCGGCCTGCTTCTCGGCACCGTCAACTACATATCGCCCGAGCAGGCGCTCGGCGAGGCTGCGACGCCGCGGTCGGACGTGTACTCCGCCGGCGTGATGCTCTACGAGCTGCTCACCGGCGCACCGCCCCACACCGGCTCCACCGACTTCGTGATCGTCCGCAGTCACATCGAGCATGACGTGCCGGCTCCCTCGGACGCCGAGCCCGTCGTGCCGGGCGTCGTCGACGATCTGGTGCGCCGGGCCACCGCGCGCGAGCCCGCCGAACGTTTCGCCGACGCCGGCGAGTTCTTGGCCGCTGTCCGCGGAGCCCTCGCCACGATGGTCACAGCCGTGCCGGGGCTCGAACCACGCGAGACTGCGGGCGTCTCGTTCGCGGAGGCGCTGACGTCCACCGGGCTGTCGGCGCCGTTGCGAGAGCCCGAGCACACGTCGGTCATCCCACACACGCGGTTCGATGACCGCCCTGCGAGCCGAGCGCCCGGCGCGCTCCGCCGGCCACCGGGCCGCAAGGCAGCGCGGCCGACCGATCGCCGGCAGTCCAAGCCGCGCAGCCGATGGCGTGGGCCGATCCTGTTCGCCTTGGTGATGCTGCTGGCCGTCGGCACCGCGGTCGGAGCCTGGTGGTACGGAGCGGGCCGCTACACCGTGACACCGTCGCTGCTGAACGTCACCGTGGCCGAGGCCCAGGCCAGCGCCCAGGCGGCGGGCCTGACGGCTGTCCAGGCCGGTGAGCAGTTCTCCGAGGTGGTGCCGGCCGGGCTCGTGGTGGAGACCGACCCCGGTCCCGGCGAACGCATCCTGCACGACGGTGAGATCGACCTCATCGTCTCGAAGGGGCCGGAACGCTACGAAGTGCCGGACCTGGCCGGAAAGGCAAGGGAGGAGGCCGAGCAAGCGCTGGCTGCTGCCGGCATCCCCGTCGGCGAGGTGGCCGAGGCCTATCACGACGAGATACCGGCTGGCGTCGTCGCCTCCCAGAGCGTCCCGCCGGGCGAGCTGGTGCGCCGCGACACCCCGGTCGACCTGACCATCAGCCTCGGCCGCGAGCCGGTCGCGATCGAGGACTTCACCGGGCGTCCCTTCGTCGACGCGGAGCGGGTGCTCGGGGAGGCGGGCTTCGACGTGGTCAAACAGGACGTGCCGAGCCTCACTATCCCGGCGGGTACGGTGATCTCCCAGGAACCCAACACCGGTACCGGATTCCGCGGCGACAAGATCACTCTGCAGGTCTCCTGGAACCCGTTCTCCGCGCAGGTCCAGGTTCCGAACGTCATCGGTAAGAAGGCCGAGGACGCGAAGCGTGAACTGGAGTCCCTCGGCTTCCAGGTCGCCGTTCGCGGCGAGTTCGACGGCAGTCGCGAGGTTCGGGACCAGACCCCCCAGGCCGGCCAGCTGCGCCCATCCGGCAGCACGGTCCGGCTCGTGCTGGCCCGCGGGTGACGGTGACCGACCCTCCTGCATCGATCGGAACGCACCTCTCGGTCCACGGAAGGCTCGCCGACGTGCCCGCGCGGGCGGCACGTCTCGGCGCCGAGGCCGTCCAGCTCTTCCTCGGCAATCCGCGCGGGTGGGCCACGCCGCCGGGCAACGCCACGGCGGACGCGACCTTCCGGGCCGCGGCCGACAACCAAGGGCTAGCGGTGCTGGTGCATTCCGCGTACCTCATCAACCTGGGAAGTCCGACCGCCTTGACCTACGAACGGTCGGTCGCGAGCGTCGCCCACGCCCTCGCCCGGGGAACCGCCGTCGGGGCCCAGGGTGTCGTCGTCCACACCGGATCCTGCGTGACGCTCGGCGGTCGCGACACCGCGATGCGCCAGGTCCGCGATGCGCTGTTACCGATGGTCGAGCTCCTGCCGGACGACGCCCCCGACGTCGTGCTGGAGCACACGGCCGGTCAGGGCCAGTCGTTGTGCGCGACCGTCGACGACTTCGGCCCGTACCTCGAGACGCTCGACTGGCATCCTCGGGTCAAGATCTGCCTGGACACCTGTCACGCCTTCGCAGCCGGCCACGACCTTGCCGAGCCCGGCACCATGGCGGCCACGATCGACCGCCTTGTCGCGATTGCGGGACCGGGGCGGCTGGCGGCGATCCACGCGAACGACTCGATGGATGCCTGCGGGGCCTTTCGGGACCGCCACCAGCGGATCGGTCGAGGGCGGATCGGTCTCGAACCGTTCCGCGAGCTGCTCGCCCATCCGGCGGTCGCCGGGCTGCCCGTCATCCTGGAGACGCCGGGCGACCCGCAGGCGCACGCAGAGGACCTCGAACTGCTCGACAGCATGCGCCCGTGACCGTACGCGCGCACGGGTCCGGGCTCGCCACGTTGGGCCTGCTGGCGGTGACGGCCGCCTGGGGCTCGACCTTCTTCCTCATCAAGGATTTGCTCGACCGGATCCCGGTGGCCGACTTCCTGGCGGTTCGCTTCACGATCGCAGCGCTGGCCCTCTGGCTCATCGCACCGAAGGCGGTTGCACAGCTGTCCGCCATCGCCCGTCGCCGGGCCGTGCTGCTCGGTCTCGTCTACGGCGCCGGGCAACTCCTGCAGACGGCCGGCCTCGGCCACACGTCGGCGTCGGTGTCCGGATTCGTGACCGGCATGTACGTCGTGATGACACCGCTGTTCGCCGCAGCGCTGGTGCGCGCGCGAGTCGGCGCATCCGCCTCGGCGGCCGTCGTCCTCGCGACCGGCGGGCTGGCCCTGCTTTCCCTGCAGGGCTTCGCGGTGGGCTTGGGCGAATCCCTGACACTGGCCTCTGCCGCGCTCTACGCGCTGCACATCGTCGCGTTGGGTGCCTGGTCGACGCCGCGGGACGCCCTCGGGCTGTCGATCGTCCAGCTGGCCGTCATCACGGTCGTGTGCTGGGCCGGGGCTCTCCCCGGAGGAGTCGAGCTTCCGACGACGGGCTCCGACTGGCTCTCCATGCTCTACATGGCACTGGTCGCCGGAGCGTTCGCGCTCGTCGTCCAGACCTGGGCGCAGGCACACATGTCGGCAACCCGGGCCGCGATCGTCATGACGATGGAGCCGGTGTTCGCGGCCGCGTTCGCCGTCGGGTGGGGAGGCGAGGACCTGAGCGCGCGCATGGTGGGCGGTGGGGCACTCGTCCTGGCCGCCATGTACCTCGCCGAACTCGGCCCGCGGCACGGCCGCGACGCCGAGGTGCCGCACCTGGTCACGTAGGCGGTCGGGCCAGATCCGACCCCGACCGGGCGGTGCCGGACACGGGGCGGTGACCTCTTCGTAACGAACCGTCTTGCGTCCCGGACAATGTGTCCGCTCCTTGGACGGCGGCAGCTAATGTCGGAGCTCGCGTCAAGGAGGAGATCCCGTGGTCGTGGTGATGGAGCCAGGCGCAACGGGTGCCCATGTCGACGCCGTCGTCGAGCGGGTTCGCAGCGCCGGTGGCGAGGCATTCGTGAGCCGCGGAGTGAGCCGCACCATCATCGGACTGGTGGGCGACAACGTCGACGAGTTCCGTGCGCTCAACCTCCGCAGCATGGCCGGTGTCGCTGACGTCATCCGGGTCTCGTCGCCGCTCAAGCTGGTGAGCCTGGACAACCACCCGGGCCGAAGTACGGTCGTCGTCGGCGGGTCGGACCGTGGCGTGCCCATCGGGCCGGGCACGTTCACCCTCATCGCCGGGCCCTGCGCCGTCGAATCCGCACAGCAGACCTTCCAGGCGGCGGAGATGGCCCAGGCGGCCGGTGCCACGCTGCTGCGCGGCGGTGCGTTCAAGCCGCGCACGTCTCCGTACGACTTCCAAGGCCTCGGCGAGCAGGGCCTGCGAATCCTGGCCGAGGTCCGCGAGAGCACCGGCCTGCCGATCGTCACCGAGGTCCTCGATGCCCACGACGTCCCGCGCGTCGCCCAGTACGCGGACATGCTCCAGGTCGGCACCCGCAACATGCACAACTACGCGCTTCTGCAAGCGGTAGGTCGAGCACATCTGCCGGTGCTGCTCAAGCGCGGCATGCAGGCCACGGTCGAGGAGTGGTTGACAGCTGCCGAGTACGTCGCCCAGCGCGGCAACCTCGACATCGTGTTGTGCGAGCGGGGCATCCGCACCTTCGAGACGTCGACCCGCAACACGCTCGACATTTCCGCCGTTCCGGTCGTCCAGCAGCTGTCCCACCTGCCCGTGATGGTCGACCCGTCGCATTCGGGCGGCCGCCGTGACCTGGTACTTCCGCTCGCCCGCGCGGCCATCGCGGTCGGCGCCGACGGCATCATGGTCGACGTCCATCCGGCACCGGAGGAGGCGCTGGTCGACGGCGCCCAGGCGTTGGTCGGCGCCGATCTGCGCGAACTGGCGTCCGCTGTGCGGCGGCTTCCACCCTTGGTCGGCCGCCGGCCCGCCGAACGCCTCGCTTCAGCGGGCGCTTCCTGAGCGACCAGACGGCGCCGGCCCACGATGCGGGCAGCGGCCCGCTAGGTGGTCAGCAGCCGGGCCAGGATCTCGCCGGCCTTCCGGCAGTCCTCGGTCGTGACGTCACGGTGCGCGATCAGGCGCACGATCGTGGGGGCGACTGCGATGGTCAGCACGCCTTCGTCGCGAGCCTGCGCGACCACGTCGGCGGCGCTCGTCCCGGCCTTCGAGACGTCGAGCAGGACGATGTTCGTCTCCACCGTGGCCGGATCGACGACGCCGGCATCCGCAACCAGACCGGCCAGGATCCGGGCCTTTTCGTGATCCTCGGCGAGCGGTTCGACATGCCGGTCAATCGCGTAGAGACCCGCCGCCGCGAGCACCCCGGCCTGCCGCCAGCCCCCGCCGAGCCGCTTGCGCCACTGCCGAGACTCGGCGATCACGCCGGCCGGGCCGACGAGAAGCGAGCCGACAGGTGCGCCCAACCCCTTGGAAAGGCCCACCGACACGGTGTCGAAGAGCGTCCCGTACGCGTCCAGCCCGACGCCCGACGCGACGTGGGCGTTCCAGAGCCGCGCACCGTCCAGATGCAGCCGCACCCCGGTGCCGCTGACGAGGTCGCGCAGTGCTCGCAGGTCGGCCAGCGGCTGCACCGTGCCACCGGCGAAGTTGTGGGTGTTCTCGACGGTGACGGCAGCCGTCGACACCAGGTACGGGCCGGCGTCGGGCGACATCATCGAGGCCACAGCGTCGAGGTCCACGTGTCCCTTCGGGTGTGACCAGGTGCGCGTCGTCACGCCGTGCCAGGTGGCGTGCGCGCCGAGCTCGGCGCGGACCACGTGCGCCTGCGCCTCGCAGAGCAGTTCCTGTCCCGCCCCGACGTGTGCCCGCACCCCGAGCAGGTTGGCCAGCGAGCCGCTGACGGTGAACAGGCCGGCCTCGTGCCCGAGCAGTCCGGCGACTCTCTCCTCGAGCGCACGGACCGTTGGGTCTTCGCCGTAGACGTCGTCACCGGTTTCGGCAGCGGCCATCGCGGTGAGCATGCCCGGCGTAGGCCTGGTCACGGTGTCGCTTCGCAGGTCGACGGTCACGGACCGACTCTAGGACGACGCCGGTCAGCGGGCTTCGAGGAGTTCGGCCACCAGGAAGGCCAGCTCCAACGACTGGGTCCGGTTCAGCCGCGGGTCGCAGAACGTCTCGTACCGATCCCCCAGCCCGTCCTCGGCGATCGGGTCGCCACCGCCGACGCATTCGGTGACGTCGTCACCGGTCAGCTCGACATGGATGCCGCCCGGAACCGTTCCCAGCACGCGATGGACCTCGAAGAACCCCCTGACCTCATCGACGACGTCGTCGAAGCGGCGGGTCTTGTGCCCGCTGGGCGCCTCATATGTGTTGCCGTGCATCGGGTCGCAGACCCAGGAGACGACCAGCCCGCTTGCCGTGGCCTTCTCGACGAGCGGGGCCAGGTCGTCGCGGATCCTTCGCGCACCCAGCCGAGTGACGAACGTCAAGCGGCCGGGCTCACGGTCCGGATCCAGCCGCTCCGCAAGTGCGAGAACCTCCTCCGGGGTGGCCGTCGGCCCGAGCTTGACGGCGATCGGGTTGCGGAGCCGCGTGGCGAACTCCAGGTGCGCGCCCCCGAGCTGGCGCGTGCGATCCCCCACCCAGACCAGGTGCCCGGACACGTCGTAGGGCTGACCGGTGCGCGAGTCGACCCGGGTGAGGGCCCGTTCGTAGTCCAGGAGCAGCGCCTCGTGGCTGGCGTAGAGCTCGACCGTGTGCAGTTGCTCGGGGTCGGCACCGATCGCGTGCATGAACGAGAGCGCCTTCTCGATCTGACCGGCGAGCCGCTCGTACCGCAGGCCGGCCGGCGACGTCCGGACGAAGTCGGTGTTCCAGGCGTGAACCTGTCGGAGGTCGGCGTACCCACCGCCGATGAAGGCCCGGGTCAGGTTCAGGGTTGCCGCTGCGGCGTGGTACGCGCGCACCATGCGCGACGGGTCCGGCGTGCGAGCACCGGCGGTGAAGTCGAATCCGTTGACGATGTCGCCGCGGTACGCAGGCAGCGTGATGCCGCCCCGGGTCTCGGTCTCACGGGACCGTGGCTTGGCGTACTGACCGGCCAGCCGCCCGACCTTGACCACCGGGACGCTCGCGGCGTAGGTCAGGACGACGGCCATCTGCAACAGCGTCTTGAGCTTGTTGCGGACGTTGTCCGCCGTCACTCCGTCGAACGTCTCGGCGCAGTCGCCGCCCTGGAGGAGGAACGCTTCCCCTCGGGACACGGCTGCCAGACGGTGGCGCAGTTGGTCGCATTCGCCGGCGAACACCAGCGGAGGCATCTTCCGCAACTCGCCGACGGCAGCCTCGACCGCCACGTCGTCGGGCCACTGCGGCTGTTGGGAGACGGGCCTTGATCCGGTGACGTCGGCGAGCTCGGCGAACAGGGCGGCGTCACGGCTCGAGGTCACCGCCCAAGCCTAGGCCCGGACGTCTTCAGACCGGATCTCGGTAGGGTGACGACGCCGGCTCGAAACGTGCCCGAAGGGGTTCGACGATGACAGTGCGCAAGGTCGCGATGCTCACCGCCGGGGGCCTGGCCCCGTGTCTCTCGTCCGCAGTGGGCGGACTGATCGAGCGCTATACCGAGCTCGCGGCCGACATCGAGATCATCGCGTACACCGACGGCTACGTGGGCCTCCTCACGGGCCGGTCGATCACGGTGACACCCGAGATCCGCGAACGCGCGTACCTGCTGCACCGCTTCGGGGGCAGCCCTATCGGCAACAGCCGAGTGAAGCTCACCAACGTCGCCGACTGTGTGGAGCGGGGCCTGGTCAAGGAGGGTCAGGACCCGCTTGCCGTCGCTGCCGACCAGCTCACCCGCGACGCCGTCGACGTCCTGCACACGATCGGCGGCGACGACACCAACACCACCGCGGCCGACCTCGCCGCCTATCTCGAGCGTCACGGGTACGACCTGACCGTCGTCGGCCTGCCGAAGACCATCGACAACGACATCGTGCCGGTGCAGCAGAGCCTGGGTGCCTGGACGGCCGCCGAGCAGGGCGCGCTCTTCGCCCGCAACATCATCGCCGAGCACTCGTCCAACCCCAGGATGCTCATCGTGCACGAGGTCATGGGCCGCAACTGCGGCTGGCTCACCGCAGCGACCGCACGCGCGTATCGCGCATGGCTCGCCGAACAGGAGTGGAACCCGGCCGTCGGACTCGACCCGCGCCGGTGGGAGATCCACGGCGTCTACGTGCCGGAGGCGGCGCTTGACATCGACGTCGAGGCCGAACGGCTACGTGCGGTCATGGATCAGGAGGGTTGCGTCAACCTGTTCCTGTCCGAAGGTGCCGGCGTGGAGTCGATCGTCGCCGAGATGGAGTCGGCCGGTGAGGAGATCGAGCGCGACCCGTTCGGCCACGTCCAGCTGGACAAGGTCAATCCCGGCGCCTGGTTCGGCAAGCAGTTCGCCGCCAAGCTCGGCGCCGAGAAGGTCATGGTGCAGAAGAGTGGATACTTCAGCCGCTCCGCCGCCGCAAACGCCGAGGACCTGAGGCTGATCAAGAGTTGCACCGACTTCGCCGTCGACTGCGCGCTGCGCCACCAGCCCGGCCTCGTCGGACCCGACGAGGACCACGACGGGCAGCTGCGGGCGATCGAGTTCGACCGCATCAAGGGAGGCAAGCGCTTCGACCCGACGGTCGACTGGTTCGCCGGCCTCCTTGGCGCGATCGGCCAGCCGGTCCCGTAGGGAGTCAGTGCGCACCCTTGTCCTTCTTCTTCGCGGCGGCGATCTCGGCCTTTGCGCGCTGGGCGTAGATGTCCACGTACTCCTGCCCGGACAACGCCATCAGGGCGTAGACGATCTCATCGGTCACAGATCGCAGGACGTAGCGGTCGCTCTCCATGCCCTCGTAGCGGCTGAAGTCCAGCGGCCTCCCAAACCGCAAACCCGGCCTCATGATCTTGGGAATCAGCCGGCCGGGCGGCTGCATCTTGTCGGTGTCGATCATCGCTACCGGGATCACGGGTACCTTGGCCTCCAGGGCCATCCGGGCGACACCGGTCTTCCCACGGTAGAGGCGTCCGTCCGGAGAGCGGGTGCCCTCGGGGTAGATGCCTAGCAGGTCGCCACGGCGCAGCACCCGCAGTCCTGCCGAGATCGCACCCTCGCTGGCTTTGCCGCCCGATCGGTCGATCGGAACCTGACCGACACCGCGGAAGAAGACCCGCTTGAACCAGCCCTTGATCCCCGGCTCGGTGAAGTAGTCGATCTTGGCGAGGAACGTGACGCGGCGCGGCACGACGAGCGGCATGAACAGCGAGTCGGCGAAGGACAGGTGGTTGCTCGCCACGATGGCCGGACCTTGGGCCGGAATGTGCTCGAGGCCCTCGGCCCACGGCCGGTACACCAGCCGCAGTACGGGTCCTAGAATCACCCGCTTCAGGAACCAGTAGAACACGGGCGAACACTACTCGACCGCTACCGGTCACCCGGCTGACCGCCGGGCGTGCGACGATGCCGCTGACGACCCGATCGGGAGCGGAGGCCCCGCAGTGCATACAGTCCCGGGAGCCGAGCCCTTCAGCCATGCCGGCGGTACCACCGGCATGTTGCTGTGCCATGGCCTGACCGGTTCCCCGGCCTCGATGCGCCCGTGGGCGCAGCACCTCGCCCGCGCAGGGTTCACGGTCGAGGTCCCGCTGCTCCCCGGGCACGGCACGACCTGGCAGGAGCTCAACGCGACACGCTGGCCGGACTGGTACGCCGCGGTCGAGCGTGAACTGCTCGGGCTCGCCGAGCGCTGCGAGCAGGTCATCGTCGGCGGGTTGTCGATGGGCGGCTGCTTGGCGCTGCGCCTGGCCGAGGTGCACGGCGACGCGGTCAGTGGCCTCGTGCTCGTCAACCCGGCGATCGGCAGCGGTGACAAACGGCTGCTGGCGCTCCCCGTGCTCCGCCATGTCGTCCCGTCGCTGAGTGCACTGTCCGGCGACATCGCGAAGCCCGGCCAGGACGAGATCGCCTACGACCGCAACCCGTTGCGGGCGCTGCACTCCCTGACGCGGCTGTGGAAGCTGGTCGTCGCCGACCTGCCCCGCGTCACGCAGCCCCTGCTGATCTATCGCTGCGACCAGGACCACGTCGTCGATGCGAAGAGCCTGGGACTGATCCGCGCCGGGGTCTCGTCGACCGACGTCACCGTGGTCGCGCTGCACGACAGCTACCACGTCGCCACACTCGACCACGACGCCGAGACGATCTTCGAGGGAACCGTCGGCCTCCTCCGCCGCCTCGCGCCCGCGACGCAGGACGGCGGGTAGCGATGTCCCGCGACGACGAGCAGGTCTGGGCCGACCTGGTCCAGGCCTTCCACTCCGCACCCGACGACGACAGGCCCCGCTGGCCCGCCGCCGAGGACGTCCAGGCCGAAGATCGCGACCCCGACCCGTTCGAGGCGGAGTCGGATGCCCCGCCGGCGCAGGCGACT
>OCZV010000864.1_pt1 | contig 10852 bp, 13 predicted proteins | sample 1539051 | NCBI WGS metagenome assembly OCZV01 (sample SAMEA3113581, study PRJEB22503) | soil metagenome
GTCGACTTTCAAAGGGCTCGCGCGCGGACGGTCGAGGAGTTGAATCGCCCGTGACCAATGGTTGGTCTTCGAATCTCCCTCTTGCCGGCTGACTCGCATCTGTTGCTTGGCAACCTTCGCGTCGCAAAAGGTAGGTCTCAGTCGACCAAGAGTGTGGTCGCGCGCCGCCTTCTATCCTCCCGGACGTGCGGCACCTTCTGCATGCGCCTCGATAGCAAGTCCGCGGTCGAGGATCAGACCGGCGGTCACCTCCTCGCCCCAGAAAAGGGCTTCCAGGAAATCCTCCGGGGAAACGAGCCGTCGAGCGGACATCTCGTGCTCGGGCCTAAAGTCGTCTAGCTCCACGCGCGCCCAGAAGCGCGTCTGGTAATAGCAAGCGCCCTCATCGTCGAGCTCCTCGACTCTCTGACAGCCGATGTACCTCGAGGTCACTATGCGCGCGCACGCCTCCTCCCACACCTCGCGAGCAAGCGTCTCCTCTAACGTTTCGCCGGGCTCCACCGTTCCGCCTGGGAGACTCCAGTGATCACCGTCCCAGGTGACAAGGAGGGCCTCGCGATGAGCGGTGAAACAGATTCCCAGCGCCTGAGTCGTCTGCTCGAGCGGGGGTCGAAACGGGGGATCGAACCACGCGATGCGGTAGCGGCGACCTCCTTCGGTGCTCTCCCCCGCCGGCACGCGCCACATGCCATCGAGCACGATGGTCTCCACATGAACGGGTTCAGGTATGGCACGCGACGTCACGAGGAGCAGCGTAGGGGTGGACAGATCAACTTCGCTAGTTTTGACGGCTTGAAGCGCTACGTCACTACTCCTTTTCTCTGCAGTCGCAGGCCAGGTGATAAACGGATCGCTCCGAAAGCTCGCCATCACACGTCACTTTCTTTGGCATCGATTACGCGGCATGACGCGATCGCGGCCTCGTTTTGCTCCAGGAAGCGCGTCGCACGCTGAAGCAGGCCGCGCACCTGACGGTTGGCGATCCGGTACAGGGTCTTACGCCCGTCGGTGCGTGTTTCGACGAACCCGCACCATGTCAGACACGCCATGTGTTCGGATACGCGCGCCTGGCTTGCGCCGAGACGTCTGACGATCTCCATCTGATGCAGCTCGCGCTCCTCTAACAACAGGTCCAGGATCCTGAGGCGCGTGGAATCACCGAGCGCACGAAACAGCCGCGCCACGAGTTCGGTGTCCGGTAGGGGTTTTGGTACGAGCTCGATGATCGCGGGACGTCCCTGAGGCAACCTGGGCGCTCCTTTGCTCACTCGTCCGCATAATTTGGTTAACCAGGTTAAACACAGGCAGGGAAAGTGTATTCCGGAGCCGCCACGATGCCCATCTCCGTTACTTGCAGGTCCAAGTCTGTGGTATCAACCGGTCAACCGTGTGATTAGTGCACAAGATCGGGGAGGCGATCACATGCCCAAGGAGATCGGATTCGAAGATATGCGCCGGCTGCTCGACGAGGGCGCCCAGCTTGTCGAGGTTCTCCCGGCGCGGGAATACGAAGAGGAGCACCTGCCGGGCGCGATCAACATTCCCCTGAAGACGCTCGACGAGGGGTCCGCCGCCCAACTGAGCAATGATCGCCCCGTAGTCGTCTACTGCTGGGACTTCCAGTGAGACATGAGCCCGCGGGCTGCGTGGCAGCTCGAAGCAATGGGGTTTACCGATGTCTACGACTTCGCGGAGGGCAAGATGGACTGGATCGCCCACGGGCAGCCGACCGAAGGAAAGGGGCCCTATTCGGCGCTCGCCGGCGCGGTGGCGGATCGAGAGGCGGTGCTCACATGCCGCGTCGGGGATCGGGTCGGGGAAGCGTCACACAAACTCGACACCGTGCCCCACGACTACTGCGTGGTACTGAATGACCACGACATCATCCTCGGCAGGATGCGGAAGAAGAACATCTTTGGATCACCCGATGCACCGGTAGAACACGTGATGGAACCCGGTCCCACAACCGTGCGCCCGAGCGAACCCGCCAAGGGCCTGCTGGAACGCATGAGGAAAAAACACGTCCCGGCCGTGATCATTTCCACGAACAAGGGCCGACTGATGGGCGTGGTCACCCAACACGCGCTGGAAAATCTGGTGTCTGAGAAGTCCGGACACGCGTAGGGGCATCCAGGTCCCCCCGAATGCGCGAATGGATTTCTGGAATTCGGGGGAATGCCATTCGCCTTCGCGATGTTGATCACATCATCCGGTTTACCAGTTGATTCGAGGGAGGTAGCGATGGCAAAGGATATTGACTCGCTCGCTAATGCCATCAACCGTGCGCGGCCCGAACTAACCGAGCTGGACCAACGCATCTGGCTTGCCCTCTACCGCGAGCTCGGCAAAGGCCAACCGGTCGCGCCTCAGGAGTTGGTAGCGGTCACCGAGTTGTCCGAATCAGAGATCGAGGCGCGGCTTAGAAGCTGGCCGGGCGTCCATCGCGACAACCGGGGCCGCGTCGTGGGGTTCTGGGGCCTGACGGTGGTCGAGATGCCGCCTCACAAACTCGCTCTGGACGGACGCAATCTGTGGGCGTGGTGCGCATGGGACACGCTCTTTCTTCCCCGCCGCCTCGACGCGACGCTCGCCGTCCAGTCGCGCTGTCCTACGACCGGTCGGCAGATCTCGCTGCGCGTAGGGCCCGACGGCGTAAAGGCCGTCGAGCCTCCCGGGGTCGTCGTTTCCTTCCTCGAGCCGAGCCGCCCGTTTGACGCAAACGTCGTCACCAGCTTCTGCCACTACGTCCACTTCTTTGTGGATGCCGACGCGGGCAAGAAATGGACCTCCGAACATCCGGGGACCTTCCTGATTTCCCTTGAGGATGCATTCGAAATTGGACGGCTTACCGACGAGGCGCTTCTGCGGTTGTAACAAACCAGACCGCGAGCGCGGACGAGGCGCCCGTGCCCTAGACGGCTCAAAACCTTGCATTGCGCTTCGCTCCCGCTCGACCTATCGCCAAGGAAGGCGACTCCATGTGCACAACAGCTCATACGGAAGTAGCGATCCGGCCCTTTCGCATCGACGTTGCGCAAGCCGATCTCGACGACCTGCGCGACCGGCTGGATCGCATCCGGTGGCCGGACGAACTGCCGGGGGTCGGCTGGGACTACGGAATCCCCCTCGGCTACCTCAAGGAACTCGCCGCGTACTGGCGCACCTCGTACGACTGGCGCAAGCAGGAGGCGAGGCTCAACGAGTTCTCTCAGTTCACGACCACTATCGACCGCCAGAACATCCACTTCATCCACGTTCGGTCTCCCGAGCGCGACGCGCTCCCGCTGATCCTCAGCGACGGATGGCCGGGTTCGGTCGTCGAGTTCACCGAGATCATCGGGCCGCTCGCCGATCCACGCGCTCATGGTGGCGACCCGGCCGACGCGGTTCATGTCGTCGCGCCGTCCATCCCGGGCTTCGGGTTCTCCGGTCCGACGCATGAGCCGGGGTGGAATCTGCAGCGCATCACGGCGGCGTACGCAGTCTTGATGGCTCGGCTCGGATACGAACACTACGGTGCGCACGGCAGCGACTTCGGGTCTCTGCTCGCTCCCGAACTGGGCCGGCTTCATCCCGACCGCGTCGTGGGCGTGCACGTAAACGGACTCCTCGCGCTGCCGCCCAGGGATGAGGCAGAGCTCGACGGCCTTACCAAAGATGACCGAGCACGTCTCGAGGCCACCAAGCGCTTCCGGCGCGATCAGAGGGGGTACGCCCTCATCCAGGCGACGCGCCCGCAGACGCTCGCGTATGGGCTCACCGACTCCCCCGTCGGACTACTCGCGTGGATCGTCGAGAAGTTCAAGGAGTGGACCGACTCATCGACGGTGCCCGAGGATGCCGTCGATCGCGATCAGATGCTCACCAACGTGATGCTTTACTGGCTGACCGGGACGGCCGGCTCTTCGTCCCGGCTCTTCAAAGAAACCGCCCGCGATCTTCTTCGAGCGAACGAGCCGTTGACTGTGCCGACGGGCGTGGCGCTCTACCCCAAAGATGTCCTCCTGCCCGTGCGGCGCATCGCCGAGCGAACCCACAACATCGTGCATTGGTCGGAGTTCGATCGCGGCGGACATTTTCCTGCTATGGAGGTACCCGAGCTGGTGATCGGAGACGTGCGAAGGTTCTTTCGCCGGTTCCGGTGACAACAACCGGTAAGGGTTAGAACCAGGCAGTCAACATGTGCAAGCCTCCCGCGGTCGCTCCATAACAAGACCGTCGTACAGCTCGAGGACCGCAGCGCCGGTTCGCCCCCACGAGAACGGCCGCGCCGCGTCGACCGCGGCGTCTGAGAAACGGCTCCTGAGGAGATCGTCCGTAACGAGCTCTGCGAGCCTGCGAGAAAAGAGCGATGGGTCGCGATCGGTCACCAGCCACCCGGAGCGCCCGCTCCTCACGACCTCGGGCAGGCCCCCCACGGCGGTTGCGACAACCGGGGTGCCACATGCCTGCGCTTCCAGCGCGGTAAGCCCGAACGACTCCGAGTGCGAGCAGATGAGTGCGACGTCGGCGGCGCCATAGTACGTGGGTAGTTTGTCGTGGGGTTGGGGACCCTCGAAACGCACTCCGCGGCCGAGTCCGAGCTGCGCGACGAGGCTCTGCAGTGCGTGACGCTCCCGCTCGCCCGCGGATCCGCTCGGCCCCCCGACGATTAGAAGAGTGGCCCGCTTATCCATGACGGTGCGGAGCTCGGCGAGTGCGCGAGCGGCCAGATCAAGGCCCTTGAGAGGTTGAATGCGCGCAACCGAGAGCAAGACCGGTTCCGACGAGTCGAGCCCGAGCTTCCGGCGCGCCGCAGCGCGGTCCACGGGGCGGAACCGATCGTGATCGACGCCGGGATGGATCGTCGTCAGGCGATCGCGGCTCGCCCCATACAGGCGCGCGAGCTGGTGCCGTTCGTCTTCGGTGGAGGCGATCAGCATGTCGGAGTACGCGATCACCTCCGCCTCGCCCCGGATCCGGGTTATCGGCTCGGGGACATCTCCGGGTGGGAGATGAGCGTTCTTGACTCGCGCGAGCGTGTGGGGAGAGTGCACCAGCGGTGTGCCCCACGCGCGCGCCAGTGAGGTTCCGGCCAAGCCCGATTGCCAGTAGTGGGAATGAACGACCTCGTATTCGCTGCGCCGGCCGCCTGCGAACTCCCGGACCTCATCGACGAAATCCATCACGTGCGCGGGGAGGCGTTCCTTCGGCAGCGCATGCCGAGGACCCGCCTCGATTGCCACCACGCGCACCCCGTCCCCGAGTCGAGAGATGTGTGGCTCCGTCCCGGTGGCGCGCGTGAAGATGTCCGTGTGCACCCCCAGGCGGGCGTGTGCAGCGGCAAGCTCGCGTACATAAACCGTCATGCCGCCGGCATCGTTGGATCCCGGTTCAACCAGTGGCGATGAGTGATATGCGATTACCGCTACGCGCCGCACGGGATCGAACAGTCGCTTCCCGCCGGAGACCCCTCTCCGTGTACGAGTGGCGGCGGCGCGGTCCGGGATCTCGGCGTCGTGGCCGAGACACCCAATAGCGCCGTTTGTCGTAGGCCGTCTGTGAGTCGACGAGAGTCGCTCCATCCTTGCTCCCCCGGATAGCCGTGCTCAGAAGTGGGACAGGCTGCCCTGCCGCATTGCGAGGCGCTCGCAGACGCGGAACACGGCCAGGCCGGCGACGAACCAAGCGGCCGCGGAACCGACCATCCATGCGAGGCCTCCGGTTCCGCCCCACGCGAGTGAGTGGCCGTCCAGCATGACGGTACGCACCCCGGCGACGGCGTGGGTCATGAACAGGGGCGCCCCGACCGCCTCGGCCCAAGCGGGCATCTCGGCGCGCGGCAGCACGGCACCGCTGAAAAAGAACACCGCCAGTAAGACGAGGTCGTTGAGCATCTGAATGCGCTTCCAGATCAGGGTGATGCCAGCAATCATCAGGGCGAGCCCTGCGGCTCCCAGGATTAGCAGCGCCACCGGGACCAGCGCGTCCAGCCGCCAGTTCAGTTCGAGGCGGACCATCAGACTGGTGACGGCGAACATCACGGCGACCACGATCGCCGTCTCTGCGATCGCGGCAAGGACTCGGCCGCCGACGACGTGCACCCAGGACGGGAGCGGACTGAGATAGGTCTGCTCCAACGTGCCCGATTGAATCTCCGCGAGCAGCCGCCAGAACATCTTCTGGAGGTGAAGGTACGTGTAGACAAAGATGGCAAGCCCAACGAACAGCCACGTCATGTGCCGCGGGTCGAGCGCCCAGTCCACCCGGCCCGTCTCGGCGATGGCTTCGCCCTGCCCGACGGTGTAACCGAGTAGCAGAACGAAGATGACGAACAGCGGCAGCTCGATCAGGATCTGCAACCGTTCGCCCCAACCGTGACGCAGGCCCTTGACGGTTTCGTTGCCGACGGCGGTGGCCATCCGGCGGAGCGAATTGGCACGAGTTTTCATGCTCCGAGCCTCCCTTCTCGCAGGCCGCGGCGGATGGCGGCCTGATAGACCGCCCAGCCAACAAACAGCATCACGGCCGCGTGCAGCAGTGCCCACGGCAGCGTGCCGTCGGACCAGACGTGACCAAGCGTTTCGCTGCCGGTGAGGATCCTGCGGCTGGCGTCCATGCCGAGGGTGGTCGGGACGAAGACCTTCGACGTGAGCTCAAGCCACGTCGGGAACACGAACACCGGTATGAGGGCCCCGTTCAGCAACATGACGATGCCCTGGATCACGTGGATGATTGCGCCGATCGAGTTGACGATCAGTGCGACCCCGCCGATGAACAACGCGAACCCGCCGACATCGGTCAGGGTGATCGCAAGCGGAACCAGCGCGGAAGTACGCCAGGTCAGCTCGACATCAACGACAAGGAAGAAGAGGACCAGATAGAACGCAGTCACGATGGCCACGGTGATCAGGCCCTCGGCCAGGGCTGCGGCCAGCCGTCCCGTCGAGGCCACCCACGGCCGCAGCGGGCTGAGCAGGCTCTGCTCGAGCGTGCCGGTGAACATCTCCTCCAGCACGCCGCCCGCCATCCGCAACAAGGCGATGTAGCTGACGATGTACGCGAGATAGGCCACGAACGTCATGGCCAGCAGCTCGGGCACGAATCGGCCGCCGCCGACGAAGAACTGGAGTACCCAGTAGAAGGCGATCATGTACGCCGTCTGCAAGACGAGCGGCGCTTTGTGGACCCACATCACGCGCAGGCCCTTGCCGGTCTCGTTGCCGACCATCCGCGCGACGGTGTCGACCCCCACGCGGGGAAGGGATGCAGTGGCCACCGTCACTCCCGACCTACGAGCCGGACGAAGATGTCCTCGAGGCTCGGCCGGACGCGGCTAACACCGAGAACGGGCACCGCCGCGGCGTGCAGCTCGGCGAGCAACCTGTGAAGCGAGTCCTGGTCGGACGATGGCAACTCGATGGTGGTGCGACCGTCGATCGACTCCACCCCCGCGGCCTCCGGGAGGGCACCGACTAAAGCCGGTACCTTCCCGGCCGCCTCGACCTCGAAGCGGTCCTCGACGTAGCGGGCCAGCAGCTCCCCGGTGGGGAGGTCGGTGATGATGCGACCGTCCCGGATGACCGCCACGCGGTCGCACAGCTCTTCGGCCATCGCCAACAGGTGCGTCGTCAGCACGATGGTCTTGCCGTCCTCGCGGGCGAGCTGGACCACCCACTGCCGCACCGTGCGGGCGGCCTCGACGTCGAGCCCGATCGTGGGCTCGTCCAGCAGCACGATGGCCGGGTCGGTAACCAGCGCGGCGGCAACGGCGACCTTTTGCTGCATGCCGCGAGAAAAACCGCCGACCTGCTCGTTCCTGCGGCCCCAGAGCTCGAGGCCGCGCAGCAGCTCCTCCGCGCGCGGCTTGATCTCGGCGGCACGCAGGCCCTTGAGCCGACCGAAGTAGAGCAGGTTCTGCCACGCGGTCAACGCCCAGTAGACGTTGCGTGAGCCCTCCAGCACCGCGCCGATCTGCCGAACCGCATGGCCGCGCTGCCGGCCGACGTCGTAGCCCATCAACCGCGCCGTCCCCGACGTTGGGGTGACCAGTCCTGCAATCATCTTGATGGTGGTGGTCTTGCCGGCACCGTTGGGCCCCAGGAGCCCGAAGATCTGACCGGGCGGGACTTTTAGCGACACTTCTTCGACCGCTGTGACGCGCCCGTATCTCTTGGTGAGGCCGTCGAGTTCGATCGCCGCAGCGTCGCTCACGGTGACCCGTGACTCGCTCATCAGATTTCCCCCTTATGGCATAAGATTACCTGGCCGAGGCTAATTCTTATGGTGTAAGATGTCAAGCGTGACGACCACTAACGCGACCGCGGGCAAGCGCACGCCGCTAAGCCGGCGCCGGATCCTCGACGCGGCGCTCGAGTACATCGACACGCACGACGCCGACGCGCTCAGCATGCACAAGCTCGGGGCCGAGCTCGGCGTCAGGGGGATGTCGCTCTATTACTACGTCGCGAGCAAGGACGATTTGCTCGACGGGGTGGTCGAGCTGCTCTGGTCGGAGGTCGAGGGCGCCGCCCCGGTAACCGACGACTGGCGCGATGGATTTCGGTTGTTCGCCCATGCGCTGCGCGACGTCGTGCGCCGGCACCCGTACGCCGCGCCGCTGATGACAAGTCAGCAGGTCATGCCCGTGCCCGCCCTTCGACTCGTCGAAACCCACATCACCGCCGCCATCGAGGGTGGCGCTCCACAGGCGCAGGCATATGCCCTGCTGCGCACGATCACCTCGTACGCGCTCGGTTCGGCCCTGGCCGAAGTGAGCTGGGGCATAGGTGGACCAGGCTGCGCGCCGAGGGTCGGCGACCTGCTGCGGCCGGGTGTTCCCGACAAGCTGGCCGGGGTGGCCGAGGTCTTCTGCGGCCAATCCGATCCCGACGCGCAGTTCGAGCTGGGGCTCGACCTCATGCTCCGCGGCATCGAGAACGCTCAACCGGGTTCTTCCGCGGAGACCAGCCAATAACTCCCTGGGCATTGCGCGATTAGCCGGAGCTTCCGTCTGCTCATGCCGCGCAGCACGACAGCATGCTGACGTCCGCGGTAAAAGTCTGCGCGGTGAGCTTGATGCCCTCTGCCATCGTCAGATACGGCGCCCACGTATCGCTCAGTCACCCAACTCGCGGGTAGCGGCCGGCAGCCTACGCGTACAATGCCCCGACCATCGCCGTCAGCGCAACCAGCAGAGTGACTTGGGATGGAGTGAGACGAGGCTAGATCAGGGATTGGAGGACCTCTACGTCGACCGCGTCGACCGACAGGTACGCACCCCGGATGACACTCCATGCGCGCATCCTCCACTGGTCGAGGCCGATCGCGGCGAAAGCTGCAAGGCGGCTTTCGGCTGATGCGCGGGTGATTGTTTGCCCGATCGGGTTCCACAGCAGCGGTGGGATGTCGAACTCGGGATCACCCAGCATCGGCTTTGGGTCGATGGCCACGTATCGCCCACCACCGGCGTCCAGGATGTTGTGGTGATGGACGTCGCCGTGCACGAGGGTTGAACCGCCAACATCTAGTGAGTCGAGCAGCTCGCGGGCAACTGGAATGAGGTCTCGCGCCGAGGAAGGGACAAGCGCGGCGTCGTCAAGCCAGTCCGGCACGTGATCCCCGATCCAGCGGAAGGGCTCGCTGGCCGGCCGCCAAAGTCGGCGGCAAACACTCACCGCGATGGATGTCGCCACCTCGTCCGACAACCCCGAGATGTCGTGGCCCGGTACTGCTCGCTCGAGCAGCAGCGCCCGACGATGAGAATCGTGCCGGAGGAGGCGAACGGCTCCGTCCCCGTTCCACAGCGCGAGCGCCTCGGCCTCGTGGAGGGACTCGTCATCGCCTCCGAACTGGACCTTCAAGACGGCGTTGTCGCGGACCGGTGCGACGTACGAGTACTGGGACGGGAAGGGTGGCCCCAGTTGGAGTCTCCAATCGGTTGCGACCCGGTTAGCGACTCGTGCGAGTGAGCCGTTGGTCGGTGGCGCGGTCACGGCATCGTGAGCGCCGCGGCGACTGCCGCCTGGGCGTGCAGTCGCGTGCTGTCAAAGACCGGCACCGGCGCATCATGGCTGTCGATAAGAAGTCCTATCTCAGGACAACCGAGAACGATCGCCTGCGCTCCGCGAGCAACGAGATCGACGATCGCCTTCCGATAACGTTGCCGTGACTCATCTCGAATAACTCCAACAACCAACTCGCCATAGATGATGTCGTGGACCATGGAACGGTCCGGTTCATCGGGAATGAGCGAACTAAGTCCATGTCGTTCCTTGAGCCGCCGCAGGGAGAAATCCCCCTCCATCGTGTAGCGCGTGCCGAGCAGGCCAAGCGTCCCCAAACCCTCAGCGCGCACGCCCTCTGCAGTGGGGTCGGCGATGTGGATGAATGGGACCGAGACACCCGCCTCAATGTCGTCGAAGAGGCGATGCATTGTGTTCGTGCATAGCACGAGGAGTTCGGCGCCGGCGCGCTCCAGTACGCGCGCGGCCTCCGCGAGCAGACCCGAGGCTCTCTCCCACGCCCCGGCTTGCGGCAGCTCGTCGATGTCGGCGAAATCAAACGAGTAAGGGACGATGCGGGCGGAATGCATTCCTCCGAGGTGACGGCGCGTCTCCTCATTCACCAGCCGGTAGTACTCGGCCGAGGATTCCCAGCTCATTCCCCCAATCAGTCCAATTGTCTTCATCCGGCACCCTCGTTCCTGACGTCGCATTTTTCAGATAGCTCAGCGACCGTGTGAGGGTGGCAGTCTCAATCCACCAGGCACATGTCCACTGTTATCGACATGGGCGATGGTTCTAGAGCCGCTGGGCCGCGTCCGTATCGACTACACCGCATCCTCGCGACCAAGCGGAGCTTGCGCTCCGGA
>OCZV010000865.1_pt1 | contig 10850 bp, 13 predicted proteins | sample 1539051 | NCBI WGS metagenome assembly OCZV01 (sample SAMEA3113581, study PRJEB22503) | soil metagenome
CGGTTTCGGCGGGGTTTCGGTGTAGGGGTCGATCGGCCGCCGGGAGATCGGGTCACTGCCTCTTGCATCGCGACAGACGGCGGATGATGTCCTACGTTCGTACGCAGAACCGCCGCGTCTCGGGTTCCGGAAGCCGCGGAGCCGGGAAAAACGGGCTAGCCGTCGTGCTTCTCGAGAGCGTTCCGGTCGAGGCAGGCGCCGCTCAGGATCGGCCGTCTTCGAGGCGGATGATCTGGCGCTCCAGCGCGGTGGTGACCGCCGCGGTGCGGTCGCCGACGCCGAGCTTTCGGTAGATGTGGGTCAGGTGCGCCTTCACGGTTGTGGCGCTGACGAAGAGCTCTGCCGCGATGCCACTGTTGCTGAGCCCACGCGCGGCAAGCTCGAGCACCTCGATCTCACGCGCGGTGAGGGCGTCGGAGACAGGCCCGCGCACCCGGCTCATGATCCGTTCGGCGACGGCGGGCGCGAGCACCGGCTCTCCGCGGGCAGCTGCGCGTACGGCCCGGGTGATCTCTTCGTGCGGGACGTCCTTGAGCAGGTAGCCGATCGCTCCCGCGTCGATGGCACGAACGATGTCGGCGTCCGTGTCGTACGTCGTGAGGACGAGGACCTGCGTGTCGGGCCGCTCGGCCCTGATCTCCGCGGTCGCCGTTGCGCCGTCGAGCTCGGGCATGCGCAGGTCCATCAGCACGACGTCCGGACGCAGCTCGAGCGCGAGGGCCACGGCCTCGGTCCCGTTCGACGCTTCGCCGACGACTTCGAATCCCGGATCCGGTGCGAGCATGCCTTTGATCCCGCTGCGAACGACGGGGTGGTCGTCCGCGAGCAGGACGCGGACGACGTCGGTCAACGGGCAGTCGCTCCCGGCCGGGCTCGTCGAGCGCCCGTCCCTTTGTCGCCGTCCCGTGTCAGCGGCGGCGTCGGCAGCGAGGCGGCGATGCTCGTTCCGGCGCCGGAGGCGCTTTCGATCGTCAGGGTGCCGCCGTGCTGCTCCAGGCGCTCGCGCATGCCGGTGAGGCCGAAGCCGCCGCCTTGCAGGCCGTTGCGATCGCGGCCCGCCGACGTGGGCTCGAAGCCGGCTCCGTCGTCGCGCACGTCGAGCAGGAGCATGTTGTCGAGATAGGTGAGCGTGAGCGCCACCCTGGTCGCGCGGGCGTGCTTCCGGACGTTTGCGAGCGACTCCTGGGCGACGCGCAGCATGGTCGCTTCGATCTCCGGGCCGAGCTCGCGCGGCTCGCCGCTGACGACGCTCTCGGCCTCGACGCCGGTCTCGGAGCGGAAGCCCTCCGCGAGCCGCGCCAGGGCACCGGCGAGCGTTTCGTCCTCCAGCGCCTCGGGCTGCAGCGCCCAGACGACGCGCCGGGCCTCGGCCAGGCTCTCACGGGCCGTTCGCCCCGCCTCCTCGAGGCGTCGCATCACGAAGTCAGGCCGCGAGGCGAACTCTGCACGGGCGGCTTCGCAGAGCGTGACGATGCTGGCGAACCCTTGCGCGAGGGTGTCGTGGATCTCGCGCGCGAGGCGCTGGCGCTCCCCGAGCGCGCCGGCCTTCCGCTCGGATTCGGCCAGCTCCCTGCGGGTCGCCTCGAGCTCACCGATGAGCCGCCGGCGCTCCTCGCTCTGCTCGTGGATCGCGTTCATCATCGCGACGAAGGTCCCCAGCGCGAGCGTCACCGCGCCGTAGAAGACCAGCTGGAGAAGATCCAGGGCTCCGTGCCGCACTGCGTCGGTCGCGACCACGAGAGCGCTGACCACGGCAATCGCCGGCAGCGCGCGACGAAGCGGCACCGGGGCCGAGCAGGCCAGGTAGTAGGCGTTGAACATCAGGAGCTGGAAAACCCCGTTCAAGAGCAGGAGTGGAGTCCAGAGCGCCGCCGCCACCACCAGGCTCGGAAGCGCGCGTGAGCGCGCGCCGGCCCCGAAGCGGACGCCGCGGACGACCACGTGCCAGTACCAGCCCGCCAGGCCTACCGCGAGGACGACGATCGCCGCGCCTCGCCCGTCACCGTCGACGTCGGCGGCAGCAACACCAGTGGAGACGGCCAGCAGCCCGTAGAAGAGCACGTCCCACTGCGTCTGCCAGCGCTCGAGCACCATGGTCTCGGACTCGCTTCCCATGCTAGACGGCGAGGGCGGGCCGACATCGGCCGATCGGACGATCTCCGCCTACCCCGGTCGGCCGCCCGAGCTCCCGTCTTCCGGCCGCGAACGACTCTCTCTGCGGCCGATGCGGAGGCGGCGAAGGGACCGCAGCATGGATGCCAGCGAAAACGACCTGAGAGACAGAGGTGACTTCAATGCCAAACACAAACCGGAGGATCGGCAACATCGGGACGGCAAGCCGCGTTCTCGTCGGGCTCGGGCTTCTCTACCTCGCCTTCGCCGACGGGGGCTCCTGGGGTCTCGCCTGGCACGAGGCCCTGCTGGGCCTTGTCGCCTTCCCGGCGGTCATGGTCGCCCTCGGCCTGGGCGCACGGCTCGTCGGGATCGGCCCGGTTCGCTTCAACGGACGGGTTGGGATCGGAGCCAACACCGCCGTGGTCGTCGCGCTCGTCCTGACCGATTACACGGCCGCAGCGGCCGCGCTCTTCTACGGGGCGACACTGCTCGTCGCCGCCTGGCGGGCACAGCCCGGCTGCGAGGCCACCGTGCTCTCCAACTGGATCCTCGGCCGGGACGACCAGATCGGCTGCCCGACGTTCACTCCCATCGACGAGGCGGAGGCCCGCCTGGCTCCCCGCAACCGTCATTCGACCCAGACGCGCGCGGAGCCGGCGGCGGCCGACCTGCACGGGGCCGCGAGGCTCGGCGATCTCGCACCCGTCCACCTCGCCGTCTGCTTCAGCGTCGGCGCGGTGACGGTCGTCGCCTTCGCTCTGATCGCCCAGCTCACCTGAGAACGGGACAATGAGCGGCCTGACCACGGAACACGACGAAGGCTGATTCAGTGAGCACGGCTTCGATCCGCGGACTCACCCTCGGATTCGACGACGAGGGCAGCGGCGACCCGCTGGTGCTCGTCCACGGTCACCCGTTCAACCGGTCGATGTGGCGCCCACAGGTCGGGCACTTCGGCCACTCGGGCCGGCGCGTGATCGCACCGGACCTGCGCGGCTACGGCGAAACGACGGTCGTTCCCGGGAAGACGACCCTGGAGACATTCGCCCGGGACATCGCCGCGCTCCTCGACCACCTCGAGCTCGGCCGGGTCGTCCTCGGCGGCCTCTCCATGGGCGGTCAGATCGTGATGGAGCTCCACCGGCTGTTCCCCGAGCGGATACGCGCTCTCCTGCTCGCCGACACGTCCCCGCAGGCGGAGACCGAGAGCGGCAAGAGGTCGCGCAACGAAGCGGCCGACCGGCTCCTCCGCGAGGGCATGGCCCCCTACGCGAACGAGGTCTTGGCGAAGATGGTCGCCCCCTACAACATCGAGGCGCTGCCCGCCGTGGCCGAGCACGTCCTCGCCATGATGCGCACCACCCCTCCCGAGGGCGCCGCAGCCGCGCTGCGAGGCCGCGCCGAGCGCCCTGACTACGTCGACATGCTCGCCCGCATCGAGGTGCCGACGCTCGTCGTCGTCGGTCGCGACGACGAGTTCACACCCATCAGCGATGCAGCTCTGATGCACGAGCGCATCCCAAACGCCACACTCGTGGTCGTCGAAGAGGCCGCGCACATGCCGAACCTGGAGCGGGAAACCGACTTCAACTAGGCGCTCCGGCACTTCCTCGACTCGATCCCGCCCACGCCGGAGAAGGAGCGGTAGTCATGGGGAAGAGATGAGGTCGACGAGATGATGGTCGCCGGGTCCAGACGCATCTAGGCGCTCTCCGTGCCGGCCTAGACAACAAAAGAACCCGCCGGTACTGGTCCGTTTCGCCGCGCATCTGAGCGTCTGGGCACCGAGCGCCTAGATGTCGTCATAAGCTCAGTCGCCCCCTCGTTGCTCGTTGCGAGCTTCGTGTCCGCCCCGAGCCGCGGTCTTGTACGCCTTCACTGTCGTGCCGTGGGCGCCGTACTTGATCGCCTTCCGTCGCGTGTCTTCGAACTTCGAGCGGGCGTAGGTGGCGACGAGGTTGCCCGAGGCGATTCGGTCGAATCCGTGCTTTTCGAGCAACGCGGCGTACTCTGCTTCCAGCAGAGCGCCGGCGATTCAGCCGGTCCAGAGGTCGATCTTGCGCCGGCCTTCCTCGCTCACCGGCTGTTGGATGGTGACGTCGGCGAGCTGGATCCGTCCGCCAGATCCAAGTACACGGTGCAGCTCGGAAAAGACGGCGTCTTTGTCGGGGACGAGGTCGATGACGCCGTTCGAGATGACGACGTCGAAGCTTTCGTCCGGGAAGGGCAGGCGTTCCGCCTCGCCTCCGACGAACTCCACGTTCTCGAAGCCCATTGTCGCGGCAGCGGCGCGGGCCTTCGCGAGCATCTCCTCCGTCATGTCGATCCCGACCACTCGACCCGCCGGGCCCACCATCTGCGCGGCGACGAGGGAGTCGGTGCCTGCTCCGCTCCCGAGGTCGAGTACTCGCTCGCCCGCTCGCAGCCGTCCGAGCGAGAAGGGGTTCGCGACGCCGGCGAACGATTCGACAGCTGCATCGGGGACGGACGCGAGTTCGGGCGGGTAGTCGAGGTCCTCTGCCCACGCGCGCCCGGTCGGGAAGATGAAGTCCTTCTCCGGCTCCGTCGAGACCTGGGCGTAGGTCTTCTTGATCTCGCTCTTCAAGAGCCGGACGTCGATCTCAACGTCGATGGCCACGATCAGCCTCCTCGTTGTGCTTCACGAGGAGCCTGCGCGCCTTCACGGTCGTAGGCGTCGGCCGCGACGCGCTCGCGCAGCTGTTCGTCTGAGCGCGACATCTCGGGATGGTGCTCCTCGACGTGCTTTCTGGCGAGGCGGACGAGCTCTTCGTCGTCGCGTCCTTCGAGATGGTGACCGCAGGGACAGTCGATAGCACGCATGATGCCTCCTAGGGGTTCGCGGGCGGTAGCGCGCCGGGTGGGTTCGGACGGCTCGGGCGGGCCCATTCCCGGCAGGTGATCGACGTCCCGTCCGTCGTTCTCGGCCAGCGCGCGCACGGGAAGCCCGGCCGCCTTCCAGGCTTCGAAGCCTCCGACCATGTCGGTGGCGTTGCGGCAGCCGAGCTCGCGCAGGGTCGCCGCGGCCAGGCTCGAGGAGAAGCCCTGCGCGCAGAAGACGACGAGCTGTCGGTCGAGGCGGCCGATATGCGGGCTGGTGTAGCCGGAGTCGGGGTCGATGCGCCACTCGAGCACGGAGCGGGGGATGTGCAGCGAACGGGGAATGATTCCTTCCCGGCGGCGCTCATCTTGCGATCGGAGGTCGATGAGCAGTGCCCCGCGGGACGAGGCGTCGTACGCCCGTACCGGTTCGAGCCTGGGTTCGATCCGTCCTCGTGCCTCGAGGAGAAGCTCCGCCGCCGTTCGCCTTCGCGCGCGCGGGTCTCGCACCCAACGGGTGAGGGCAACCCAGATCCCGCTGCCGGCCGTGAGGGCCGCGACGATTGCGATCGCCCACCCGGCCCCCAGCGTGTCGGCCACGACCCCCGCGACGATCGCGCCCACGACGAAGCCGAAGTCGCGCCAAAAGCGATAGACGCCCACCAGCTGGGCGCGCTCCACCGGCTGGGCGACGTCGGAGACCCCGGCGATGAGCGTCGGGTAGACGAGCGCGGTCCCAACCCCCAACAGGATCGCGGCCCCGAGTGCGGGCGGGAACGCTCCGCCGCCGGCCACGAGCAGCGCGAGCGCTCCTGCCTGGGTCAGCATCCCGGAGACGATGAGCGGCTTCCGCCCGGTGTGGTCGGACAACCAGCCGGTCGCGACCTGGCCCCCTCCCCAGACCGCCGGATAGACGCCCGCGACAATGCCGACCTCGGTCACGCTCGCGCCGCTCGCGGCGAGATACAAGGGGGCGAGCCCCCAGGCGAGCGCGTCGTTGAGGTTGTTCACCAGCCCGGCCTGAGAGCAGGCTCGGAGCACAGGGTCTCTAAGAGTCCCCCGCGCGAACGCCTGGCGCAGGCTTCCCGCCACGGCGGCTCCGTGGGCGCGCTGTTCCTCGCTCACATGCGCGCTGGTGTCGCGGACGAAGAACGCAGAGACGAGCGTGCCGATCACGGCGATCACGGCCGCCCCGACCCAGACGATCGTTCGCGGGACGAACGTGGCAGCAAGTGCACCCGTCGCAAGGGCCGTGAACGCAACGCCCAAGTAGCCGGCCGACTCGTTGAGCCCGAGTGCGAGTCCGCGGCGCACGGGGCCGACGAGGTCGATCTTCATCACGACCGTCATCGACCAGGCGAGGCCCTGGTTCAGACCGAGAAAGACGTTGGCGACGACGATCACCCACCAGCTGGGCGCCACGGCGACGAGCAGCGGGACAGGGAGCGCGAGGAGCCAGCCGAGGAGCAGGAGTCGCTTCCGTCCCACGCGCTCGGCGAGGCCGCCGGCGAGGAGGTTGGCGAATGCCTTCGCGATCCCGAAGGCGACGACGAAGGCGAGAATGGCGCTCTTCGAAGCAAGGCCGAACTCGTCCTCGCCGACGAGCGGGAGCACGCTCCGCTCCAGGCCGACCATCGCACCCACGAACGCGTTCAGCGCGACGAGAAGAGCGAACTGACCCGCGTTCGCCCGAAGCCCGAGGCGAACGGAACTCGTCGTCATCGCCGGGCCCGCGAGAGCCCGCTGCGATTAGCGGCGACGATCGCCGCCTGATCGGCGGGCGGAGGCGGAACGTCGACGAGGAGAGCGCGTACGAAGCTCTCCTCCTCGGTGTGGACGAGCGCGTGGTTGTGGCGACGCTCGAAGCCGATCGACGAGAAAGGGTTTGCCGACAGCGCACGTCCGCAGACGGAGCCGCCGAAGTGGCTCGGGTAGACCAGCACATGGTCGGGAAGAGCGAGCAGAAGGGCCAGCGACCGAAACTGCCGGCGCGCGAGTGGCAGGGGGTCGCCGGAGGCGTGCAGATCCGGGCGGCCGACGTCACCGACGAGAAGCGAGTCGCCCGTGAACACGAGCCACGGCTCGTCGGTCCCACGCCTACGGTCGGCAACTACGTAAGCGAGATGCGCCGGAGCGTGTCCCGGAGTCGCGAGAGCCTGAACGAGCGTGTTTCCGAGCTCGACCACCTCTCCGTCCGCTAGCGGCGTGTGCGGAAACTCGACACCGGTGCCCTCCGGAAGGTAGGCGGTCGCTCCGGTCGCCTCCACGAGTGCGGGCAAGCCGGAAACGTGGTCAGCCTGAACATGCGTCTCGAACACGGCAGCGATCGGGGCGCCCGCGCGCTCCGCCGCCTCCAGATAGCTCTCGACCAGGTCGGCATGCGGGTCGACCACCGCGAGAGCCGAACGGGAGAGGCAGCCGAACAGGTAACTGGCGCAGGCCGTCTCCTCGTACAGAAAAGGTCGCAGCAGCATCGCCAAGAGAAGGCTAGGCTAGACTCTGCTATTGGACTAGGCGAAAGTGGCGATAATGAGTATCGGCGCTACCGATAGTACGCTCTCACTCCTGTGGGACTCCACGCGGCTCCGGCTCCTCGTCGAGCTCGAGCAGCACGAAAGCGTCTCGGGCGCCGCGCGGGCGGTCGGCATCGGACAGCCGAGCGCCAGCGAGCATCTACGACTCCTCGAAGCGGCGGCCGGCCAGCGGCTCGTCGAGCGCAACGGCCGCGGCAGCCGCCTGACCGAAGCCGGCCGCGTGCTCGCAGCGCATGCGAGTCAAGCCCTCGCCAGCCTCGCCGCCGGAGAGGAAGAGCTCCACGCACTCGCCGGGCTCGAGTCGGGAAGGATCCACATCGGCGCCTCGACGACGCCCGGCGTCTACCTGCTTCCCGACACGCTCGGCTGCTTCCGGCGCGAGCACCCGAACGTGACCGTCGAGGTCGAGATCGCCTCGACCGGAGAGATCATCAGGCGCCTGCTCGCCGGGCGTCTCCACCTCGCCCTCGTCGGCGAGACCGCGGTAGACGGCCGCGTCGAGCTGGAGCCCTTCCTCACCGACGAGATCGTGGGCATCGCCAAACCCGGCGCCCTCCGGATCCGCACAGGGAAGGTCGCGCCGGATTCGCTCGCCTCGGAGACCCTCCTCGTCCGCGAGTCCAGCTCGAGCACGCGTCAAGTCGCCGAACGCGCACTCCGCGCCGCTCACGTCGAACCGGCGAGGATCTGGGAGCTCGACTCAGCCGAAGCGATCAAGAGGGCGGCACGGGAAGGCCTCGGCGTCGCCTTCCTCTCCCGCTACGCGGTCGCCGAGGAGATAGAGCGTGGCGAGCTCGAAAGCTTCCGACTGGACGGACAACCCAAGATCGAAAGGCGCCTCCACATCGCCCGTCTCGCCCGCCGCCCGCCAAGCCCGAGCGAACGTGGCTTCGCCGCGACGCTGACCCGCTGCTGCGCGAAGAGCGCCGACTACGCCGTCGCCTGCGTCGCCTAGTGAAGAGCTGAGCCGAGTTCTCGATCCGGAGGAGCGCACCTGCGTCCTGGCGGAGGCTGGCCAACTTCTAGGATCGCGGCATGGATCTCCACGCACTCGTGCTACAGGAGCTGCCGCGACCGCCGGCGAGCGTGATCGAGGTCGGATGCGGACGCGGCGAGCTCGCCCGAGAGCTTGCGGCCGACGGCTACGCGATCGTCGCCGTCGATCCCGACGCCCCCGAAGGCCCACTCTTCCGGCGGACCACGCTCGAGGCGCTCGGAAACGAAGGCCCGTTCGAGGCGGCTCTCGCCTCACTCGCTTTGCACCACGTCGACGATCTCGACGTGGCGCTCGACAAGCTCCACTCCTTACTCCGTCGCGGCGCGCCGCTCGTCGTGCGCGAGTTCGCCTGGGATCTCGTCGACGAACCGACCGCACGCTGGGACTACGAGCGACTCGGGCGCGACGGCGGCATCGCGGAATGGCGCGCCGAGCACGAGCATCTCCACACCTTCGGTGCCATGCGAGCCGCGCTCGACGCTCGCTTCCGCGAACGGTCCTTCGGGTGGGGCCCATATCTTTCCGAGTACGAGCCGACCAAGGGACACGCGGAGGAGGAAGTCCGCCTAATCGCCTCCGGCGAGATCCGCGCGGTGGGCTTCGTCTACGTCGGCCTGGCCTAAAGGCCGCGCCGCGCTCAGCTCGTGAATAGCTCGGAGTACCTCCGCAGGTAGAGCGGCCAGCCCCCCTCGCCGGCGACGCCCTCACGGACACCCTCCCAGCCCTCGCCGTGCCGCTCGATCTTGCGATGCTCCAGCTGCACACGCGTGCGCTCCGGCGCCTCGGCGACGAATCGCACCTCGACCTCGCTCGTCTTCTCCAGGTCGGTCTCGAGCTGCCAGTGCGGGCTGATGTCCCAGCTGATCAGGACGCGATTGGGCGGCTCGTAGGCGAGGACGCGCGCCCAGCGGCACTCGCTGCCGTCGACGCCGCGGTCGTAGAGATGGCCGCCCTCGCGCGGCTCGAACACCGTCTCAGCGATCTCGACGCCGAGCAGGTTGTGCTCGGTCGGCTTGAAGCGGCCGAAGTCCTCAGTGAAGACCGCGAACGCCCGCTCGATCGAAGCCTCCACGACGATCGACGTCCGCACGGATGTGTCCGCTGCTTGCATGCTCATGAGCCCTCCTCCTGTCGTTGCTCGACGACCGTCTTGTAGGCCACCAAGGCTTTGGTCCAGAACTGCTCGAGGTAGGCACGCAGCGCCCCGACCCCGTCCGGATCGAGCTGGTAGATGCGGCGGGCGCCCGCGGGCCGGTCGATCACGAGCCCAGCGTCCTTGAGCACCTTGAGGTGCTGCGAAACAGCGGGGCGACTGACCGGCAGCTCGCCCGCGAGCTCGCCGACCGCCCTCGGCCGATCCGCGAGCCGCTCGAAGATCAAGCGCCGCGTCGGATCGCCGAGCGCTGTTAGTCCGGCAATCTGGTTAGCCATAGCTTACGGTAAGTCTAAACTTACCGCTTTGTTCTGTCAAGACCAGCTTCCGACCCAGGCGAGATGATGGTCGGAATAGACGGTATTCCTGGTGCTGCTCAATCGGACGCGCCCTCGCGGTGGCCCACTGGGGCAGGTAGCGCGCGCACTGCCTGCTCGAGGTCGCCGCAAACCATGTCGGCCACGTACACGGTCCATGGATGTGGCGGCGCGCCGCCCGTGTATGCGACGACCGGCTTCCCACAAGAGTGGGCGTACCAGGCCTCCATCGCGGTTCCCTCGTCCGGTGACGTGAACGCCGCGAGCACCGCGTCACAGGAGTCGATGTCGGCGAGGTCGCCTTCGACGATCTCCACCTCACTCCCTTCGGTTCGACCCCGGTAATCGCGCCGCATCGGATCGACCGGCTCCCAGCCTATCTCGCGCACGAGCGCCGCCGCGCGCCTGCGGTACTCGTCAGCGTACGGCGGGCCGGCCAGGTAGACCCTCCCCACGCGGTCACGCTCCCGGGAACAGAGTCATCGTCGTACAGTACGACCGATGGAAGCAGGTTCGCGCGCAACCGAGTTCGTTGCGCTGGGCCACCCCGGCTCCGACCGGTACGCCGGGTTGGAGACCTTCGCAAACCCGGGCGCGGCGCACGTGGAGATGACGAGCGACGAACTCACGGCCGTCTGCCCCGTCACCGGCCAGCCCGACCTGTACGTCGCCACGATCGAGTTCTGGCCGCAGGCCCTTTGCATCGAGTCGAAGTCGCTCAAGCTCTACCTGAGCGGGTTCCGGAACGAAGGCCACTTCTGCGAGGCGCTCGCGGTCAAGATCCGAGATGACGTCGCCGAGGCACTCGAGCTCCCACCCGACAAAGTGAAGGTTACGCTCAAACAGAAGCCGCGCGGCGGGATCACGATAACCACGATCGCGTAGGTCGTCCCGCC
>OCZV010000866.1_pt1 | contig 10849 bp, 14 predicted proteins | sample 1539051 | NCBI WGS metagenome assembly OCZV01 (sample SAMEA3113581, study PRJEB22503) | soil metagenome
GGAACACCCTGTCACCGTCGCGGATGAACGCGTTCGTGCCGTGCCACTCGTCCACGCCGAAGTCGGCGTCGAAGCCGTCCGTCAGGGTGTACCAGGGCATCTCCCAGCCCATCCGCCCCTTCACGCGCTCGATGTCCGGCTGCGGCGCCCGCGAGACGAACACGAGCGTGGTGTCCCGGGCGTTCAGATGGGCGACGTGGGCGACCTGGTCGGCCACCATGGAGCAGCCGCGGCAGGCATGCTCGGGCCAGCCGTACACACCGGGCTCGAAGAAGGCGCGGTAGACGATCAGCTGACGGCGACCTTCGAACAGGTCGAGCAGGCTCGCCTTGCCCTCGGGCCCCTCGAACTCGTACTCCTTCTCCACGGCCAGCCACGGCATCCGTCGACGCTGGGCGGCCAGCGCGTCACGGGCGCGGGTCAACTCCTTCTCTTTCACGAGGAGTTGCTCGCGCGCCGCCTCCCACTCCTCCGGCGACACGATCGGGCGTGTCTTCATTGCGAGGCGTGCGTTCACCACTCGTGCCTCCTGGTCTCCAGATCCGCGCGTGGCCCAAACTGCCGCGCCGGCACGACCTAAGACGGTTGACCACTCCCGAACTCATCGCGGGCGGTCACCTTTGGTCGTCGCCGCTTCGTACAGGGACCATCGCGTCCATCGGTCACGCCCCGATGAACTGGTAGTCGGTGCGGACCCTGCCGTCGGCGTCGAGGCGGAGGACGTCGAAGCCACCGCCGACGACGTCACCACCCGTCGTGGTCACCATCTCCCAGGCCACACCGAGGACGTTGCTGCGCAGTCGGAGGACGTCCCCACCGCGCCGGAACACGTGCTCGCCGGGTGCGACGAACATCTCGTAGGCCCGGGCCACCCTGGCCGCCAGGGCCTCGTAGCCGCGGACTTCGAGCAACGGGGGTGGGAACTGGAGCCGCTCGGCGGCGTCCCGGACGTCCTGGGGTGGATCGACGAGGACCTGGGCGCCGTTCGGTGCCCAGACATCGCGGAGGAGCTTGCGGCGCGCCTCCGGGTCGGGCTCGTTCCACAGGGCTACCCAGCGGTCGACGAGGTCCAGCTGTTCGTTGGAGAGATCGGGCTGGTGACGCATGCCGGGCAGTGTGACGTGCGGTTTCCACGTCTCACGATTCCCAGCAGGGAATATCGAAGGGGCGGCTTGCGAGGTATCACGGCAGGCATGACCATGCTCGTGGGGCCCGATCGGTTCGCCCAAGAGCTACGCCGGTGGCGCACGCGGCGCCGCTGGAGCCAGCTCGACCTCGCCATCCGGGCCCACACGACCCAGCGCTACCTGAGCTTCCTCGAGCAGGCCCGTTCCCGCCCCGGACGGAGCATGGTATTGCGCCTGGCCGAGTCGCTCGGCCTGTCGCTCCGGGAACGCAACGCTCTGCTGCTCGCCGCCGGCTATGCGCCGGTGTTCCCAGAGTCGACCCTCGACTCGCAGGACCTACGCCCCGTCCGCGAGGCCCTCAGCGGCATCCTCGCCGGCCATATGCCCTATCCCGCCGTCGTGGTTCGTCCCTACGGGGAGGTGGTTGCAGCCAACGCCGCCCTGTCCGTGCTCACCGAGGGCGCCACCCCCGAGCTGCTGCGACCGCCGGTCAACGTGCTGCGCCTCGGGCTGCACCCCGACGGCATGGGGCCGCGCGTCGAGAACCTTGGGGAGTGGGGGCGGCACATCATCGAGAGCCTGCGCAGCCAGGCAGTGCGCAACCCCGATCCGCGACTTGACGCCTTCGTCGCCGAGCTGGAGAGCTACGTCCCGCCCGCTGGCGATGACCCCAACCATCTCGGCTTCGCGGTGCCGCTGCGCCTGCGGTGCGGGGAGGGTGTCCTCCACCTCATCACTACGCTCACGTCATTCGCCACGGCAGTGGACGTCACGCTGTCCGAGCTGCACCTCGAAGCCTTCCTTCCCGCCGACGACGCCACCGCGGAGATCCTCCACCGGCGGGCGGGGTCTGATCAGCACGATTCCGGTCCGCCTTGATCGTTCGCCGGATCGAGGAGCGACACGAGATCGGCGAGGCCGGCCGAGCTCAATGCGGTCGGTACCCAGCAGCGGCCCGACTCCCGCGGGGGTTCGGGCCTTGCCGATGTTCGGCGACATCACGGCGGTGTCGTGGAGCTCCCGGCTGCCCGGACGGGGGTGCGTCTCCGCGGTGGGTCAGGCCCGGGCGTGGATGCGCTGGCCCTGGGGACCGAGGATGGTGATGACCTCGACCGGTCCATCCACGGCGCCGAACCAATGCGGCGTCCAGGTGCTGAACTCGACGGCCTCTCCCGCCTCGATCGTGAGGTCGTCGTCCCCGAGCAGCAGCCGCAGGCGCCCGTCGAGCACGTACATCCAGTCGTGGCCCTCGTGCACGGGCAGCTCATCGGGCGGCGTGCGCCGCTCCGGGGCGATGCGTGCCTTGTAGGCGAGGAGCCCGCCGGCGGGACCCCGGTTGGTCAGCGCCCAGTAGGTGATGTTGCGGACGGTGACGGGCTCGCTGTGGATGCGGGGGTCCTGCTGCGGCGCCGAGCCGAGCAGCTCGTCGGTGGTGACGTCCAGGGCGGCGGCGAGCCGCGGGATGTGGTCGAGCGCGAGGCGCCGCTTGCCGGCCTCGAGCCGGCTCAGGGTGGAGACGTCGATGTGGGCTCGCTTGGCCACCTGCTGAAGGGTCAGATCGCGCTCGGTCCGTAGCTCCCGCAGCCGCCGGCGTACTCGGGCGTCGATCAGCTCCTCGTCCGTGTTTGCCTGCATGGCAAACGATGTTGGCACGTGTCGTGGGGGCCGGCACGATCAGCGGCATGGACACGACAAACACGATGGACGCCACCTGGGACTGCATCGTCGTCGGCGGCGGTGCCGCCGGCCTGAGTGCGGCACTGGTGCTCGGCCGCGCCCGTCGGCGGACGCTGGTCGTCGACGCCGGCGGCCAGAGCAATCACGTCGCTCACGGCATCGGCGGCCTGCTCGGCCACGACGGCCGCCCGCCCACCGCCTACTACGCCGCGGCCCGCCAAGAGCTCGCCGCCTACCCGAACGTCGAGGTCCGCCGCGGCACGGTCCGGGGCGGCGAGCGACACGGCGACGCCTTCGCGCTCGAGCTGGACGACGGCGCCCGCGAGACCGCCCACCGCGTGCTGTTGGCCACCGGCATGGACTACCGACCCCCCGCCGTGCCGGGCATCGCGGAGCGGTGGGGCCGATCGGTCTTCCACTGCCCGTTCTGCCACGGCTGGGAGGTGCGGGAGCGGCCGCTTGGCGTCCTCGACCGGGGCCCGTCGGGCGTGCAACGGGCGCTCCTGCTGCGCATGTGGAGCGACGACGTGACCCTGCTCACCGGCGAGCCTGCCCAGCTCACGCCAGAGGAGAGGGAACGGCTCCGCACCGCGCAGGTGAGCGTGGACGAACGTCCGGTGGTCGGGCTGCGGGGCCCGGGCGACACGCTGGCGGCCGTCGTGTTCGCCGACGGCACCGAGCGTGTCTGTGGCGGCCTGCTCGTCCCGGTCACCATGCACCAACGCTCGCCGCTCGCCGACCAGCTCGGCGCGGCTGCCGCCGCTCCAGGACCGATCGCCGCCGACGCCGTCGAGACCGGCCCGGCGTTCGAGACGAGCGTGCCCGGCCTGTTCGCGGCCGGGGACCTCAGCGGCCAGATGCCGTCGGTCGCCAACGCCGTCGCCTCCGGTTCCGCCGCCGCCGCGATGGTGGTGCACAGCCTGGCCGACGCGCTGCTCCACGGCCCGCTCGTGACCGCCAACTGATCCGGCCCCTGACGGGTGGCGCCTCCAGGCGGCGATGTCGTGGATCGACGTCCCGCTCCGACCGCGAAGTGAAGCCGGGCTCCCTCGCTGGCGCAGTCGTGCCGACAGGGCCAACTGCCCGACCCGGTCAACCCCATCGCCGCCTGCGTTGCGTGACCTGGCCACCACCTAGCGAGGTTCAAGTTTGCTCTGCGCCGGCATGGTTAGCGAGCCGTCGGCCGATGAGCCCCATCGGCCGAGTTGGAAGGAGGCCGAGATGGACGACACCTTGGTCTGGATCCTCGTGATCGTTGGCGTCGCCTTGATAGCGGCGATCGCCGCCTGGGTGATCAGCCGAGACCTCAAGAGCCGACGGCTGAAGCAGCGCTTCGGTCCCGAGTACGAACGCACGATGGCGCGGACGAGCGGCGACCGTCGCGAGGCCGAATCGGTGCTCGGAGACCGGATCTCTCGGCACGAGCAACTCGAGCTGCGCCCGCTCAGTCCCGCGGCGCGCGAGTCCTATCTGCAGGAGTGGGAGCGCGTCCAGGCCGAGTTCGTCGACCAACCGGGCAGCGCGGTCCAGCACGCCCAGTCACTGCTCGATGAAGTCATGGCGCAGCGCGGCTACCCGGCCGGTGAGGACTTTGAAGAACGCGCCGACCTGGTGTCGGTCGATCACCCTTCCGTCATCGAGCAGTACCGCCTCGCCCATCGCCTGCACCAGGAGAGCAGCGACACCGGTGACATGGCGCTTTCGACCGAGGAGCGCCGTCAGGCGTTGGTCCATTACCGCGCCTTGTTCGCCGACCTGCTGGGCACGGCCGAAGAGGGCTGGGATCGCCCCACGGATGCCGAATCGAACCCCGAATCGAACCCCGAATCGAACCCCGAACCGAACCTGGCCGATCGGAGGAACAAGTGACCACCGAACCTGGCCGATCGGAGGAACACGTGACCACGGACCGCGACCGGATGCCCGACGAGGCGCTCCAGGGCAGCAACGAGCCAACCCCGGACGAGCCGATCGACGACGAGCCAACCCCGGACGAGCCGATCGACGACGGGCGTCAAGCCACAGACGACTCACCGCTGCTCGAACGTGCCGACGAATGGATGGGTCGATGGAACGAGATCCAGATCAGGTTCGTGGACGAGCCGCGCGACTCGATCGCTGAGGCGGACGCCCTTGTCGATGAGGTGATGAAGGAGTTGACCACCGCGTTCTCCGACGAGAGGAAGCGCCTGGAAGGGGCATGGAGCGCCGGCTCCGATCCTTCCACCGAGGAGCTGAGAGTCGCATTCCAGCGCTACCGCAGCTTCTTCAATCGCTTGCTGATGGCGTAGCCGAGCGCTGTTCCCCAGGGGTTCCAGTCCTATCGGGCCGCCCCGTGAGGGAGCGACCGTGGCGAGCAGTTCCTCGTGGTTCGTCTGCGAGCGGCCGGGGATCTCCTGGCTCGCACACCGGCATGGCTAGGCGACAGGGGAGTCGGGGTACAGCCAACGCCGAAGGCTGACCGTGGGGGAACCGATGGGCCAACATGCTGGTGATGACGAGGAGAGCTCTGGCGAGCGCGCCAACCGTGAGTTGCTCGAGCTGCTCAACGAGCTACGGGTCGCGCTGCCCGGCGTGCAGGTTCTCTTCGCGTTCCTGCTCACCGTGCCGTTCTCGCAGCGCTTCGACCAACTGGATTCAACGGACCGCAAGGTGTACTTCGCGGCAGTGCTGGCGACCGCGGCGTCGACGTTGTTCCTCATCGCCCCGAGCGCACACCATCGGTTGCGGTTCCGCTCGGGTGTCAAGGAGCACCTGCTCAACGTCGCCAACGTGTTCACGCTCGTCGGCCTGCTGCTCTTGGCCTTAGCGATCACCGCGGTCACGTACCTGATCACCGACGTGATCTACTCCGGCAGGCTCCCGGCGTTGGTGGCCGCGTCGCTGGCTGGCGCCTTCGCCATCGGATGGTTCGTGCTCCCCTTCGCCTATCGGCCGGAGCGGACACCGGAGGCACATCCGCCGGGCCGGCCGGCCGACCGGATCTCGTAGCGGTCATCCGCGCCGCTACGGTGGGCTTCGACTGGGCGTTTGTCGAAGGCAGGGACAGGCGATGTCTGCGAAGGGCGAGGTCGAGGGCGTGACAGAAGAGTTGGGTATCGACGTGAATGACGCGTTCAACGAGGACAGAGCCGACCGCCCATAGCGTGCGGGCTCAGTGCGGGCTCAGCCTCCCTGCACGGCGGCGAGCAGCGCCCGCATCCAGGGACCGAGGTCCGCAGGCGTGCGGGCGCTGATGAGGTTGCCGTCAACGACCGTGGCCTCGTCGACCCAATCGACACCGGCGTTGACCATGTCGTCCCGGATGGCGCCGACGCTGGTGGCACGGCGGCCCTTGAGGATGCCGGCGGAGATCGGCACCCATCCGGCGTGGCAGATGAACGCGATGGGCTTGGCGTCGCGATCGAAGCTGCGCACCAGGTCGAGGACGTGGCCGTCACGGCGCAGCTTGTCGGGCGCGTAGCCGCCAGGGATCACGAGGGCGTCGTAGTCCTCGGCCCGCATCTCGTCGGTCGCAGCGTCGGCCTCCACCGGACCATGGCCCTTCTTGCCCGTGACCGGGTGGCCACCGAGGCTGGCGAGCGTGACGTTCACCTCCGCCTCCCGCAACCGGTAGAGCGGGTACAGCAGCTCCATGTCCTCGAAGTCGTCGGCGCCGAGGATGAGCACCCGGGGCTGGCTTCGCATCGTCCCTCCCTGATCGTCCCTCCCTGACTGGCTCGGACCAGAGACCCTTCCCGCCGAATCATGCCGGGAAACGACGGTCGTATCGACTGCCTCGTCCCGGGGGAAGGAGTCAGATGATGTTCGGCGCCGAAGCGGTGCTCGTCGAGAACGACGAGATGACCCGGGCGCCGCCTCCTCGGCGGTTGCAGATCGAGGTGACCGGCGCGTGCAACCTTCGCTGCCGGATGTGCCTCGTCCGATACCGACCGCCCCTGGACCGCCGTAGGGCGTCGTTCCCGTTGGACCGGTTCGTCGCACTGCTCGACGAGCTGCCGTCCCTGGAGCAGGTCACCCTCCAGGGACTCGGCGAACCGCTGCTCCATCCCGATCTGGTCGCCATGGTGCGGGAGGCGAGCGCCCGCGGCATACGGGTGGGCTTCAACACCAACGCCACCTTGCTGACCAAGTCGAAGGCCGGGGCCCTGGTCAGCGCCGGGACCGACTGGATCCACGTCTCCGTCGACGGGGCGACCGCGGCCACCTTCGAGCGCATCCGCGACGGAGCCCGGTTCACGCGGGTGGTGCGGAACCTGCGCGATCTCGTCGACGTCCGCCGCGAGCTGGGGACGCGGCGGCCCATCATCCAGCTCAACAGCGTGCTGATGCGCTCCAACCTCGAGGAGCTGCCGGGGCTGGTCCGCCTCGCGGCCGACATCGGCGTCGATCGCATGTGGGTCCAGGCGCTCTCGCACGACTTCAGCGACACCGGCGACGACAGCGCTTACGTCGAGATCCGGCGGTTCACGAAAGCGGAGGCGGTGTGGGCCAACGGGGCCGGTGAAGCGGGGCCCATGGCGGAGGCCCGAGGTCTCGCCGGCGAGCTGGGCCTGGCGCTGAGGCTTCCCGACGACGGCGCGTGGCCCGAGGACCCGACCGTGGGCAACGGCGGCAGCCCGGGCGAGCCCGATCTGCCCTGTGACTGGCCGTGGACCGCGGCGTACGTCACCCACGATGGCAAGCTCCAGCCCTGTTGCATGGTCATGGGCGAGGACCGGGCGGTGCTCGGGGACCTGGCCCGGGCCCCGTTCGCCGAGATCTGGAACGGCACCGCCTATCGCCAGTTCCGGGCCGCGATGCTCTCGGATCACCCACCCGACATCTGCCGGGGCTGTGCCTGGTACCGGCGCGTGTTCTGAGCCTCGACCAGCCGCATCGCACGTTCGACCTGATCGGGGATCAGGCGCCGTGAGACGAGCGCCCGGGGCAGGCGTGGCAGTATCTCGGCGAGGGCCCGTCGCGCCACGGGGTCCATCGGGGCACGCGCCGCTAGGGCGGCCGTTGCTCCCACGGCCCGGCCGAGGCGGCGCCGCAGCCACAGGGTCAGCAGGTCGTTGCGCGCGGCGAGCGCCCGGCGTCCGAGGTCGTCGCCGCGAGGATCGGGGTGGTGATGGGCGACGACGTCGGCCGCGTAGACGAGGTCCCAGCCCGCGGTCGCCAGGTCGAGGGCGAGCATCCGCTCCTCCCCGATGAAGAAGAGCAGCTCGCTGAAGCCGCCGGACTCCAGGTACGCCGTGCGCCGTACGACGGCCCCACAGGCCACGAAGCCGAGGACCGACGGTCCGGGAAGCCGCGTCCGCCGCGGCAGGGGGCTGTGGGCCATCTGGGTCGATACCGGGTCGGGGTGGCCGTCGCTTCCGACCAGGACGCGGGCGGCGACGAGCCCGAGCCGGGGATGGTTGGCGAAGTGTTGGGCGGCCCGGTCAAGCGCCCCGGCCGCCCACCAGGAGTCGTCGTCGGAGAAGGCCACGATCCCGTGCCGGGCGGCCCGCACGCCCACTGTGCGGGCCGCCGAGCCGCAGTTCCGGTGCAGCCGCAGCACCCGGGCCTGCGGAAAGGTCCGCCGCACCGCGTCAGCCGTTCCGTCCGTTGAGCCGTTGTCGACCACGACGACCTCCGGCGGGCGGGCCGCCATCAGGTGGTCGAGGCTCTCGAGCAGCCTTTTCTTGCGGTTCCGGGTGGCCACGACTACCGAGACGCCCCCGGGCGGCGCGGACTCGGTCGGCACGGTCGGTACGCCCCGGCCCAGCTCGTTCAGGTACGCCGCTCCTCGGTGGGCAGGCGGTCCGGACGGTCCTCGTGCGATCGTCCGGGGAACCGGCGCTCGGCCTCGTCCACGTTGCCCTCGGTCTCGTCCAGCAGCTCGTCGACGACCTCGTCGTCCCGCGACACCTGCTGACCGAGCCAGTCGTCCACCGTGCTGTTCGGGGGCTCGACGATCTCGCCGTGCTCACGTCCGGGATCGCGCTGCTCGCGCCTCGCTTGGTGCTCTCGTGCCATGTGCGACCACTTCCCGAGCGGCGGCCGGCCACACAACCGGGCGCCGTTTTCGCTGACCGGGGCCGGGGGTAGCGGCGCGCCATGGCGACTGACACCAAGACCACCACCGACCACGAGGAGATCCGGCGCTGGGTCGAGGACCATGGCGGTCGTCCCGCCCAGGTGCGAGGGACGGCACCATCGGGCGACGTGGGCGTGCTGCGCATCGACTTTCCCGGCGGCGCCGGCGAGCAGGACCTCGAACCGATCTCGTGGGACGTCTGGTTCGACAAGTTCGACGGATCGGACCTGGCGCTGCTCTACCAGGAGCGCAAGGCCGACGGGTCCGACAGCACGTTCAACAAGCTCGTCGAGCGCGGCTGACGAATCCCGTCTCGGTCGCAGCTGTGCGGTCATGTGCCGCATAGCTGCGACCCGGAACGGATTAGCCGGCGCGGCACAACGCGTCGGAACGGGAGTGGGCCAGCCCGCGGGGGAGGGGATCGCCTTGCACGTCCCATCAGTCCTCGCGCGCCGGCGCCCCCGGCACCGCCGTGTAGTGGGCCGTCTCACGGCCATCGGGGGGCCAACGTAGGGGGAGCCCATCGCCCGACGTCCCGGCCCCGGTGAAGGCGCGGGTCTACACGGCGGTTTCGTCTGGTGGGCGGTGGGAACGAGATGCGCATGCGCATCGTCGTGGTCGGGGCGACCGGCAACGTCGGGACGAGCCTGATCGACGTCCTGGTGAAGGAGCCGCGGGTGGATGACGTCATCGCCGTGGCCCGGCGAGCCCCGGAGCGGGCGCTCTGGCCTGGCGATGTCGAGTTCGTTGCCGCCGACGTTGCCAGCGATCCCCTCGAGCCGCTGTTCGCCGGCGCCGACGTGGTCGTCCATCTCGCCTGGCTGTTCCAGCCGACCCACGACCCGGCGGAGACATGGCGCAACAACGCCGTCGGCAGCGGGCGCGTCTTCGACGCGGCGGCGGCAGCCGGCGCGGGTGCCCTCGTCTATGCGTCGTCGGTCGGCGCGTACTCGCCCGCTCCCGGCCGTACGGTCGACGAGTCGTGGCCCACGCACAGCACCCCGACGGCGGCCTACGGGCGCGAGAAGGCCTACGCCGAGCGGATCCTGGATGCCGTCGAGGCCCGGCGCCCGGAGATGCGGGTCGTTCGCCTGCGGCCGTCGTTCATCTTCAAGCGGACCTCCGGGCCCGAGCAACGCCGGTTGTTCGCCGGCCCGCTGCTTCCCCGATCCCTGCTGCACCCGGGGCGGGTCCCCGTCCTGCCGCTGCCGGCGGGGCTGCGGTTCCAGGCCGTGCACAGCGCGGACGCCGCCCGTGCCTTCGCGGCGGCCGCGCTCGGCGACGTCCGGGGCGCGTTCAACATCGCGTCCGGCCCCGTTATCGATCGCGCGGCGCTCGCGTCGATCGTCGGTGCTCGGCGCGTCGAGCTGCCCTGGGCTCTCGTGCGTCCGGCACTGGCCGCGGCCTGGAACCTGCGGTTGGTACCCGCCGATCCCGCTCTGATGGATCTGGCGTTGAGCCTGCCGTTGCTGGACACGACGCGGGCCGAGACCGAGCTCGGCTGGTGGCCGGAGGTCCCGGGTCCCGAGGCAGTGCGGGACGCCATCGAGGGCATGGCCGAGGGGGTCGGCGAGGGCACACCACCGCTGGCCGAGGACTGACGAACCGACAGCCCTTGGCGTTCTCGCGCTCGAGGTGACCGCCACGGCAACCGGTCGCCGAACTGGTTGGTCGGCAACCACTTCGGCGCCAGGAACCGTCCGGGGGATCGCCCGGGGAATCGCCCGGGGCGACTTTCGCTTGCGCGACCCGGATTCAGGCGCCGAGGGGGGCCGGGGACAGGTCGACTCGTCGGAGGGTCTGGGCGTTGAGGGCGACGACGATGGTGGATGCGCTCATGAGGATGGCGCCCACCGCGGGGGAGAGGGTGAGCCCGGCCCAGGCGAGGACACCGGCCGCCAACGGTATGGCCAGCACGTTGTAGCCCGCGGCCCAGCCCAGGTTCTGGAGCATCTTGCGGTAGCTGGCCCGCGACAGGCGG
>OCZV010000867.1_pt1 | contig 10837 bp, 8 predicted proteins | sample 1539051 | NCBI WGS metagenome assembly OCZV01 (sample SAMEA3113581, study PRJEB22503) | soil metagenome
ACAGTCTTCGGGGCCACTGGTCGGGGTAAAAGCCGTGACCGTCGTGGTCGCGAACGCCGGGGCCTCGAGGCCGAGTACGAGCAGAGACGCCCCTACGACGACCCCCAGTGCGCGTCGACTGATTCGACGCTTGTTCGAACTCATAACGTGGTCCTCTCTTTCCGAATCGACTTTCCTACCCTGACTCCAAGTTCCATGCGTCTCCCTTCTCTCCACTCCTTTCTGGCTCGAGCCGCTTCACCTAGGGGCGCACGCGGCGCCAAGCCATCCAAGGCGGGGAATTTCGAAACCCTATATCCCGGGCCCGTGCGGGTCAAACCTCTTCCCGCCCGTTACTTTCCCCGCGCCTGTCCTCCTCGACCCCCCACCTCGATGGGGGGCAACTCAGTACCGATAACGACTCTCCAGGAGAAAGGTTGCGCACGGAGGTACGAAAGGGGGGAAATGGAGGCCGCTTGTCGGCCCTATGGGCGAGCCGATCCCCCGTGCGCGGGACTGTGCCTCGTCAGCTCGACCGAATCCTTATGCGCCTTCAGAGAGGTCAACCGCGACGAGACCGGAGCGGGCCGCCTCGATCACCGCGCTCACCCGACTGTTGACGCCGAGCTTTCCGTAGATCCGACCGAGGTGCGTCGTCACGGTCCTCTCGCGAACGCCGAGGTGGCGTGCGATCTCGCGCGAGGTCAAACCGCGTGCGGCGGCCCTCAACACCTCTTGTTCGCGCGTCGTCAGCCGGTGCGCGATCTGTCGCCTGCTGTCGATGCCGTCGGCGATGGGAGCCATTCGATCAACAGGGGTGCCTGCCATGACGACCTCGCCCTGAGCTGCGCGCTGGATCGCCTGGAGGAACTCGGCAGGATCGACATTCTTGTCCAGGTACCCATCGGCTCCCATGAACATCGCCCGGGAGATCGTCGCGGCATCCGCCTCAGCCCCCGATACCAGGATCGTGGCGTGTGGGTAGCTCTCACGGAGGGTCCCGATCAACCACAGCGAGTCGCGCTCGCCGGGAAGTCCGAGGCCGACCAGAACAACAGGCCGACTGCGCCGGATCCGTCGCAGGGACTCGAGACAGTCGTCGGCTGAGCCCGCTTCTGCGAGGACCTCCATCTCCTGCCGGTCGCCGATGAGCTTGCCCAGGCCGGCGCGCACGACGGCAAGCGGCTCCACGACGACCACACCCAGTCGGGGTCGCACGCGCTCAGCACTCGCTTTCAGTCCGTAACCTTTGGCCATCTCCCCGGATGTATCGGCGGTTTCCTCGTCCTCTTGCGCCGTCGATTCGCCGACCGAGGGTCAGCGCGTGCGGCCGAGCTCGATGAGGCCGAGCGACGCGGCCTGGGCCATCGCCTGCACCCGGGTTTTGACCTGGAGCTTGCGGTACAGCTTGGTTACGTGTGACTCAACGGTTCTGTGTGAGATGCCCAGCCGCGTCCCCACCTGCCGCAGCGAGAGCCCGTCGGCCAGGAGCTGCAGGATCGTGATCTCGCGCAGAGTGAGCGTCGGTGAACCGGTTCGCGCCGCACGTGCTAACCGGCCGAGCTCCTGAACGGCGGCCCGCTCGTGCTCGGGCGGGAAGATGGATTCGCCGCGGGCGACGGCAAGCATGGCCGACGCCACGTCGTCGATCGCGGCGCTCTTCGCGAGGAACCCATGGACTCCGCTCCGCATGGCCGCGAGCACGGTCTCACCGTCCTCTCGGGCCGTGAATATCAAGATGCGAGAGGTGCTCCGCGATTCGCGCAGGCGAGTTGCCACCTCGAGCCCGCCCATCCCCGGCAGGGTCAAGTCCAGCACCACGAGATCGGGAGCCAGTCGCTCGCAGAGGGCGAGCCCTTCCTCCCCGTATTGCGCCTCGCCCACCACTTCGAGCCCTGCCGTTGCGGCGCAAGCGATCGAGACGACCCGTCGCAGCACGACGTCGTCGTCGATGATCACGACGCGGAACGGTGGCGATCGGCGATCCGGCGACGTCCTGGATCCCTGAGCCATGCCGGTTCCCAGGCGACCCCTCAGCCTCCCCGGAGCTGCGCTCGAGCAGCGCCAACTGGGCCGGACGGGATCGGTGCGAGCCCTTCGCGCCAGGCCAGCGTGACGGCCTCCACCTTCGAGTGAACGCCGAGCTTGGCCAGGATGTGCTTCACGTGGCTCTGGACCGTGAGCGGGCTGATCCCAAGCACCTCGGCGGTCTCCCCTGTTCCGCGACCCGCCGCGAGCTCGCGGAGGATGTCCATCTCGCGCGCCGTGAGGCGTTCGAGCGCGCGCTCCTGCACCTGCGACCGAGTACGGGTTCGATGGAGCTCGTTCAGCACGTGGACGAGGTCCGCCTCCGGCATCACGACCTCGCCGCCGACGGCGTACCCGATGACCTCGGCGAGCCGCTCGATCCCGTTGGACTTCTGGGCGTACCCGGACGCACCGGCGGTCAGCGCCTCCACGATCAGCTCCGTGGCTTCGTTCGCGGTCAGGGCGATCACCTTCGCCTCGGGGCATTCCGAGCGCAGACGCCGGATCGCGTCGACTCCTGCTCGGCCGAGGGAATCGAGATCCACCAGCACGACGTCGATGCGGTTCGTCGTACAAAGCCTGATCGCCGCCTCGACGTCGGCCGCCGAGCCGACCACGGAGAGGTCGAACCGACCGTTCACGTGACGTGATAGGCCCGGGGCAATCGTCTCGCCGTCGCCGACCACGAGAACGCGAACGCCGGCATCCATGGTGCCGAAAGCATCGGCACCGTGCTTCGATCGCCTGAGCCGCGGAGAGCGTTCTCGGATCGATGCGGTCAGCATCTAGCCATCGGTCGACGGCCGTATCTGGCTCCGGTCCCCCGCGACGCCTACGCAGCAACGCGGCGCGGCATCCGACAGACAGACGTCGATTGAGGATTACGGCCGTTCGGTTGCGAAGCTCGAGGGCGCGGTGAGCCGTTCCGTGGGCGGGAACTCCCTCCCTCCGAGCCATCCCCCGATCGCACCGCCGAGAACGCCCCAGGCGAGCGCGAGAAGCCCCGCGATCAAGACGCCTGGCCCGATCAGAACCGATGAGTTACCTGGGATGCCGCCGGTGGCAGACGACAGCGATATCGAGACCGAGGCCAGCCACGAGGCAACCGCCACGAGTACCGCGAAGACCACGCCAGACGCGGCCCCGATCGCGATGGACTCGGACCTGAGACGGGCGCGCTTCCTGACGCCGTATCGCCCTCCGAGCACGACCGACAGCGCGGGAACGAGGAGGAACAGGAAGTAGGCGGTTGGCGCCGTCGCGAAGTCGGTCCGTACCGTCAGCGCGTCGCCGTTCGAGCCGTCGGTGGTTACGGACACCGACGTCGGGAACTTCGAGTAGCAGAGGAAGGTCGCGGAGACGCCTCCTCCCGACAGACCGTCACAGCCCCCCATCGCCGGGACCAACACCCACATGGATTGGTTCGGGAGCAGGAGCACGTGATGCGCAACGATCACGGCGGTCTGGTCGGCGGGCGGTCCGGAGATCGCCGCGAAGTAGGCCCTGCCGGCGCTGGGTCGGACCGCCGCCAGCACGAGGACCCCGACGAACGACAGCACCAGGCCGAGAACGAACATGCGCAGGCCACCGGCGATGGCCCCCGCCGCCCGCCGCCCCCAGGGCTCATGCGAGATGAGCTCGAAACGCCCCGAGCGCATGCCGCCGGCAGCGCCCGCCGCCGCCCCGAGCAGGAGGGGGAGCACGAGCCAGGAAAGGCTCCACGACTCCATCTGGAGGCTGCCCGCCACCAGGGAGTTCTGAGGGATGGGGACATCGACGGTCAGCAGCCCGGACAGCACGAACGGAGGGATGGCGTACCCGGCCGCCACCTTCATCCCGTGGAAGACTCGGGCCACCCCGGTGCCTCCAGCCCGATCCGCCAGGGCACGGCCCCCTCTGTACAGGATCGCGATCGCGAGGAAGGTGGCCAGCATCATCGCCAGCCCGACCCCAGCGGTGAGACCCGTTGCACCGGACGGCCCCTCGGGCGCCCCTTCAACCGGGAAGTTCAGGCGGGTCGTGATGGCCACGTTCACGGCTGCATGGTGGAACCATCCGAAGTAGAGCCATCCCAGTTTGGGGACCGACACCTGCTGCTGCTCGGCGACGCTCACCGCGAACGCCGCGGCCTGACCCACGGCCGCCATCACCACAAAGGCCAGCCCGCCCCGGATCAGCCCGCTGAGCCACCCTTGGACCAGGATCTCGCTCAGCGGGGACCGCCGGGCGCCGGAGCGGGCGCGTGTCTCCGACGGGACCTCGTTCACCCCAGCTGCCTCCACCATCTCGACGACATCGGATCAGGTCGGACGGGCATCGCGCCGAGACTAATGAAACACGGCTGAGGAGCGAAGGGAAGGAAGAGAGGTCCCCTGTGAGCCTGCGTTTGGACATCGCCACGATCGCCAGGATCGAAGCCGATCGGATCTACGCCTTGATACTCCCGGAGACGGAGGACGGCGGCACGGTAGCTGTGCCCGTCCCATTCCTGGAGAAGGTGCTGACGACCGGAGAGCAGCTGGAGGGGTACGCGCCGACGTATGTGAGGAGAGCGTTGGATCGGCTGCAGGCGACGGCGAAGATCGTCGGCCGTTTTCGAAAAAGGGCCGTCATCGAGAAGCAGAGCCTCGCAAACGTCGCAGCCGCGTTCCGTATCGCGGCGGATTCGGCAGAGGGACGGCGCTCGTGAGCTCAGGCCGTTGTCACCTCCGCCAGTGGACGGGAGCTCAACGGTCGTCTGGACCGGTCCGTTGTAGGCCAACCTGGCGACTCAAGCCGACGGACCGACCGATACATCTAGACCGATAAATGGTCCTTAGGGCGGATACGCGCGCCCCGTCGGGGCGCCGATATCGACCCTCGAACCAAACAAATTTGGGGGGATCGATGTTCGGACACGTTGCCGGGCGCCCGCGACGGTGGCCATGGGTGGTCCTGTCCTTCCTGTTCGCGATGGCGTTCGCTTCGTCGTTCGCCGTCATGGAAGTCACGACAGAGGTGCAGATCGACGACGACGTGTTGAGCATCATCCGGATCGGAACGGCGGTTGGATTGGGACTCTCCCTGTTGCTTCTCCTCTTTACGTCCAGACGCCGCCGGCGCGCGAAAGCTGAGGAGAAACGACGGGCAGCGGGCAACGATGGGATGGAAGGGCGATCGCCCGCAGAGAAGCAGGTTCAGACCTATGAAGAGGTCTTCGGTGTCCAGCACGATCTCGACGAGGGAGGTCTTCCTCGCGCGCCCGAAGGCGAGGAATCGCTGAGCGAGGAATGGCAGAACGCCGAAGAGATGATGGTGGAGGGCGACGGGCTACCGTCGGAGCGGCAGGAGCCGGCGGAGGTACCCGCTCCCCCCTCCGAAGAGGATCTCCAGCCTCTCCAAGCTGATGTCGACGGACCGGTCGAGAACGTCGAGTCGGTCGATCAGGTCGAGTCCGAGGACGCCGACGTCGACTCAGACGAGCACATCCGCAAGATCCGTGAGGAGTTCAAGGCCAGGGTTGAGGAGGCCGCGCTCCGGGTCAAGCAGCGTGAGGCCGAGCCCCACGAGGCCGCATCCGCACCGAATCCCGAGCGATGATGGGAGTGTCTGCGGGGCGCGGGCAACGGGTCGTTTGGGCGATCCTGTCGGTTCTGTTCGTCGTCGGCTTCGGCGTCTCCACGTTCGTGGTGCGCTCCGAGCGGAACGCGGCCCTCGACGATGTAGCCAAGCGAGCGCGCAGCGAGGCGCAGCTCGTGAAAGACACCCTGACCGGCAGGCAATTCACCAAACCGGTCACCGGTTCGAGCTACGACGACGTCGCAAACAAGATCTACAAGTCGATCTCGGAGGGATCCATCGCCGGCGTGACCGTTTGGTCCTCACGCGGCCGGATCGTCTTTTCATTGAACGAGTCGCGTGTGGGGAACGCGCCGTCGGAGATGCGGTCACTGATCACGAGGACTGCAGTGGGATCGGGATCGACGCGCGTCGTCGACGACACCGTGCAGACGTTCACGCGCATCTCCAAGACCCCCGACGGTCCCGTCGCGATCGTGCAGGTCGACCAACCGCTCGCCTCCGTTGACGCCCGTATCGACGACCTCTGGAGCACGCTCCGGATGGGATCCGTCTTCGGACTGGCGGTTTCCTTGCTGCTCCTCGGCCTCACGTTCGTTTCGTCAAGGAGACGCGCACGCGCGCCAGCGGACGATGTTCGGCCACGGGAAGAGGCTGGCGCGGAAGTGAAGGCCGAACGGCGGCCGGCGGCGGCGACGCCGACCGAGCAACGCCAACCCACCTATGAAGAACTCTTTGGCGTCCAATCCCATCCCGACGAGGCGCCCGCTCGAGCCGAGCTCGATGGCGGTCTCGCGCACGAGGAGTCGACGCCGGAACCTCGCGAAGTGGTCCACGACGTTTCCCTCGACGGCGATCTCGAGCCCCAGTCACAGCAGTCGATGCGGGAGCCGCGCGAAGAGGTCCCTGCAATGGCCCCCGCTGGCGATCACCAATCGCAGCCGATGACAAAGAACGAGCCGCAGCAATCGAAGCGAAAGCGGCGTGAAGAGGTTCAGGACGTCGCCCTCGACGCCGATGTCGAGCACAGGTCGCCGAAGACGGTGCCGGAGCCCGAGTCGCGGGAAGAGGCGCTAGACCCTGCGCTCGAGAGCGACCCTCGGATCCAGGCGATTCAGCAGCGGCGCGAGGCGTTCAAGGCCAAGGCACAGCAGGCAAAGCTCCGCCTCGAGCAGGTGGAGAACGAGTTCCACGAGGCTTCGTCGGGTCGGAAATCTGAGGGATAAGCGAGGGGACGATGGGCGACATGACTGAGATCGAGACCGGCGAACAGACGACCGCTCCCCCCATGCCCGTCGGAGCCGCGGTGTCACACGCGGGCGAAGAGCTGAAGCGGGCGGCCGAGCGGCTCCTGGCGAGAGAGGAAGGACAGGCCAAGCAGGCCGAGGCTCGAGCTCGGGAAGCGGCGGAGCGCGCCAGCCGTGCCGAGCTCCGCGCACAGGCCGCCGAGGAAAAGATCAGGGAGGCGGCCAGGCTGATCGAGGCCGCCGAGGAGCAATCCAAGGCTGCTGAGGAACGGATCAGGATGGCGGAGCTCCGCGCGCAGACCGCGGAGGAACAGGCCAGGGAGGCTGTCGAGCGTCTGGAGGCAGCGCAGGAGGAAGGCAACCAGCGGGCTGAGGAGCTCGGCAGACAGGCCGAGCAACGGGCCATGGAGCAGGTCCGCGAGGCGGAGCTCCGGGCGCAGAGCGGCGAAGACCGGGCGAGGCAAGCCGAGCTTCGCGCGCAGGAATTGGACGAGCAAATCCTGCAGGCCAGCCAGCTCATCCAGGTCGCCGAGGCGCAGGCCACCAGCGCCGACGAGCGAGCCAGGACCGCCGATGAGCAGATCGAACAGCTCACTCACCGTGTCCAGATCGCCGAACAGGAAGTCCAGCAGGTCAGTGATCGCATCCGGGCCTCCGACGACCAGGCCCGAGAAGCGGACGAGCGGGCCAGGGCCGCCGAGGAGCAGATCGAACGGTTCAGCCAGCGCGCCCAGGTTGCCGAGCAGGAAGCCCTGCAGATCCGCGAGCTCATCCAGGCCGCCGACGACCAGGCCAGGATGGCCGACGAGCGGGCCAGGGCCGCAGAGGAGCAGATCGGTGGATTCACCGATCGCCTTCGCGCCGCGGAGGAAGACGCCAATAGCTGGCAGGAACGACTGAGTCACGCGGAGCGTCGGGCGCAGGAGGCGGAGGAGCAAGCGCTGCAGGCCAACGAGCTCATCCAGGCAGCCGAGGACCAGGCCAGGAGGGCCGACGGACGGGCCCGCGCCACCGAGGAGCAGATCGCGGAGCTCACCGAACGAACCCAGGCCGCCGAGGACGACGCGAACAGAGCGCAGGAGCGACTGAGTCAGGCGGAGCGCCGGGCGCAGGAGGCGGAGGAGCAAGCGCTGCAGGCCAACGAGCTCATCCAGGCCGCGGAGGAACAGGCCAGGATGGCCGACGGGCGGGCACGGGCGACCGAGGAGCAGATCGCAGAGCTCACAGAGCGCCTCCGAGCGGCTGAGGAAGAGGTCACTCAGCTCACCCAGGCCGCCGACGAGCAGGTCGTGCAGGCCAACGAGCTCATCCAGGTGGCGGAGGACCAGGCGAGGCAGGCCGACGAACAGGCCCAAGCCGCGCAGGAGCAGATCGGAAAGCTCACGAATCGGCTGCGGGGCGCCGAGGAAGAGGTGGCTCTGGTCACGCAGCAGCTCAGGGCGAATGAGGAGGAGGTCGCCCAGCTCACCCAGGCCGCCGAGGAGCAAGCCGCGAACACCGACCAACTCGTCCAGGCCGCTGAGGACCAGGCCAGGAAGGCCGACAAGCGAACCCGGGCGTCCGAGGAGAAGATCGCGGAGCTCACCGGGCAGCTCCAGGCCGCACAGGCAGATGTCGCACAGCTCACTCAGGCCGCCGACGAGCAGGTCGTGCAGGCCAACGAGCTCATCCAGGCGGCGGAGGACCAGGCGAGGCAGGCCGACGAACAGGCCCAAGCCGCGCAGGAGCAGATCGGAAAGCTCTCCAATCGACTGCGGGGCGCCGAGCAAGAGGTGGCTCTGGTCACCCAGCAGCTCAGGGCCACTGAAGAAAGTTCAGCTCAGCTCACTGATCGGCTCCAGGCCGCGGAGGGAGAGGTCGCACAGCTCACCCGGGCCGCCGACGAGCAAGTCGTGCAGTCCAACGAGCTCATCCAGGTCGCCGAGGACCAGGCCAGGAAGGCCGATGAGCGGGCCCAGACCGCCGAGAGGAAGATCGAAGAATTGACCGAAGTCCTCAAGACCGCCGAAGAGCAGGCCGAGCAGGCCAACCAGCTCATCCAGGTCGCCGAGGACCAGGCCAGGAAGGCCGATGAGCGCGCCCAGGCCGCCGAGGAGCAGATCGGGGAGCTCACGGAGCGGCTCAGCAAGGCGGAGGAAAGCGCCTCACAGCTCACCCAGCTCGTCGAGGCCGCCAACGAGCAGTCCGTGCAGGCCAACCAGCTCATCCAGGTCGCCGAGGACCAGGCCAAGAAGGCCGACGAGCGGACCCAAGCCGCCCAGGAGGAGATCGGACAGCTCACCGAGCGCCTCCGGGCCGCGGAGGAAGGTGCCTCGCAGGTCACGGAGCGGCTCCGGGCGTCGGAGGAACAGGTCGCCCAGCTCACCCACGCAGTCGACGAGCAGGCCCTGCAGGCCAGCCAGATCATCCAGGCCGCCGAGGACCAGACCAGGAGGGCCGATGAGCGGGCCACGGCCGCCGAGGATCGCTCCCACGCCGCCGAGGAGCAGATCGGCCAGCTCACCGAGCGGCTACGGGTCGAGACGGAGAAGGGCGTTCTGCTCAGCCAGACGGTGGACGCCAAGGAGGAGGCCGCGAGGGAACAGGCGACGCAGCTGCTGGCCGCCGAGACCGCGACCAAACAGATCGAGGTCCGCGCGCAGGCCGCCGAGCAGCAGGTCGAACAGCTCACGCCGCGCCTCCAGGCCGCCGAGGAGCAGGCCAGCACCGCATCTGCTCGCCTGCTGACCGCGCAGGCGGAGGCTCAGCAGGCAGACCTTCGGATGCGAGCCGCGGAAGAGAAGGCCGAAGAGGCCGTCAAGCGTATGAGGGCGGCCGAGGACGAGGCCCACCAGGCAACCGCTTCGGCGCTGGTCGCCGAGACCAAGGTCAAGCAGTCCGAGGTGCGCTCGCGATCGGTGGAAGATCAGTCGGCCGGGACCGCCTCGAAGAACGCGGAACTTCTCGAGCAGCTGCAACAGGCGCGAGGGGAACTGGTGGGTGCCGAGGAACGAGCGCGCCTCAGCGAGGAACGGTTCCGGGAGGCCAGCCAGCGGGTCGAGACCTTCGAGCGGCAGATCAAGGAGCTCAAGGTGCGGCTGTCGGTGGCGAAGACCGACCTACCCGTCGGCGCCGTCGCAGACAAGGAGCGAAGCGCCCTTTCGGACGCGGTGGCCACGGAGGTGCGCCGGCCGCTCACGTCGATCCTCGGTGTCACGATGGCACTTCGACACAACGATCCGGACTCCCGTGACGGCCAGGAGCTGGTGCGACAGCTCGGGACCAGCGCACGCAAGCTCGATCGCATGCTGAGCGTGCTCCTGGAGCTCGACAGGCTCGCCGACGGGACCCTGAGGCTGAATCGCCGCCGTACCGACCTTCAGGCGTTGATGCGCCGGGTGGTCGAGGAAACGCCGGATCTGGCGAGCCGGAACATGCATGTGGAGGCCCAGAAGGTCGTCGTGCCGGTCGACCCGTCCATGGTCGAGCAGATGATCGAGACCCTCCTGGCCAACGCCACGGCGCGCACGTCGTCCGGCGATCCCGTGTGGATCGCTGTTTCGAGCGACCCTGAAGGCGCCGTCATCGCCGTCGACGACATGGGTCCCGACGTTCCCAAGGAGCTGCGCAAAGCCCTCGCGGGCGAGCACACGGACGGTGCGGGTCGAGGCCGGGCGTCGACCGGCATGGCCGTGCTTCAGAGACTGGCGGAGGTCCATGCCGGCAGGGCCTGGGTCGAGGCACGTGAAGGTGGAGGCACCTCGTTCCGCGTGTTCCTGCCGGACACGACGGAAGCGGACGCGGCAGGCGCCGGTCAAGCCGCCCCTCCGAAGGGCGAGGACGTCACGGCCTAGCAGTAGCGGAAGATGTTGAACACAAGAGCAATCCGTCTCATGATTCGGCATCTTGATGATTCGGGGTGTGATCTCGCGCAGAGGATTGGGCAGCGTCCTGCTGGTCGCCGTGGTCCTAGTGACGTTGATGGTGACGGTGGCGGAGCCTGCATGGGGCGTGCCGACAGAACCGAGATCCGACGATGGCGTCAG
>OCZV010000868.1_pt1 | contig 10824 bp, 10 predicted proteins | sample 1539051 | NCBI WGS metagenome assembly OCZV01 (sample SAMEA3113581, study PRJEB22503) | soil metagenome
ACCCGAACCGCACCGAGATCACGGTGGACGGCGAGGTCCTGACGGCGTAGAAGACGTCGGTGCCCGCTATCGGGCCAGAGAGCAGAGCTGCAGATCGGAAGCCCGTCGTGTACCCGGCGATACCGGATACCCAGGAACGATCGCTCGGTCGCGATTATCGGATGCCCCACGCTGAACGTTTGTGGCGCCTCACCCCAGCACGATCGGGCGCCGTGGAGTCGCTGCAGACGCCGCCGAGGCCGGGCCCTCGGCTGGTGGCCCAAGATCACCCGTGTATGAGGCGTTCGAGGGCACCCAGGACGGCGCGACCGGACCGCGATTGCCCGGATGGCCCCGCTGCGTGTTCTGTGGCGCTCGCGACGTCGCGAGTCGTGAATCGTGGCGGCCGGGCGTTCTGGCGGCGAAGCTGTGAGGCCCGGTCATTAGTTGCGGCGTCGGGCGCGAGCCGCCGACCTGCACGGCTCATGTGCGTGTGCGACGAAGTGGGTGCTGGCAATCGCGAGCGCGATTTCCGTCGCCCGTGATGACGCCGTGGCGTCCATCCTCTGACCATCCGAATTGGCAACAACCGATGGCCGGACAAGCCGGCCACCGTCGCGCTCACTCACTCATTCCAGGCTGAACGGCGGGTACGCGTCGGTCAGCAGCGCGACATAGGCCTCGACGCGGGTGAACCAGCGCATGTAGCCCACCACGAACGTGCGCAACCCCTCGGGCCAGCGACCGGTGAAGAGGACGGCGAAGAACCCGATCACCCAGGCCACGAGGGCGGCGACGCCGAGGACGGCGAGCACGATCAGCTGGGGGATCGCCAGGATGATCCGGAAGCCCACCGTGAGCCGGTTACGGTCCTCGAGCTCGGGCGCGAACCCGGTGGGCACCGGCGGATAGTTGCCGGGATCGGGGGCAACCGTGTCGAACGCGAACGGCGGGTACTCCTCCCGCAGGAAGCCGGCGTACGCGGTGGCACGGTTGTTATAACGGATGTAGAGGCACAGCAGGTTGGCCAACCCCTCCGGCAGCTTGCCGGTGAACACGATGACGAACCAGCTGATGACGGCAACCGCCCGAGCGACGAGCTGCAGGCCGTAGAGGATCAGGAAGTGCGGGATCGCCAGCAGCCACTGCACGAGCGGACGCCAGTTGGCGATCCGCTCGGCCCGATCGACCTCCAACGTTGCCGGGTACGCCTGAGCGAAGGTCTCCATTCCCCCTCCTCCGGTTCGATGGAACAGGAGCCGGCGAGACGCTACTCCCCGGGACCCCGGCCGGTGGGTGATCGAGGAGGCCCCCGTCCCGGCAGCCGCGGCACCACCGTGGCCTTGTCCACCCCAAGGCGCCTTCGGCGGGCTCGATCCCACCGAAGGTGGAATCCATCGTTGGGTGCACCGGCGTAGACATATCCGGCGACCTGCGCTCGCAGCGGTTCGACCGCCGCCGGGCACAGAAACGGGTGATCTCGCACCGCGCAGCCCTCCTGACCGATCTCACCGAGCGCGCCAGCGACACCCACCCAGGTGGGTTCGCCTCCTGCGCCGTAGCGGACGATCTGTGTGCCGACCGCCAGGCCGCCGGGACCGCATAGGCGCCGTTCGGCACGCGGTGGCGGCAATCGGAACGACGCCGTTCTGGCGCGGCGCTCTGCGCGGATCCTCGTAGTGCCGATCGGCCGTTCTGAGTCACTCCGAGGGGAGTCCCATCCTGCGTCGTTAGGTCGAGAGATCCATGTCGTCCCATTCGTCGTGAGTCCACTCGCGCTCAGCTATCGCGAACTCCAACGCACGCCGGCGGTGCCAATCACGTACTGCTCGATCTCGCCCGGCGGTGTCTGCTGCCGGAGATTCGCCTCCGCGAGACCCCAGGTCATGCAGTGGTAGAGGTCGAGTTCGGGCATGACCTCGTCCGACGAGCGCGGTGAGGGTCCCGTGTGCGCTCCAGTGGCCACGAGCTACGTGCCGACCACCCCAGCTCCTCTCCTCAGTGGTGGTCCCTCCTTGCCCTTCTGTGGGTCATCAGAGTAATGTGAACCATTAAGGATGCCCGCACGGGATGTGTATGCAGGGCTCGATGCTGACGCGTGCCGTCGACGCGACAAACGGAGGGGACAGATGCCCTGGGTACGCACGGTGCTGGTTGGGGTTGTGGTGCTGGCCACGATGGTGGTTGTGCCGGGTCAGCCGGTGGCTGGTCAGGAGTCGGCCTGTGGGTGGTCGGACCTCAACAGTGTGCAGGGTCGCAATGTTCTGTTCATTGACGCGAACGCCAGCTATTGGAGCGCGCGCATGACGGTGCCGGTCCCCGAGGGCGGCCACGTCGAGGTGGCGGGCGACTTCCCCCGAGCCCGGTACATGTCCCTGGCCAACTACGCCGTTCGACGCGCGGGCGAGGTCGACCACTTGACCGACTACCAGATCGACCCCGATCCTGGATCGGCTAACCCGTTCCGAACCGAAAGTGATCGGGACGCGGCCGACCGCGGCTACACCGTGCGTGTGGTCGAGGGCCGCGAGCCAGCAGACGGTGGTGCCCCGAACACTCTCTACACCGAGAACGCGGACGGGACTCTGAGTTCGGGAGGCCGAGTTAATGTCACGCTGCGGGTCTACCTTCCCGACGACGACACGGACCCGACCGGAGGGGTCGGGCTTCCGACGATCACCAGCGTCAACGCCGATGGCGAGCGCACCATTCACCCGACCTGCCTAGACGACATCCCCCGGAACGACGGCAGCATCACGGTGCCGGGAGGGACAGGCGAAGACCCTCCCCGCTGGGAGAAGTTCGTGCCCAACTTCGGCGGGAACCTCGACAACAGCTGGATCAGCGAGACCTTCATGCCGTCGCTGGGGCAGGTTCTGACGTTGAGAGCCAAGGCTCCGACGTGGGGGCTCGCCGCCGACTCCGGCGCGCAGCTCCGTTACTGGTCGCTGTGTTCCTACTACCTCAACACCGCCGTGCATGACTGTGTCGTCGACCAGGACATTCCCGTCGACGACGACGGGTACTGGACGATCGTCGTGTCCCGCGCTGAGGACCGGCCCGCCAACGCAACGACCGACTGTGGTGTCGCCTGGCTCGAAGCCGCCCCAGATCCAGATAACGACTCGGTCCTCGTGTTTCGCCACCAGCTTCCTGACCCCTCGTTCGCCCAAGCGATCCAACACATCGACGTCGGCTCCGAGGAAGAGCAGATGGGCGACTACTACCCCGCAGGCACCTACGGAACGGTCGCCGACTACGAGAGCCTCGGCTGTGATCCGCGGAAGCTGGTCGCCGACGTGATCACCGACATCCACGGCCTAGTCGCCGATGGCGAGCTGAAGGTGGGGCAGGCCCGAGGGCTCACCCAGCCGCTGGCGAACGCCATCCGCAGCCTCGACCGCGACAAGATCAGGCCGGCCTGCAGCCAGCTCGCTGACTTCGTCACCGAAGCGAACCAGAAGGTCGCCGATGGGGCCCTGACCGCGGCCGCGGCCGAGGACCTGATCGCGCAGGCAGAGGCGATCCAGGCGCAGCTGCGCTGCAATGATTGCCATTAATGCGAGACCCACGCCCAAGCTGTTCGGCGACCCGACGGTCGGTCAGGTGGTTGACGGGGTTCACGTGGCTCGTGGGTTCGACCTGGGCAACGTCATGCACGTCGCGACGGCCGACGGCCCGGTGGTCATCGACACCACCAGCGGCGTGACCCAGGCCGCTGCTGCTCGGGACGCCCTGGCCGAGGCGAGCCCCGGCGGCGCGACCTACGTCGTGTACACGCACTGCCACAACGACCACACCTCCGGCGCGACGGCCTTCGTCACCGACGGGACCCGCGACGTGGTCTCGCACGCCGACCTGCCATCGCTGATCGAGCGGGATCACGGCTGCCTCGGGCGGTGGACCCGACGTCACCGGGCGGCTCAGCGGGGCCGCCCGTTCGACGATCCGTTTCCCGACCGCGGCTACGTGCCGCCCAGCCTGACCTTCGACGACGCGCTCGACCTCGAGGTCGGCGGCCTGACGTTCCACCTGGAGCACACCGAGGGGGAGAGCCGAGACCACCTCCTGGTCTGGATCCCGGAGCTGAAGCTCCTGTGCCCCGGCGACCTGATCTACCCGTCGTTCCCGAACCTGTCGACGCCGGCCGTCGGGCCCCGCCCGATCGAGGGCTGGCTGGCGTCGCTGGAACGGTTCATGGCCCTCGCCCCCGAGCACCTGGTCGGCAGCCACGGCCCGTACGTGTCGGGCCGGGAGTCCGTCGCCGGGGTCCTGGGCACCTATCACGAGGCGATCACGAGCATCTGGGACCAGGCCCAGCGGGCCATCGACGAGGGGGTGCCCGTCGACGTGGCGGCCCGGACCATCCGGCTCCCTGGCCACCTGGCCGGCCACCCGTGGCTGCGGGAGATCTACGGCACCGTCAACTGGGGGGTGCGCGCCGTCTACGACCGGCTGACCGGGTGGTTCGACCTGACGCCGGGCAGCCTCAACCCCCTGCCGCGGGCCGAACGCGACGGCGTGCTCGTCGGTCTCGCCGGCCCGGCGCGCGTCCTCGCCGAGGCACGTCGGGCCCTCGACGCGGGGAACGCGCAGCTGGCCGTCGAGCTGGTCGAGACGGTGCTGGCCGCCGACGAGGACGACCCCGACGCCCTCGGGCTGCTCGTCGACGCCTGCCGGGCCCTGCGGGCGACCAGCACGAGCGCCAACGAGAAGGGCTTCTACCACTCGGCCATCCGAACCGCACAACGACAACTCGACCCACGGACGTGATCGGGCGGCGCCTGATGGCCCGTGCGCGTTCCTCCCCAGTGCAAGCGATCATGGTGCGAGCACGACCGGGCCGGCTCGTCGGAACCATTGCCGAAGCCTCCGGTAGCATCACCCTAGTGGCAAGCATTAGGCCGGGGTCGGGCCGGCCACGCAGAGCAACAAGCACCCGAGACGCACTCCTCGAGCAGGGCGCGTTGCTCTTCGCTCGCCACAGCGTGGCCGGCGTGAGCACCAAGCAGCTCCGTGACGCTGCGGGAACCCGCAACGAATCGGTCGTCCAGTACCACTTCGGCGGCCGTCGGGGCCTGGTCACCGAGATACTCCGCCTGCACCTCGATGCCATCGAGACCCGCCGGGCTCGGCTCGTAGCGGCGATCGTCGCGGAGGACCGCACCACCGACCTGCGGTCCCTCATCCACGCGCTCGCCGCGCCGATGGCCGACGACCTCGCCGATCCGGTGGGCCGCGCTCACCTCCGGCTCGTCGCCCAGCTCAACCACCCGTCTCGGGCCTACCACCTTCCCTTCCAGCGAACCGAGCCCGTCACCGAGGCGGACACCCACGCCGGCACCGCGGTGGTCTCCTGGCTCACGATCGCGCTCGCACATCTCCCCAGGCCCGTCCGCACCGAGCGGCTCGCTGCCCTCCGGGAGCAGCTCATCGGCCTCTTCGCCGCCCGGGCCCAACTCCTCGACGACGACCCGTCACTGTGCACCGCAGCCAACACCGCCCTGTTCCTCGAGAACTTCCTCGACATGGTCGTGGCCGGGCTGGCGATTGAACCCTCGGAGTCGGCGATCGCAGTCAGCGAACCTACGTGAGGTCGCTTCAGGTCACCGGGCGACCACCCTGAAGTCATCGATGTCCGGCCCGTCGTCGATCAGGTGGTGCAGCGCCGACGCCGTCGCTGTTGCGGCCTCCACAGCGTTGTCCGGGTTAGGCCACCGCCCACCGATCGGCGCATGGGTCGGGTCGATAGCCATCGGTGACGTGCAGAACGACGTGAGCCGCCCGGGTTCCGACCATCGCGGTACGCGTTGTTGATGACCGGTTGGCTCTTGGGCTCGCTACGCGGCGCTCGGCCGGTAACGGTCGAGCGCGCGGCGCACGGCTTCGGGGCTCACGGGGAGGAGCTCAAGGGTCACGATGCGGTCGTCGGCGAAGTCCCAGGCGAGCACGCGGGCCAGCCAGCGGCCGGCCGCAGAGCCGATCACTACCGCGGACCCGGGGGTGACGTCGCCGATGTTGCGGGCGCTTCGCAGCAGCGTCCAGACGTTGCCGTCGTCGTCTTCCCGGTGCGGATCAGCGACCAGGTCGACACCGAGCTTCACCGCGTCAGGATCGGGGACGTGGTTGGCGGCGAGGTGCTCGACGATGTCCTGATCGATGCGATCGACTCGCCACGGGCACCGCGTGCTGGTGGTCATGGTTGGTCACCGGGTGCGTCACCAGTGTAGGTCGGGTTGGGTCGCGGCGGTCCGGCCAGCTCTACCAGGGCCTTCGCCTTAGCAGCAAGGTCGGTGCGGCAGGCCGGCGGCGCGGCGGGCGCGGATGAACCGTTTGGTGACCAGGTTCGGTCGCCAGACGCGCAGCTCCCAGGCGCCCTCGCCGCGCTGGCGCATCGATCCCCCCAGCCATGACCAGGCGACGCTACTCGCCGAGTCATGGGCAACTCATGGGCAAACACACCGTTGCCATTCACTGGCCAGCGAGAAACCCCAGCTCAGCGCCGGTGTGATTGGAGCGGACGACGGGACTCGAACCCGCGACGCTCACCTTGGCAAGGTGCTGGGAAATCCGCTCCGAGCCGCTGAGCAGGGCAGACGGTGCACGTCGAGTCGCCACCGACACCTCCCGCAGCGGCCTGCTGGCCAAACTGGATTGGCAAATCGATTGGCAAGCGAGCCGGACCGGCGATCGCCAGCGGCGCCGCCTCGGGCTAGGACTCCGCGGCCGAGCGAGCGACAACGGCCACGATGTTGGGTGTGCGAGGAGCCTCCGTCGGATGGCGCTCCAGTGGCCACGAGCTGCAAGCCGACACCGACGTCTTACGGGTTCGAGTTCCTCGATCTCAACCGGGTGATCACGACCGCTGCCGCCAATGCCGACCTCTAGCGCCGCGTTCAGGACCATCAACGCCATCCGCCGGACTGGCAGGCGCTCCCGCTGTCCTGCTTCTCCGTCACGCCCGAGTGGCCCCCGGCGCGGCTGGCGGAGAGCACCGGCTTTCATCCCTATCGGCTCTGCCGTGCCGAAGTGCTGACCTCCGCCGGCTATGAGCTGTGGCCGATCGAGATGTTCATCGACCAGGCGCCCGGTCCACGCAACGACGTGCACTACGACCTGATCGTCGCCGCTGGAGCGGACCTCCCCGATGATCTCATCGCCGGCGACAAGGCGGCTCGCCGGGCAGCCCGTGCACAGCTCGCACCACGATCGAGGCTGTGCTCACCCTGCCTGGCGACCCGTTGCCATCTGACTGACCGCCGCATCCGGTGAAGGCAGGCCGGTACGATCTAACAACGGGTGCCACCGACGTGTCATCGACGATCTCGAAGCTCCTGATCACCGCTACCGTCGGCCCCGCCGAGCTCGCCGTCGGCCGCGCCTGTGTGCACGACGCGGAGCTGGACGGCGACGAGCAGCTCACCATAGGCATGCGCGTCGAGGTCTGCGACGAAGCCGGCCGCATGTTTGCCGCCACCGTCACCGACCGACTGGAGTCTCGCTGGCAGCTCACCATCCAGCCCTGAGCCCATCGACCCCGTCGCCGGGAACCAAACCTTATGATCGGGCCGACTTTCGCGCCCACGGGCGCAGATGCGCCGTTCTGCACGCGTTGCCTCCGCAGCTGGCGAACGTTATGCGTGTATGTTCTGTGCGAACGGCACTTTGGTGGGCACACCAGCTCGCCCACTGCTGCTCATTCGACCGCCGGCCGGGCCCGCCAGAAGAACTCGAGCTGGATGTTGTCCGGGTCGCGGAAGGTCAGCATCGCGTTCGGGCTGTAGTCGAGCTCCTTGACGCCGGAGTGCTCGACCCCGAGCTCGTCGAGATGGTTGGCCCACTCGTCCAGGTCCTCACGTCGGCCGACCACGAACTCGAGATGATCGAGGCCTGTTCGGAACTCGCTGAAGTGCTCGCCGGGATTCGCAGCATGGCCGACAAGGCACAGAACCAGCTCGCTGTGGGGCTCGACAAGACAGATGTAGCGCATGCTCCCGTCGTCGGACGCGTAGTCGTACCGCTGTCGCATGCCCAGGAGCTCGGCGTACCAGGCGGCGCTACGTGCCGGATCCGGGACCGAGAGCGTGATCTCGAGACGGCCGGTGATTGCGGGCATGCTCAGGAGTCTCCCAGCAGCCGACGGTTCGATCACGCGTCCCCAACCGCCGGGTCCCGGCGACACCGGACAGGTCGTCATCGAGCGTCGGCGTCGATGGAGCTCGCGATCTCGGGACCTCGAGAGGCGAGGCCGAGGCGCCCGAGATCGGGTGCTTCAGAGTGGGCCCGGTCGCCGGCCGCGCCGTCACGGTCCGTAGGCAGGGGTCTCGGCAGCAGGTCGACCTGTAGCAGTCGTTACGTGCGCCTCGGCATGTCCATCGAGGAGCGCGAGATGCGCCGATATGCGCGCTCTGACGAGCGCCGTGCGGACGACGTTCTGTACGCGTGTTCTGTGCGCCCGGAACGGCACGTAGGTGATACCTCTGGTGGCACATCCGGAGGAGCGGCCGGCCTTCCGCCGCACCTCCTACTCGTCCAGCCGCATGATGATCAGGCCGTTCAACCCGTCGCTGGCGATGGTGCTCCCGCTGTCGAAGAAGGGGAAGACGCCCCAGGGTCCGACGAAGATGTTGATGTTGTGGTTGAGATTGTTGTTGGGGATGCGTGGCTCGGTGTCCATGTGGGCAATCTCTTCCAGCGCGATCCCGCCGCCGTCGGGCTCGATCGAGAGGACCCGGATGCCGGCCGTGTAGTGGGCCTGGTACACGCGGTTGCCCTTCACGAACAGGTTGTGGTCGATGCTCGCCGCCGGCGAGTCGAAGAACCCATGGAAGGCTGGAGCGTCCAGGTCCCTGACGTCGAAGACGTAGGTGCGGGCCGTGTCGGGAAGGTCCGGGTTCTGCGGGTCCGATAGGCCGAAGAGCTCGTCCTCCTCATCCCCGACGAGCAGGAACTCCTCATCGTCGGTCAGCCAGCCCTGGTGCGTGAAGGACGCGCCGGGGTAGGTGGTCTTGGAGATCTCCACGATGTTGTTCTTGTCGGTCACGTCGTAGAAGCCGACTTCGAGATCCGTGCCGTTGAACAGAACGGCGATCTCACGCCCCGTGTAGTCCGCATCGGGCCCCGCGTAGGAGACCACCTGGGCATCGTGAGAGTCGACGTTCAGGATCTGTCCCACCTCGACGGGGGCCAGGGGATCCCCATTCAGGTCCAGGATGATCGTTCCGTCGTCGGTGAAGCTGGGATCGACGTCCGGATCCTTGCTCACGCCGGTGAGGTAGGCGAAGCCGGTGGCCTCGTTGATCGAGATGTTGTGGGCCCGGATGTACCCGTCGGCGGTGTAGCGAGCGTCGGCTTGCAAGACCGCTTGCGGCGTCCCGGGATCCACCTCGGGCATTCCATCCAGCTTCGTCAGATCGAAGATGGCGACGCCGGCGTTGTTCACCTCGGTCGTGATGTAGGCGTGGTTGTTGAACGTCTTGATGTCCCACCAGAAGTTCCGGAGCGTGTCCGCATCGGTCGTTGGGATCATGCCGAGGAAAGCGGGGTCGGTCGGGTTCGTGATGCGCGCGAAGGCGGGACCAGACGATGTGCCCACGATGGCGTACTCATCACCGGTCTCGGGTGAGGTCCAGCCCCAGATGTCGGAGAGGAAGCTGGCGCCGGTGAAAGCCAACTTGCTCACACCCAGTTCGGCGTTGGTGAGCTGTCCGAGGAACTCCATGTTCACGGTGTCCGGGAAGGGCCCGCGAACGGACGGCATCCCCCGCCCCCTCTGGTGCGTGCGTTCACGAGGGCGCTCTGCTCGGGATGCTCGCCCCCGGGCTTGACCGGGTCCGCCCCGGACGGCAGAGCCACCGCCACGACGAGCGCGCTCGTGGCGAGCCCCACGAGCACTCGCGATCTGGCCACCCCACCCCGCCGACGCGACGCGTGCTGCATGACGTCCCCCCTTTACATCACCTCGGATACCAAAGCATGTGCCTGGTCGGGGCGTTTCGAGACGACCTGGGCCCGAGACCTGCCCGGAGACTCCGCTCGTTCGCGAGACGGACCCTCCAACACGACTGGCCCGGGGCAGGTATTCTCGCACAACCGCCGACACGCCGCGCCGGGCTCCCGCAACACGCCTGACCCCGGATCTCCACCGGGCAACTGATCCAGGGACTCATGCCGCCCGGGTATCCCTGATCGCCGGCACGGTGGGCACCCTGAACCGCCGTTCGGTGCCCGGTGACGGCCGCACCGACGACGCCGTTCTGTCGCGTCCTTCTGCGGCGACCCTCGTAGCGCGGATCGGCAGATCGGAGCGGTCCGGTCATGGCGTCCGGTGTCGGTCGAGTGGCTCGACTTCCACTACTCGCCCCCGTAGGGCGGCGTGTCTGGGTCGGTCACGCCGACGAGTTCGAGCAGCCGGGAGCCGATGTGGTTGTTGAGCTGCAGGAGGATCCCTTATAGCCGGCTGTCCTGCTCAAGCAGAACAGCCTCTCCCCGCCGCGGCAGACCCGCATTCGGGGCGAATGATTCGCCGGACGCAGCTATGAATTGACGCGCCATCTCCTCGAGATAGTCAACGAACGACCGGATGCGTAGATCGTCCACGCGGGCTCGGGTAGCGAAAAGTTCCATCGTCTGGCTCTCGAGGTCGTCGTGTAGCTCGTTTGCCTCGGCCTCATAGTCCTCGTCGTTGGGCGTCTCGGTGCAGGACCAAGCCACCCACAGCGACCGACCGGCGATCTCGTAGTACTCACGCGCGACGCGCTGCAGGTCGATCAGGGCCGCCGTTTGAGCAGCGCGGTGTTGCCGTTCCTTCTCTTGCCTGCCTTCGTCGCCAGAGCGCCATCGGTG
>OCZV010000869.1_pt1 | contig 10823 bp, 13 predicted proteins | sample 1539051 | NCBI WGS metagenome assembly OCZV01 (sample SAMEA3113581, study PRJEB22503) | soil metagenome
GGGCCCGGAGGGAAGCCGGTGGGAATCCGGCGCGGTCGCGCCACTGTGACCGGGGAGCGAACCCGAGGATGCCACTGGGAGGACGACCTCCTGGGAAGGCTCGGGGGAGCGGCGATCCGGGAGTCAGGAGACCTGCCTCGGGGCTTCGTTGGCGCCGTCCCTCGCGTCAAGGCGGCGGGCGTGATGCCCCCGTGTGGGGCCCCGTGCTTCCGAGGGTCGGCCTGAGCGGCCGCGCGTTCGGCCGGAGAGGAGGCACGGATGAGGCCAGGCACTCGAGGGCCTCGGTTCCGGTCCGCCGTGTCGGCGGTCATCGTCTCACTGGTGGTGTCGGCGTGCGCCGGGAGGGCCGAGCCGGCTGGGGAGGCGGGTCCGGGCACGGCACCCGATCGCTCGGGGTACCCGGTCACGGTCACGGCCGATGGCACCGAGATCACCCTCGACCGCCGACCGGAACGGATCGTCTCGCTCTCCCCGACCTCGACGGAGATGCTGTTCGCGATCGGTGCGGGGTCGCAGGTCGTCGCGGTCGACGACCAGTCGAACTACCCGCCCCAGGCACCCACCACCGAGCTCTCCGGCTTCGAGCCGAACCTCGAGGCGATCGCCGGGTACGAGCCCGACCTCGTCGTCACCGACGACACGGGCGACATCGAGGAGGGACTCGCCGCGCTCGGCATCCCCGCCCTGGCCCAGCCCGCGGCCGAGACCCTCGACGACACGTACGAGCAGATCGAGCAGCTGGGGATCCTGACCGGGAACGGTGAGGAGGCCGAGGGGATCATCGCCGACATGCGGTCCGAGGTGGCCGCGCTGGTGGAGGCCGTTCCGGACTTCATCGTGGCTCCGACCTACTACCACGAGCTCGACCCCACGCTGTTCACCGCCACGTCTGAGACCTTCATCGGTCACGTCTACGGGCTGGTCGGGTTGCGAAACATCTCCGACGGAGCGAAGGGCGCTGGTTCCGGCTATCCGCAGCTCAGTGCCGAGTACATCGTCGACCGGGATCCCGACTTGATCTTCCTGGCGGACACGCGTTGCTGCGACGTCACCGCCGCTACCGTCCGGCAGCGGCCGGGGTGGGACGGCATCAGCGCCGTTCGGGAGGGCCAGGTCGTCGAGCTCGACGACGACGTGGCCTCGCGGTGGGGCCCTCGCGTGGTCGAGTTCCTGCGGGCCGTCGTGGATGCCGTCACGAGGCTGGCGTGACGCCGGAACCGGTCCGACCGTCGAGGGTCCGTCCGGCCTGGTTCATCGTGGCCATGGCCTGCCTGGCGGGGGCCGCGCTGGTCGGCGTCCTCGTCGGGCCGGTTCCTCTGGGGCTCGGAGGCGTCCTCACCGAGCTCGTCGATCGCCTCCCCGGGATCGACGTCGGGCCGGGACTGGCCGATCGCGACGCGGCCATCCTTCTGGAACTGAGGCTCCCACGGGTGATCCTCGGAGGGCTGGTCGGAGCGACGCTGTCACTCGCCGGCGCCGCATATCAGGGCGTCTTCCGCAATCCGCTTGCTGACCCATACCTGCTGGGCGCCGCCGCCGGGGCGGGCCTGGGCGCCACCCTGGTGATCGCGTACGCACCGGATGCCGCAGCGTGGCCGATCGACCCGCTGCCGGTGGCGGCATTCGCCGGGGCCGTCCTCGGCGTGGTGGCCGCCTACGCGCTCGGCCGGTCGGCAGCGCAGGTACGCTCGACGGCCACGTTGCTCCTGGCAGGGGTGGCCGTGGCGTCGTTCCTCACCGCCATCCAGACGTTCATCCAGCAGCGCCACGACGACACCCTGCGGCAGGTCTACTCCTGGATCCTTGGCCGGCTGGGGACGGTTGGATGGGCGGAGGTGGCCCTGATCGTGCCGTACGTGGCGGTCAGCTCGGTCGCCATCCTCCTGCACCGCCGGCTCCTCGACGTGCTCTCGGTGGGGGACGAGGAGGCGGAGAGCGTCGGCGTCAAGGTTGGCAGGGTCCGGATCATCGTGGTGCTGGCGGCGACCCTGGGAACGGCCGCCGCGGTGGCCGTCAGCGGGCTGATCGGCTTCGTGGGCATCCTCGTCCCTCACACGGTTCGACTGATCTTCGGCTCGAGCTACCGACGCGTGCTGCCCCTCTCGTTCGTGTTCGGGGCCGCCTTCCTGATCCTGGCCGACCTGCTGGCGAGGGTCGCGCTCGCGCCTGCCGAGGTGCCCATCGGCGTCGTCACGGCGTTCTTCGGCGCACCCTTCTTTGTCGTGGTCCTCCGACGAACCAGGAGGGTGACGTGACGTCGATCTCGGTCGAGGGCGTCTCGGTGGCCTTCGACGGGACCACGGTGCTGGACGCGGTCCATCTCGACGTGCCCGCCGGGACGTGGGTCGGGCTGATCGGTCCGAACGGGGCCGGGAAGACCACGCTGCTCCGATCCATGGCCGGACTGATTCCGTTCCGCGGGACGGTCCGTATCGACGGCGACGAGCTACGCGCCCTGGCCCGCCGGCAGGTGGCGCGTCGGATCGCTTACGTGCCCCAGCGCCCGCGTCTGCCGATGGGGTTGGCCGTCGTGGAGTACGTCCTGATGGGCCGGAGCCCGTACATCCCGTACCTGGGATCGGAGCGCCGGCACGACCTCGAGGTCGTGGCCGCGGTTCTCCAACGCATGGAGCTGTCGGCGATGTACGAGCGCCGGCTCGGATCGCTCTCCGGCGGGGAGGTCCAGCGAGCGATCTTGGCCAGGGCCCTGGCCCAGGAAGCCCCGGTCATGCTCCTGGACGAGCCGACCAGTGCTCTGGATGTCGGACACCAGCAGCGGGTGCTCGAGCTCGTCGACGAGCTGCGGGAAGAACGCGGTCTCACGGTCCTCAGTGCGATGCACGACCTCACGCTGGCGGCCCAGTTCGCCGAGCGCCTGGTCCTGCTGGCCGGCGGGCGGGCCGTGGCGGCGGGCCCGGCGAGGTCCGTCCTTACCGAGGGAGCGATCCGGGAGCACTACGGGGCCACCGTCCGCGTGCTGGAAAGCGCCGACGGGGGGGTACTGGTGATCCCCACCCGGCTGCGGCAGGAGATCGCCTCCGAGGAGCCCTCGGCGGGCTCGGGGGATCCGTGAGCTACACGCTGTTGCTCGGCGGGGCTCGAAGCGGGAAGTCCGAGCTAGCGGTCCGGCTGGCCGCCGGAGCCGGCCGCGTCGTCGTCGTGGCGACGGCCGAGGCCGGCGACGAGGAGATGGCGGAGCGGATCCGGCGCCATCGCGCTCGGCGTCCAGCCGGGTGGACCACGATCGAGGAGCCGGTCGAGCTGACCGCGGCCCTCGAGGGCGTGCCCGAGGACGGTTTCGTGGTGGTGGACTGCCTGACGCTGTGGGTGGCCAACCTCCTCGAGCGCGGGTGTTCCCCCGCCGAGGTCGAGGATCGGAGCCGGCGGGCCGCCAGCGTCGCGGCGGCCCATCCGGGCGGCGCGGCGGTGGTGTCCAACGAAGTCGGGTCGGGCATCGTCCCCATCAACGCCCTGGCGAGAACCTTCCGAGACATGCTGGGCACGGTCAACGCGATCTGGGCCGAGCATGCCGACCGGACGGCGCTGGTCGTGGCGGGGCGCGTCCTCCTCCTCGATGATCCGAGGAGCCTGGGGCCGTGACGGGCGCGCTGGCGCGGATGCTGGACGACCTCTCGGCCCCGGATGAGGAGGCCGCCGGCGCGGTGTTGGCTCGTGCGGCCAGGACGCTCCGCCCGGCAGGGGCCCTGCGCAAGCTCGACGAGGTCGCGGGCTGGCTGGCTGAATGGCAGAGAACGACCCGGCCGGCCGTATCGAACGCGGTGGCCGCGGTGTTCGTGGCCGACCACGGCGTCAGCGTCGAGGCCGTCAGCGCGTACCCACCGGCGGTCACTGCGTCCATGCTGGCGGCGCTCCGAGCCGGCGTGGCCACGGCCAGCGTCCTGGCCCGCGGCGTCGGCGTTCGCCTGGTCGTCGAGGATGTCGGCGTCGGGCGGCCCACAGGGAACCTCCGGCGTGAGCCCGCGCTCGACGAGACCCGATTCGAACGATCGGTCGGATCGGGGAGCGAGCTGGTTCGAGCAGAGCGCCCCGATCTGTTGGTCCTGGGCGAGATGGGGATCGGGAACACCACGGCCGCCGCCGCCGTGTGTGCGGGGCTCTTCGGCGGCCCCGCCGAGGACTGGACCGGGCGGGGGAGCGGGATCGACGACGATGCCTTCGACCGGAAGGTGAGCGTCGTGGTCGAGGCCGCCGAACGCGTGGAGGGGCAGCCGCCGCTGGAGATCCTCCGGCAGGTCGGCGGGGCCGAGCTCGCCGCCGTGGCCGGTGCGGTGGCCGAGGCCCGGCGTCGGCGGGTCCCCGTCGTGCTCGACGGGTTCGTGGTGACGGCGGCCGCCGCGGCGCTGGAAACGGCCCGGCCGGGCGCGCTTCGGCACTGCATCGCCGGCCACTGCTCTGGGGAGCCCGGCCATCGGCTCCTTCTGGAGAAGCTGGGCAAGGTGCCCCTCCTCGACCTCGAGCTGCGGCTCGGCGAGGCCAGCGGCGCGCTGCTGGCGGTACCCCTGATCCGGCTGGCCGCTGCGGCCGTCACCGAGGTGCCCACGTTCGAGGAGTGGGGGCTCGAGGTGTGAGCGGTCTCCCCTCCGCGGTGGCTTTCCTCACGCGGATCCCGGTCGGAGGATCTGGGAGAAAGCCCTGGGATCCGGCCGGGGCGCTCCCGTGGTTCCCGGTGGTCGGAGCGCTCGTCGGTGGCGCCGTGGCTGCTGTCTACGCCCTCGGCTCGGTTGTGCTCCCCGCTGAGGTGGCTGCGGCGATCGCCGTGGCGGCCGGCATGGCCCTCACCGGTGGGCTCCACGAGGACGGCCTGGCGGACACCTTCGACGCGCTGGGCGCGACCAGCCGTGCCGATGCCCTCCGGATCCTCAGCGACCCGGCCCACGGGACGTACGGCCTGCTCGCGCTGGTGGTCGGCACGACGGTGCGGGTGTTCGCCCTTGGGTCGCTCCGGCCGGTCACGGCCCTCGGGGTTCTCGTTGCCGCCCACGCGCTCGCCCGCGCAGCCGCAGTCAGCGTCCTCCTGGCGATGCCGGCGGCGAAGGACCACGGCCTTGCGGTGAGCCATGCATCCGGTGTGTCTCGTCGGCCGGCCATCGCGACGGCGAGCGTCGGGATCGCGCTGGCCGGCGTGGGGATGGGGCCGTGGGCCCTTCCCGCGGTCGCCCTCGTCGCGGCCGGCGCGGCGCTGGTGGGGTTCGCCGCCCTCCGACGGTTCGGCGGCATCACCGGGGACGTCCTGGGGGCCGTCGAGCAGGTGGGCGAAGTGGCCGTTGTGGTCATGGGTTCCGGTGCGGCTCGAGTGGGAGGGCTTTGGTGGTGACGCTCGTGCTCGTTCGCCACGGCGCCACGGCCTGGTCGGAGCGCGGCCGTCTGACCGGGTGGCGGGACATCCCGCTGAACCGGCGGGGACGCGACCAAGCCCGACGGTTGCGCCGGCGGCTGAGCGGAAGCTTCGACTCGGTGTGGAGCTCGGATCTGCGACGAGCCGCCGACACGGCACGGCTCTCCATCGGTGAGGCCCGAGCCGACCCCCGGCTCCGGGAGCTCGACTTCGGATCGATCGAGGGGGCCGCCTGGGCGTCGCTCCCGGAGCGGATCCGAACGGGGCTCGTGGCGTTCGACGGGTTCCGGGCGCCGGGCGGGGAGTCGGTGGCCGACCTCCGCGCCCGGGTCCTCGGCCTGATCGACGAGGTCGGGCCCGGCAGGCACCTCCTGGTGACGCACGGCGGGGTGATCCGGACCCTCCTGCGCTTGCGGGATCGGGACGTGCTCGTCCGTCCCGGTGGGGTGGTGGAGCTGGTGGTCCCAGGTGATGGCCTTACGGAGCAACCTCGGCCGGGGCGCCATCGCGGGGAGGACGCTCCGAGGTCGGATCCTGCGCCGGCGGGCCCCCCGTGGTGGGGCCGTCCGCCGGGATCGTGAACGACACCCTGGTGCCGCCACCGGGCAGCGGCTCGGCCCACAGGATGCCGCCGTGGAGCGCCAGAAGGCTGCGGGCCAGGTTCAGGCCGAGGCCCAGCCCGGCCAGCTGCTTGGTCATGACCTCCTCGCCCGGAGAGAACGCCTGGTCGAAAGCGGCGGCGATCTGACCGCGGGCCACGCCGGGACCACGGTCGGTGACGTGCACCGAGACTCCTTCCTCGGAGCGGGCCGCCTTGACCGAGACGTGGCCGCCGGCCTCGGTGTACCGGCACGCGTTGTCGACGATCTGGCGGACCACGCCGCGCACGGCCCGGGCGTCGGCCACCGCGGGGATGTTCGACGGCGTCACCACCTCGACCTGGATCTCCGGGTAGTGCGCCGCGGCCTCCGAGGCGCCCTCGCGAACGACCAGGGCCACGTCGCACGGCCGGAAGTCCAGGACGAACTCGCCCCGGGACACCTCGGCCTGGGTGAGGATCGTCTCGATCATCCCGGTGAGCTTGTCGGCGGCCGCCTCGGCCTCGGCCAGGAGCTGACCCTGGGCCGGCGTCGCCGGGGCCCGGGCCAGCGTGGCGGCTACGCCCTTGATGATGGTGAGGGGCGTCCGGAGCTCGTGCGACACGTTGCCGATGAAGTCAGCCTTTGCCCGGGCCAGCGATTCGGCCTGCTGAGCCCGCTCGGCCAGGGCCCGGGCCCACTCGCGCTCTCGGTGGATCGTGTCGGCCAGCGAGCCGGCCAGCTCCCGGGCGATCTTCGGAGACAGCACCACTCCGCCCTCGGAGACCTGCTGGAGAGCCCACGTGAGGAAGGAGATATCGGGTTCGCCGAGGAGAACGGCGTCGGCGCCGGCCCGGAGGAGCGTGGCGGCCTCGTAGGTGCCGGGGTCGTCGATGACCATGAGGACGCCGCAGCCCTCGGAGGTGCGCCGGATACGCCGGATCATCTCGACCGAGCCGGGCCCCTCGATGCCGGTCCGGGCCACCACGGCCTCGGGGTGGACCCGCTCGGCCAGCTCGAGGGCGCGCCAGGCGTCCGCAGCTTCCTCGACCTCGCGCCCCTGTGATCGGAGGGCGTGCGCAGTGAGGGGCGCCATACCGCTGAGGATCAGGGGGCGTCGCTCCATCACCGTCCGTATCGGCAGATGCGAGGCCCGACCTGACAGTTCCGAGAGGGCTCGGCGTGCTCCCGGCTACTCGACGAGGCCCTGGCGGATGGCGATGGCCACGGCCTGGGCCCGGTCGTTCGCCCCCAGCTTCTCGAAGATCCGCTCCAGGTGGGTCTTGACGGTGTGGAACGAGATCCCCAGCTGGTCGGCGACCTCCTTGGTGGTGGCCCCGTAGGCGATCTTCTGCAGGATCTCGACCTCCCGGGGCGACAGGGGGGCCTCGGGGCTGGAGGGGCGGTCCACCAGCTGGACCTCCTCGATGAAGGCCTGGGTGAGGCTGGGGTGGATCACGGCCTTACCGGCCATGGCCTGCCGGGCGGCGTTGATCAGCTCGCCCACGCTGGCGTCCTTCAGCAGGTAGCCGGAGACCCCCGCCTGGATGGCCTCGGCCACGCTGGCCCGGGACTCGTCGATCGTGAACAGGATGATCTTGGTGTCCGGGTTGTTCTCCCGGATCTGCCGGGTGGCCTGGATGCCGTTCATCCCGGGCATCCGCACGTCCATGAACACGATGTCCGGCTTGGTGTCGGCCACGACCTGGATGGCCTCCTCGCCCGACGCCGCCTCGCCCACCACCTCGATCTCGTCGGCCAGGTTGAACGCGGTCCGGAGCCCGTCCCGGGTCACCGGATGGTCGTCGACGATGAGGACGCGCATCTCTCCCTCCGCCCCGTTCGCCACGCGGCCCTTAGGATATCCTCTGTAGGAAGACCATGGAGCCGAACGAGCAGGAACTTCGCAACGCGACCGCGGCGCCCGACGAGGCCTCGAACGGGGACGTGTCGGGGGATGGCGGGCCGCCCGGGCTGGTCGATCAGGTGATGGACGCGCTCCGAAAGGTCAACGACCCCGAGCTGGGCATCAACATCGTCGACCTCGGCCTGGTCTACGACGTCCGCATCGAGGGCGGCACGGTGCACATCGACTACACGCTGACCACGATGGGGTGCCCGATCGGGCCGCTGATCGAGGACCAGATCCGCCAGATGCTCGAGCCGGTGGAAGGGGTCGACGAGGTCGAGGCGGAGATGACGCTCTCGCCGCCATGGACCCCGGACAAGATGTCCGAGGAGGCCAAGGCGGCCATGGGGTTCTTCTGATGATCCCCGATCGAGCCTGCTGTACGGGCTGACCCCTCCGCACCGTTCCGGCGAGCCACCGAGAGGAGGCACATCGATGAGCGAGTACGCGAACCCCGACGCCCTGGTCGAGACCACCTGGCTGGCCGAGCACATCGACGATCCCGCCGTCAGGATCGTGGAGGTCGACGAGGATCTCACGGCGTACCGAAAGGGCCACGTCCCCGGCGCCGTTCAGTGGAGCTGGTTCGGTGATCTCCACGACTCGATCCGCCGCGACTTCATCGACCAGGGGGGACTGACGGAGCTGCTGAGGCGATCCGGGGTCGGGAAGGACACGACCGTCGTCCTGTACGGGGGCAACAACAACTGGTTCGCCGCCTATGCGTACTGGCTGGTGAGGTACCTCGGTTTCGATCGGGTCAGGCTCTTGAACGGCGGCCGGCAGAAGTGGGAGCTCGAGTCGCGCGAGCTGTCGACCGAGGAGCCCTCGCCGGAGCGTGCCGCCGTCCGGCTCGACGCGCCGGTCCGGAAGGAGCTCCGGGCACACCGCGACGAGGTCCTGACCAGCCTGGGGCGGGCCGCGTTCGTCGACGTGCGGGCGCCCGAGGAGTACCGAGGGGAGAAGCTCGCCCCCGACCACCTGCCCCAGGAGCAGGCGCAGGTGCCGGGCCACATCCCCGGGGCGGTGAACATCACCTGGTCGAAGGCGGCCAACGAGGATGGGACCTTCCGGTCCGCCGACGAGCTGCGGGGGCTGTACGGCGAGATCGACGCGGGGTCGAAGGTGATCTCCTACTGCCGGGTCGGGGAGCGGTCCAGTCACACCTGGTTCGTGCTCAGCGAGCTGCTCGGGTACCCGAACGCCAAGAACTACGACGGGTCGTGGACCGAGTACGGCTCGCTGGTGGGCGCGCCGGTGGAGCGCTGACCGGTACCATCGGGATGTGAGTCCCAAGGACCTGGCCCGGCTGGAGCACGAGGCCCGCGAACACCCCGACCGGCTGCAGTTCGGCCCCGACTACGAGGTCGAGCTGGAGCCCGCGTCCCACCGGATCGAGGGCGAATGGATCCGCGACGCCACGCTCGGAGCCAACGACGGGCTGGTGTCGATCCTCACGCTCCTCGCCGGGGTGGCGGGGGCGCAGGTGGAGCCCTCAACGGTCCTGATCGCCGGGCTGGCCGGTCTCGTGGCCGGGGCGATCTCGATGGCCGTGGGCGCATACGTCTCCGCCAAGGCCTACCGCTCCTACTACCGGGCCGAGCTCCGCAAGGAGGTCGAGGAGATGCGGGAGAAGCCCGAGGTGGAGCGGGAGGAGATCCGCCAGATCTACCGGGAGCGAGGCTTCGACGGCGAGCTGCTGGACCGGGTGGTCGACCGGATCACCTCGGACCCGCAGGTCTGGCTCAGGGTCATGATGAGCGAGGAGCTGGGGCTGTCGGCCCAGTTCGGGCGCCCGCTTGGCGCAGCGGCGGTGGTGTTCGTGTCGTTCCTGGCCGGGGGCATCGTGCCGGTGGTGCCGTTCCTGTTCACCGAGGGGCTCGTGGCGCTGGTGGCCTCGTTCGTGGTGACCGCAGCGGCCCTGCTGGTGGCCGGGGCGGTGCGGAGCCGATACACGGGCGAGCGGCCGCTGATGGCGGGCCTCGAGCTGGTGGCCATGGCCACGGTCGGTGTGGGAGCGGCCTCGCTGATCGGCCGCCTCGTCGGCGTGGCGGTCCCGGGCTGATGGGCGAGATCAGCCGGTACCCGGAGGGCACGTTCTGCTGGGTCGACCTGGGCACCGAGGACCTGGACGGGGCACGCGCCTTCTACCGGAGCCTGCTCGGCTGGGCGATCGAGGAGGTGGAGAGCCCCGACCCGGGCCCGTACCTCATCGCTCGCGTCGACGGGAAGGACGTCGCCGGCCTCCACGCCCACGGGGAGGGAACCGCGCACGGCTGGGACTCGTACATCGCGGTCGATGACCTCGACGCGATCCTGAACCGGGTCGGTGAGCTCGGAGGCGACCCGGGGGAGGGTCGGCATGACATCCCCGGCTCCGGACGGACGGCCGCCATCACCGACGCCGGCGGCGCCAGGGTGTGCCTGTGGCAGGCGGAGGGCTTCCAGGGCGCCCGACTCGTGAACGAGACCGGCACGTGGACGTGGAACGACCTCTCGACTCGTGATCCCGTCGCCGCCGAGGCCTTCTACACCGAGCTGTTCGGGTGGTCGTTCGACCAGGTCGCGCCGGTCTACTGGTCGATCTCCAGGGGTGAACTCCTGATCGGCGGGATGCGGACCATGGACGAGGACCCGCCGGGGACTCCACCGAACTGGATGCCGTACTTCGTGGTGACCGACCTGAATGCAGCCGAGCGGCAGCTCGGCAAGCTCGGCGGCTCGGTCATCGTGCCGCCCCGCGAGGTGCCGGGCGGCCGGTTCCTGGTGGCCACCGACCCGGAGGGGGGGATCTGCGGCGTCTTGGAGATGGGCCCCGGCGGCCCGGCCCGGGGCGTCGACCTGGTCCCGGGCTGAAATCCGACCTAGTGGGTAGATATTTCCCGGGAGCGCGTCTAGACTTGGTGGCGAGATGGTTGCCAAACCCGATCTGAAGGAGCTCGACCAGGGGTACCGCTTCGGCTGGCAGGACCCCCAGCAC
>OCZV010000870.1_pt1 | contig 10813 bp, 11 predicted proteins | sample 1539051 | NCBI WGS metagenome assembly OCZV01 (sample SAMEA3113581, study PRJEB22503) | soil metagenome
AACTAAAAATACTTAAGGAATATAGATTATGTATGATAGGAAGAAAAATATGTATTATTCAGTAAATGGCAGAAACGTATACATGATAACAAAGGTGATAAGTATACCTATTCTGCTGGCCATATCAGCTCTAGCAATGGTGCATTCTTCTGGTGTCCAGGTGGGCTACAGTCAAAGTCAAGGTCTGCCTTTGAATCGACAACAAGAGACAACTGATCTGTCTTTTCAAACTATCGATGTTACTTTGGATGGCGCAAACTACCCTGTAAAATACAATATTACAGATGATGCTGCTGAAGTTTTAAGTATGGTTGCAGACAAGGAATCATTCAAGCTCATCATAACAATTGCACCAACAAATGATGGAAAACTGACGGTAATGATGCCTAGAAATCTAACAGACTATAAAGTTGCAGGAGGAAAGGACGGCAAGTTTGTGGTCAATATTAATGCAAAGCAGATTACAGACTTCCAAGAAATATCAAATAATCAGACAACACGAGGGTTAGAGATAAACTTTGGCAAAGATGATAGAGTTATAGAAGTCACAGGTACTCAAATGGGACAAGGGGATATTGCAACAGTCACAGAACAAGCGAGTGAAATGTCGCCAACGACAGGTGCAGAAATAAGGGATAATGCTTCACAGGCAGGAGCGAATATTTCTCAAACAGGTTCATCAATTGTTAATCAAACAGGAGAGGCTGCACAAACTTTTGTAAATAAAACAGCAAGCGTATTGGGCAATGTAACTGGGGAAGTTACAGATCTATTTGACTCCAACTAACAACTGATTGCCGAATTCCAAACAAACAAGCCCCGTTCAATGTTTATAACTATGAAAATTACTATTTCTAGACAAGGATAGAGGGTTTGGTCTTGGGGAAAAATGAAGACAAGGCTATGAGGGAAGGAGAATCTGGAGAGAAAGTTAAAAATGATAAAAATACCATCTCTGCATCCCACGCTACTGACAAAGCGCGAGAAAACATCTTAGGTTTGATGGATAGTTTTATTGAGCAAATAACGACTATAAGAAAAATACTACTGGGTGTCTCTATCTCGGCTTTGCTATTAGCTCCACTGGCTATTGGACTTTCAGTATATTTGATATTCCATCCATCCTTTTTTGCTATTCTTGAAATTGAAAATGAATTCGGACTTGTATTGAGCATTCTACTAGGAGCTGTCCTAATAATATCATCTATATGGCTTGTATCAGGAATTAGACAGTATAAATCAATAAGCTCATGGAGCAAAAGATATAATGAGTATAAAATGGAAAAGGAAGATATGGATAGAAAGATCGCTGTGCAGTACGGCCTGGCCATGACCGAATATAATGGTGAAAGTGATCAATAACCTAACGTATCTCCTAATAAGATTAGTTTTTACTGAATGTCTTTATCTCGAGGAAACATTTTTTCATAGGCATCCAAGATACTATTACAGAACTCAATGCCTTTTCCAGTAGGTCTGTACATGCTTATGGTTCTTTTTCCAAGATGGGTCTCATCTTTCTTAACCAGTCCCTTTGATTGCAAACTGTCAAGAAGAGGTTTATGTTTTTTCATATTTAATCCACAGAAACTTACAAGAGCTGTCTGATTAAGTTCACCGTATTCTACCAATTTTAAAATGATATCCTTAATAATGTAAATTCTATCCCGATAGAAAACATGCGAACTGCCAGACAAATCACATGCATTTGTGAATCTATTAGTAAGGTTTTAAGTTTGTTTGTGCTGGTCAGTCGAGCATCTATAATTTGGATAAATTTTGGAGGATGAAGGATTTCGCTGATAAAGCCTATTTCGTTTGTTAATAATTCTCATGTAACAAGGGTTATACACAGTCACTTTTTAAATTGTTACTAAAGAGATGCGTGTAGGTAATTAATTACCAATTTTTTGTTGAATCTTTGGTGGTAGATACAGTCTCAGAAGGGCTTTTGACTATCATTATTGCTACGCCTATTAATATAATACATGTCGCAATTACAGTCTGACTAGTCATAACTTCATCTAAAATTACCCATCCTAAAATTATGGCTATAACTGGTACTATATAAGCAAATGTATTTGCTAATGATGCAGTAGTCGTTCTAAGAAGCCAGTAAAATTCAGCATAACCAACCACAGTACAGACGAGGGTTAAAAACAGAAATGCCATTAGGATGTTGCCTGTGAATAGCTGCATTACTTCAACTCTGAATTCTTCTATTGCTACATTATTGACGATTCCAGATATAATTAACAAAATTGCACCGCCTACTGCCATAAAGATTCCAGTTGGCACAAAGATATTTTCCACATGTGATTTCGTTAATCGCCTTGAATTTGAGTATATTGAACCGAGGGCCCAGAAGACGGAGCTTAGAATTAATGATATTATCCCAGCCAAATTAACTTCTGCATCCAAAAGGGAGGGAAGAACAAGAATGACTAATCCTCCAAATCCAGCAATAAGACCAGCTGTACTCATTTTTGTCGGTCTTTTTCCAAAAAATATCAACGTAAATATGGCTACCCATAATGGTATAGTAGAATTTATCAGAGCTGAGACTCCAGAGGACAAATACTGAGTACCCCATGCCAACAATCCTTGTCCTCCAACGATTAGGAACAATCCAAGTATCAGCGAATCCTTCCAAAATCTTAATTTCTTAACTTCGTTGGAGTAATAGTTACCACTTTTGTCATTCTTGGAACTGTAATGCAAAAGAGACATCATATAATGAGCAGCTAATAGAATCAAACCAGCCAAAACGAATCGGACACCAAATACTAGAATCGGCTGAATCGCGTCAACAGTTATTTTGATAGCCAGAAAACTAGAACCCCACAGGAGTGATAATGTTATCAAAATAACCACAATTCTTAACTTTTCTACCAAAGGTGTACCAGGACACATCAAATATTTTAATATGATTATTAGTGAGATTATCCTACTAGCAGTTTGAAAAATATTTCTGACTTAAAATAAAAAAACTTTGGTTGCTCGTATATAAATACAAGTGTGTGATTAAGATATTTGCTTTATCGATAAAATAATCAGATTTTTTTAAGTAAGCTTACTGCGCTGGTTATTTTGAGGATAAGGATACTCCATTTGACGAGCTGTCGCTTCCCCGGTCTTGGTTCCAAAAAGGTAACTTACTATATGCAGAGCCATATCGATTCCTGCGGAGATACCTGCGGAAGTAAATATGGACCCGTCCATAGTGACTCGCAAATCTTCGCGTATGTAAGCTTTGGGGGCCGCCTGTCGTAGGAAATCAAAAGTACGCCAGTGTGTAGTAGCTTCACGTCCGTCCAACAGCCCTGCTTCTCCAAGAAGACTGGACCCGGTGCATACTGAGCCAGTCAGTTTAGTCCTGCGGGATTTATTAGCAATCCACTTGAGGAGATTAGCATTCTTTACTTGGGTGCGCGTACCCCATCCACCTGGAACTATAAGTAAATCTAACTCGGGACAATTGTCATGAGTTACATCAGGGGTAAAGCGTAGTCCTCCAACGGCTGAAACTTGATCCATATTCTCGGAGACTAATAATACTCTAAATGGTGAAGATTCTTCCTGTCTCAATTCTTTATTCAGACGAGTTACAGTAAATACCTCAAAGGGTCCAGCAACGTCTAAAACTTCCACTTGATCAAAAACTAAAATTCCAACTGTTAAAGGAAGTTGAGCATTGTTTGGACCATGCATATTTCTTGATGGATCTTAGGATATGGTTAATAATAAACCCTGTAAGCTCTAAGTTTGGATTCCCTAGCCAAAAGGGAATGATTGATGGTGCTTACAAATAATGGTAGAAATAGTAGCACCTAACAAGAAGGTAGTTAGCTGTCTCTCAACATACTGAGGCTATTTTCGCTAAGGAAATGGCAACTCAAGCGGTATTTCATTATCGTTGTTGAAATTATATTTTTCTTCGTTCCTAATATCATTGTTTTCTTGATATTTTATCGCTTCCTCCAAATTTTCTTTAATCTTTTCTTCCTCGTTCTCTGGTATACTTGTTTGCTTAGAATCTAATTCTTGTCCTTGTTGTCCCTCGTCATTATTTTTAGCTTGTTCCTCCATCACAGCAATATCATCATCAGATAGACTTGGGATTATAATGAGTTGTTGTCCTCCCTTAGAAATCTGAGGCTGATTGGCAGGGTTGTCAGCTGACGGAATAAGATTCATAACATTATGAGATGGTTGACCATAAGCGGAGTTTCCAGTAGGCGAAGCAGTAATTATTCCAAGGATCGCAGTAACAGAGATAAGAACTGATAGGAAGGATTCAAATGATAAGTAGGTCATAACGGATAATCACTATCACTTGCTGTGGGTGGCTATATTTGACTTCAGTCTAAAATGATAAGAAACTCTTTTCATAATTAGATTCCTTTTTTTTGTTAGTCAATGGTTTTAGTGCTAAGAGAAAGATTAGTTTTCTCTAGAACATTTAGGTTCCTCAGTTGATCGGGTATCCATTATATTTCCTACCAAGAAGATAAGAAAATCATAATTGAACATGACTGTTGGTAGACATAATAGCGAGTTTGATATCAAATTACACAGGAACTAGAATTTTTATATTTGGTAACCATAGGCCGCAAAACACATAAGCTGCGTAAAATTCAACAGCGGTTAAGCATATTGAAAATTTCAGTATTTAATAAAATGAAAATTTGGATAGTAATAGAGGAATCAACACAAACGGTGGATTGCATATGTACTTTATCCCCGGAAAGCTTTGCTATTTTGATCCGGCTTGTGAATATTTTTGTATAACCAGTACGGATTCCAGAGTTACGCTGATAGCTCCTCTATGGTATGTACCTGGATTCAAATTCTAGCAAATTTCAATATTCTATAAAAAGGAGATCGTTAACAGTTTGTCAACTATAAATTCAAACCTTACTATATATTGGTATATTCATTTATTATCATGTGAAGAGAAATGAAAGAAGTGGAAAGCGCTTCCTCCAATACCGTAGGGTTTGGTGATGATTATCAACGACAGACTGTATTGAATCTGTACCATTCTGGAATAGAGGAAGACATAATCTCTCTGCAGCTAGATCTAAGCAAAGAATTTGTTAAGAGAATCATAGAGCAAGAGGAGGAAGAAATCAAAAAGAGAAAGGGATTGTTGAAAGCAAACGAAACATCAGATAACACTATGCCATCCTTGGCTAGCTCTTTTTACTTAGATGCTGTTGTGGACATTCGGCTAGCTATCAGGAATGCAGAAACTAGAATGTGGAAAGCACTAAAGTCAGAACCTTCGTTTGATATTTCGATGGAAGAGACATACAAAATATTGCAAAAATATGCAAGATCTAAAGTTACTCTGGTAATATTGCATGTTGACTTGGTCGGGTCGACACAATTATCAATGACTTTACCACTAGACAGACTTACAACAATAGTTCAAACGTTCACGCAGGAAATGTCAGTTATGATATCCCTTTATGGTGGATATGTCCTAAAGTATATCGGAGACGCCGTTCTGGCATTCTTTACAATAGATTCTGTAGCAAGTAGTGATGAAGATCAACAGCTACAGCTGCGACAGCAATATTTGCCGTGCATTAATGCAATTAACTGTGCAATGTCTATGATCAAAGTAATTAGAGAAGGAATAGATCCCATTCTTAATCAATATGATTATCCTGAGATGGCTATACGTGTAGGCATAGATATAGGTAAGAGTGCTGTTATACAGTATGGATGGAACTTACGTAAGCTAGATAACACTGTTGTGAAAGAGCCGCATCTGGATATCTTAGGTCATACAGTAAACGTAGCAGTAAAAATGACAAGGCTTGCGAAACCTAATAGCTTTGTTATCGGCCAATTTGTTTATGACACTCTGGATGATAATCAAAAGTCAACATTTGAGGAGGTGAGCACGCGAAATAATACTTGGAATTATACAAATGAAAAAACAGGAAGTCTTTACAGAGTTTATAGACATAAATAATAGCCAATATAGAAAATATGATAGTCCAAACTAGCTTACTTTATAATGGATACTACTTGCGAGTTATAATCGCAATTAACACTAAAAAATGGCCAAAACACTTCGTCTATATCTAACCAATGGTTATTTTTTCAATTATTTATTAGAAAGCTTTTCGCCATAGCTGCTGTTGTTGTTGCACTGACTTTCTATGAATCGTGCTGCAGACTTAGTTTCCCTGAAGATTCTATCTTCACTAATCACGAATCTAAAATCTTCAATGTTGAGAGGGGAGTTATTCAATACCACTATAGATTGAATTCCAGCCTTATTTGCTGCTTCAATTCCTAAAGGCGCATTCTCAACTACCATTGCTTCAGAAGCACATATATTGATTTTATTCAATGCCTCAATGAAAGATGAAGGATCAGGTTTGCCCTTCTCGATATCATCTGCAGTAACTAGAACATCAAAAGGGTTAACTTGCCCTAAAGACCTTTGAAGCAAGGCTTCGACATCTTTCCTTGCAGATCCGCTCACTACAGCTTTTTTACAGTCAACTAAATTCATAATCAAGTTCTCCACACCTTCATAGGCTTTGGGAGGAGAAGAAAACAAAAATTTCCTGAAAACCTCATTTTTCTGCTGGCTAACTTGTTCAGCAATCATTTGCGCATTATCATTTCCGTAAAAATTTTTTAGTTCAAAAACCTTTTTTACTAAATCAATACCACGCATACCCTCCAGCAAATAGATTGTCCTTCTATCTACGTCGATATTACATACTTTCTTAAATGCAATTTCCCAAGCCTTGTAATGACTGGGCATTGAATCTACCAATACTCCGTCCGAATCAAAGACAATTGCTTTCATCAAATTTGATAGTATATTTGCTAATTATTAACTATCGGTTATTGTAATGCTTTGCTTATTTACCTTCCCTAGAATTTCAATCTCGCATTATCATCAACTAATATTTTATGTAGCAAACTAACAAATCGATTGCAAGACAAGACAATACTTTTCTTACTACTCTTCTTTAGCTGTTATGAGGCCGTTTGGAGAAAACATGGCCTTGGTCTCCGAGCATCTATCAACAAAAATCTTAGCTAAATACCGCAGGATAGCTTTCAGCTATCGTTGAAATATGAAGTCATCGTTGAAACATGAAGTCACATATATCCTTGCCTGCAATTTCTATACATTGATTATAGAGTTGATCCGCCAGCGGAGGTTGTTGCTGTTCTTGATCCTGGTTGGGTCCAGGCAAGTTCTCCTGTGGAGGTAAACTTCCCAATGGTCGTTGCGACTGAGACTCCAGCGAAGTAGGCCGTGGGCCAAGAGTTAGGTCGATACTTTCCATTCCACCGTTTCGAAGAACTGTTAGCTGCACTGTATCTCCTACTTTCTTTTCTCTTTCTAGATAAGTGAGTACGTCGTCAAGCTTTCTAACTGGATTCTCATCTATTCTTAGTATTACGTCCCCTCCCATAGCTATTCCCCGTCCGGCAATATTGGCCAATGAACTTCCACCTCGTATTCCTGCCTTTTGAGCCGGACTTCCATTGCTAACATCAGTAACAAGAAAACCTCTTGCTTCTGCTAATCCCAATGCTTCTGCAATCTCCGGTGTAATATCTGTACCTACAATACCTAGGTAAGGATGCTGGTAATTACCTGTCGTAATTAGGGACGGTATAACCTTCTTTATTGTGTTAGAAGGAATGGCAAATCCAACCCCTGCAGATGCTCCCGTTGTCGAAAATATCGCAGTATTTATGCCTATGACTTCTCCCTGAGTATTAAGTAGAGGTCCGCCTGAATTTCCGGGGTTAATAGGGGCATCTGTTTGGATTATATCAGGAATAAGAAATCCTGTAGGTGAGTCTAGATCTGAGGGTATTATGTCTGACTCTTCCTCTCGTTCTGCTGATGGCAACATTCTACCAAGACCGCTGATAATGCCTTCAGTCATAGAACCTGATAAGCCAAAGGGATTGCCAATAGCTACTACTTGCTCACCGACTCTCAAAGTTGTCGAATCACCAATTGGCAGGGGAATTAATTTTTCTTCAGGTACATTTTCACCCTCTAATTGCAAGACAGCTAGATCAGAAAAGGGATCGCCCCCTACTAGTCTGGCATTATACGTACTGCCGTCTAGAAATGTTATCTGGACGTTTCCTTCTGTAGCACCGCCTGCGATAACATGATAATTAGTAACGATATGTCCACTTTTATCATAGACAAAACCCGATCCCAATCTTTCACCAATTGTAATACCAGCTTCCTCTTTGTTGGCAACCTGTACCACCGATTTTTCTACTTTAGAGAATAATTCTGGCAAGGATAACTCTGAAATATTATTAACAGCCATATCACTTTCGTCACTGCTGTTATCTTGTTCTCCTTGTCCTTGTTCCTGTCCTACAGCTGTTTTGGACGGAGAGTAATAAGGGGTTCTATTGTCGCTAAGGCCATAAATAACTAATGAAGCAAAAACAATTATTAGAGACACCAATATACCAGCAGCTTTTAAAAAATTAATATCATTTTGCCGTCCCATTTTCCGGATAAATTCTTATCCGTACTATAATTTGAAGTATTACATTCTTATCCAGAGCAAGAGGCTTATTCGTTATGGTTAATCTGTAAAATATGGATGATTCATTCAGGCTACTACTGCAGATTACTAGGTGGCTGATATGCATTAATACGCTGAAGTGATATAGCATGATTGTCGTCTAATGCTCCAACGCCCAAGCTAAGATTTCTTATCAATATATCAAGGCTTTGGCTCTCTGCCGTACTTAAGGAATATTCTCTCGTCAGAATGTCCCTGACCTGTTTATCAGGATTCAACGTTTCATTGGTTCTTATAGGAACTGCAACACTAAGGACCCTCGACATCATATCGGAGGGGATCTTTGTGTTCTCACCCTCGTTAGTAATGCTATACTCTATTAGCTGTAGCACTATCTCCCTACTGGCAACCTCTAGAGCATTTACTGTATAGATAGCATCCACACTCAAAATATTAGTGCTAGGTTCTGATCCTTGACTTGTAGGTGATGGTATTACGAGCTCTGAACGCTCATCTTTTCGTATGTTTACTGAAGATGACGATAAAGCTCCTTGGATAGACGGATCAAGTTCAATACTTATCGTCAATACACCTTCCAAGAAATTTGTATTGCCGGTATTGTTATTGGAATATGCTGGGAGATATTGTCTTATGTCGTTACAACTAATGCTTATCGAAGTTCCAGGATCTAATGTCAGAAGTATAAAATTGCTATTTCTCTCATCCATTTTTAGTGTGTTGTCTTGGAAGTCTGAAGATAAGACCGCATTCCAGATGAAGGAGACTGGAAAGTTTTGCCTATTAAATATATTTATGTCCGAATCGTATCTCCCTGGCCTAAGAGGCCCGTCTTCTCCGACAATTGTACCACACAAGAATCTTGCGCTATACTCTAAGGAATTAGATCCTGTTGAAGTTTCAATGGATGAATTCGAGGATGGCGATAAGGTTATGTTAGTAGCTCCGTTAGCTGATAAGGATGTGGTTGCCGAAGAAGCATGAGCGATGTCATTCTTATAGAAACTATGGCCGCCAAGTGCAAACAAACTCAATAATATACTAACACCTAGAATCAAAATGATAGTAACTAAAGAAGATTTGGGCACTCTACAAGACATGTGTTGTATTGCCGCACCAGTAGTTATATCTGTTAGTTGTATATACTTCTCCTAAGAAGACCGGGTCTAACACAACAGCAATTATCTTGCATAGCGTGTTATATTTCATTTTGATTTATTGTTCCTCACTGATATGTCTAAATGACATGGTTTTGGTATTTGCTTTCCTTTCCTTTCCTTCCATCCGCTCCAATAAATGTATCAAATGAGCAGTCCTAGAAATCGGCTACCGCCCTAACCATCTGCTCAGTTTACCTTACGAATTCTTGGGTGGTTTGTGTAAAAAATGAAACAGCTGTATCAACTGTAATTAAACAAAATATAAGCAATTAAATTGACTAGTTTCGAACCCTTGCAGGTTGCGAAACATGCTTTGCATTTTCTCTTATCTTGAATCGGTAATTATACGATTTCCGCTATAGCAAATCTACTTCCTACCGAATTGACCTTTACCTTTACATTTTCTCCAGCTTTTCCGTTCTTGACAAAGATTACAAAGCCTTGCACTCTGGCAACACCATCACCTTTGTAACTTGTCTCTGTAACCTGAACGTCATACTCTTTTCCAACTTCAACGGGTTTGGGACCAAAATTCCTATTGCCGCCGTATTCCCCCTCTCTCTGTGTTCTGTAACTCATAATAATGTTTCATTACCCAATGAAGCTTATTCCTAATATGAATGAATGTATATCGTTTCAAGCGCTGCATACCTACCTGAGATATAATGTTTACATATCCCCGCAGCTTGTAAGCAGGGGAGCCTTTTTGGAATACGCCTTTTATGAAATATTTTAAATCAGAACTCGCTTCTAAAATGCAATGACTGGTGATCCAGAAAACATCATTACTGAGTAATATCGAGGTTAACATATGCAAGATCTATCTGACGAAGGGTCTTGTTTGTGTTTATTGAATACATAACGATAATAATGCGCAATTGTAATAGATAATACTTAACACCAGATATGCATACATTTACTCTGAATTATTGGAAAAGTAAATTATGAACACTAAATCTAAATTCGCTCTATCTGCAGGCATATTTATTGCAGTATTCCTGAGCACACAATATGGAGATAATGGTATCCCCTTTCTGAATTTAATAGCAGATAATAATAGCAACAATGTTGAAAGCCAAAATAATA
>OCZV010000871.1_pt1 | contig 10804 bp, 9 predicted proteins | sample 1539051 | NCBI WGS metagenome assembly OCZV01 (sample SAMEA3113581, study PRJEB22503) | soil metagenome
TGTCGGTCAAACTACTGGACAGCCATCATACTTCTTGGACTCTGCTCCAGCTCATTCGCAGCTGATTGGCAGTCAACGCTTACGAGCGAACCGCCCGGAAATTTTCCAGCGCTTCGGCCCCTTCGCGCAAGCTACCGTTTCGGATGGGCTGGGCTTACCGCCGCTACCGGAGAGATCCACTTTACGGCGCCATCCGAAGCCAACTTTCAGCTCGACGGAACGGGGCAAACGATCGGCTTCGTCCGCGCCTTATGGAAATTGGATGTCAATCTCCGTGCAGTCGCCAATTCGAAAACACTGCGCCCAATCGAGACCCAGCAAACGGAGAACTATCGAAAGAAAAAGCTCGTCACGCGTCTTAGTTTTACAAACAAGGGTGTAGCTCGCGCCCGAACAGAAAGCCGGGACGGATCTACCACCACCAAGACTCGCCAATTTAATTTTACCGATTTATTCGATCTGCACTCGGCCCTGCTCTATCTGCGAAGCCAGCCACTGACCGACCGCAGCATTCACCGCGTCGTAGTCTACGCCTCGACTAACGCTTATCTTGCTACCGTCACGGTAGTCGGCCGGGACCAGGTTTCGGTGCACGCCGGCACCTACAAAGCCATCAAGGTCGATTTACAACTTAACCGGATTGGCAAGCATTTCGAGTTGCAGCCGCACCGGAAGTTCCGTCGCGCCACGATCTGGATTTCAGACGACCGCGACCGAATTCTGCTTCGGATCGAAGCACAGATTTTTGTCGGCACAGTTTTCGCCGAGCTACAATCAGTGCGCTTCGAGAGTGCACGATATTGATGCGTCGTGGCTGCGATGCCACTCGGCACTTCGAGCTTGGCGGTCTATTCCGACGGCAAGTATCAATCCTTCGGATACGATGATTACGGAAACAAAGTCTGGGAGGAAAACCAGCTGCGCCAGTGCACCACTTACACTTACGACGCCTACAAACGGCTTGTGAAGACTAAAAATCCGCTCAGACAAGGAGATCAACTACAGTTACGATCTCACCAATGGTAATCAGGATTTGCTCGCGACCCTTCATACCACTGCATCAGTTCACCTGACTACTACGCAGAATTTCTCAAGTCGTCATCGCACTGACAGCGTGCGCGATTACAGCTGCCACGAGAATCCGAGCGGCGATCAAGCCAGCCGCGGATCGACGAGACTCCTCAAGGTGCGGCCACGATCCAGCCAGGGGGGAGAGTTGGACCGACAGCGCTGCCAATCCGAACGTTGTCGTTCATGTACCACACGACCGTTCTCCGCGTGCTCGGATTGTAAAGCAGATAATCGGGCTTGCCGTTCCCATCGAAGTCGGCCGCTCCGGTCAGATTATATCCAGGCGCAATCGTTGGCCCAGACGCGCTGCCGATGCGGGTGGCTCCAGACAAATACCAGATCACTGAGTGATGCGTGCTCGGATTGAACAGCAGGTAATCAGGTTTGCCGTCCCCGTTAAAATCCGCAACCCCTGTCAGGTCCCAGCCCGCGGGAAGAGTTGGGCCGACAGCGCTGGCAACGCGAACATTGTTGTTCAGGTACCAAATCACTGTTTGGCGGGTGCTCGCATTGTAAAGGACGTAATCGGGCTTTACGTCGTTATTAAAATCGCCGGTCGCCACCAGTGCCCAGCCACTGGGCAGCGTCGGACCGAAGGCACTGCCGAGAAACGTGAGTCCAGATAAATACCAAATCGCCGTCTGGCGCGTACTGGGTTTGAACAGGGCGTAATCTGGGTGGCCGTCGCGATTGAAATCCGCCACACTGACCAAGATCCAGCCCGCAGGAAGAGTTCGGCCCACGGCCCCGTCGATAAAAACGCTGTTATCCAAATACCAGGCAACCGTGCCTTGTGTGCTCGGCTTGTAGAGCAGGAAATCCGGCTTACCGTCGCCGTTAACGTCAGTCGTCGGAGAACTCGCCAGGTCGTAACCAATGACATCGAGATTGACCCCTTCCGGCGATGTAGTCGCGACGTCGGAAAATTGTCCTGTACAACCAAACGCATTCTGCACGAACGGATGCACTTGAGGACATGCGGTGCTCTTCCAATCACCGAAATCGAAGTCGGGATTCTGATTGAAATTGACGATCTTGGTGCTGCCGCCGTTGATCGAAAAATAGCGGACACCGATTGAAGTCGTATTTCTAACGCCACGGTCGAACCAACTAAACAGGTCCTGCGGCCGGAGGGGTATGCCAGGAATATTTAAGAATGATCCAAGACCAATGACCTGGTCGATTTCGTGTTCGATGAAATGCTGCCCGTCGAAGTTGCTCCCACTGGGAGGCCGGTTGAACTGAAACGGAGCCGCCGAACTAAGCGTAACAATTCCATCGAACGGTCCGCCGGCGCCAACTGTGCCGTTTGCAAACATGGCCGGCCGCGTGTTCAGCCCGACTGCTCGCCCGCCCGCGCTCGCGGGGAAGATACTGGCGGATAATGCGTTGTCCGGCAGACTCGCGTTCGCGAGAATGTCGTTGTTCGTCTTTGCATCCGCTTTCAGCGCACGGATGTAGCTGTTCCACGGAACTGTGTAATACACCCAATCACTTCGCGAGATATGTCCCGCCGGGAAAGGCGTGCCGTTTGGAAGAGTGTCTGAGTAGCGGAAAAGAATCTGGATCGTGATCGGATCGCGAAAAAGCGACTCGTAAATCGAGATAGCTCTGTTGATCATCGCCTGGATTGCCGCCGCATTCGGATGGTTGGTAATCGAGCCTCCAAACGTTGCGTGAATGGTCAACCCGGCGCTAGCCACCGTCTCGGCCGTCATGACATCCGAGTTTTCCCTGGTACCGGCCGCATCATAGGCGCGCACGCGATAGTAATAAGTGGTGCCCCTGTTCAACCCAGTCACGACCCATCGGGTCACGTTGCCCACGTCCAAGTTGTGATAACCGTTTACATAGCTGCTAAACGAGCTGCTCGTGGAGACATCCAGCCGATAGCCGGTCGCGCTGTTTACGCTGTCCCAGTTCGCCGTAAAGATGCTGCGCGTCGGCGCCGGTACTTGGAGCGAGTCTATTGCAGCTTGTGCTGGGATTTCGCTGACATTTGGTAACTCAAGTGCTCTTTGCGGATCCATCCGCGTCCCATGCGCTCCGGCAGCTGGTTCGAATGCAAGCGAGGCGGGAGGAATACGATCTGGCCCTGTCAAACTTGTATCGCCGCCGAGCGCGGCGAGCGCCACCGCGATACCAGCAGAAAAAATAATTGAACCCGTTACCGGAAAGCCGCGGCCTTGCATCGTTTCCCCACGAAAACTGCCAGTTTACGCGGACGACCGCATCGCGCAAATCGAAAATCCGGAACAGCCGACCAGTCTGTGAGTCCGCGTGTTCGTCACATCCGCCCGCGGCTCTCCCCCTAACGATCCGACACTTGACTGGCGCTTTCAGAGAAGAGTTAATTATTGACACTCTCCTGCTTCGTTAACTCGGAGCAATACCCCCGGACTCGAAATGCCAGGTTCGGAGGTCTATTGCGGCACTGGTGGGTAGGGCAAAGGACGCATACGCTGGCGGGATGGGTCGTAAACCGGCTCGCGTGGCCGCGGCAATAATCGGAGTGCGGCCAGCGTTGCCAGATCGAGCCTGCCTGTAACAGGAAGACGCGTCCGCGCTTGATAGGCGCGCAGCGACAATTCCATTGCCGATCCATAGACTCCATCGATCTCAGCCCGGTAAAGTCCGCGGCGGGCCAGCGCGATTTGGGCGGAGACCAGGATATTGCGTTGCACATCGGGCGGAGCAGCTTCGTAGGGAGTTCCGGTAAGGAGTCCTCCCCGTGACGTGCCGGGCATTACGGGATTGGATGGATAGATCTGTTGATCTTGCGGCGGGTTGGCAAAAGGCTGTCCTGCGGGAGGAATTCCCGTTGCTTGCCGGGAAGATTGATCACGGAGATCAGGCAGACCAGGGCTGGGCGAGGGGGTTGTCTTTGCCACTGGTCGCGCGGGCGCGGAAGAATCAATTCCAAGTGAATGTACCGTTTCGCTGTTCAATTCACCGTTCACCTGGAGTCCGTTGCGAATTTGATAGCGACGAATCGCGGCGGTCAAATTTGCATTTGCCTCTCCGGTAATTTCGCCATAGTAAAAACCCTGATCCTTCAGGACCTGTTGCACTCTTTCGATCGTTTGATCCGCTCGCATTAGCGCAACCGATTCGAAAAAAATCAGGAGGGCAATTCTAATTTTCATTAACGGGGATAAGATTTGGACGCCCTCACTTTGTCCTTATTCAGCGCTCTCCGGAATTCGCTATCGCCAGGGTTGATTGACGCTGTTTTACTGCGTCACGATAACGCACGATTCCGTCGGCAACGGCCGCGGCAACCTGCTCGCGATACTCCTCGCTTGCCAGCTTGAAAATGTCCTCCTTGTTGGTGAGAAATCCTCCTTCGACCAGCGCAGCCGGAGAAGTCACATTGGCGATCACAAAAAGCTGTTTGGCCTTTGTCCCGCGATCAACAGCCCGTGTTCGCGCGACCAGAGCTTCCTGAATAGATCCGGCAAGGTTTTGACTTTCGGAATTAGGCGATTCCGAAAGCGCTCGCCACAAGAAAGGCAGCCACGAAGCGAGAAACGAGCCGCCCGTAATCTGATGGGCCGCATAATAGGTTTCCACGCCACTCGAGACCGGCTGATTATCTTCGTTGAAATGAATGCTGACAAAAATGGAATTGCTCACGCGGTTGGCAAAAGCCGCGCGGTCAGCCAGCGAGACATAGGTATCTCCCAGGCGCGTCATTAGCGTCGCCACCCCTTCCGCCTCCAACAATCGATCGATTCGCCGTGCTACATCCAGGGTCAGGTCTTTTTCCAGTACGGCGCCACACATCGCGCCGGAGTCTTGTCCGCCATGGCCAGGATCGAGAATAACTACTGCAAATGGCCTGGGGGCTGGGGACGGCTGTGCCTTTGTCGATTTTTCAGTGGATTCCCGGCTCGGCGTCCATTGCATCCAGACAAAGGATGCGATCATCAACAGGAAGCCGAGCACGGCCAGAATGTTCCGGGCAGCTTGTTTTGTGCGTGAACTCCAGGCGAACATTTCTCTCCATATTTTAATCGTTAATCAAAGAGCGTAATTCCGTATCGGATAGCGGACGATAACGAATAGTCCTGCTCGCATCGCGCTCAAGCACTCCTGCTTCGATGCCCGTATTGGCCAGCTGTTCCTGCCGATGTTTCGTAATGGCAGCACGCTCGGGCAGTTCCTTCGCATCGTTCGTCTGTAATGTCATATGACCGATAGTCCATGCGTCGAGCGCGGTTCTCAGCACCGTTTCGAAACTGGCGTCCGCTCGATGTTCGGTTTTGAGAAATGTCTCCATCAGCTCCCGCGATTGCCCTGTTCCGCTGAGGACGGCGAAATCCTGCCGCGCTTGTGCAAAGGTTGCGCCGTTGGTTGCGATCTCGCCATCGTATTCCACCCGCAGAAACAAATCTTCCGCCGGTTGCTCTCCCACCTCAGCAAAAAGCATCCGCCCCAGATAGGGTGCGCCGTACACTTGTTCGAATGCGCCCTTCATCAGCGGACTGAGCGAATAATGCACCAGCCGCCGCAGTGAGACGTCTGTCGCCGAACGCGTGAAACCCTCGGTGCTGGCAAGTTCAATGGCTGCCATGCGCAATCGCTCAATATCTCCCGGATGCCCGATCGCACCCATCGCAATCCGATCGTAAATCTCGAATATTTTCTGTCGCCTCTGGCCGAGCGTGAAAAATAAAATACCGTCGCGATAACCAAGTGCCGTGATCGGACTGCCCGAAGCGAGCTGCGCTTCGATGTACTCCCGCCGATTGGCGATCGCCTCAACCCAACGATACGGCTCTTCGATCATGCAACCGTTTCCTTGAAGACGGCGGCGATTTTTTTCTCCGGCAAGGTCACGATGCCCTCGCGCGATACAATCTTGATGAGCGGATAGATCTTGCCGCCGCGATCCACGCTGCCCGTCGCTGTGTCGGATTCCGCAGCCGTATCCAGCGCGCGCAATGCAATCGAAACCGCCTCGTCTGTATTCAGCTTTTGCAACGGTTTCGCGCCCCAATTATTTTCGTAATAGAGAATGCCGCGCACGGCAGGGGACCCTGATCCGGTTGCGGCGTAGTCGGTCGCCTCAAATTGCGCTCCCATGGCATCGTAAAAATAAAGCCGCGCCTCGGGCTTTGGATGGGAATCGTAAGTTGCGAAAATAGGCACCACGACTCCGACTCCCTGCATCACAAATCCGAAATTGTCGCGCAAGAGCTTGGACAGCGCGCGCACTTTTCCATCAACGCTCATTTCCTGGAGCTGGGTTCGCCGAAAGTATTGAAATGAATGTTCGAGCACGCGCGCCATTTCCCAGGCCGTAGCGGGGACGCCGGCGATGGCCATAATCGAATTGCGATCGATCTCCAAAACTTTGTCGGCACGATCGTAAACAACAGTGTTGCCGGCAGTCGCGCGCCGATCGCCCGCCACCAGCACGCCACCCGAGAATTTGAAAGCGAGAATTGTCGTCGCCTGGGTCGGCTGCCACGAAGTCTCGTGCGGCGTTCCAGCGTTTGGTGTTGAACTAACAACCGCCGCCGGAGCGAGCAAACCTTTGCGTCGCAGCAGCGCAGGGAAGTCGCCGATTGCGCCGCCCGAAAAATTCTGGTCACCCGCCACCAGGAATGGCTCCATTATTGACCGGTGCGCTGGCGATAGCGCTTGGATTGGTTGGGGTCGACCTTGCGCATTTTTTTTAATAGATCCTTCGTGTCCGGTCGCGAGACATCCGGTGAACGCGGGCCACCACCATCGCCTTGCTTGGGGCCCCACGGAGCTGGCTCGACCGGTTTTTGGATGCGTTCAGGCATAAAAAAATCTAAGAGCAAATGTTGGAAAGGCAAGCTGCGCATCTGTATCCGCCTCGCTGCTTGCCAGACAAAGCCGCTAATGCCAACGTTTGGGACCATGAAGCTGGCTGCTATTTTCCGTGCAACCTTTTTTTCCAGCGCCTTGTTGCTTTCGGCAGCTTCGGCACAGACGCCTTCGCCCGAGCCCGTTAAAACATCTGACGCCGCTCAACTCGAAGCACTGACAAAGAAAATCGACGAGCAGAACGCGAAGATTGACGCTCTCTCGCAGGAAATCCTCAAGTTAGAGCAGCAGATCTCGCATATCCGCCCAGGTGTAATGATTGGCGAAAGCACGCCGTCAGCATCCACCGGTGCTGCGCCGGCGGAATCTCCGTCGCACCCGATGAGCGGGAACACTCATACGGTCGCGCGCGGGGAGACACTCACCTCCATCGCGAAGATGTACAAGGTGAGCGTGGACGAATTGCAAAAGGCAAATAATATCGAAGATGGCCGTAAATTGCAGGCCGGACAAACCATCGTGATTCCAGGCTCGCCCTCGCCGGTGCCTTCAAGTTCCCCGCAAACCGATTGACGCAGGAGCATTTGTAGCGCGGGCCCTGTTTGTCACGCCGTAGGTCGCCGCGGCGATCGAAGGCGGGAGGCCCGTCCAAATTTTGATTGGCGGGTTTTCTGAGCTCCGGAACTAGACCGGCAATTGCTCCTCAGGAGCGGGAACCGGCAAAGGGGCGATCTCCGCTGGCGATTCCAATTCAGCATGCGACGACGAGACTTCGAGCAAGCTCTGCTCGCAGAGCCGCGCATATTTTCCACCCAGCGCGACCAATTCATCATGCGTGCCGCGTTCGATAATTCGGCCATGATCGAGCACGAGAATTTGGTCGGCGTGGACAATTGTCGAAAGCCGGTGCGCGATCACGATTGACGTCCGGTGAAACATCAGGCGCTCGAGCGCTTCTTGGATTAGTCGTTCTGTCGTCGTGTCCACGCTCGCCGTTGCTTCATCGAGGATCAGGATTGGTGGATCCTTCAGCAGCGCGCGGGCGATCGACAGTCGCTGTTTCTCGCCGACGCTCAACTTCACGCCGCGCTCGCCGACGATGCTTTCCAAGCCAGCCGGCAATCGCTCGATGAATCCCCGCGCATTAGCGGCGTCCACGGCGCGCCACAATTCCGCATCGCTCGCATCCGGTTTTCCCATCAAAAGGTTCTCTCGAATCGACCCGTTGAACAAAAAACTTTCCTGTGTCACCACGCCGATCGCTTCACGCAGCCTCGGCAGCGCGTATTCCTGGATCGGCCTTCCATCGACATAAATTTGTCCACCGCTGAATTCGTAAAATCGAACAAGTAAATTCACCAGGGTCGATTTGCCCGCGCCGGTTGCCCCCACCAGCGCAATCGTGGCGCCCGGCGGCGCATGAAAAGAAACCTGTTTGAGCGCGGGCAATCCTTCCGCGTAACTGAAGCTCACGTCTTCGTAGCGAATGTCGCCCGCGATTCGCTTATTTGGAGTGTGCAGAGATGTCTGCGCTTTGAAAGCGGCGACATGTCGCCGCACTCCAAATCCTGGCTCCGCTGGTTCATCCAGAATTTCAAACACCCGTTCGCCAGCGGCGCGTCCGGCTTGCACAAGTTGATTAAGCTGATGCAACCGGCTGATTGGATCGTAGAGAAATGCCGTGAGCATAAGGAATGCGACCAGATCGCCGATTTGCATTGCGCCTGTCAAAACGGCGTGACTGCCGAACCCAAGCACGAGCACCGCGCCGATTGCCTCAAACATCGACATTGACGGGCTGTAGATCGCCCAGACCCGCATCACGACCAGCGTGGCGCGTCGCAGCTGATCGCTTACTCGATTAAAGCGCCCGTGTTCTTCTTGTTCGCGCACAAAACTTTTGATCTGCCGAACCCCGGAAAGATTGTCGTGCAGAAGCGCATTCATGGCCGAGGCCGACCGGCGTTGCAAACGATAGCGGCGATGTGCGGTCAGGGTGTAAGTGAGCGCCCCGGCGATCAGCAACGGAAACGGCGCTAGTGCGAGCAGCGCGAGCGTCGTGTTCAAATAAAACATCACTGCCAGCACGATTACAATCTGCAAAACCGCGACCACACCCTGCTCGATTCCATCAATCAGCACACGCTCGACCGAGTTCACATCCTCGATCACGCGCGTCATCAAATCGCCCGTAGCGCGATTGTCGAACCAGCGGAGCGGAAGCAATTGAATGTGCGAATAAAGATCGCTCCGCAGATCGAAGATCACTTTTTGCTCGAACGTGTTGTTCAAAATAATGCGGACCGCGTTGAAGACGTGTTGAAGCAGAAACGCCACCGCCGCGAGCAAAACGAGCGGGAACAATTTCTCCGGGTGGTTCGCCCGCACCACGTCATCGATGATCCATTTCGTCACCGACGGAAAAACGATCACCATCAGCGTCCCGAGAATCGCGCATGTCAGCGTCCCCGCCGCCATCCACGGATAACGCTTCAAATAGGCAAAAACACGCCAGACCGTTTTCATTTAGGACAAAACGTTACCAGAGGCCCGCGAATCACGCGAATGCACGGGGAAAGAAATTCCGATCAAAACAACATGTTCGCGTAGCGAGCGTTATTGGCGGCGGATCTTTCTTGCTCCTATTCGTGTTTATTCGTGTCTATTCGTGGTTAAGATTTGCGGGTGCCCAACGAACTAAATCCGTTCTCGGATTGCATTCACATCGAGCAACTCGAGGTTTCCACGCGCATCGGAGTTCCTGATAAAGAGCGCGCCACGCCGCAGCGACTGACGGTCAGTATTTCCTTCTGGCCAGATCACGAAGCAGGAGACCTGGCAGACAAGATTGAGAACGCCGTCAACTATTCGGCCATTGCCGAAGAAGCGAAGAATTTCGCGCGCGATCAGTCAGTAAATCTGATCGAGACATTGGCCGATCGGCTTGCAATGCACTTACTGAAACATTTCCGAATGCAGAAGGTCACCATCGAGTTGCGAAAATTCCCGTTTGAGGACGCGAAGTACGTCTCCGTGACCGTAACACGCACTGCTTCCGCTGCGTGACTATGAGCGCTTGTCCGAATTAACAATGCCAAGAGGAAATTGTAGCCGGGGTCGTTGATCCCGGCATCGTCGCCATTCAAAAAACAATGCGGAAAGGAAGATTCAGCAAGCCGGCTGCGAAATTAGCGCAGCGCTACACCGAATCGGTTTCCTTCGATTGGAGGCTATACCGATACGATATCGCAGGATCGATTGCGCACGCCGTTGCGCTTGCTCGGAGAGGAATCCTAACCGCCGATGAGCGGCAAAAGATCGAGAACGAACTGCGCGCAATCGAAAGGGAAATCGAATCGGGTAAGTTCCAGTGGGATCAATCGCTCGAAGATGTCCACATGAACATCGAAGCCGCGCTCACGAAACGAATTGGCACCGTTGGCGGGAAGCTTCACACCGCGCGCAGCCGGAACGATCAAATTGCGCTCGATCTTCGGCTTTATGTAAAAGCCGAGATTGTGGAAGTGTCGAACCGTTTGCGAAATTTGCAGACTGCGCTGCTCAATCTTGCCGAGTCCCGCAATGGCGCGATCGATCCGGTGATGCCCGGTTACACGCATTTGCAACGCGCCCAGCCGGTCACGTTCGCTCATTACTTGCTCGGGCAAATTGAAGCTTTTGAACGCGACGCAGAGCGCCTTCGTGATTGCCTGACGCGAGCAGATGTTCTCCCGCTTGGTTCCGGCGCCCTCGCTGGATCGACAATCGTTCTCGATCGTGAACGCATCGCGCGCGAGCTCGGTTTCGCTCGCGTCAGTCAAAATAGCGTCGATGCCGTGAGCGATCGGGATTTTGTCTGCGAATTTCTTTTTTGTCTCGCAATGATCGGTTTGCATCTATCACGTTTGAGCGAGGACTTGATCATCTGGAG